>Ga0209253_10001621_pt1 | contig 19760 bp, 16 predicted proteins | sample FrelakmetBRP12BR_FD_187145 | JGI IMG/M metagenome (GOLD analysis project Ga0209253, IMG submission 187145) | Freshwater lake sediment microbial communities from the University of Notre Dame, USA, for methane emissions studies - BRP12 BR (SPAdes)... | ecosystem: Environmental > Aquatic >... | reverse complement strand
CGCCGCGCCAGTACCGCACCAAGTCGAAGAACGCGCAGGAGGCCCACGAGGCCATCCGGCCGACCTCCGCGTCGCGCACGCCCGAGCAACTCGCGGGCAAGCTCGACCCGGACCAGCACCGGCTCTACACGCTGATCTGGCGTCGTGCGGTGGCGAGCCAGATGGAGGCCGCGGTGTTCGACACGGTCGCCGTCGACCTCTCGGCTGGAACCGGAAACACGCTGCGCGCGAACGGCTCGACGCTGGTCTCGCCCGGGTTCCTCGCGGTCTATCGCGAGAGCTTCGACGACGTGACGCTGGACGACGAGGATGACCGGCGACTGCCGGCGCTCGAAACGGGCGACCGGGTGAAGCTACTCGCGATCAAGCCCGAGCAGCACTTCACCGAGCCGCCACCGAGATTCTCCGAAGCGAGCCTCGTCAAGGCGCTCGAGGAGTACGGCATCGGCCGGCCCTCGACCTACGCGAGCATCATCCAGACGCTGCTCTACAAGAAGTACTGCGAGCTGCTGAACAAGCGTTTCGTGCCGACCGACCTTGGGAAGATCGTCAACCGGTTCCTGACCGGGAATTTCGAGCGCTACGTCGACTTCGGCTTCACGGCCGCGATGGAGGACGAGCTCGACAACATCTCGCGCGGCGAAGAGGAATGGATCCCCGTGCTCGATCGCTTCTGGGCCGGGCTCAAGAAGCAGATCGACGACGTCGAGGCCAACGTGACGCGCTCCGACGTCGCGATGGCACGCGACCTCGGTATCGACCCGGTTTCCGGACGGCCCGTCAGCGTGCGTTACGGCAAGTACGGCGCGTTCGCCCAGATGGGCACGCGCGACGACGAGGAGAAGCCGAAGTTCGCGAGCCTGCGCCCCGGCCAGCGCATGGACGACGTGACGCTCGCCGATGCGCTCGAGCTGTTCCAGCTGCCGCGCACGCTGGGCGCGATGCCGGACGGGCAACCGATCAAGGTCGCCGTGGGACGCTTCGGGCCGTACGCGCAGTACGGCACCAAGAAGTACGTGTCGCTCAAGAAAGAGGACGACCCGTACACGATCACGCTCGCGCGCGCGATCGAGCTGATCCACGAGAAGCAGCAGATCGAGGCGAACCGGATCATCCGCGAGTTCCCCGAGGCCGGCATCCAGGTATTGAACGGGCGCTATGGGCCCTATATCACCGATGGCAAGAAGAACGGCAAGATTCCGAAGGATCGGGACCCGAAGTCGCTGACGCTCGAGGAGTGCCAGGCCATTATCGCGGCGGCGCCGGTGCGGACCGGGCGGTGGGCGAAGAAGACCGGGTTGGCGAAAAGCGTATCCGCGGAAACGCCGGCGGCCAAGCCGAAGAAGAAAGCGGTTAGGAAGAAGGCTGCGCCGAAGAAGAAAGTGGCGGCGAAAAAGAAGACCTGATCGTCGGTGGTGTCAGCGCCTTGCTGGTTCGCCCCGGAGCAGTCCGCGCACCGACAGGTCCTCATCCAGCGCTTCCCAGCGAATGCCTTATCCGCTGCCGATCAGGCGCCAGTCGCCACGCTCGGCTGCCGTAGCGCCCAGCAGCTGTGGAAACCAGGCGAGCGGGACAGACAAGGTCCGACCGTCGCTGAGGAATACGGTGAGCTCATCATCCGTGCATTCGACGGATGTGACGCGCGGCAAGACGTCAACGGCCACGCGAAGTCTGACCCGCCGCGCCTGATTTCTTCACGAGTCTTAGCTCAACGCTATACCCGAGCGCTTTGGCATATCGCTGAAGGGTGGCAAGCGACGGCGAGTGCCGCCGTGCGCCGGACTCGAGCCGCGCGATGGCCGACTGAGTCGTTCCGCAGCGCGCGGCGACCTCGGACTGGGTCAGTCCGGTCGCAAGCCGCGCCTTAAGGATTTCATCCAGAAACTGGAACTCATCATGCAAAGCATCATAGGCAGCCTTCACGCCGGGTCGGCGGAGCGCCTTTGCCTTGAATTTCTTGAGCGAGCTAGACATTCAGCAATTCCTTCGTTCACGCAATTTATCACATATTCGCTATGCCACCCGAGGCGGTCTATTGCAAGCCATGGCCACTAATGCATGACATTCCACCGGATTCATTGGTCGTCACCATCGCCATTTCGGCTGAATCCGTCGAGAAATTGGCGCTATCCTCGCCGCGCTCGAGATATCTACTGGATTGCCGACCATGAACACATCCACGCCCTCCACCGCCTCCGTCATCACCTACCTCCGCTCGCTGCACGACTCGATCACGAGCGCGCTCGAGCAGGCGGACGGAGGCGCGACGTTCCGCCGCGATTCGTGGGTTCGCCCTGAGGGCGGTGGCGGCGAGAGCCGTGTGCTGCGTGAAGGCAAGGTCTTCGAACAGGCCGGCATCAATTTCTCGCACGTGATGGGGGGCAAGCTACCCGCCTCCGCCACCGCACAGCGACCGGAGCTCGCGGGCGCGAGCTTCGAAGCGACCGGCGTGTCGCTCGTGATCCACCCGCGCAATCCGTACGTGCCGACCTCGCACGCGAACGTGCGTTACTTCGTTGCGATCAAGGACGGCGAACCCGCGGCCTGGTGGTTCGGCGGCGGCTTCGACCTGACGCCGTACTACCCGTTCGAAGAGGACGTGGTGTACTGGCATCGCACAGCGAAGGCTGCGTGCGATCCGTTCGGGCCCGACGTCTATGCAAAGTACAAGGACTGGTGCGACCGCTACTTCTTCCTGAAGCACCGCAACGAGACGCGTGGCGTGGGCGGGTTGTTCTTCGACGATCTCAACGAGTGGGGCTTCGAGAAGTCGTTCGCGTTCATGCGCAGCGTCGGCGATCACTACGTGCCGGCGTACCTGCCGATCGTGGAGCGGCGTCGCGACCTGCCGTACGGTGAGCGGGAGAGGAACTTCCAGCTGTATCGGCGGGGACGTTATGTTGAATTCAATCTGGTCTACGATCGCGGCACGATCTTCGGGCTGCAGACGGGTGGGAGGATCGAGTCGATCCTGATGTCGCTGCCGCCGCTGGTCAGGTGGGAGTACGACTACAAGCCGGAGAAGGGATCGCCGGAAGCGCGGCTTTACAGCGATTTCCTGCGGCCGCGGGATTGGCTGGATGAACTGGGCGGCTGATTCGAGCTATCGGACATCACCGCGCTCGCCGCCGCCACTGCTCGCCGTGACCGGGGCACTGCCGTCGCCGATACTCATTGGTAATGTCCTGCCGCATTGCGGCGATACTGTGACGCACCTTGCTTTCGGTCCGCGACGTGCGTACGTTCCGCAACACGGCATTGGTCGAAGGGCACACCCGTCGTGAGGCGGGGCCGCAAAGCCACAGCTCTTGCTTAATAGAAAATGTCGGCAAGAGGGCTGGGCTGCCGGTTCTGGTTGAGCAGTGATCGTTTCGGGCAACCCGAGGCGGCGTCACGGCCAACCTGCTCCGTGGGGACTTGATGCAACGCGCCTCGAGCAATCAGGCTGCGCGTTGCGACGAACCCCCGCCCGCCACGGACTTATCCGCATTTCACGCAGAGGGGAACTCATGAAATTGTCCACATCCATCAGGCGCCCATTGCTCTCGGCGCTAGTCAGCAGTTCGCTGGCACTGTCGATGAGCCTCGGCATCGCTCACGCGCAAGAGTCGGTTTCGGCCGCTGCCGCGGAGAACGGCAACCTGTGGTTCGTCGAGCTGTCAGGCAAACCCGTCGCTGACGGTGCCAGTCTGGCCGCGGTCCGCAACGAGAAGGCTGCCTTCCGCAAGGCCGCCGCTGCCGCAGGTGTCTCATTCAAGGAACGGCTGTCGTACGACACGCTTTTCAATGGCTTCTCGGTCCAGGTGGATCCGGCCAATCGTGCCGCGCTGGCCCGCGTGGCTGGAGTGAAAGCGATGTACCCGGTGGAGTTGATCCAGGCGCCGACACCGGAGCAGCGCGAAGCGATCCGCGCCGACCTCGCGACCGCGCTGGCGCAGACGGGTGCCGACGTCGCACAGAACTCTCTCGGCTTGACCGGCGCTGGCGTCAAGGTCGGTGTCGTCGACACCGGCGTCGACATCGACCACCCGGCCTTCGGGGGTAACGGCGTCGCGGGCGGCAACGCGTTCCCGACCGCCCGGATCGCTTACGGCTACGACCTGGTCGGTGATGGCTACAACGCTGCCGGCACCGGCGATGCCCTGATCCCCAGGCCAGACGACAACCCCGACGACTGCAACGGCCACGGCACGCACGTTTCCGGCATCGTCGGCGCCAACGGCGGCGGCCTCAAGGGCGTGGCGCCCGGGGTCACGTTTGGCGCTTACCGCGTCTTCGGCTGCGTCGGATCCTCGTCCTCGGACGTCATCGTGGCAGCGCTGGAGCGTGCCTACGCCGATGGCATGGACATCGTCAACCAGAGCCTCGGCGCGGCGCGCCAGTGGCCGCAGTATCCGACGGCCCAGGCTTCGTCGCGTCTCGCCGACCAGGGCGTGATCATGGTCGCCTCGATTGGCAACAACGGCCCGGGCGGCAGTTCGCCGGACGCGCTGTTTGCCGCCGGCGCGCCGGGCGTCGGCGAGAAGGTGATTGGCGTGGCGTCGTACGACAACACTGCCACGATTCAGCCGGCGTTCCAGGTGACGCCCGGCAATCAACTCGTCGGATACAACCCCGCTACTGGGTCGCCGGTACCGCCGACGAGCGGGACGTACCCGTTGTTCGCGACCGGGACCCCGACTTCGCTCAGTGACGGCTGCACCGCGGCGCAATTCGCGGGCTTCCCGGCGGGCAGCATAGCGCTCATCCGTCGCGGCACGTGCACCTTCAACGTCAAGTCGCTCAATGCGCAGGCCGCCGGTGCAGCGGGCGTCATCATCTACAACAACGTCGCTGGTCCGGCGCAGAGCATCACCGTCGCCGGTCCGCCCGACCCGACGATTCCCGTGGTCTCCATCACCGCTGCCGACGGCGCAGCGCTCTACGCAACCCCTGCGGCCAGCATCACGTGGACGGCGCAGAAGGTCAGCGCACCGGTGTCGACCGGCGGGCTGATCTCCGGCTTCAGTTCGTTCGGCCTGGCGGCTGACCTCAGCCTGAAGCCGAACATCGGCGCCCCGGGCGGACTGATCTACTCATCCTACCCGCTGGAGTCCGGCGGCTACGCCACGCTGTCCGGCACCTCGATGTCGTCGCCGCACGTCGCCGGCGGCATTGCGCTGATCAAGCAGGCGCGTCCGGGGATTCCCGCCGAGGAGATGATGGCGAACATCCAGAACACGGCCGACCCGAAGAACTGGTCCGGCAACCCGGGCCTGGGCTTCCTCGACTTCGTGCACCGCCAGGGCGCCGGCATGCTCGATATCGTCGCCACCGTGCAGTCGTCGACGCTCGTCGGGCCCAGCCAGATTGCGCTGGGCGAAAGCGAGGCGGGGCCGAAGACCGTGCGCATTACCGTGAAGAACCGGGCTGGCAGCGCGATGACGTACAACCTGTCGCATGTCGCGGCGCTGGCCACCGGGCCGAACAACGCCTGCGGCGCAACGACCTGCCCTGCGTCGTACAACACCACCGGCACGTTCGCCGCGCCGGCAGGCGTCACCTTCAGCGCGCCGAGCGTCACTGTTCCCGCCGGCAGCAGCGCCAGCTTCGATGTGACGATTGACGCCAATGCGGGCCTGGTCAGTCGCGGCATCTATGGCGGGTATGTCGTGCTGGCACCGCAGGGCGGCGGCGAGACGCTGCGCGTGCCCTACGCTGGCTTCAAAGGCGACTACCAGAGCACGCAGATCCTGACGCCGACTCCCAACGGGTTCCCGTGGCTGGCGCAGCTGGTCGGCGGTTTCTACAACAACCGGCCAGACGGCGGCACCTTCACGATGGTCGGCGACGACATCCCGTTCTTCCTGACGCACCTCGACCACCACGCGCGCACGATGGAGTTCACGGTGCTGCGGGCGACCGACCTCAGGCCGGTGCATCCGGTGTTCAACAAGACCGACGTATTCGAGTACGTGGGCCGCAACTCGACGCCCGGCGGCTTCTTCGCCTTCACCTGGGACGGCACGCGGATGCACGACAACGGCAAGGGCACGCCGGACCACCGCAAGGTGGTGCCGAACGGCCAGTACGTGATCGTGCTGAAGGTGCTCAAGCCGCTGGGTGACGTGAGCAACCCGGCGCACTGGGAGACCTGGACGTCCCCGACGATCACGATCGCCCGCCCTTAGTCGGACGGTGATCGGTTGAGACAGAGACCCCCGCCGGGCAACCGGCGGGGGTTTTCTTTGTTGCTGCGCCGGACCGGGGGCCGCACGTGCGTGGCGAATGTCGACGGAACGTCGCCGACTCCTGCGGCGACGAGTGCAATTGGCCTAGCGGTCAGCGGCTTGGGTGTTGGGACGCGGCACTTGGGTTCCGTCGCTTACGGGCTTCCTACTGGGCTGCCAGACTCACCGTCCTGCGTGAGGACCGCTCGAAAGGGTTATCACCTGCACTGGGTCGATTCGACTCGACGCGCCTGGGAAGCAGCCCCCACCGTTCTCTTGTTCAGATTCGTTCAGATCGCGTCTCGCAGCGGCGGGTCCACCGCGCGTCCCGATGGACAGAGCACCCAGTACCCGCGCGCGCTCGCGTGATAATCGAGTATCTGCTGTCCCGCCTTGATCCGGATCCGGTACCCAGGCACCAAGGCCATCGTGTACGTCATTCCCGGTTGCGGGCAGCCGAGCGATCCGTCGACCCAGGTCATCGCTACCGATTCCTGGATCTCGAGCTTGGCGACATCGAGTCCGGTGCGCCGCGAGGCATCGGCCCGCACGGCGTCAGTCACGGACTGCAGCGTCGGATTCGCCGGCGCAGTGTATCCGGGCGCCGCGGCCGTATGATCCGCGGAACAGGCTGAGAGGCTGGTCGCGACCAGAAGCACCATCGAACACACGGCCATCCGGAATAACCGCCGCAACTCAATTCGATCGCGGCCGAAAATCGCGATGCCAGACTTTGCGCTGGTGCTCAACATAGAACAAACAAGCATCACGACACACTTCCCCATGGAATTGAATCTCCCGGCAGGTTTACGCAATTTGCGTAAGAGTGCGGACCCAAACCAGCCGGGTCCGATTTCGATCAAGCACAGTATCACTCTCGCTCTCGACAGCAGGCGGATCTCCTCCTCGGCCACGTGGAGCCGGCTAGCGAGATCCCGGCGTGCCTCGACCAGTAGAAAGGACCGAGTGCGAGTTCTCGCTCGAGCATTGTGGCTGTGGGACGCTTCGTGCCGTATGCGCAATACGGCGCGAAGGAGTACATGTCTCTCAAGCAGGAGGATGACCCGTACAGGGTCACGCTTGAGCACGCGATCGAACTGCTCGTTACTCGTGCACCACGGCCAGGAACGCAAACTGATCTGACCGTCCGCACGTCCGAGGAACATCAAGATTATGTAAAGCGACTGCTGCGGTGCCGAGCGCCTCGGAATTGCGGTGGCCGGCAGTCGGGAGCATAGTCCGGCGAAACCAAGGGTCAGGCCGCCATGTCGACCAGATTGGCCGGCCGACGAAGGAAGTTTCAGACTTGCGCTGCCGGATCCAAAGTTTCATCGCAATTGTGTCGACGGCAATGGTGCTGAACATTGTTCCATCGCCGGCGAGCGCAACCGAGGAGAAGGTTGGCGGCAAGGCGGATTGCACTCGTGAAATGTGGGTCGACTTGACCGAACCGGCGACCTCCGTGAACCTCGATTCAGGGGAGGTGGCGCGTCGAAACGAGCGCGTCACGGCGCAACAGGACGAAATAGCTGGCCGCCTTCGGGCAGCGGGAATCGAAGAACTCGCCCGGGTGACCCACGTGCGCAACGCGATACTCGTCCGCATCACGCCCGGCCAGGCGGAGACAATATCGATGTGGCCAGGCGTCGTCGGTCTGCGCCCGGCCGAACGACTGCACCCGCCCATCATCGACGATGCTCCGCGGTCGCCGGACACCAGATGATCTTGACGGCTCGTTTGCGAAGTGTTTCGATCAGGCACCTTCCAGACTCCAGGTGATCCCAGCCGCGTGTTGCGGCTTGCGCGTGATCAAGGGAGCGGAACTCTAATAACAACTGCGGCATGGTTGGAGGGAATTTCGTGAAAGAAACTATCCTGCCCCTGATGGGGCTCGCGGTCACATTGGCTCTCGGAGGATGCGTCGACGGGGATGTCGGGAATGATCCCAAGTTGGCGGCCCCAGATCTCAACGCAAGCAGCAAGGTCAGAGCAACGGCGGTTCCCATCGCCGGCGGCGCAACGATTGATCGTGTCGACGCGCGACTGCGCGGAGCGAGCGGGCCGGTGGAGGTTTGGGTGTCTCTCGACCAGGAGTCGATGGCCGCAGCGCAGGTGCATCTTGCGAAGTCCTCGGCGGACACAACGACCAGGAAGCCGTCTCCATCCGACGTTGCCTCGTTCAAGGCTGCCGCGGCCGATCAACGCACCAAGATCGTGAATCAGCAGGCGCAGGCTGGAGACATGCTCCTCGGCCTGGGGGCCGAGGAACTCGGACGCGTGCAGGTCGCGCACAACGCGATTGCCGTCCGAGTGGATGCCTCTCAACTGCGGCAGATCGCGCTGGTGCCCGGCGTAAAGGCCGTGCGTCCCGTCATTCACTACGAACTCGACCTCGGCGAGACGGTCCCCTATGTCGGAGGCGGCGCCGTGCAGAACGCAGGCGTGGACGGTACGGGCGTCAAGGTTGCGGTGCTGGATTCAGGCATCGATTACACGCATCGCAATCTCGGCGGGGCCGGCACGGCAGAAGCTTATGCGGCCGCCTACGGTATCGACCCTTCTGATCCGCTGAACACGACCCGCGACGGACTGTTCCCGACGGCGAAAGTGGTCGATGGTTACGATTTCGTCGGTGAAGCTTGGCCGAATGCGGACCGCACGGAAGACGAGGATCCGATTGACTTCGAGGGACACGGCACTCACGTGGCCGACATCATCGCCGGCAGGAGTGCGGACGGCACTCACAAGGGTGTGGCGCCCGGTGCCAGCCTCGTCGCGGTGAAGACGTGCAGTGCTGTGTCCAGTTCCTGCAACGGCGTTGCGCTGCTGCTCGGCATGGATTTCGCGCTCGATCCGAACGGCGACGGCGACGTCAGCGACGCAGTCGATGTGATCAACATGTCGCTCGGTTCAAGCTACGGACAGGTCGAGGACGACCTGTCGCTGGCAGCTGCGAATGCCGTGGAACTCGGCGTCGTGGTCGTGGCCTCAGCGGGTAACTCCGCGAACAAGCCATACGTGACGGGGTCGCCCGCGAGCACGGCTGGAGTCATCAGCGTTGCGCAGACGCAGGTGCCTAGCGCCACCGCGATTCCGCTTGTCGTCAACGCGCCGGCGGCAGTCGCGGGCGTTTATGGAAACACGGCGACGCTGAGCTTCGCGCCGGTTGGTGGCGGCGTGACCGGCGATGTGGTGTTTGTTGGCCGTGGCTGCCCTGGGGACGCGCTCACCGCGAATCCAGCTGGCAAGATCGCGCTCATAGATCGTGGCGCGTGCGCAATCAGCCTGAAGGTCGATCAGGCGGCCAAGGCAGGCGCAACCGGCGTGCTGATCGGACTCGTCGCACCGGGCGATGCCGTCAGCTTCTCATACGGCGGTGGCGATACGTTCGTGCCTAGCCTGGTGATCCAGCAATCGCTCTCGAATGCCATCAAGGCCCGATTGACCGCCGCTGAAACCGTGAATGCATCGATCTCGAGCGCGGCAGCGATCCCGCTGGTCGGCAGTATGGCGTCGTCGTCGTCGCGGGGTCCTGCGATGGGCACGCATCTCATCAAGCCCGAGATCGGCGCACCCGGCGAGTCATTGTCGGCTGAAGTCGGCACGGGCGACGGTGAGACCGCCTTTGGTGGGACCTCTGGCGCGGCCCCGATGGTCGCGGGCGCGGCCGCGCTGATGATCCAGGCGCATCCGTCCAGATCGGTCGCGCAGATCAAGGCCATGCTGATGAATAGCGCGGAGCCAACGGTCTATACCAGTCCTGCGGTACTCCCCGGCGAATTGGCGCCGATCACCCGCATTGGCGCGGGCGAACTCAGAGTGGACCGGGCAGTGAAGCTCAAGACGGCGGCATGGAACGTCGAGGCGAAGTCGGCAGCGCTCTCGTTCGGCGCGGTCGAGGTGCCGATCATCACCGTTCTCAAGAAGCGGGTTCGTGTCGAGAATTTCGGTGGGCAGCACCGCATCTTCAAGGTTACTCCCAGCTTCCGGTACGCTGACGATCAGAGCTCCGGCGCCGTTCGTGTAATCGTTCAGCCGAGCGTCAGCGTCATCCCGGGCGGTATAGCGGAGTTCGATGTGGTCCTGATCATCGATCCGCGAAAACTGCAGAGCTGGACGCTCAATGGTGGGTCTCTCGGCGGAGACGGAGCCCGTCTGAACGGCCCGGAGTTCGATGGCTACATCACGCTGACAGCCGGTAGCGAGAAGCTCTCGCTGCCCTGGCATGTGCTGCCGCGCAAGGCTGCACTGACCACGTCCATTTTCGGGCGTCACCGCAATTCCGACGCACTCTGGCTCACGAATCTTGGCCGCGAGGTCGGTGACTACGACGTCTTCTCGCTGATCGGCACCAGCCCCAGGATTCCGAGCGAGGAACTGCCGCAGCCGGGCGACAATTTCGCGGTCATCGATATCAAGTCGGTTGGCGTGCGTTACCTCGAGGAATTTGACGTTCTGGAGTTTGCGATAAACACGTTCGGGCGTCGCTCACACCCGAACTACCCGGCAGAGTTCGATGTCTACCTTGATTCGAACGGGGACGGTCAGGACGATTACGCGATCTTCAATTTGGAGATTGGCGGCTTCGCGGCCTCGGGGCAGAACGCCGTCTACGTCCTGAATTTGACATCGGATTTGGCAACACCGTACTTCTTTGCGGACGTGGACCTGAACTCTGCCAACATGATCTTTACGGTGCCGGCAGCGTCCGTTGGGGTCACGCCGGGGACACCGATTGGGATCTCGGTCTATGCGTTCGACAATTACTTCACCGGGGCCAATACAGACGCTATCGAGAACATGCGCTTCAAAGTTGGAAGCCCTCGATTCAGCGTCGCCGAACCCTTTGGTACGGTACCGTCCTTCTCACGGAGCCCGGTTCCGCTGTTGAAGGCCGACGTCCCGGCGGCCGATAGCAGTGAGACCGGCTTGCTCATGATGTATCGCCGCAACGCGCTGGTTGAAGCTGAGGCCGTGACGATTCCCTAAGTCATCGGACCGGCCAGCGCCGGGCTCTTGGTCACTCGGTTATTGACCGATGCCCATGGGCCCGGCGCCCCCTTCTAGACTGACGCCCCGGGGAGCAATCCCTGGGGCGTTTTCATTTGGTGATGCCTGCACCGCGTCTTCGCGTCGGACAGGATCGACCGCCCAGCCATGCGCCAAACGCGCGCGATCATGTATTGAACCGCCAAGTGAAGTAGCCTTGTGTACCGTGCCGCGCCGGTGCCCCAACGCAGTACTCCATGAACTACCGCCACGCCTTCCACGCCGGCAACTTCGCGGATGTGCTGAAGCACGTGGCGCTGATCATGCTGATCGAGTACCTGAAGAAGAAGCCGGCGCCGTTTTTCTACCTCGACACGCATGCCGGCCGCGGCCTCTACGACCTGAGCGAGGCCCAGGCGCAGCGCAGCGGCGAGTACAAGGGCGGCATCGGCCGACTGCTCGAGGAACGTGCCGCGTCGCTGCCGGCGGAAATCAGCGCCTACGTGAACCTCGTACGCGAATCCGCCGGCAAGGGACACAGCGCAATTACCGCTTACCCCGGCTCGCCGGTCATCGTCGCGGCGCTGCGCCGGTCCAGCGACAGACTCGTGCTGATGGAGACGCTGCCCAAGGAGGCGAGCGCGCTATCGGCGGCGCTTGGCCGGCAGCGACTGGTCTCGGTGATCGAAAGCGACGGCTACGCGGCGCTCAAGGCGCAGCTGCCGCCGCGCGAGAACCGCGGATTGGTGCTGATTGACCCGCCTTACGAGTCGGATCTGGAATTCGACCGCGTGCTGGCGGCGCTCGAGGTCGGTCACGAGCGCTGGCCGACCGGAACCTACTGCGTCTGGTATCCGCTGACCGATCGCGCCGGCCCGTTGCGGTTTCGGCACAACCTCGAGCGCTCGGGCATCCGCCGCGTGCTCGATGTGACGCTGAGCGTGCTGCCCGCCGACGCGCAAGTGGGCATGAGCGGCGCCGGACTCGTGATCATCAACCCGCCATGGCTGCTCGACGAGCGGCTCAAGGAGCTGCTGCCGCAGATGCATCGACTGCTCTCGCCAGAGGGCCTGGGAGGCACGAGCTTGGAGTGGCTGGTACCCGAATAGCGGCGCTTCAAAGACGATCGTCGTCCTCGCGTCGCACCGAGGTAAGAATGCCCTTGAGAAGTCCGCGTGCCTCGCCGATGGGACGCTCGGGGATGAGGGTGATACGACCCTGGTACTGGATTGCCTGCAACTTCTGACCCGGTCGGAGGCCGAGCGACTCGCGAATCGCAACGGGAATCACGACTTCGAACTTGGGTGAGACTGTGACTGTGGTCATAGCTGAAATGCACCGCTAATTCGGTGAATGTCCCCTATTTTCCGAGTCGTGTTATCCAAGCTTCTTGCACTCGGCATGGCGAAAACAGCTCACGACGTGATCATTGACCATCCCAGTCGCCTGCATGTGCGCATAGATGATCGTCGAGCCGACGAACCGGAAACCGCGGCTCTTCAGGTCGTTGCTCAACGCGTCGGACTCGGAGCTGGTCGCCGGCACCTGCTTCATCTCGGTCCAGCGATTGACGATCGGCTTGCCGCCCACGAACGACCACAGGTGCGATGACAGGCCGCCGATCTCGTCCTGCAGTTTCAGCACGGCCTTCGCATTCGAGATCGTCGACTCGATCTTGAGCCGGTTGCGGACGATGCCCGGAAAATTCATCAGCCGCTCGACCTTGCGGCGATCGAAGCGCGCGACTTTCTCGACGTCGAAGTCGGCGAACGCCTCGCGATAGCCCTCGCGCTTGTTGAGGATCGTCGACCAGCTCAGGCCGGCCTGCGCGCCTTCGAGGATCAGGAACTCGAACTGCTTGCGGTCGTCGTGGACCGGCACGCCCCACTCTTCGTCGTGGTAGCGGATGTACGCCTCGCTCATCCCGGCGTAGGACCAGCCGCAGCGGTTGAGCTTGTCAGTCGTCAATCCAGCTCCCAGTCCACCGCCGCGAGCACACGCTCGGTGATCTGTTCCAGGTCCGCACCACGGCCGCCGATCACCGCGATGCTGCCCGGGCCGGCCGGCACGATCGTGCCCGCAAACCCGTGGTCTGCGAAGCGAACCGGGGCGTCCAGCTGCTCGTTGCGCAGCACCATCACGGTCACCGGGCCGCCGTCGGTCTGCACGACGAGGTGCGGCACGGTGCGGCCGCGGAAGCGGCAACTGTTCGCATAGGAGACCGTGCCGACCCCAGGACGCAGGCGGATGCCACCGCGCTGGAGCACCCGGCCGAGGACCGCATCGTCGGCCGGGGTCGTCGTCACGACGAAGGCCTCGGGTTCGTGATCCATGTGCGCGAGCACGTCCTGCGCGAGCGAGTTCCGCGGGCCGCCGATCCACAGCAGCGACCCCACCAGCACGCCGGCGACGATACTGGCGGCAAGCGCATACCAGCGACGGCGGTCCAGCCCTGGCACCGGCGCGGCGGCACCCGTGGCCCGGCCCGCATGGGGCGACGGCACGGGCACGCTCAGCGCAGCAAGGATGTGCCGGTCGAGCTCCTGCGTCTGGCGCAGGTAGCCGGCACAACGCGGACAGCCCGCGGCGTGCGCGAGCACGGCCGCCTCCGGATGCTGCGGGTCGGCCCCGGCGAGCCTGCGGAATTCCAGGCAGTCCACGACTAACTCCCCTCCTCGTTCACGCCGGCCACCAGGCGCTTGCGCAGCTTCTGCCGGGCGCGGAACAGCCGCGTCAGCACCGCGGCCTGCGTCAGGCCGAGCTGGCTGGCGATCTCGTCCGTCGTCAGCCCCATCAGGACCTGCAGCACCAGCGGTTCCCGGTAGTCGTCCTCCAGCTCGAGGATCGCGCGCCGCAGGTCCAGCGTCTGCTGCTCTTCGGCGGCGGCCAGCTCCGGCGACTCGCTGCCGACCAGGTCGTCCACCGGCACGGTCTCGAACCGCTTGCGCTCGTAGAGCCGCGCGTGCTCGCGGCGGACGATCGTCAGCAGCCACGGCTTGGCGGCCCCGGTCTCCGCCAGGCTCTCCCGCGAGCGCCACGCCCTCAGCAAGGATTCCTGCACCACGTCCTCCGCCACCTGCCGGTCGCGCGCCAGCCAGAAGGCGAATCGGAACAGGTCCGGCCGCAGCTCGTCGCAGAGCCGGGCAAATGCGGATTCCCCGTCCTTTCCGGTAAATGGCGCGTTCATGTATAAAGACCGGCCTGACTGCGGCCTTATTTCGACTGGGGTGGCATCGGCAGGCCCGCACCATAGCCTCCGCGCCGCGCCGGTGTAAACCGCGCCCGGCCGCGACTGGAGCCCGAGATGAGCCATCACCAGCCTCCCTCGCAATTCCCCCGGGTTCGCATGCGCCGGATGCGCCGCGACGATTTCTCGCGCCGCCTGATGCGCGAGACGACGCTGACCGCCGCCGACTTCATCTACCCGGTGTTCGTCATGGAGGGCTCGAAGCAACGCGTCGCGGTGCCTTCGATGCCGGGCGTCGAGCGGATGACCGTCGACGAGCTGGTCCGCGAGGCCGAGGCCGTCGCGAAGCTGGGCGTGCCGGCGATGGCGCTGTTCCCGGTCACCGCGCCCGAGGCCAAGAGCCTGGACGGCCGCGAAGCCTGGAACCCGGAAGGCCTGGCGCAGCGGGCCGTGCGCGCGCTGAAGAAAGCGATTCCCGAGCTGGGCGTCATCACCGACGTCGCGCTCGATCCGTTCACCACGCACGGCCAGGACGGCATCATCGATGCGACCGGCTACGTCGTGAACGATGTCACCGTCGAGGCGCTGGTCAAGCAGGCGCTCTCGCATGCCGAGGCCGGTGCCGACGTGGTGGCGCCCTCCGACATGATGGACGGCCGCATCGGCGCCGTCCGCGACGCGCTCGAAGCGGGCGGTCACGTCCACACCCGGATCCTTGCCTACTCGGCGAAGTACGCGTCGAGCTTCTACGGCCCGTTCCGCGACGCGGTCGGCTCGGCCGGCAACCTCGGCAAGGGCAACAAGTACAACTACCAGATGGACCCCGCGAACTCGGACGAGGCACTGCGCGAAGTGCAGCTCGACCTCGACGAGGGCGCCGACATGGTGATGATCAAGCCGGGGATGCCCTACCTCGACATCGTGCGCAGGGTAAAAGACCGTTTCGGCGCGCCGACGTTCGTCTACCAGGTGAGCGGCGAGTACGCGATGCTGATGGCGGCGGCACAGAACGGCTGGCTCGACGAACGGGCCGTGATCCTCGAGTCGCTGACCTCGATCAAGCGTGCCGGCGCGGACGGCATCCTGACCTACTTCGCGCGCCGCGCGGCCGAATGGCTCCATGCCTGACGCCTACGTACTGTTCGGCTTCCCGGTCCACCACAGCTGGTCGCCGTTCATCCACGGGATGTTCGCGCGACAGACCGGGCAGGAGATGAGCTACCGGCTGTTCGAGACGCCGCCCGAGCGCTTCCGCAACGACGCGCTCGCGTTCTTCACCGGCGGCGGCGCGGGCGCCAACGTGACGCTGCCGCACAAGCGAGCCGCCGCGGACCTCGTCAACGAACTCACGCGGCGCGCGCAGCTGGCCGACGCGGTGAACACGATCGTGTGCCGCGATGAGTGCCTGCTCGGCGACAACACCGACGGCGCCGGCCTGCTCGCCGACCTGACCCAGAACCTGAAACTCAGCTGGTCGTCGCCGCGGATCCTGCTGCTCGGCGCCGGCGGCGCCGCACGCGGCGCGATGGCGCCATTGCTGTCACTCGAGCCGGAGTTGCTCGTGATCGCCAATCGCACGGCCCACCGGGCGGTCGCGCTCGCGCGGGAGTTCGCGGAACTTGGCCCGATCGCCGGCTGCGAGTTCTCGAAGCTCGAGCACCGGCGCTTCGACCTGATCGTCAATGCCACCTCGGCGAGCCTGCACGGCGACGTCCCGCTGGTGCCGATCGACGTCGTGGACTCGACGACGACCTGCTACGACATGGCCTACGGCGCCGGCGATACCGCGTTCGTCGCCTGGGCGAAGCGGCTGGGCGCCGCCCGCGCCGAACCGGGTTGGGGCATGCTCGTCGAGCAGGCGGCGGAGGCATTCCAACTGTGGCGCGGGATACGGCCCGACACCGCCCCGGTTCTCGACGCCCTGCGCCGGCGGGCGGCTACGGCTGCTCGTAGTCCTTCTTGAGGTTGACGTACCACGCCGCCATGATCGGCACGCGCGCGATCTCGACCTCGGTCAGGTCGCGGGCGCGCCGCGCCGGATTGCCGACGTAGAGCCCGCCCGATTCGAGGCGCTTGCCCGGGGTGACGACGGCGCCAGCCCCGATCATCACGTCGTCCTCGACCACGACGCCGTCGAGCACGATCGCACCGATTCCGACCAGCACCCGGTTGCCGATCGTGCAGCCGTGCACGACGACCTTGTGGGCGATCACGACGTCGTCGCCGATCAGCAGCGGCCACCCGGTGTCGTTGCCCGGGTAGGGCCGCGACACGTGCAGCACGCTGCCGTCCTGCACGTTGCTGCGCGCGCCGATACGGATCTGGTTGACGTCACCGCGGACGACGGCCATGGGCCAGATGGAGGCGTCTTCGCCGAGCATGACGTCGCCGATCACGAGCGCGGTGGGATGGATATAGACGCCGGGACCGAGCGTCGGCCGGATGCCGAGATAGGGCTGGGCGGGCATGGGGCCGTCCGGAAGAATTGAGACCTGTAGTCTAGACGCTCGGGGCCCGGTGCCTGCAATCTTGCGCACCGGCGGATGACCCGCCCCGAGGAGCCCGCAACGTGATCGTCGTAACCCTGCTGTTCCTGGCCCTGCTCGTCGTGGCGGCGATCTACGGCGTCCGCATCTACAACGGCCTCGTCGCGCTGCGCGAAAACGTGCGCAAGGCCTGGTCGAACATCGACGTGCTGCTCACCCAGCGCCACGACGAGCTGCCCAAGCTCGTCGAGACCTGCAAGCGCTACATGGCCTACGAGCAGGAGACGCTCGAACGCGTCATGCAGGCACGCTCGGCGGTGTTCAAGGCGCAGGGCAGCGGCGACGTGCCCGCACTCGGGGCCGCCGAGCAGCAGCTGCGCGAGGGCCTCGGCCGGCTGTTCGCCGTCGCCGAGAACTATCCGGACCTGAAGGCGGACCAGGGCTTCAAGCACCTGCAGACCCGGATCAGCCAGCTCGAGGACACGATCGCCGACCGGCGCGAGCTCTACAACGAGGCCGTGAACCTCAACAACATCCGCATCCAGACCTTCCCCGACCTGATCGTGGCGCGGATGTTCGAGTTCAAGCAGTCGGCGCTGCTCGAGTTCACCGAGGAGCAGAAGCGCGACGTGGACGTGGGCAAGCTGTTTGGCTGACCCGTCGGATTTCTGGTTCTGGCTGCTCTGGCTCGGGGTCGCCGTCGCGGGCGGCGGCTGGTTCGCGTTCCGCTGGCTGCACATCGCGCGGATGGTCGAGGACACGCCTACGTCGCGGATCCGTTCCGCGGCGCAGGGTTACGTCGAGCTCGGCGGACGCTGCCGCGCGCTCGACGGCACGGAAAACATCGCGCCGCTCACGCAGCGGCCGTGCGTCTGGTGGCGTTACCATGTCCAGCGCAGGACAGGCTCGGCTTCGAGCAGCAACCGCCGGACCAAGTGGCAGAAAGTGAGTTCCGGCCGGTCCGAGCAGCCGTTCCTGCTCAGCGACGGGACCGGCGACTGCATCGTGCAGCCGGCGGGCGCCGAGATCCTGACCACGGAAAGCACGACCTGGTACGGCGACACGCCGTGGCCGACACAGGTCCCGGGCCAGGGGATACTGCGTTCCGGCGAACAGGAATACCGCTACTTCGAGGAGCGCATCTACGAGCATGAGCACGTCTACGCGCTCGGCCAGTTCCGCACGCATTCGTCGACCGGCCAGCGCAACCTGCAGGCCGAGATGACGGCGCTGCTCGCGGAATGGAAACAGGACCAGGCCGGGCTCGCCGAGCGATTCGACCGGGACAAGGACGGGCAAGTGAGCCTCGCCGAGTGGGAACACGCGCGCGAGGAGGCCCGGCAGGCCGTCGTGCAGCGGCACCTCGACCAGCCGTCGCAACCGGCGCTGCACGTGCTCGGACGACCGGAGGGACGGCACCTGTTCCTGATCGCGGCATTCCCCGAGGCCGAATTGGCCCGCCGCTACCGCAAACGCGCGATTGTCGCGTTCGTGGGCTTCGCCGCCGCGGTCTACGCGCTGGGTTGGCTGCTGCAGGGAGTCTTCGGCTGAGCGCTCGCCTGTGCCTAGAATAGCGGCCTTGCTCGCCTGAAAGGACGCACCATGACGAACCCGCTGCTGACGGATGCCCCGCTGCCCGCCTTCGGCGCCATCGAAGCGAGCCACGTCGAGCCGGCCATTCGCCAGCTGCTGGACGCCAACCGGCGCGAGATCGCAGCACTGCTCGCATCCGGCGCGGACCAGTGGGACACCCTGGTCGTCCCGATCGAGCGCATGCACCACCGGCTGGCGCGGGCCTGGTCGCCCGTCGGGCACTTGAACGGCGTGATGAACAGCGACGAACTGCGCGCCGCATACAACGCCTGCCTGCCGCTGCTGACCGCATATCACACCGAGCTCGGCCAGAACGCCGAGCTCTGCGCCGCCTACCAGCGCGTGGCGGACCGGCAGGGCGCGGCCCTCTCGGCCGAGCAGCGCAAGCTGGTCGAGAACGCGCTGCGCGATTTCCGTCTCGCCGGCGTCTCGCTGCCGGACGACCGCAAGCAGCGCTTCGGCGAGCTCATGGAACGGCTGGCCACCGCGCAGTCGAAGTTCGACGAGAACGTGCTCGACGCGACCAACGCGTGGTCCAGGCACGTCGTCGATGAACGTGAACTCGGCGGCCTGCCCGCCAACGCGGTGCATCGCGCACGCGCCGCCGCCGAAGCGGCCGGATCGGCGGGCTGGCTGTTTTCGCTCGATGCGCCGACCTACCAGGCGGTGCTGACTCACGCAGTCAGCGAACCGCTGCGCCGCGATTTCTACGAAGCCTGGGTCACGCGCGCCTCCGACCGGGGGCCGCATGCGGGACAGTGGGACAACGGGCCGCTGATGGCCGAGATCCTCGCGCTGCGCCACGAAGCCGCGAACCTGGTGGGCTTCGCGAACTTCGCGGAGTACTCGCTGGCGACCAAGATGGCGCGCGATCCGGCGGAGGTCGTCGACTTCCTGCAGAGCCTCGCCCGCGTGAGCCGCCCGGCCGCCGAGCGCGAGTTCTCGGAACTCGAGCAGTTCGCCGGTCGCCCACTGCAGTCCTGGGACGTCGCGTTCTACTCCGAGAAGCTCAAGAACGACCGGTTGCAGGTGTCCGAGGAAGCCTTGCGGCCGTACTTCCCTTTGCCCCGCGTGCTCGCCGGCCTGTTCGCCGTCGTCACGCGGCTTTATGGCGTGCGCATCGTCGCAAATCATGCGGTCGAGCTTTATCACCCGGACGTGCGCTTCTTCGACGTGCTCGAACGCGACGGCACACCGCGCGGCGGCTTCTTCCTCGACCTGTATGCGCGGCCGAAGAAGCGCGGTGGCGCGTGGATGGACGAGTGCGTCGGGCGCATCCGCACCGCGCAAGCGAGC
>Ga0209253_10001620_pt1 | contig 19763 bp, 13 predicted proteins | sample FrelakmetBRP12BR_FD_187145 | JGI IMG/M metagenome (GOLD analysis project Ga0209253, IMG submission 187145) | Freshwater lake sediment microbial communities from the University of Notre Dame, USA, for methane emissions studies - BRP12 BR (SPAdes)... | ecosystem: Environmental > Aquatic >... | reverse complement strand
ATCTGTATAATCACCGGTGTCTCCTGTGGTTGTGGGATAGGCACATGGATATGCACAGGCGTGTCCTTAATGCGCGGCGGCTCCTGGTTTTGAATCGGCGGGGTTGACGGAATAGCCTCCTGCTTCACCGACGGCACCTCTTCCTTCAGTGATGCCGCTGGCCCCCCAGGCTGCGCTCCTGTCCCCTTCCGCTCTTCTATCACTGGTTTCTTCTCAGCCTCAGGTATACCCTGCAGTTCTGTTGCATCTATCAGCTCTTTCATGAGTGTGGCAGGTGTGCTCACCCCGGGCGTCGGAGCCTTGTTCATTGCCCCCTTGCTCATCATCCCGCGCTCAAGCTTCACCATACCTTTTATCGCAGTGTTAATGCTCCACATCTCCACCACTCCCTCTATCACTGCCACACCGCTCACCGGAACCCCTTCTTCCACCTCTGTCCATGTGATAAAATATGTCCCTCTTGCTGCCACTACCACGGTTGGCGTATGCACCTCAAACTCGTTATTGCCTACCAACGACCTCAGCTTGCCCTCCATCAGGTTGAAGACTGTCTTGCCCTTCTTCCTGCCCTCTGCATACAGATAGTCATTTATCACTACCCTTGAGTTCTCTCCAAGGGTCAAGATGCTGTCGTCCCTGAACAGCATCTTCGCCCTTGATGCTGCCTTCGTCTGTACTGTATCTTTCAGTAATATGTTTCCCTTAACCGCTGCCTCGATCTTCCTGTTTTCCCGCTGTATCTCTGCCCTGCCCTTCAGCGCCACCACTATCCCCACATCATCCTCTGCATACCCGGCAACCGGCAGGCCTGTTAATATCAGGATGAATGTTAAAAGGAAAAGTAAAATAGAGGCAGGCAAACCAATAAGATTATAAGTTATGCCTCTTCTGTCATTCCCGCTTGTCGGGAATCCTTCTGACAGAAGAATGATTCTGGACAAGCCAGAATGACAACATTGATGTAACAATCTGGTTTTTCTGTACGTTTGCCTGCTGCCATTGCCATCCAATAACCTCTGCCGTTCCTTCACAGCTTGAACCTCACCATCAGTGATACGATCTGTCTTTCGTAATCAAATACTTTGATGTTTGAATCATTCAGCTCGTAAATCCACCCTGCTGTTACATCCCAATGTGTATTTATCGTCTTCGTAAGGTTCGTGGAGTATGTATGCGTTATGTCTCTCCTGCGCTTGTCCGTACCGGGATATTCCCCCTTGTACCCTTTGCAATAGTACAGCCCTGTGAAGTCTGCTGTCCAGCCTCTGCCAAAGTCTGCCCTCACTCCCACTTCCCCTGCATTGCCGTTGTAATGCCAGTAGTCTTCTTCGGTCATATCTTTGTCATAAGCATACCCCAAACTCATAAGCACTGACCTGTGTAACGGTATGTACTGCGTTACCCCAAGCAGGCTGTTGAATCCGTTGCGCTCTGTGTTTGTCGGAAACAGTTTCATGTTACTGAAGTTCCTCCACTGATACCGGTACCGGAGGTGTGTGTAAAACCCCTTGCCCTCTGATATGGTCATGACAGGTTGTATGCTGTTCGCAATAAGATATGTATTATAGTCTACGGTTGTATATTCAAACGTGTAGTATGCCCTGAGATTAATGTTCTTTATTGGATTGTAATCTATATAAAACCCCGGCAGATGCTGTGTTACATTAAAATCATCAAGCACCCTCTGCATGCTCTGGTAGAATGAATACGTCGGCACTATACTGAGGTTCTCTCTGACCGTAAATGCGTATTTGCCTTCAAGATATACTATTGCCCTCCAGTCGGTTTTATTTGTGATGCCCTCCGCCATAGGTCCGTCTGTAGGCTCAAGAATTACATTGCTGTCATACTGGATTCCGGTGGTTATGCTCGCTTCCCAGTTCCTGACCTTCGGTTTCCTGCTGTCCATCTCTTTGATATGCCTGCCGGCAAGTTCCGACAGCTCTGTCCCCGGCCCTGCCCCCTGTACGCTCTCAAAAAAATCTCTCGCCTCTTCGTTCAGCCCACGCCTGTAATACAACAACCCAAGCTCATAGTTGGCTCGTGCTGATCCGGGGTCAAGCTTTAGTGCCTTCTTTAAAAGCCTCTCCCCTTCCTGCTCTTTCCCTGTATTGCAATACACTATTCCAAGATACAGGTTCGCCAATGGGTCTTCAGGCTTGTCCTTTATTGCTGCCTCTAATTCTTCTGTTGCCCTGGGGTATTCTTTCTGATCAAGGAAGAGGATCCCTTTGGTGAGATGTCTTTCATACTGCCCTGCCTCCCCTGCATTTGCATCGGTAGAGTATAAAGGAGAACACATCAGAAACACTATCAACAACAGTGTCGTTACCCCCATTGCGTTCCCCCCAGGGTTTCTTTATAAATAATCTTATTCTAATTTATTGAAATCTTGAATATAAAGATAATACAAACTCGAATATGATTTGTCAACACACCTTTGTACAAAACTTTTGCAAGATATCCGGGAAGACAGGAAGATGTTTTGAATCTAAACCTCGATGATAATCGGCATAATCATCGGTCTTCTGTCCATAGTGTCTCTGAGGTATTTTTTCAGGGTGCTCCTGAGTTTTGCCTTCAGCAGCGAGGAATCTGAAATGACTTCTCTTTCGAGTCCTTTTATGGTATTTGCAATGAGGTCCTTTACATTATTGATAATCTCCTGGGATGCATCCTCAAAGACAAAACCCCTTGATATAATCTCAGGGCCTGAAATGATAGTCCCTGACGGTTTTGCTATTGCCAAAAGTATCAGCACAATGCCGTCATGGGCAAGCATCAGGCGGTCGCGGAGAACCATTTCTTCCACATCTCCTCCGCCTCTACCATCTATAAAGATCCTACCTGAATTCACATTGCCATTTTTTCTTGCTTCTTTATCGGTTATCTCAAGGATGTCTCCATTATTCATGATGAATATGTTTTCTTTTGGGATGTCCGTTTTCTTTGCGAGCATTGAATGGTAAATAAGATGCCTGTATTCACCGTGAACAGGCATGAAGTATTTCGGCTTGATGAGGTTTAGCATAAGTTTCAGCTCTTCTTTTGATGCATGGCCTGAAACATGCACCTCTGATACCTTTTCATAGATAACATTTGCGCCACGCCTGAAGAGATGATTAATGATCTTTCCTATGGGACGCTCATTGCCGGGGATCATCTTTGCGGAAAGGATAACCGTATCTCCATCTTTGATCTTGATATGCTTATGTTCATCAGTCGCAATCCTTGAAAGCACACTCATCGGCTCTCCCTGACTGCCGGTCGTTATAATAACCACCTCATGGTCCTGCAGTTTTGTAAGGTCTTCCAGCTTAAGCCAGGTTTCCTGAGGTATTCTCAGATAACCCAGACTCAATGCTATCTGGGCATTTGATACAATGCTCTTGCCGCAGAGGATAACTTTTCTCCCATACTTAAACGCAACATCAATCGCCTGCTGGATTCTATGGATATTCGATGCGAACGTTGCTATAACAATCCTGCCCTGCGTGTTCGAGAATATATCTTCAAAAGCCCTTCTGACTTCTTTTTCAGAGTAAGTGAAGCCGCCCTTTTCAGCATTGGTGCTGTCGGATAAAAGGAGAAGGGTGCCTCTTTCTCCGTATTCAGCAAACCTGCGGAAATCCATGAGCTGGCCGTCAACAGGGGTTGGGTCAAGCTTGAAATCTCCTGTATGCACAACAAGCCCCACCGGTGTGGTTATTCCAAGGCCTACACCATCTACTATGCTGTGAGTTACCCGTACGAACTCTACCGAAAATACGCCGATAGCAACAATATCCCTGGGCATTACAGGAATAAGCTCTCTATCTCCAAGATTATGTTCACGCAGTTTTTCCTTTACCAGGCCGAGTGTTAATGGCGTACCATAGACAGGGACAGCTATCTCCTTTAACAGAAACGGCAGTGCGCCCGTATGGTCTTCATGCCCGTGGGTAAGGATGACAGCCCTTATTTTCTCTCTGTTGTTTATTAAATAAGAAAAATCAGGGATAACAAAATCAACACCGAGGACATCTTCGTCCGGGAACATTAGTCCTGCATCGATAACGATAATATCCTGATTGTACTCAAAGACTGTCATGTTGAGGCCTATCTCCTCAACACCACCGAGAGGGATTACAGAAAGCGTATTTTCCACTGCTTTTTATTATATCAGATTTTCAGGAGTGTTATGCATAGGGGTCATCTCAGAAAACGCAAAAAGTCGCACATCAGGCAATTTTTGCGACAGTTCATTCCGAAGTATTTTGAATCCTTAGTCGCAGGTCAAAGTCTTACTCCCTCTCGAAGGTCTCAACAAGGCTTTCCTGCGCTGCCTTTTCGATGATGGCTTCAGCGTCATCCAGGAATTGTCTAAGCGCAGCTTCCTTGCGCGGACTCGAAAGATCGCGCCCAATTTCTACACGCACCGCGTTGCTGTTGATATCCACAACCGGGTCGCCGAATTCCGCGAGCCGCATAATGGCACTCGAGACCGCTGGATTCAAGAACTTTTTAGCAAATTCAGCTTTCGTGCCCGACGCCGTGAACTTACGGCTAAAATCACTCTCAGGCAACTGGATGATATCCTTTTCCGGCCTCCCGCTGAACTTATCCAGTAAGCTCTTCTTATATATCTCTATCCGGTTGACCGGCTGTCTTATTCTTGCATCTAAGCGGGTAAAAGCGTTTTGGTTTTCGCTGCCTTCTTCAAAAACAACCTTTCCGATCCACGACTCTCTGGCATAGAACAATGCGGGTGACGTTCTCTCTATGACCAGAAAAGCTCCGGGTTTCAGACCGGCTAAGCGCTTGAGAACAGGATACATCTTCACGCGACGGTTGAAGTCTCTGAAGCCAAGCGTGATGATGAAGGGGACAAGGAATACGCCGAAAAAGACAATGACTGCGGTCAACGAAACAGGGAAATGGGTCTTGTTGTATTGCCAACCGTAGTAACACCAGCAAATCATAGCTGAAAAGAGGAAAAGGTAAACCGGCACCGCCGGGACGCTCAGCATTGGAGGATGTCCGCTCTTTTGTTCCATCTGCCGGCGGAACTCTTCCGGACGCTGGAACTCCACGGGAAGATCAGTTGTGCCCACGTTGTCCCTGATCTTTGTTGGCTTCTCTTTCGCTGACATCCAGCTTCTTTGAAGTGTGTATGTTGCATTTTTCAATCTCTCCCTGTCCGTTGAGCCACCCATCTCTTCCGCTACCCTTCGCACCTCCAGGTAAGTCGGTCCTCCCCGATCTTTGCGCCATCTCATTTCCTTCTGATATTGGGCAATAAACTCAGGGACAAACTTTTCTTTTGTTATTGCTATCCGGCCCGCCTCTCTCCTTTCAGTGAGGACCTTTTCAAAAAGTTCATTGAATGAACTCCCCTTACTGTAAAACTTTGTTTGTTGCGGCATATGGTCAAGTTCGTGTCCTCTCGGTGCGTTTGAAACGGTCAGACTTCCTCCATCATTGTAATGCACACCTATATCAACCCATATGCCAAGCGTCGGATGGTCATAAATTACGCCGGCCATCTGCTCAGAGGGATGGACAAACCCTGAGATTATCAGAGAGGGAATTTCCGGGCATTCATAATCTCCCGCTGATTCAAAACCCTTTTGTTGAAATGCATTGATCAGGCCTGTGATTTTCGCCGTGTCTCTCCATTTCGGCTGATCAATCGGCAAGAGATTGATTTCAAGAATGGGTCGAGACATGAGGTTTCTGAGAAACCGGAAAGCAAAATATCCAGCAGTTACAACAGCTCCGGTTATAAAAAGAAGAAAAAATATATTTTTCATATCGTCATTTCAATAGCCTATAACGAATGCCCTCATTTTCGGCGCGTATAGCAGCGTAAAAATGCAAGACTTTGTTAGCCATCCCTTGTCAGTTCGTCCCCAGTTGAAAGGGGATGATGCCATGAATGTGGCACTAACGATTAATCCAATGTTGCTGTCATCCTGTTTTCGATGATACATTGCAGCATCTCAAGTTCATCAGCATCGAACCATGTAATATTACAAAAGCCGCAACGGTCAATCTCTATCAGATAGGCAAGGCTATAAAAAGTTCTGAGCATGGGATTATGACATTTTGGACATGATGTGAGCGTTTTTAATTGAGCTTCTGTTTTTTTCAGTTTTTTAACAGCAATCTTTCTCTGGTTATCAGTTGTTACTGCCTTTGCGAGTGATTTTATCCTTTCAGTACATTCTTTTTCCCTTCTGGCGATTATCCTTGGTATCTTTGTATTGTCAACGAGCACACCTCTGCAGAAACCGCATTGATAAACCTTTGTCTTTTCATATGGTATCTCAGATAAGGATTGTTTACAGGAGGGGCATCGGAACTCTGAAACCTCCTTGCCGGCTGTATTGAGGCGGTTAGTGAATATGGCATTTATCAGCGGATTTTCAGATGCCCTCTCCACACTTTTATCATTGCCTGATCTGATCCATGTCAGAGGTAAAAGCCATGGAAGTGCAGCAAGTTCTGCAAGCGCATAAGGTCCCTGCCATTTATGCTTCAGATCAAATACATGATAAAGTGGTTCAGCAGCACCCGATGGTGCATTGACAGTTTGCGTCCCGGAATTGAGCTTTCTGTCAAGCTCAGCAATACTGACACGAACCATCTTCAGGAGTATATCTATCCTCTTCCTTATGGGTGGGTGGGTTGACATAAGGGTTGACCAGAAGCCTTCAGACTCGTCCAGTTCATTCTCCTGAGGGTTTATTATGCAGAGCATTTCGAGTCCGCTCCCTATCATTCCTGATCCTCTCCAGTTCCGTGAAATCAGGTGAAGGGCTTCTGCCATCGCCACAGGGTTTCGGGTCATGCGCACTGAAGCTGCATCTGCCCTGTATTCACGTTCTCTTGATATCAGCATGCTGAGCATCTGACTGAGCTTCAGCAATATCCAGAAGAGAAAAAATGCAGGATGCAGACCGCTGCGTTCCTCTTCCCCGAGATTCTGGAGTTTTTCCAGCATTGCAGCATACATGCCAAACAGACTTGTGGCTATAGTTGCTTCCATGCAGTCTCTTGAAAGGATATGATATGCCTCATGAGCCAATACTGCCTCGGTCTGAGACCTTGTCAATCTTGAGAGCAGTCCTTCTGTTATGGCTATTGCTGCATTACCTTTCAGATCTGCTACTGCTATTGCATTCATAGACAGGCTTGGGATGACAAAACAACCTATCTTTCTCGTCTGACCGGTAACAACATGTATCTCATCTATAATGTTCTTGAGACGCCTGTGTATACCATCTTCAGGGTCGGGCGGAATCGCCCCAAGGCTCTTCATCACCGACTGGACAGCGCCGGAGGCTGAGAACCAGAAATGGATTCCGGCGAGGAGAAGTGAAAATCCTGTTATGAGTATGATATAGAGTGGATCGTTCCAGAAAACAAGAGAACCGGTCTTCATAAAATAAAACGGGAAGAAAAACAATACCCCCAGAAAAATGGAAATAACAACAGAAAAATACATGAGTAACAGAAGAAGGAAGAGCATGCCTATCCTCCATGTCTTCTGTTTCTCTATCTCAATGAAGGTTAACGGCATCAGTCGTCTATTTCGTCCTTGTGCTTAAGTCTGCAACCGGAAGGCTCCTGTCAATCTCTCCGATAGAATAATATTCTGCCTTGCGGAAACTGAAGATAGAGGCAATGATATTGCTTGGAAAAGACTCTATCCTGATGGCAAAATTTGCAACAAGGTCGTTATAGAGCTGTCTTGCAAAAGCAATCCTGTTCTCGGTTGAAGCAAGCTCTTCCTGAAGCTGCAGGACATTTTCATTGCTTTTCAGAACAGGATAATTTTCGATCACAGCAAAAAGACCGCTCAATGCCTGTGAAAGCAGATTTTCTGCAGTGACTTTTTCACGAAGACCCGCAGTCGATACAGCCCTTGCCCTTGCAGATGTCACCTTTTCGAGAGTTTCCCTTTCAAACTCCATATATCCTTTTACAACAGATACCAGGTTAGGGATGAGATCATGTCTTCTTTTCAACTGCACATCGATCTGTTTCCACGCATTCTTCACTTCATTTTTCAGCGCAATTAGCTGGTTGTATGTGAATATTGCCCATAACAGGAATAAAGCGATGACAGCAACCAGAATCCAAATTTCCATAGCTGCTCCTTATAATATCTCCTGAGATGTATTATATCTTAAAACCTCAGCTAATGACTTTTCGATCATATTTATTTAAAATTAAGGGAAAAAGGAGAGTTTGATGGAAGATCTAAAACACTCGGAAACCTGGAGAGTATTCAGAATACAGTCAGAACTCGTTGAAGGATTCGAGACGCTCAATGAACTCGGCCCTGCTGTTGCTATCTTTGGAAGCTCACGGATGGAGCAGGGTTCATACTATTATGAAAAAGCCGTCGAGCTTGGCAAAAGACTTTCAGATGCAGGGTTTGCAGTTATAACCGGTGGCGGACCTGGCATTATGGAAGGAGTCAATAAAGGAGCCCAACTGGGAAAAGGCACGTCTGTCGGTCTTAATATTGAAATTCCTGTTGAACAGCATCCGAATAAATACCAGGACCTGTCCCTGTCATTCAGATATTTCTTTGTAAGAAAACTCATGTTTGTTAAATACTCTATTGCATTTATCATTTTCCCGGGCGGTTTTGGGACAATGGATGAACTGTTCGAAGCTCTCACACTGTCCCAGACAAAAAGGATCGGTATATTTCCGATAATATTATTCGGGAAGAATTACTGGGAAGGTCTGATAGACTGGTTTAAGTCAACCCTTATTACTAATAAGACTATATCACCTGAGGACCTGGAACTGATCTCTTTTGCTGACGAGGTTGATGAAACATGTCAAATTCTCAGTAAATATAGAAAAGAGTTAAAAATCGAAATGCCTGAATGCAGTGAGAAATAAATCATTATTCTGATAGTGCATTAATCTCAGGCATCACTTTCTTGGATGTGTCCTTTTGTAATCCCTTGGTGTTTCCTTCAGTCCTTCCCCGCTCCAGATCCCGAGTCTTTTATTCCTTGCTTCTGCCTGAGCAGCCTTTAAATCATTGACATACTTTACATTCGGGGGAAACGTATAAAGCACCGCCTGCCCGTTTTTCACCATGGACAGATTCACCAGGGCTCCGTCTGTTGTCCATATATATGCAAGGATACGGCCATACTTGTCTCTTTTGTCAACATCATACTCCAGTCTTACTTTTGAGCCTGAAGAACTTATCAAACTCTCCAGATATTTCTTCGACTCAGCTCCCCAGGGTTTCTGTCCCAGTTCAGGCGCATCTATCCCGATAAGCCTTACCTTTTCTTTTTTACTGCTGAGCATAACGGTGACAGTGTCCCCGTCAGCAACTGATATGACAGGCACAAAGCTCTCACTCTCGCCCTGCTTTGAAATGGAGGCTTTCTCGTAGATCAGATAGAAGATCGCAATGAAAACAAAGAATACAGCGGAGACAAGGTTTATTTTCCTTAATTTGCTGTTTTTTCTGAACATGTTTTTATTATATACTTTAAACCTTTCGCTTTTTAACAGTATAATTAGCCTATGATGACAACACCGAGCCCGGGCTACAGCATAACAATAAGGCTTGAGATAATAAACCAGGTCGGCATGTTCGGAAAGATCGCTACTGCGATCGGAGAGATAGGCGGCGATATCGGTGCAGTGGATATTGTCAGGGCCGGCAAGGGTTTCATTATAAGAGATTTCACGGTCAATGCACGGGATGAGATGCATGAGAAAGATATTATTGAGGCGGTAAAAAAGATTGGAGGGGTAAGGGTTATCCATGTCACCGACAGGACTTTTTTACAACATCAGGGCGGCAAGATCGAAATACATAATAAAGTCCCGGTAAAAAACCGCAATGATCTCTCGAGAGTCTATACGCCGGGGGTTGCCCGTGTCTGCATGGCTATCTATAAAGACAGGGAAAAGGCTTACCGTTTCACCATAAAAAGAAATTCGGTAGCCATAGTAACAGACGGCAGTGCAGTGCTTGGGCTTGGAGACATTGGTCCGGAAGCTGCATTGCCTGTTATGGAAGGCAAGGCCATGCTCTTTAAGGAGTTTGCAAATATCGATGCTTTTCCGATATGTCTTTCGACACAAGATACTGAAGAGATTATAAGCACTGTAAAGCATATTGCCCCTGTCTTTGGCGGCATAAACCTTGAGGACATCTCTGCTCCGCGATGCTTTGAGATAGAACAAAGGCTCAAACAGGAAATTGATATCCCTGTTTTTCATGATGACCAGCATGGAACAGCAGTTGTCGTACTGGCCGCGCTCATTAATGCGGCAAAAGTTGTGGGGAGAGACCTTGAAGGACTCAGGACTGTTATTTCAGGCGCCGGCGCAGCAGGGACAGCTTGCTGTAGTATTTTGCGGGAAGTCGGAATAACGGATATTATTGTTTGTGACAGGGAAGGTATTCTGTTCAGGGGCAGGGGAAAACATATGAACCCTGTAAAGAAGTGGATTTCAGAAAATACAAACCCGCGAAGGATCAAGGGAGGCATTTCAGATGCGCTCATTGGAGCAGATGTCTTCATCGGGGTCTCTGTGCCGAACCTCATTTCAGCGGATGACATAAAACAGATGGCTGCTGACCCGATAGTATTTGCCCTTGCCAACCCCGAACCGGAGATAGCGCCTGAGGATGCATATCCTTATGTCAGGATTCTTGCAACAGGAAGGTCTGATTACCCGAACCAGATTAATAATATGTTATGTTTCCCGGGTTTGTTCAGGGGGCTCCTTGATTCAAGGGCAAAAACAGTCAATGAAGAAATCAAGCTCTCTGCTGCCAGGGCCATATCCTCAGTGGTTGATCAAAAGGAACTGGGGCAGGATTACATTGTTCCGAGCATATTTGACAGAAAGGTTGTAACAGCAGTTGCCTCAGCAGTTACAGAAGCTGCACACAGGAGCGGAGTAGCAGGAAAAGAGAGATGAGGGAAATTTAACCTATCCCGTACTTATGGAGCCTGTGACGGAATGACCGGAAAGAGAGTTTGAGCAATTTTGCTGCCTCTGTTTTAACACCGCCTGTTTTTTCAAGCGCCCGAAGCAGATACTTCCTTTCGATCTCTTCAACAATCTTATCTATATCTACCCCTTCGTCAGTAATCGCAGGGATACCTTTCATTTCAATAGCATATCCGGCCCCACCGCTAATTTCCGGTGGAAGATCTGATGGTGTTATTTCTTCTTTATCTGTCAGAAGTGCAACTCGCTCAATAACATTTTCGAGTTCTCTAACATTTCCCTTCCAGGGATTGTTTATCAAGATCTTCATTGCATCAGATGTAATCCTTTTTGTATTGCCGGATATTTTTCTAAGAAAATGGTCTGCGAGCAATGGGATATCCTGCTTCCTTTCCCTCAATGGAGGTATAGTAATGGGCACAACATTCAACCGGTAAAATAAATCCTCTCTGAACCGTCCGGCTGACACCTCCTCTTTAATATCCTTATTGGTAGCTGAAATTACCCTTACATCAACCTTAATATCCGTCGTCCCACCGATGCGTCTGAATATCCCATTCTCAAGAACCCTGAGCAGCTTTGACTGAAGGTTCGTTGGCATTTCTGCAATTTCATCCAGCAGAACGCTTCCGCCATCTGCTATCTCGAACAGCCCCTGTTTATTATAGATTGCACCGGTAAATGAGCCTTTCATGTGTCCAAAGAGTTCTGACTCAAGGAGCCCTTCAGGAAATGCAGCACAGTTTATAGTAACAAGATTTTTTTCTCTCCTTTGACTGAGGTTATGCATTGCAGATGCAACTAATTCTTTACCTGAACCACTTTCACCTATTATCAGCACGTTCGAGCTGCTCTGAGCTATCTTCGGGATGAGCCTGAATAGTTCCTGCATATTCTGGCTTTGCCCAATAATATTTTCGAGAGAATATATCGTTTCAATCTTTGTTCTTAAAAGTTCAAGCTCCTCACTCTCCTTCTTTTTCTCGATCGCCTTCCTTACTTTTAATCTAAGTTCATTGATATTAAAAGGTTTGCTGATATAATCATAGGCTCCCAATTTCATCGCTTCAATAGCCGTCTCTGTATTACTAAAAGCTGTTATCATCATCACTACTGTGTCCGGTGATATCTCCTTAACCTTTTTTAAAATTTTAAAACCATCTGCTTTCGGCATCTTTATGTCTGTTATAACAAGGTCAAAGATGTCTTTATCCAAAGATAAAAGGCCTTCAAGTCCATCAGATGCAGTCGTTACCTCATGGGCTTCCTCTTCAAGAAGGATCTTCAGCACCTCCCGCATGCTTTTCTCATCTTCTACGATTAGTATTTTTCCCTTATGCTTTTTCATAGCTCCCCGGTAGTATAACCTCAAAAGTTGTGCCAATTCCAGAGTTACTTCCTACTCTCAAGATGCCGTTATGCTCTTCGACTATCCTGTATGCTATTGCAAGTCCGAGTCCGGTGCCATGCTCTTTTGTAGTAAAAAAGGGATAAAATATTTTTTCGATATGCTCCCTGTCTATACCGCTACCGGAATCCTTGAATGTTATTTCTACAAGTCTGTCTGCATTTCTTGTAGAAACAATAAGTTCTCCTCCCCCGGGCATTGCTTCTACTGCATTTATCCCGAGGTTCCAAAATACCTGTCTCAATTTCTGAGGGTCAGCCTTCACTTCAAGGGTTCCCCCATATTCTTTCCTTATAGATAAATTACTTCTATCCTGATCCACATTTTCGAGAAGCTCTAATGTCTCGTCAAGTAGCCTATGGAGGTCAAACATTCTGAACTCTGCCGGCGTAGGTCTTGAATATGTAAGGAAGTCAGTAATAACGCGGTTGAGACGATCCATCTCGTTCAGCGCAATTTCCATAAGTCTCTCTTTATGATTATCAGGGACAGAGCCTTCTTTGAGCATTTCTATAGATCCCTTGAGAGAAGCAAGAGGGTTCCTTATCTCATGCGCGATATTTAATGAAAGTTCTCCTATAGCAGCCCATTTCTCTTTCTGCTTCATTTCTTTCTCAAGCCGTTTCAACTGTGTAAGGTCCTGGAAGATTACGATAAAACCCTGCATGCTCTCTGCTGAACCCTTCAGTATTGATATGTTCAGTCCGATTATCTTTTTCAGACCGCCGACTTTTATTGTCTCTTCTCTGCGCCCCTCAGGAAAAGGGCTCTGTAAGAAAGGGAGAACGGTATCTATCTTCTGTCCGATGACAGAGTCCCTCTCGATGCCTATTATCCTCTCTGCAGCGCGGTTGAACATGACCACTTTGCCGTCCATATCAGTAGTGAAAAGACCGCTCGACATGTTTTCCAGCACCTCCCTGTTGAAAATTTCAAGGTTATGTACGTCCAGATCCCTTTCCTCAAGTTTCTGGGCTGTCTTCTCAAGCCTTGATGAGAGATAACCACTGAGATAAGCAGTAACATAAAAGAAAATTATGTGAATAAATATTTTGTACAGGTAATCCTTCTCTTCCATATACCCGCCGCTGGTTACAGGAAGCACACCATAAAGCTGGAGGTTTACGAGTATCCCGTATAATATGCTGCTCAGCGTCGCAATGATGAAACCGGCTTTTTGATTCAGTAAAATACTCGAAGCTATGATGGTAAGCATTAGGGTAAAAGAAAACCAACTGTCGATCCCACCGGTAAAATATATGAGGAATATCTCAAAGATCACATCCAGAACCAATTGGGTGTAAGCCAGAAGAACAACATCTCTCATTCTCTCAAGCAAATAGATATAAATGATGGTCGCCATAAAAAGAAATATAATGAGATAAGATATTGAACGGATGTAAGGGAATCTTTCCAATCCCAGGAAAAAGAAAGAGGAACCAAAGAAAAGGGTAACGAAGATGATCCTGAATGTTATCAGGGCCCTTAACTTCTTTTTTAACACACTAATATCTTCAGACATGTATGGTGTATCGTTGATTGTTCCCCCTGAAGTCCTTTGAAGGGGGGGAAATCCTCATATTCATCTCTATAAATTATAAGAGTTTTTATTTTATGAGCGTAATCAGTTTGAATATCGGCAAATACATGGCAACAACTATAAAACCAACGGCTCCACCAAGGAATACCATGAGCATGGGTTCCATCATTGCAGTGAGGTTATTTACCGCTGCATCAACCTCATCATCGTAAAAATCTGCAATCTTTGAAAGCATTGAATCAAGTGCTCCGGTTGATTCACCAACTGCTATCATGTGTGTAACCATGGGGGGGAAAACCTTGGCCTTTGTGATAGGTTCTGCAAGGGTCTTTCCGCTAACAACTCCCTTTCTTACATCCATAATTGCATATTCGATGATCTTATTCCCTGATGTCTTTGCTGTTATCTCAAGGCCATCGAGTATCGGCACACCACTGCTAACGAGAGTACCCAGCGTCCTTGTAAATTTTGCAACAGCGACTTTATTCAGGAGAGGACCGAATATCGGAAGCTTGAGCAGTATTCTGTCTGTAACATGTTGCCCCTTCTCTGTTCTTCGCGCCTGTCTGATAAAGACAACGAATCCGACTATTGCTGCAGCGACAAGGAATCCTCCTATCCCTGCAATAAAATTACTCGTTTTTATAATGATCAAGGTAGGCAGTGGAAGGCTTCCTCCAAGGGTTGTGAACATCTTGGCAAATGTAGGGACAACGAAAATCATTATGACTGCTATGACCAAAATAGCGATAGATGAAACAACAGCAGGATAGACCATTGCACCTTTAACCTTCTTCTTCAGTTTCATGGCCTTTTCAATATATGCTGCCAATCTGTTCAGGATTGTATCGAGTATACCTCCTGCCTCACCAGCTGCAACCATATTCACATATAACTCACTGAATATCCTCGCATGTTTTTTAAGCGCATCAGCATATGTAGCGCCTGATTCAACATCACCCTTCACCTGTACAAGGGCGTTGCTCAAGGTCTTACTTTCAACCTGTGCAGACAGGATATCGAGAGCCTGCACAAGTGGAAGGCCTGCATCAATCATTGTTGCAAACTGTCTTGTGAAGATTACGATATCTTTATCCTTTACGCCGCCTCCAAAGCTTAATTTGCCTAAGAGAGATTTTTTTGTTTTTTCTGTAACAATGGTAGCAGAAATATTTCTTTTCCTTAGCTGGGCAATTACATCTTCTTTTGTCGCCGCAGTTATTTCCCCTGTTTCGATAATGCCCTTAGTTGTCTTCCCTGACCATTGAAATACAGTAGCCACTTTTGTTACCTCCCTCTACCAGATGTTGCTGGCATACTTTTCTGAATCATTTGTATTAATTCATCGGTCACCGATGATCTTCCAATAGCATCCTCGTATGTTATAAGTCCTTTTGCATAAAGATCTATTAATGACTGGTTCATTGTCTGCATCCCGAATTTTGCCTGGCCTGTCTGCATCATCGAATAGAGCTGGTGTGTCTTGTCCTCCCGTATAAGATTTCGTATTGCAGGATTCGGGACCATCAGTTCAATTGCAAGAACTCTTCCCTGTCCTGACTTCTTTGGGATAAGCTGTTGCGCAAATATTCCCTCAAGCACGAAAGAGAGCTGTACTCTTATCTGTTCCTGCTGATGCGCGGGAAAAACATCTATAACACGGTTTATGGTCTGAACTGCTGAATTCGTATGAAGTGTGGCAAGCGTCAGGTGGCCAGTCTCTGAGACAGTGAGGGCTGCTTCTATAGTCTCGAGGTCGCGCATCTCACCTATTAATACCACATCAGGGTCCTGTCTGAGAACGTATCTCAAGGCTAACTTAAAAGACGCTGTATCTGCATTTACCTCTCTCTGATTGATCAGACATTTTTTATGAGGGTGAAGATATTCTATCGGATCCTCTACTGTAATGATGTGTTCAGACCTTTCCGTGTTTATTTTGTCAATCATGGCCGCCAGTGTCGTAGATTTACCACTCCCTGTCGGCCCGGTGACGAGAATCAGTCCGCGGGGCTTTTTTACAAGCTCACCAACAATATCCGGCAGCCCGAGGTCCTTAAAAGTTCTTATCTCAAAAGGGATGGTTCTGAATGCTCCGGCAACCGCACCCCGCTGCATAAAGATGTTTGCCCTGAACCTGCTTAATCCCTTAACACCAAAAGAGAGGTCAAGCTCATTGTTTTCTTCAAATTTATGTTTTTGTGCATCTGTAAGTATGCTGTAGCAGACTGTTTTTGTATCCGTAGGTGACAGCGGCGGGTGATCAATACTTACAAGCTTTCCATCTATCCTCAGCCTCGGAGAACTCCCTGTCGTAATGTGAAGATCTGAGGCATTTTTTTCTATCATCATTTTCAGCAAGTCATACAGTGTAGCCATATTTAGCTCCTTAATTCATTAGTCTCCAAATGTAACTCTCATGACCTCTTCTATAGAGGTAACACCTTCTTCAACTTTCGTAAGACCACTCATCCGTAATGTTTTCATACCGAACCTGACAGCAGTCTTTTTCAGTTCATCTGCTGACGCGCCTTCAAGAACCATCTCCTTGATCTCGGATATGACAGGCATGACTTCATAAAGTGCTATCCTTCCCTTATATCCGGAACCACTGCATAAAGCACACCCCTTTCCTTTATAGCATTTTACAGATTCTGCTTCCTCTTCTGAAAAACCTAACTGGATGAGGGCGGGGACAGGCACATTTTCAACTTCCTTGCATTCCTGGCATATCTTTCTTGCAAGCCTCTGGGCTGCAATAAGGACTAACGATGCTGATACCAGGAATGGTTCAATCCCCATATTCAGGAGCCTGCTTATGCTGCTTGGAGCATCGTTTGTATGCAGCGTGCTCAGGACAAGGTGACCTGTCAGTGCTGCCTTAACTGCGATCTCGGCAGTCTCAAAGTCACGAATCTCTCCAACAAGAATAATATCCGGACTCTGCCGCAAAAAAGCCCTGAGTGCAGAGGCGAATGTGAGGCCTATCTCTTCCTTCACCTGCACCTGATTCATACCCATAAAGTTATACTCAACAGGGTCCTCGGCAGTCATTACATTGATGTCGGGCTTATTGAGGTAACTCAATGCAGAGTAAAGGGTTGTTGTCTTTCCGCTCCCGGTAGGACCTGTAACAAGTATCATACCATAGGGTTTGCTCAGCGAATCAAGGAACTTTGCCAGCGCCCCATCCTCAAACCCAAGTTTTGTAAGGTCCGCCTGAAGGCTTGCTTTGTCAAGAATTCTGAGGACCGTTTTTTCACCAAAAAGGCATGGCAGAATCGATACACGAAAATCTATCTCCTTTTTTTTCCCGAGTCTCAGCTTGATCCTTCCATCCTGCGGGAGTCGTCGTTCGGCAATGTCGAGCTTTGACATAATCTTTAGCCTTGATGTTATAGGGTTTTTTATTTTTAAAGGAAGATTCATCGCATTAAACAAGACTCCATCAACCCTGTACCGAACCCTCAATTTGTTTTCATACGGTTCTATATGGATATCACTCGCTCCACCTTTAATGGCATTTATAAGTATACCGTTCACCAGCTTTACTATCGGCTCTTCAATCTCGGAACTTCCTGATTCGTCTTTATCGGTATACGCTTCTACACTGTCAAGGGCATCTCCCACGACTTTGTCAAATTCGTCGACATCGACTGAAAAGCCTTCATCAGGAGAGGTCAATGTTTCTTCTTCCCTGAGTTCGTCATCTGAGAATGTATAGTCTTTTGCCTGGAGTGCCTTCGTAGAGGTCGTGTTCGCTTTCTTCGTCGTAGTCAGTGCATCTCCTCCTCCACGATAGTAGCTCGTTATGGCATGGATTATCGAAGATTCACTCGATACCACTACCTCAACATTATAACCCGTCATGAACTTTACATCGTCTATCATAAATACATTCGACGGATCAGCCATTGTTATTGTCAACGTCGCCCCTACCCTCGCAACCGGGATGATTAAATATTTCCTCGCTATCTCAACAGGTATAAGCTTCAGTACAGACGGTTCAATCTTGTAATCAGAAAGGTTTATTGCAGGGACCCCCCACTGCTTGCTCAAAAAAGCAACCAGCTTTTCCTCAGTTAGATACCCCAGCGTAACAAGGTTTGTCCCCAGTCTGCCACCTTGCTTCCTCTGAAGACCGATCGCCTCCCTGAGTTGCTCTTCTGTTATCACATTCGATGTTACCAGTAACTGTCCTAATTTTGTCGCCATACTATATTCAGTAGTTAGTTATCAGTCTCCAAATGTTACCCTGACAATCTCGTCTATAGAAGTAACACCAGTTTTTATTTTGGCAAGACCACTCATCCTTAATGTTTTCATTCCGAGTCTGATTGCAGTCTTTTTCAGTTCATCTGCTGACGCACCTTCGAGAATCATCTCCTTGAGTTGTTCCTTTAGGGGCATAACCTCGTAAAGTGCTATTCTTCCCTTATAACCGGAATTATAGCATGAAGGACAGCCTCTGCCTTTGTAACATTTTACAGTCTGGGCCTCTTCTTCTGAAAAACCCAACTGTATAAGGGCGGGGACCGGAACCTTTTCCTCCTCTTTGCATGATGTACACACCACCCTCGTAAGCCTCTGAGAAACAATAAGAATGACTGAGGCAGCAACAAGAAATGGCTCAACACCCATATTTAGCAGTCTGCTTACTGTGCTCGGGGCATCATTTGTGTGGAGGGTGCTGAGGACAAGGTGACCGGTCAAAGCTGCCTTGACTGAAATCTCGCCTGTCTCAAAGTCACGGATCTCTCCAACCATGATTATATCAGGGTCCTGACGTAAAAAAGAACGTAAAGCTGTTGCAAAGGTAAGGCCTATATCTTCCCTTACCTGCACCTGGTTTATCCCAAGGAAGTTGTACTCAACCGGATCCTCTGCGGTTGAGATGTTAACTCCTATTTTATTCAGATAATGTAATGCAGAGTAGAGTGTAGTTGTTTTGCCGCTTCCGGTTGGTCCTGTGACGAGAATCATGCCATAGGGCTTATCAAGAGCCTCCATTAAGTCTTTCAACGGCTCTTCTTCAAATCCGAGTTTTGTAAGATCCACCTGAAGGTTTGATTTGTCTAACAGCCTTAATACAGTCCTCTCACCAAACAGGCATGGCACTGTTGATACACGAAAATCTATCTCCCGCTTATTCCCAAGTTTCAGCTTAATCCTTCCATCCTGCGGGAGTCTCCTCTCGGAGATGTCAAGGTTGGCCATTATCTTAATCCTTGAGGTTACAGCATTTTTTATTTTCACAGGCAGGTTCATAACTGTATACATCACACCGTCAACCCTTTGCCTCACCCTGAGAGAACTCTCATATGGTTCTATATGGACATCGCTCGATCTCTCTTTTATTGCATTGATAAGGATACCGTTAACAAGCTTTACTATAGGCCTTTCAACTTCTTTCAGTGTTTCATCTACACTCTCCTCGACAACTTCAACATCATCTAAGGCTTCACCCACTGCTCTGTCAAATTCATCGACATCGACAGAAAGACCTTCATCAGCAGTTGAAGAAAATGGATCCTCATCTTTAAATTCGTCATCTGAGAATGTATAGTCTTTTGCCTGGAGTGTCTTCGTGGAGGTGGAGGTCGTGGTCGCTTTCTTCGTCGTAGTCAGTGCATCTCCTCCTCCGCGATAGTAGCTCGTTATGGCATGGATTATCGAAGATTCACTCGATACCACTACCTCAACATTATAACCCGTCATGAACTTTACATCGTCTATCACAAATACATTCGACGGATCAGCCATTGTTATCGTTAACGTCGCTCCTACCCTCGCAACCGGTATGATTAAATATTTCCTCGC
>Ga0209253_10001619_pt1 | contig 19797 bp, 17 predicted proteins | sample FrelakmetBRP12BR_FD_187145 | JGI IMG/M metagenome (GOLD analysis project Ga0209253, IMG submission 187145) | Freshwater lake sediment microbial communities from the University of Notre Dame, USA, for methane emissions studies - BRP12 BR (SPAdes)... | ecosystem: Environmental > Aquatic >... | reverse complement strand
GAGCCCCACCGACTCGCAGAGCGTCGGGTGCGGATGGATCGTGCGTCCGATGTCGACGGCATCCGCGCCCATCTCGATCGCCAACGCGATCTCGCCGATCAGGTCGCCCGCGTGCGTGCCGACGATACCGCCGCCGACGATCCGGTGCGTCGCCGCGTCGAACAGGAGCTTCGTGTGTCCTTCGTCGCGGCCGTTGGCGATCGCGCGGCCGGACGCCGCCCACGGAAAAAGGCCCTTCTCGACCTTGACGCCCTTCGCCTTCGCCTCGTCCTCGGTCAGTCCGGCCCATGCGATTTCCGGGTCCGTGTAGGCGACCGACGGGATCACGCGCGCGTCGAAATGCGACTTCTCGCCTGCCGCGGCCTCAGCCGCGACATGGCCTTCGTGCACCGCCTTGTGCGCGAGCATCGGCTGGCCCACGATGTCGCCGATCGCAAAGATGTGCGCGACATTGGTGCGCATCTGCGTGTCGACCGGAATGAAGCCGCGATCGGTGACTCCGATGCCGGCCTTGTCGGCGGCGATCTTCTTCCCGTTCGGCGCGCGCCCCACGCTCATCAGGACAGCGTCGTACGGTTGCGGCTCCTTCGGCGCATTGGGACCCTCGAACGTCACCCACAGCGCATCGGGCCGCGCCTCGACGGCGGTCGTCCTGGTCGCGACCATGATCCGGTCGAAGCGGTGCCGGTTGATCTTTTCCCAGACGCGGACGAGGTCGCGATCCGCGCCCGGCATCAGGCCATCGAGCATCTCGACGACGTCGAGCCGTGCGCCCAGCGTCGAATACACGGTGCCCATCTCGAGGCCGATGATCCCGCCACCGATCACCAGCATTCGCTCGGGGACCGACGCGAGCGTCAGCGCGCGCGTCGAATCGAGCACCCGCGGGTCGTCCGGGATGAACGGCAGGCGCACGACCTGCGACCCGGCGGCGACGATCGCCTGCGCGAACTTCACGACCTTCTTCGCACCGGTCTTCGCCTGCCCCGGCCCTTCGGTGAGCTCGACCTCGACGTGATGCGGGTCCAGGAACTGCCCGACGCCGCGGACGACGTCGACCTTGCGCGATTTCGCCATCCCGCCGAGACCGCCGGTCAGCTTGCCGACGACCTTGTCCTTGAATCCGCGCAGCTTGTCGAGATCGACCTGCGGCGCACCGAACGCGATGCCGTGGTCGGCCAGCGCTTTCGCTTCGTCCATCACCGCGGCGACGTGCAGCAGCGCCTTCGACGGGATGCAGCCGACGTTGAGACACACGCCGCCCAGCGCCGGATAGCGTTCGACCAGCACGGTCTTCATCCCCAGATCCGCGGCGCGGAACGCAGCACTGTAGCCGCCGGGGCCGGCGCCCAGCACGAGCATCTCGCACTCGATGTCGGCCTTGCCGGCATGACTGGCCGCACCGGGGATCGGTGCTGCCGCGGCAGTCGCCGGTGCCGATTGCACGGGCGCCGTGGATTTTGCGGAAGCGACGGGCGCTGGCGCGGCCGCGGCACCCGCCACCGGTTCGAGCACGACGATCAGCCTGCCTTCGGCGACCTTGTCCCCGAGCTTGACGTGAACCTCCTTCACCGTTCCGGCGATCGGTGACGGCACGTCCATCGTCGCCTTGTCGGACTCCAGCGTGAGCAGCGAGTCCTCGGCCGCGACCGTGTCGCCGGGCTTCACGAAGATCTCGATGACCGGGACGTCCTTGAAGTCGCCGATGTCCGGAACTTTGACTTCGACCGCGCTCACAGCATCACCCGGCGCATGTCGGCGAGCAGCCGGCCAAGATAGGCGGTGAAGCGTGCCGCCTGGGCGCCGTCGATCACGCGGTGATCGTAGGAAAGCGACAGCGGAATCATCAATCTCGGAAGGAACGACTTGCCGTCCCACGCCGGCTTGGTTGCGCTCTTCGAGACGCCGAGGATCGCGACTTCCGGCGCGTTGATGATCGGCGTGAACCCGGTGCCGCCGATACCGCCGAGCGACGAGATGGAGAAGCAGCCGCCCTGCATGTCCGCCGGCCCGAGCTTGCCGTCGCGCGCTTTCGCCGAGAGCTCGCCCATCTCCTTCGCGATCTGCAGCACGCCCTTCTGATCTGCGTTGCGGATGACCGGCACCACGAGGCCGTTCGGCGTGTCGGCGGCGAACCCGATGTGAAAATACTGCTTCAGCACCAGGCTGTCGCCGTCGGGTGTGGAAACGAGCGAGGCGTTGAGGTCGGGGAATTTCCCGAGCGCGGCGACGCTCGCCTTGATCAGGAACGCGAGCATCGTCACCTTGATGCCGGACTTCTCGTTCTCCTTGTTGGTTTCGACGCGGAATGCCTCGAGGTCGGTGATGTCGGCCTCGTCGAACTGCGTCACGTGCGGGATCATCACCCAGTTGCGCGCGAGGTTCGCGCCCGAGATCTTCTTGATCCGCGACAGCGGCCGCGTTTCGATCGGCCCGAACTTCGCGAAATCGACGCTCGGCCAGGGCAGGAGATTGAGCGAGCCGCCGCCGCTGATGCCGCCTCCGGCGCCCCCAGGTTCGGCGGCACCGCTCATGACCTGCTTGACGAAGTTCTGCACGTCGTCCTGCAGGACGCGGCCCTTCGGTCCCGTGCCCGCGACGCGCGCGAGGTCGACCCCGAGCTCGCGCGCGAACTTGCGCACCGACGGCGACGCGTGTGCGGCCTTGAATCCTTCGGCGCCCGGAGGTGCGGCGGACGCCGGCGGCATCTGCGCGCCGGGGCTCGCGATCGCGCCTGCACCTCGGCCTTCCCCCGTCGGCGGGGCTGAATGCGGGGCCGGCGCGGGTGACGGCGTCGCGGCCGGCGTCACCGCCGCCGATGCCGCGGCGCCGGCGGCTTCGAGGATGACGATCAGCTTGCCTTCGGCGACCTTGTCCCCGAGCTTGACGTGGACCTCTTTCACCGTCCCCGCGATCGGCGACGGCACATCCATCGTCGCCTTGTCCGACTCCAGCGTGACCAGCGAGTCCTCGGCCGCGACGATGTCGCCGGGCTTCACGAAGATCTCGATGACCGGGACGTCCTTGAAGTCACCGATATCGGGAACCTTGACTTCGATCGTGCTCATCGCGCGGCCTCCTTGGGTCCGTCGGCGAACGTGTCATTCCGCGCGTCGGCGGCCTTGCGCTGCGTGCGCCGACGCGACCTGAGGTCCTTGGCTTCGCCCGGCGCGCTCATCGGTCCACCTCAGACGGTCCACGGCGCCGGCTTCGCCGGGTCGAGGCCGTACTTCCGGATCGCCTCGGCGGCCTTCGCCGCCGGCAGCGTTCCTTCGTCCGCGAGCGCCTTCAGCGCGGCAACCGTGACGTAATACCGGTCCACCTCGAAGAAGCGGCGCAGCTTCTCGCGCGTGTCGGAGCGCCCGAATCCGTCGGTGCCGAGCACGACGTAGCGGCGTCCGACGCAGGCGCGGATCTGGTCTGCATACGCGCGCATGTAGTCGGTCGCGGCGATCACCGGCCCGCTCGTGTCCTTGAGGCAGCGTTCGGCGTGCGGCGTCTTCGGCTTGGCCGTCGGATTCAGCATGTTCTCGCGCGTGACCCGCATGCAGTCGCGGGCGAGCTCGGTGAAGCTGGGGCAGCCCCAGATGTCGGATTCGACACCCCAGTCGGTTTTCAGCAGATCGGCGGCGGCAATCACTTCGCGGAAGATGGTGCCTGATCCGAGGAGCTGAACGCGGGGAGCCTTGGCCTTCTTCTCGCCGGCGCGGAACAGGTACATGCCCTTGATGATGTCCGGTGCCGCACCTTCGGGCATCGCCGGGTGCGGGTAGTTCTCGTTCATCACCGTCAGGTAGTAGTAGACGTCCTGCTGCTCGGCGTACATGCGCCGCAGACCGTCCTGGATGATCACCGCGACTTCGTACGCGAACGTCGGGTCGTAGGAGATGCAGTTCGGGATCGTCGCCGACATCAGGTGCGAGTGGCCGTCCTCGTGCTGCAGGCCTTCGCCGTTCAGCGTCGTCCGGCCTGCGGTGCCGCCGAGCAGGAAGCCGCGCGAGCGCATGTCGCCGGCCGCCCACGCGAGATCGCCGATGCGCTGGAAGCCGAACATCGAGTAGAAGATGTAGAACGGGATCATCGGCACGCCGTGCGTCGAATAGCTCGTCGCCGCGGCGATCCAGTCGCACATCCCGCCCGCCTCGTTGATCCCCTCCTGCAGGATCTGCCCGTCCTTGGACTCCTTGTAGAACATCAGCTGGTCGGAATCCTGCGGCGTGTAGAGCTGGCCCTGCTGGTTCCAGATGCCGAGCTGGCGGAACATGCCCTCCATCCCGAAGGTCCGCGATTCGTCGGGGACGATCGGCACAATGTGCTTCCCGAGAGTCTTGTCGCGCACGAGCAGCTGCAGGACCTGGACGAACGCCATCGTCGTCGAGATCTCGCGGTCCTCGGTGCTCTTCAGGAAGCGCTCGAACGCTTCGATCCCGGGCGTGACGAGCGCAGCGGCCTTCTGCCGCCGCGCGGGGAGGTATCCACCCAGTTCCATCCGCCGCGCACGCATGTAGTCGAGCTCGGGCGAGCCCTCGGGGAACGTGACGTACGGCACTTCCTCCAGCTTGTCGTCGGGAACCGGGATGTGGAAGCGGTCGCGAAAGTTCCGGATCGACACTCCCGACATCTTCTTCTGCTGGTGGGTGATGTTCTGCGCCTCGCCGGACTCGCCCATCCCGTAGCCCTTGATCGTCTTGGCGAGGATCACCGTCGGCTGGCCCTTGTGATTCACGGCCCTGTCGTACGCGTTGTAGACCTTGAAGGGATCGTGGCCGCCGCGATTCAGCTTCCAGATGTCGGCGTCGGAGTAGTCGGCGACCAGCTCCTTCAGCTCCGGCGTATTGAAGAAATGCTCGCGGACGTACGCGCCGTCCTTGGACTTGATCGTCTGGTACTCGCCGTCGACGACCTCCATCATCCGCCGCATGAGGATCCCCTTCTTGTCGCGGGCGAGGAGGGGGTCCCAGTGCCGGCCCCAGACGACCTTGATCACGTTCCATCCTGCACCGCGAAAATCGCTCTCGAGCTCCTGGATGATCTTGCCGTTGCCGCGGACGGGGCCGTCGAGGCGTTGCAGATTGCAGTTGACGACGAACACCAGGTTGTCGAGGTTCTCGCGCGCCGCCATGCCGATGGCGCCCATCGATTCCGGTTCGTCCATCTCGCCGTCGCCCATGAACGCCCAGACCTTGCGCCCGGCGGTCTGTGCGAGGCCGCGGTCCTGCAGATACTTCATGAATCGCGCCTGGTAGATCGCCATCAGGGGACCGAGGCCCATCGAAACCGTCGGGAACTGCCAGAAATCGGGCATCAGCCAAGGGTGCGGATACGACGAGATGCCCTTGCCGTCGACCTCCTGCCGGAAGTTGTCCATCTGGTCGGCGGTGAGGCGGCCCAGCATGAACGCGCGCGCGTAGACGCCGGGTGCCGAGTGGCCCTGCACGAATACGAGATCGCCGCCGTGCGTGTCGGATGGCGAGTGCCAGAAGTGGTTGAAGCCGATGTCGTAGAGCATCGCCGCCGACGCGAAGCTCGCGATGTGGCCGCCGACATTGGTGTCCTTGTTCGCGCGAAGGACCATCGCCATCGCGTTCCAGCGCACGAAATGGCGGATCTTCTGCTCGATGTTGAAGTCGCCCGGCAGGCGCACCTGCTTTTCCACCGGGATCGTATTGATGTACGCGGTATTGGCGGAGAACGGCAGGTAGGCGCCGGAGCGGCGCGCCTTGTCGATCAACTGCTCGATCAGGAAATGCGCGCGGTCAGGACCCTCCTGCGCCAACACGCCCTCGAGCGCGGCCAGCCATTCCCGGGTTTCCTGGGGGTCGTGGTCGGGGATCATGTCCATGCGGGGAACCTCCATGGCGATTGTCGCCCGGCGCGGTCTCGTGGCGTCGTGGCTGGGAGTCTCTCGGACGTGTTTTCACGGGTACGCGAAGGCCGGTCCGCAAGGCTTCCGGGATTGTATGCGGCGCAGAGGCGCGCTGCATGGCCGGATTCGCAGGCGCTGCCGGGTGGACCCGTCGCTCCCAGCCGCCCCCGGTGCGCGATACTACTACGCGATGGGAATGATTTCCAAAATCATTCCGGCGCCGTCGTGGACGGGGATCGGGGGACGAGGACCGAGCAAGCCAGACCCGAAATGTAAATGCTCACTGCCGGTGTTTGACAAGCAGCCAGAGGCCACAGGCGATACAAAGGCCGCCAAACAGGACGAACCCCGAGCGGTATCCGCCCGTCAGCGCGGAGATCAGAGCGAAGGCCGATGGTCCGACGACGACCCCGGCAAACGTGATGAAGCCCGCCGCGCCGGTGATCGCGCCCGCCTGGCCGGGCGGCGCGTTGCGGGCCAGTTCGGACAGTTGCACGCCGTTCCAGCCGATCGCTGTTCCGCCGAAGAGGACGCAAACGGCGAGTATTCCCTCCATCGGCCAGCCCGCGCCGAAGGTTGCCGTTGACCACGCGCACGAACCGGCGGCGATCCCGATCAGGCCAAGCAGCACGCGCGGCGCAACGTATTCATCGGCGACCGCTCCCCAGACGATCCGGCCGGCGATCCCGCCGACATTCGCCGCGGTCAATGCAAGACCCGCGGCCACGAGGGAGTAGGAAAGCGTCTCCGTCAGGTAGACGACCAGAAAGCTCATGAGGCAGACCTGCAGCGCCGCGTAGACGAACGCGGTGACGGCCAGTTCGCGCAGCGCGGGCGTCGCGAGCACGCGCTTCAGCGGCGCAAAGATGGCGGAGATGTCCAGCGTTCGTCCCGGGCGGTGTTCGGTATCGAGCGTCGCCCGTGCAGTCTGCGCCACGATCGCGATGCAGATTCCCGACATCGCGACCAGTGAGAACGCGGACCGCCAGCCCAGTGCCAGGGCGGCGGCCGGGAGCAGCGCGCCCGCGAGCGCGGCGCCGGCGGGCACGCCGGTCTGCTTGATCGAGAACGTCAGCGCCATCCGCGACGGCGGTGCCGTCCGCGCAAGGACCTGCGACGACGCCGGCGTGATGGGTCCGTAGCCCAGGCCGATGATGATCGGCGCCGCCACGAGCGTCGGCACGAGCAGGCCGGGCAACGTCGTCGCGCCGGCCACGAGCGATACGCCGCAGACGCAGAGCAGCACGCACACCTGCGATACGCGGATCGCGCCGTAGCGTTCGATGAATCCGCCGGAGACGAGGCTCCCCGTCATCGACCCGGCGTAGATGAGCCCGACAAATATGCCGATGAGCTTCGGGGCGATGCCGAGGTCGCGGCCGATTTCCGGAGCGAGCACCGACGCCGCCGTTGCCGCAAGCGCAGTGAACGCCTGGATCGCGAGGGTGATCGCGAGCGCGATCGCCGCCGTGCGCATTCGCGGATCGCCCGGCTCCCGCCGTGCTTCGCTCATCGCGGGAGGCGCAGCAAACGCGATTCGGTGACGATCGCGTCGACGAGAAGGTCGTGGGGCGCCGCGGGCACGAGATCGACGATCTGGAGCTCGAGCGCGCCGGCAATGCGTGCGGTGCCCGGAGTGAGCAGAGGAAGCAAGCGGTCGTAATACCCGCCGCCATAGCCGAGCCGCCGGCCGGCGAGGTCGAACGCAACTCCCGGCACGAGCACGAAGTCGATCGCGGCCGGCACGACGATCGGGCAGTCAGGCAACGGCTCGGGGATGCCTTGGCGGCTGGCGACGATGTCGCGGTGGGGGTCGGAGATCGCGTGGAGCTCCAGCATGCGCGTCTGCGCGTCGACGCGCGGGATCGCCACGGTCTTGCCTCCGGCCAGCGCGGCGCGAACCAGTGGCAGCGTGTCCCATTCGCTGCGGAACGGCAGCGTCAACAACACCGCATGCGCGGCCAGGAATTCCGGCAACGCCAGAACGCGGGTGGCGATCGCTGCCGAAGCGGCGGCGCGTATCTCCGCGGGCACCGCGTCACGCCGGGCGAGCACCTGCCTGCGCATCGCGAGCTTCGCCTCGCGGAGCGCGACGCCCTGCGTTGGACTTGCGTCGCCTCGTCCGGACGAGGAGGTCATCGCACGATGTTAACGCATCGCGGCGACCGGCCCGCCGCGTCGGTCGATGCGGCCCTCGCGAAACCCCTATAATCCCCGTTCGCCCCGAGGACTGTCCATGGACCACCATCACCAGCTCTACCGCGATCGGCGCATTGCGCTCCTGAGACAGATGCGCTCGCAGAGCGGTGGTGGGCTCGCGCTCGTGCCGACCGCCGCCGAAGTGCCGCGCAGCCGCGACTCGCTGTTCCCCTACCGGCACGACAGCTATTTCTATTACCTGTCCGGGTTTCCCGAACCGGAGGCGGTCGTTGCGCTGGTTGCCGGACCCGATGGAGACCGGCAGATCCTGTTCTGCCGCGAAAAGAACGAGGAGCGCGAGATCTGGGACGGTTTCCGCTACGGCCCCGACGCCGCGCGCGAGATCTTCGGCTTCGACGAGGCGCTGCCGATCGCCGAGCTCGAGAAGATCCTGCCCGATTTGGCGGCGGACCGGCCGGCGGTGTACACGCCGCTCGGGCTCTACGCCCCTTGGGATCGCAGGATCACCGACGTCCTCAACGAAGTCCGCAGCCGTGCGCGAACGGGCGTGAGCGCGCCGGAAGAGATCGTCGATATCCGGCAGGCGCTGGATACGCAGCGTCTGGTGAAAGACGAGCACGAGATCGCGCTGATGCGCCGTGCCGCCACGATTTCGTCCGGGGCGCACCGCCGCGCGATGGAGCGCACCCGCGTGGGCTGGCACGAGTACCAGGTCGAGGCCGAACTCGTGCACGAATTCCTGCGCTTCGGCGCGCAGTCGGCCGCCTACCCATCGATCGTCGCCGGCGGGCCCAACGCCTGCGTGCTGCATTACCGCGACAACAACCGGCAGCTGCAGGACGGCGAGCTGCTGCTGATCGATGCCGGGTGCGAATACCAGGGCTATGCATCGGACATCACGCGCACGTTCCCGGTCAATGGCCGGTTCACCGGGCCGCAGAAGGCGGTCTACGAACTCGTGCTCGCCGCCCAGCGCGCGTGCATCGACGCGGTGACCCCGGGGGCCGAATTTCACGATTACCACAAGGTCGCCGAACGCGTGCTCGCGCAAGGTTACCTCGACCTCGGCCTGTGCAAGGGAACGCTCGACGAAGTGCTGGAGAACGGCAGCTACAAGCAGTTCTACATGCACCGCGCCGGACACTGGCTCGGCATGGACGTGCACGACGCCGGGCCCTACCAGGTGAAGGGCGCATCGCAGAAGCTCGTGCCGGGAATGGTGCTCACCGTCGAACCGGGTACCTATATCCGCCCGGCCGACAACGTGCCCGAGGAATTCTGGGACATCGGAGTGCGGATCGAGGACGACGTGCTGGTCACCGCGACGGGTGTCGACAACCTGACGGATGCGACGCCGAAGGCGGTAGCGGATGTCGAAGCGGCCTGCAGGCGTTGATACGGACGGGCTCCTGCACGACGTCGTCGTCGTCGGTGCCGGTCCCGTAGGCTCGACGCTCGCGCTCGCGCTCGCCGACAGCGAGCTCGACGTCGTTGTCCTCGACGCGCGTGGACCCGGCGAGACGCGACGCGGCGATCGCTCGCTCGCGCTTTCACACGGCGCGCGGCTCATCCTGGAGCGGCTCGATGTCTGGAACGAGCTCGCGGCCACCCCGGGTGCGGCGACGCCGATCACGCGGATCGACATTTCGCAATCGGGCGGGTTCGGTCAGATGCAGCTCGCAGCGGACGAGCAGGCGCTACCGGCGCTCGGCTACGTCGTCAGTTATCGCGCGCTGCAGGCCGCGCTCGATGCTGCACTGACCCGGACCCGCGTGGCGCTGCGCCACGGCGTGACGGTGAGCTCCGTCGGGGGCACCCCTGCCTACGCGGCCGTTGTGCCGGAGGACGCAGACGCGCAACCCTTGCTCGCCCGTGTCGCGGCCGTTGCCGACGGTACGGGTGCCGCGATTGCGGGGATCGCGCGCCAGCGCCACGATTACGGGCAGGTCGCGCTGGTCGCCCGAGTGTGGCGTGCGATGCCCCACGGGGGCCTAGCGTACGAGCGCTTCACTCCTGCCGGCCCGATCGCACTGTTGCCCGAGGGCGACCACTACGGACTGGTCTGGACCGTCACGTCGGATCGCGCGCAGTCACTGCTCGCGCTGGCCGACGCGGAATTCCTCGCGCAGCTCGCGCACCATTTCGGGCCACGGAACGGCAATTTCACGCGGGTGGCCGATCGACGGGCGTTTCCGCTCGTGCTGGAATTCGCGCGCGTTCCCGCCGGCACGCGCACGGTTGCGCTGGGCAACGCGGCGCAGACGCTGCACCCGGTCGCGGGCCAGGGTTTCAACGTCGGCTTGCGCGACGCGTGGGAGCTTGCCGAGATCATTCTCGACACGCCGCGCGAGAATCTGGGCGATCGCGCGATGTTGGCGCGCTATTTGCGTGGTCGGTGCGCCGACCGGACGGCGGGAATCGCGTTCACGCACGGGCTTGTCAACGTGTTCGGAAACGACCTGCCGTTCCTCCGCTGGCCGCGCGGGTTGGCGCTCACTCTGCTCGACACGGTCCTTCCGGCGAAGCGCGCGTTCACTCGCGCGATGCTGTTCGGACTGCGCTAGCACCGCGCAACAACGCTGCGGGCGGACGCCGTCGTCGCCCAAAAAAGCACGCCACCTTGATCTGCATTGACCGGCAGCAAAAAGGCGCGCGCGCATTGCACCGCACGTTTCGCGGAACGGTTATAATCCGCTCCCTTCGTCGTTTGCTCCGCTCGATTTTCGATCCGTCCCCCAGTGCACATCGGTTGCTACGCCATTGCGAACAATCTCGTCGTCGCCCCGATGGCGGGCGTCACCGATCGTCCGTTCCGCCAATTGTGCAGACGGCAGGGTGCAGGCTACGCAGTGTCCGAGATGGTCGCGTCGAATCCGCGGCTCTGGGGGACCGAGAAGTCGCGGCGCCGCACCGATCACCGCGGCGAGGGCGAGCCGATCGCCGTGCAGATCGCGGGTTCCGATCCGGCGCTGATGGCGGACGCGGCACGCTACAACGTGGATCGCGGCGCGCAGATCATCGACATCAACATGGGGTGTCCCGCGAAGAAGGTCTGCAACGCGGCCGCAGGCTCCGCGTTGCTCGCCAACGAGCCACTCGTCGCCGCGATCGTCGACGCGGTGGTGCGCGCGGTTGACGTTCCGGTGACGCTCAAGATCCGCACCGGCGCGGACCCGGAACACCGGAACGCACTGCGGATCGCGCGGATCGCCGAGAACGCCGGAATTCGCGCGCTCGCCGTTCACGGCCGCACCCGCGCCTGCGCGTATGTGGGTCCGGTCGAGTACGACACGATCCGCGCGGTCAAGGCCGCGGTCGCGATCCCGGTGATCGCGAACGGCGACATCGCGACGCCCGAGCAGGCGAAGCGCGTGCTCGAGTACACCGGCGCCGATGCGATCATGATCGGCCGCGCCGCCCAGGGCCGGCCGTGGATCTTCCGCGAGATCCGCCACTATCTCGAATCCGGGGCCCATCGGCCGCCGCCGACGGTGGCGGAGGCGCGGGCGGCGATCGTCGAACATCTCGACGATCACTACGCATTCTATGGCGAGATCGCCGGCGTGCGTACCGCGCGCAAGCACCTCGGCTGGTACACGAGGGACCTTGCCGGAGGCGATGCCTTCCGTCGCGAAGTCAACGCGGCCGAAACGATCGCGGCGCAGCAGGCGGCGGTCCTCCGGTTCTTCGACGCGCTCGCCGGACAGGCCGAGCGCCTGGTTTACCGCGCACCCGCCGCGGATGTAGTCGACGCCGGCCCCGCATTCGGCCGGGCATGGCAGCAATCGCCACAGGGCAGGGAGGCCCTGGCCGCGTGAGAAAAACACTTCGCATCAATACCGGCAACGAGATCGGGAAGACCGTCGAGAAGTCGCTCGACGAATACTTCCGCAGGCTCGACGGCGAGCCGCCGCACGGCATCTACGACATGGTGATCAACCACGTCGAGCGGGCGCTGATTGCCTCGGTGATGGACAGGGCCGGCGGCAACCAGACACAGGCGGCCGACATGCTGGGCATGAACCGGAACACGCTGCGAGCCAAGCTCGCCAAGTACGACATTCGCTGACGGGCAGGATCTTTCCCGTCGCCTTCCATCGCGTCCTGCGGATCCCCGGGGAATCGCCCCTAGCCGAGCCCAGCCATGCCTTCGCCCGTCACGCAAGCGTTGCTGTCCGTTTCCGACAAGACCGGTCTCGTCGACTTCGCGAAGGGACTCGTGCGCATCGGCGTGAAGCTCCTGTCCACCGGGGGTACCGCGAAGGCGCTGGCCGATGCCGGACTCCCGGTCACCGAAATCGGCGAGTACACGGGTTTTCCGGAGATGCTCGATGGCCGGGTGAAGACCCTGCACCCGAAAGTGCACGCGGGCATTCTCGCGCGCCGTGACCTGCCGGCGCACACGGCGGCGCTGGAGATGCACGGCATCCCGCCGATCGACCTCGTGGTTGTCAACCTGTACCCGTTCCGCGAGACCGTCGCGAAGCCCGGATGCACGCTGGACGAGGCGATCGAGAACATCGACATCGGCGGACCGACGATGGTGCGCGCCGCGGCGAAGAACTGGCAGCACGTCGGCGTCGTCGTCGACCCGGACGACTACGGTGCGCTTCTCGCCGAGCTCGCGGCGAACGGCAAGGCGCTGTCGACGGCGACCCGGTTCGCGCTCGCGCGCAAGGCGTTCTCGCACACGGCGTCCTACGACGGCGCAATCTCGAACTGGCTCACGGCGCGCGGGCCGGATGGCGCCCCCTCCGCGTTTCCCGACCGGTTCAACCTGCAGGTGCGGAAAGTGCAGGATCTCCGTTATGGCGAGAACCCGCATCAGCAGGCGGCGTTCTACCGCGAGGAGAAGCCGGCGCCGGGGACGATCGCCACGTACCGCCAGCTGCAGGGCAAGGAGCTGTCGTACAACAACCTCGCCGATTCGGACGCCGCGTGGGAGTGCGTCAAGACGTTTGCCACGATCGACGACTCCGCGGCGTGCGTGATCGTCAAGCACGCGAATCCCTGCGGCGCCGCGATCGCCGAGACCGTCCTCGGCGCGTACCGAAAGGCATTCGCGACCGATCCGGTGTCGGCGTTCGGCGGCATCATCGCGTTCAACCGGCCGGTCGATGCGGCGACGCTCGAGGCCGTGTCGGCGCAGTTCCTCGAGGTCCTGATCGCGCCGGGCTACACGGCCGATGCGCTCGCCGTGATCGCGCAGAAGAAGAACGTGCGCGTGCTCGAGGTTGCGCTTCCGTCGGGCACCACGCCGGCGCAGTTCGACCTCAAGCGCGTCGGCGGCGGTCTCCTGCTGCAGGGAGCCGATGCGCGCAATGTGGCGCCCTCGGAGCTCAAGGTCGTCACCGCGAAGTCGCCGACACCGGCGCAGCTCCGCGATCTCATGTTTGCGTGGCGCGTCGCGAAGTTCGTGAAGAGCAACGCCATCGTCTATTGCGGCGGAGGGCAGACGCTCGGGATCGGGGCCGGGCAGATGAGCCGGGTCGATTCGACCCGCATCGCCGCCGCCAAGGCGCAGAGTGCGAGTCTGTCCCTTGCCGGATCGGTGGTCGCGTCCGATGCGTTCTTTCCGTTCCGCGACGGCCTCGACGTGGTCGCGGACAACGGTGCCGTCGCTGTGATCCAGCCAGGCGGCAGCATGCGTGACGATGAGGTGATCTCGGCTGCCAACGAGCGCGGCATCGCGATGGTTTTCACCGGAATCCGCCACTTCCGGCACTGACTGGAGCAAGGCCTTGGTCCGTTTCGCGGTGCGCGCATTCATTGTCGTGGCCTTCCTTTCCGTGTCGGCGCCTGCGGTGGCGGCCGAGTGCTCCGACCTGTGGGACTGGCTGAACCGGGGCTGTCGACGGCTGGTCGACACGTACGAGAAGGGCAGCAACGTCCTTGTCGTCTCGGGCTACGCGTGGCACACGCCGTGGACCTGGACCGCCGAAAAGCGCGCCGAGGAAAACGAACTCGCGTGGGGTGGCGGCCTGGGCCGAATGGTCGAACATCCGAACGGGGACACCGAGACGGTCTACTTCCTGGTGTTCAGCGATTCCCACTATCGGCCCCAGTACAACCTGGGGTACGGCTGGTCGACCTATTGGGGCGCGCGCGACAGCCTCCAGGCCGGACTGGGGTATACGTTGATGGTGGTTGCGAGAAACGACATTTTCAACGGCTGGCCATTTCCGGCTGTGCTGCCGCTCGTCTCCCTGCGCTACGACAAGGTCACGCTGTACAGCACGTACATTCCGACGGTCGGCGGGGTCAACAACGGCAGCATCCTGTACGTCTTCGGCAAGATCGCGCTCGACTAGGTTCTTTCGAACCCGCAGCGCTTCCTGCAGACACCGAGTGAACAGACCCTAGCGAACCGCGGTGAACATCCTGGTCATCGGCGGCGGCGGCCGCGAACATGCACTGGCGTGGAAGCTCGCACGTTCGCCGCGCGTCGCCAAGGTGTTCGTCGCTCCCGGCAACGCGGGTACCGCGCGCGAGCCCGAACTGACGAACGTTCCGTGCACGGCGACGGCGGACCTGGTCGCATTCGCGCAGAAGCAGCCGATCGCGCTGACGGTCGTCGGCCCGGAAGCCCCGCTGGCCGCCGGGATCGTCGACGCATTCCGTGCCGCGGGTCTGCGCGTCTTCGGCCCGACGCAGGCGGCCGCCCAGCTCGAAAGCTCGAAGGACTACGCGAAGGCGTTCATGGCGCGGCACGGGATTCCCAGCGCGCAATACCGGACCTTCGTCGACGCCGCTGCGGCCCGCGCTTACGTTTCCGAGCGCGGCGCACCGATCGTGGTCAAGGCCGACGGCCTGGCCGCCGGAAAGGGCGTCGTCGTGGCAATGACTGTCGAGGAGGCGCATGCCGCCATCGACGCGATGCTCGTCGACAACTCGATGGGCGCGGCCGGCGCCCGGGTGGTCGTCGAGGATTTTCTGGCGGGCGAGGAAGCGAGCTTCATCGTGATGGCGGATGGTCGTCATGTGCTCCCCCTCGCGTCTTCGCAGGATCACAAGCGACTGCTGGACGGCGACCGCGGACCGAACACCGGCGGGATGGGCGCGTACTCGCCGGCACCGGTCATCACACCGGCAATGCATGCGCGGATCATGCGCGAAGTGATACTGCCGACGGTCAACGGCATGGCCGCCGACGGCATTCCTTTCACGGGATTTCTGTACGCGGGCGTGATGGTGGACGCAGCCGGCAACCCGAAGGTCCTGGAATTCAATTGCCGCATGGGCGACCCGGAGACCCAACCGATCATGATGCGCCTCAAGTCCGACCTCGTGGATCTGGTCGAGCACGCCGTGAACGGGACGCTCGACCGCGCCGACGCCGAATGGGACCGCCGCACGGCGCTGGGCGTGGTGCTTGCGGCACCCGGTTACCCGGACAATCCGCGTGCGGGCGATGTGATCGAAGGCCTCGACCGCGTGACCCTCGACACGCACCCCGACTGCAAGGTGTTCCATGCGGGCACCGTGCAGCAGGGCGGCAAAGTCGTCGTAGCCGGCGGTCGCGTGCTTTGCGTTACCGCGCTCGGCGACTCGGTGAGACAGGCGCAGGCCGCCGCCTATGCCGGAGTTGCCGAAATCCGCTTTGCCGGCATGCAGTATCGGGGCGACATCGGCTTTCGTGCGATTGCGCCGCGAAAGACCTGACCCGGCACATCGATTCCGGCATCGGCCGCGCGGGATCCCCTTTCGATGAACGTCACCGCTCCCCGCGAGTATTTTCTCGCCCTCCAGTCGCGCATCGTGTCGGCGCTCGAGGAGGTCGAAGGGCGGACATTCATCCGCGACGAGTGGGCGCGCCCGGAGGGCGGCGGCGGGGTCTCGCGCCTCATCGAGCAGGGCAATGTCCTCGAGCGCGGTGGTGTCAACTTCTCGCATGTGACGGGCGCGACGCTGCCGCCGTCGGCAAGCGCGGCGCGTCCGGGCATTGCCGGCCGTGCGTGGGAGGCGATGGGCGTGTCGCTCGTACTGCACCCGCGCAATCCGTACGTGCCGACGGCGCACATGAACGTGCGAATGTTCGTCGCTCATGCACCGGCCCCCCGGTCGGTCATCGACGACGCCTCGCGTGCGCGGCCGGAGGCGTTGGACGACGTCTGGTGGTTCGGGGGCGGAATGGACCTGACGCCCTATTACGGGTTCGAGGACGACGCGATTCATTTCCACCGGACTTGCCGCGACGCGCTCGCGCCATTCGGAGCGGACGTGCACGCCAAGTACAAGCGCTGGTGCGACGAGTACTTCTACCTCAAGCACAGGAAGGAGCCGCGTGGTGTCGGAGGCATCTTCTTCGACGATCTCGCCGACGGCGGGTTCGACCGCTGCTTCGCGTTGACGAAGAGCGTTGGCGACCGGTTCCTCGACGCCTATGTGCCCATCCTCCTGCGACGCAAAGAGTTGCCGTACGGGGAGCGCGAGCGCGATTTCCAGGCGTACCGGCGCGGCCGCTACGTCGAGTTCAACCTGGTCTGGGACCGCGGCACGCTGTTCGGCTTGCAGTCGAACGGCCGCACCGAGGCGATCCTGATGTCGCTCCCGCCCGTCGTGAAGTGGCGCTACGACTGGAAGCCGGCGCCCGGCACGCCCGAAGCCCGCCTGTACACGGATTTCCTGATCGCGAAGGACTGGCTCGAATGAGTGAGGGGGGCGAAGTCACGGGCGACGCGCATCTCACGGAAACGAAGGTGTCGTCGGAATCGGTGTTCGACGGGAAGCTCTTGCACGTTCGTCGCGACATCGTGCGGTTGCCCGATGGCAACCTCGCGACGCGCGAATATGTCGTGCATCCCGGCGCGGTGCTGATCGTGCCGGTGCTCGCGGATGGCCGGCTGGTCGTGGAGCGCCAATATCGCTACCCGGTCGGCCAGGTGTTCGTCGAATTTCCGGCGGGCAAGCTGGATCCGGGCGAAGCCGAGCTCGCCACCGCGCAGCGCGAGCTCGCCGAGGAGGCCGGGTACGTGGCGGCGACGTGGACGCCGCTCGGCAGGGTCCATTCGGTCGTCGGCTATTCCAGCGAGGCGATCGACTTCTACGTCGCCGAGGGGCTCACCCACGTCGGCGCCAGACTCGACGACGGCGAGTTCCTGGAGATCGTCACGATGAGCGTCGACGAAATGCTCGCGGCGCTCGATCGCGGCGAGATCACGGACGCCAAGACCGTCGCGGCGCTGCTTATCTACGCGCGGCGTCGCGGGCGCTGATGATCGCGTGGCGGCTCATCATTCGGGGCCAGGTGCAGGGGGTTGGCTATCGGCACGCGATGGTCAGGGCCGCGAAGACGCTGCGTGTCGGCGGGTGGGTTCGCAATCGCCGCGACGGCACCGTCGAAGCGCTGGTGCAGGGTGATCCCGAGGCCGTCGAACAGCTGCTGGGCTGGTGCCGGTCCGGGCCTCCGTTGGCGCGCGTCACGGCGATCGCGACGGTTGCGGCGGCCGTGGATCCCGCGCTCGGCGCGTTCGAGCACCGGCCGACGCAATAGTGCCGGAGCGGCCCTACCCGAGCGCCGGCGCGTCCCGGATCCCGAAGATGTCCTTCCACGCCGCGTAGCTCGACGCCGCCCACAGCGGAAGTGCCAGCACGAGTCCCAGCCCCATCGTCGCGACGCCGAATCCGAGCAGCACGAGTGACGCGGCGCCGTAGACGAGCAACGGCAGCGTGTTGAGCGTGAACGCGTTCCAGCTGGTCGCAAACGCCGCACCCGGCGGCACCCGCTCGAACAGGACGTGCATCGGTACGAACATGACCGGAAGCGACGCGAGGATGCCGATGGTGTAGATGCCCGCAATCGCGAGTGGCGAGAGGCTGTCCGCGGCACTTCCGCCCGCGAGCAGGTTGGCCCCGGCAATCCACCATGCGGCGAACGCCTCGGCGGCAAACGTGACCAGCGCCGACGCGACGATCGCCGCGATCGCACCAAGAGGCGCGCGAAATGCCTCTATCGCGTGCAGCAGCGACGGCGCAACTCCGCGGTCGGCGGAGGCCGCCGCAAAGATCAGCCCGCAGGCAACGAGCGGCGTGACGACCTGGCTCAGAAGCGACCCGATGCCGGGCGCCGCCTTGAGCGCGAATTCGGCCACGATCGTGATGACCGCCAGCGCGACCCAGGTTCCGGGAGCGCGCTTGAACAGGCGCATGGCTTCTTCGTACCACGCCAGCGCGTGCCGCCACGGAACGACGCGCGCGTGGAGGTGCGCCGGCGGCGGCGCACCGTTCGGTAGTGGGGGAGTCTCGTTCATCATGCCGCGCGGGACGGCCCCTGTCCGCCGGGCTTCTCCGGAACTCTCAGGCGCCCTCGCCGAGGTATGCCGCGCGGACCGCCGGATCGTGCAGCAGCGTCTTCGCCGGGCCGGAGAGCGTGATCTGGCCCGATTCCATCACATAACCGCGATGGCTCACCTCGAGAGCCAGCTTGGCATTCTGTTCGATCAGCAGGATCGTGACGCCTTCGCCGGAGACCTTCATCACCGTTTCGAAGACTTTCTGCACCATTAGCGGCGCGAGCCCCATCGACGGCTCGTCGAGCAGCAGGAGCTTGGGTCTCGACATCAGCGCGCGCGCCATGGCGAGCATCTGCTGCTCCCCTCCGGACAGCGTGCCGGCGGTCTGCCTGCGGCGCTCCTTGAGGCGCGGGAAGAGTCCGTACAGGCGCTCGACGTCCTCCCTGACTGCGGCGTCGTCGTTGCGCACGTACGCACCCATCGTGAGGTTCTCCTCGATGGTCAGCGCGCCGAACACGCCGCGGCCTTCGGGGACCATCGCGAGACCCTTGCGGACGAGCTCGAACGAGGGTCGGCCGGTGACGTTCTCCCCGGCGTACCGGATCGTTCCGGCCTTCACCGGCTGCAGGCCCGTGATGCCCTTGAGCGTCGTGGTCTTTCCGGCGCCGTTGGTGCCGATCAGGCAAACGAGTTCGCCGCGGTCGACGTGGAGATCGATGCCCTTGACCGCCTGGATCCCGCCATAGGCAATTTCGACCTTGACGAGATCGAGGACGGCATTGGGGTTGTCTCCGGCGGCCACGCTCATCGGTGCACCCTCGCGCTGCGCGCGGTCCCTCCGCGAGCGACATCGCCTTCCATGGATTGCCCCGGCGGAAGGCTCACGCAGCCCCCTTGAGATCGAGCGTGACGTCGCCGCCCAGGTACGCTGCGATCACCTTCGGATCCTTCTGCACCTCCGCAGCCGTTCCCTCGGCAATGCGCTTGCCGTAGTCGAGCACGAGAACGCGGTCGCAGACGCTCATCACGAGCTTCATGTCGTGCTCGATCAGCAGGATCGTCGTGCCGTCCCGGCAGATATTTCCGAGCAGGCTCCGCAGCGAAGCCGTCTCGGTGGCATTCATCCCCGCGGCGGGCTCGTCCAACGCGAGCAGCTTCGGTTCCGTGGCGAGAGCACGCGCGATCTCGAGCCGGCGCTGGTCACCGTAGGCCAGGTGCTTGGCCAGCGTATTGGCGCGCTTGGCGACGCCGACGTATTCGATCAGCTCGTGCGCGCGCTTTTCGATCGCCCGTTCCTCGTCGAGGGTCTTGGCGTCACGCAGGATCGCGCCGAGGACGTTGGCATGCGTGCGCACGTGACGTCCGATCATCACGTTCTCGAGGGCGGACAGGTTGGCAAACAGCCGGATGTTCTGGAACGTGCGGGCGATGCCGCGCTTGGCAACGTCGTTCGGTTTGAGGCCGGCGAGCGGCAGGCCGTCGAACGTGAATTCGCCGCCGTCGGCCGAATAGATGCCCGTCAGCACGTTGAACAGGCTC
>Ga0209253_10001618_pt1 | contig 19798 bp, 17 predicted proteins | sample FrelakmetBRP12BR_FD_187145 | JGI IMG/M metagenome (GOLD analysis project Ga0209253, IMG submission 187145) | Freshwater lake sediment microbial communities from the University of Notre Dame, USA, for methane emissions studies - BRP12 BR (SPAdes)... | ecosystem: Environmental > Aquatic >... | reverse complement strand
GCATATTCCTCTTCAGTCAAACCCTTTCGTCGAGCATCATCCACGTTGATCCAGTTTCGAAAATCCTTGGGTCGCAAGTCTGGGAAAGTCAGTAGCAAATTCGTAACGTCACCTTTCGGATCTATGATCAGTGCTGGCACATGATCGATAGCCGCCTCCTCTAAGAGGTTGATACATAACCCTGTCTTTCCACTCCCAGTCATCCCCACACAGAAAGCATGCGTCGTCAGATCTCTTGCATCGTACATAACAAGGTGATCCAACAACTTGTTTGATTCTACATCATACCCTTTACCTAGATAGAATGCCCCGAGCTTCTCAAACTCCAAAAGATCTCCCCTAGTTACGTGACTACAAGTATGTCTAGAATATTACATCTGTTGTTTATGAGTTTCTCTGCGTCTACCTATTGCAATCACGAATGTCAGGTGTTTTTCCAATCGACTCGGCGAAATCTTTTTTTGACATCAAACCAATTCCAAAAGATCTTTCAAAGCTTAGAATAATGTGATAGTGGGATTGACTGCTATGGACGGAAATATTCGGAGAGCTGTCAACTTCTTTGGAATGTTGGACGGTGTGATTCAACTTAGCGTGCTCGATGACATCCAGAAGAAGGCACTACTTGAGATTGAAAGCAGAAACGAGGCGAAAAAACTCATGGGCATGGCTAGAACGCACAACAAAGCAGCCAGAGACGCCATATCACTGAGGCACACGCTGGCGATAATCATCAAGGGCGGCGAGTTCAAGCATATTCCATTTCCCAGAATGAGAATGATGTATGGAGAAAACCTCGTTGGCGAAGAACTCTATGAACAGGAAAGAATCGAGGCTCTCAAGAAATCAAGGGAAAACGTCTTCATTTGGGACAACTTTGTGATTTTCATGAAGATGGTTCCTAAGGGAAAAGATGAGCTTGACAAGCTAATCATAATCCACACTCCAAGTAAAGATATTCCACAAGATACGAAAGATTTTGAAAATTTGGTATTGGGTGAGCCATGCGCTGAGAGCGATCAAGCCATAAAGACATGGGCAAGATTCGAATCGGGGCAAGGGGTTTTCGGCACAATCTTGGTAGGCTTCGACTCCATAAGATGACTCTCGGTTCTCAAGAGTTGGAAGATTCGCGATAGAAGTTGAGTATCACCCTGCGGACTACATTGACTTCCAAGGAAGAATTCCCGGAGGACGCCCACACTTAGGTAGTTAGAATTGAATCAAAAGTCAGTAGAATAATACTCATACCATCGGCATCTTGGGCAGAATCTGCGACCGTAAAAGTCTCTTGTCAAATAGGGGTAGAAGCAGCGAGGGCAAGGGTCAGATCGAACCGAACGAGCGCCAGCTCGAACTATGTATCCTGGAGGATAGGCTGGGTAGACTGACATGTGGCATCAGATGATAATACCACGAATAGAAATATAATGTTTCGTCAATAGACACTCGGTCAAACTTCAGGGGGAAAAAATCAAAGAACTGACAACTTAGAACCTGTTAACTTGACAGCCTTCATTCACATATATGGGACCTCTCAATCAACATCCGCATACTATCGGGGACTGAGCGATGGCTACAGCTGGAATCTTATGGCATGAATGGGGCGAGGAAGCGTTTCGAAAAGCAAAGGAACTGAAGAAACCCATCCTTATGGACGTCAGCGCTGCCTGGTGTCACTGGTGCCACGAGATGGATCAGACCTCATACTCGGACAAGGAGGTCATACGAATAGTGAACTCCAGTTTCGTTGCCATAAGAGTTGACACAGATCAGCGACCAGACATAAACAGGAGATATAACGTGGGTGGGTGGCCCTCCACGGTGTTCCTAACACCTGATGGTGGTGTAATCACGGGAGCCACGTATGTTCCACCAGATCAAATGAGAATTCTTCTCCGACAAGTAAGTGAGCAATTTTCGCGTTCATCCGAAAGGAGAATTCCAAAGGCATCTGCGAAGACGTCTACTCTGGAGGTTCGATCATATGTTCCACATCTTGAACCTGACATTTCAGATCTTGTAACGAACGATGTTTTGAACGTGGTCATCCGATCATACGACAACGTGTATGGAGGATTTGGTGATCAACCAAAATTTCCCCAACCCGACGTGGTCAGTTTTGTCCTTCAGGAATATGCAATCAGCAAAGACCAAGGGCTTCAATTGATATTGACAAGAACACTCGACAACATGGCAGAGGGCGGAATGTATGACAGAGAAGAAGGCGGCTTCTTCCGCTACTCAACAAGAAGAGACTGGACCGCCCCTCATTACGAGAAAATCCTCGAAGACAACGCAAGATTGTTATCTATCTATCTTGACGCCTACCAAATACTGGGGAAATCCAGTTACAAAGAATTAGCTGAACAGATCATCCAATATGTAGACGACACGTTGAGCAATGGGCCGATAGGAGGTTTCTTCGGGAGTCAGGATGCAGATGAGGAATACTATCGATACAATTCGTCAGAACGAGAAGGCAAATCTCCTCCAAAGGTGGACAAGACTATCTACATTGGACAAAACGCACTAATGGTAAATGCCTACCTTAAGGCATCTGCAGTTCTTCACAGGCGAGATCTCAGAGACTTCGCAGGAAAGACAATCAACTTTCTACTAGAGAAATGTCGTGATGAGAATGGAGTAATGTATCACTATCACGATGAAGAAGGAGCAAAATTTCCACACTTGTTGATTGACCAAGTCTGTATGGCTCGTGTTCTTCTTGAGGGTTATATGCACTTTTCAGAGACATCATACCTTCAACTAGCTATTGATATGACTCAATCGATGCTTGACGTCTTCTACGAGCCTAGAACCGGAGGATTCTACGACACCGTTATGGAGAAGAACCCAATGGGGGCCATGCGTCAAAGAGAGAAAATAATCGATGAGAATAGCCACGCTGCAGAGCATCTCCTGAGACTATATGACTTGACAAATGTCGAAGAATACTCTGAAAAAGCGAAAGCAACATTGGGCGTGTTCCAGGATACGTTCAAGGCGTATGGCGTAATGGCTTCATGTTACGCACGTGCAGCCCGCATGTTGACAACTCCGTCAGTGAAGATAACGGTGGTTGGTCGTCAAGGTGATGCTAATACCGAGGCTCTTCGTGAGACGAGCTTGACATTCTATGCTTGCAGAAGATCTGTGCAGATTCTAGACCCATCAATCGAACGCGACCGGATAGGCGCTCTTGGATACCAGGTTTCAGAGGTTCCCACTGCTTATGTATGTGTTGGACAGACCTGTATTGAACCATCACAGGATCCAAAAGAGCTGGCTGCAAAGCTCGCGGGGATTACTTCCAAAGGCTAGACATCGGGCTCTTTTGCAGGGGTCTTGATTGCCTCAGGCGCTGTTTCGATTCGTTTCCTTCTGAAGTATGGAATTCCGAAATAGCCTATGATAAGTCCGATGGCAATGCCAGCAATGGTGAATACGGGTATGGCGTAGACTTGGTTAGGCGCATCTGTCAAGGCTTCTCTTGATGTGACGGCGGCCGTCTTCGCATATTGTAGGGCTGAGGCATAGTTCATCATGGAGTATTGTTGCTCTGCCTTTCTCAGCAGGTCATCAGCTGACTTGAGTTTGTCACTCAATTCAAATGATATTGATCTATCGGCGGAAGTGGCTTTGGCTTGCTTCAGTGTTGATGAAGCTTCCATTATTAGTTGATCTGCTTGAGATCGTTGAACCGCGTCACAGTCGAAACGGCTGAAGCTGTATTCATAAGCGTAGTAGCTCATGACGGATGATACATAGTCGCCCAGCGAGCCATACTCGTGCGGGTGCATAAGTCCGACCATATGACCAACTTCGTGAATCGTGACCTGCGTAAACCCGATTCCCTTGTTCAGTTGTGGAGCATCCGCCTCATTACCCATCAAGAAATCATTATGTGCTAAACCCAGCATGGCTATGTCTCCAAATGCGATGCCGTATAAGTCTCGGTTGAATGTTGGATCATCCGCAACATACCACTTGTAGCTATACCCGAAATGAATGTTACCGGAGAATGCGAATGCGAAGACTGGAATCGTGAACTCTCTCTCGTCACGACGATAGTCCGGAACAAATGTCTTGAGGTTGTCCTGGAGGTAATTGTAGACAGATCTCAGGTCAACGTATGGAGGTCCGCTGGAATTCGTAAATGTGTACCTTGCAATCTGTTCCTGAAGTTCAGGATACTCAGAAACATCCTTTACCTTTACCGAAGTTTCTACTCTGGAATATGGGAACAGTTGTTCGAACGCCTGGGTAACCCATTCAGCGTTGATCGTCGACCTCAACGTGACCTCTTTCTTTTCATTCTCGGTCCTGTTGTCGATGACATATTCAACGATCCTGTATCGTCCACTGTAAATAGGAACATAGACGAACTGAGGGATTGCGAAATTCCTCACGGCTTCTGCAATATAGTCAGCTATGTACTCTGACAGCCATCGTTTTCCAGACTGTGAGGACAGGTCTATGTTGAAAGCCGTCAGCGCAGCCTGCAGTGGCACGTACGGAACGTCGGACTGAGACATCCAAGTCCAAAACTCAGGTCCGGCGCTCAGATCGAGATACCATAGCCTGTGAGCTCCACCCCAAGCTACACAGAACTCTCTGTAACTCGGCCTGTAGTCTCTGTCCCAGTCTTGATAGTAGGCACTGTAGTAGTGAGGAGTAGGAAGCGATTCCTGAGGATCATTCATCTGGTCATAGGTGGCGGATGGGAGTTCAGTCAAGTTGGCCACTATGAAAGTGTATCCGCTCTCGGGTAACCCGCCGTAGTCTGCATTGTTATCGTAGAGCCAGTTCTCAACTTTGCTAGCATCAAGAAACACGTTGTATGTAACGTCATCCCACCATGGATTATATGCTGGTCCTTCCCGAGCAATCTCTTTCAGATAGGTTACAAGTTCATTCTTGAATTCTGGCGTCGCAAAAACGAAGTCATATGATATACTGTAGAATACTCCAGTGTTGTTGCCGCCTACTAGTATCAGGTTCGTCTGTGTTTCTGGAAGATTCTCTTTCCACGTCATATACTCAGTTTCAAGTGCGTCTGAATTCAGTCCAACGAAAACCACCTTTATCGTGATGGGTACTATTCTCTTGGAAGCGAAACCGGTCAAAGTCCCACTTGAACCAGACACTGGAGCAAGGTTGGGTACCAGTGAAAGAATGGCAAGTATGACAAAGATGACTGCAATTGCTTTCAATTATTCTTCCTCGAATATGTTCAAACGGTGTTTCATCAAGAGCCTACCTCAATATTCATAGCTCAAGCGAAACACTGGTTCCGAGCTCATGCACGAGCTCGCCACTTTTAAACATCCCCCAGCGAATATTTTCAGAACGGGAAACAGTAAAGCTTCATCGTTAAATATCGGGGATAACCATCTGATTTCTGTGAAGAGCTTCGCAATGACACAATCTGCGCTCAAATCGTCCAGACTTATTATTCTTCTTGCCTTACTACTCATCATTTCAACAACGATCGGACCAACAGGCCCAAAATCGGCCAAAGCAGATAGTTATCAAGTATCCGTCACAACGGATGGACTTCCGTCATTCTACCAGACGCGCATCTTTGTTGACGGCGTCTACAATGCCACGATTTATGGAGGCCAGAGTTGGGGTCCATACTACGTGAATAACAACATCTCTCACAAAATAGATGTGGATGACTACGTGCCTGACGGATATCCTTACTATTCTAGCTATAGTTGGTATTCGGGATACAACTGGGTCTCATTCTACTGCTCAGACGATTCATGGTCATTCTCAGCGGCTGGATCCCACACATTCCACTACTACACGATGTTCTACCTTCAGATCCGATCTGAACGTGGCTACGTGAATGGGCAGGGGTGGTACCCTGCGGGAAGCTGGGTCCGCATCTCTGCTAGAGATGTTGTAGCTGGGGATACTGGAACTCAGTACAGGTTCGACAACTGGTCCGGCGCCATCTTCTCAGTAGATTCACATCAACCGGCAAACTCTGTTCTAATTGACAATCCAAAATTGATAACAGCAAACTGGATCACTCAATACAAACTGACCGTGAACTCCGCCTATGGAAACCCTGCTGGTGACAACTGGTACGATTCTGGTTCATCTGCAACCGCTTCGGTCACAACACCTGTTGACGGGGGGACAGGTACAAGATACGTGTTTACGGGATGGACAGGAGACATGACTACGCAGTCACCCTCTATCCCAATAGCCATGGATGCACCTCACACACTCACCGCAGGCTGGAAGACTCAATACTTCCTGACTATCAACGCAAACGGCGGAACCGTGGATCGTTCAGGTGACTGGTTTGATGAGGACACCTCGGTAACAGTGAGTGCAACAGCGGTTTCACATGAGGTTCAGAATCAAACTCGTCTAAGCTTCGCAGGATGGAGCGGCGACGTCACATCAACCGCGCTGAGCGTGAATGTATTCATAGACTCTCCGAAGACACTTTCCGCCAGCTGGGATATCCAATACTATCTGCGAGTAATCTCAAGCTACAGTTCAACCTCAGGTGAAGGCTGGTACAAAGCTGGATCGACCGCCAGTTTCTCGGTGGATCAAGTCAAAGTTCCGGTTCAGACCTGGGGTTATCTTGGAGCGAACCACGTCTTCGAATCTTGGACTGGCGATGCAAGCACAACAAGCCAAACATCTACACTCGTCATGGACGGGCCGAAGACTGTTAGCGTCGTCTGGAAAGACAACTACTTCTGGACGTATACAGCCGCTTCGGTCTTCGCAGGCATGGCTGTCTTCGGTGCGGCCGTGTGGAAACGGTCAGCAGTAGTTCCTCAGGTGAAACCATTCGTTCGAAGATTGTACAGAAAGAAATCTGGACTTGGTGGAGAGACAACGATTAAACCGGTCTCCAAGTCTGTTCCCACTTCAGGTTTGGTCAGGGTATGTCCGAGATGTCGCACGGAGCTGACGGACAAGGCCGAATACTGTGGTGAATGCGGAGAAAAAATGGCATAGGCCTCCTCTCGCATTCTGAAAGAATGTGAAACTGGGCAGTAGCGCAGCATCTCGACATTGTTTTTAATACTAGACCTAAAACAATAGTAGCGGTTGTTTCGGAGGAGTAACGATTATGCCCTACTATTGTACGGAATGTGGCGGAGAATTATCATACGATATGTCGCTCAAGCAGTATTCATGCAAGAGTTGCGGGTTGACTTTTACTTTTCAACAGATTGTAGAAGCCAAAGACAAGATGCTTGACTCGAAATCCACGGCTGATGAAGAGAGAAAACAAAAGCAGAAAGAGTATCTGAAATGGTGGCTCTCCAAAAAGTAGAATCGCAGAACATCGCAAAGACAGAACCAGTCTACACTGTGGAACTGGTTTGTGTAGGGAACGAACTTCTAATAGGAAAAACACCAAACACAAACGCAAGATGGCTCGCCAACAGAGTGACCAGGTTGGGAGCGTTTCTATCGAGAGAGACAACCATCAGAGACAATCTTGACGAGATCGCTTCCTCGATCAAAGAGGCGCTCAGAAGGAAACCCGACCTCATCATTACGACAGGAGGACTTGGCCCCACTCACGACGACATGACGTTGAGAGGTGTCGCCAAAGCGATCGGTCGCCCGGTCAGACTCAATCAGACAGCCGTAAGATTGATGAAAGCACACTATCGGAGGCTAGCGCCATTAATGAATATCCGATTCAACAAACCAAGACTCAAGATGGCGTATTTGCCGGTTGGATCTCGACCAATTGAGAACCCCGCTGGAAGCGCCCCAGCCGTCATGAAGAAACAGGGTCGTACTACAATAATATCTCTTCCAGGAGTCCCAAAGGAGTTTAAAGCAATATGCAATAGCACAATCGCACCGCTGATAAGATCTAGGACAGGAACAACTTGTTTCGTCCAAGAACGCCTAATGCTGCGGGGTATAATCGAATCTGAACTTTCTCCCATTATCGACAAGGTCATGTGTCAATATCCAGACATATTTGTAAAATCTCATCCACGGGGTTGGAGTGGTCGACGGATTCCTCAGATTGAACTTCACTTCACGGCTACTTCACCTGATCAAAAGAAGACTAGAGAAGATGTTCTGGGTGCGGCGGCGATGCTTCTTAGAGTTCTCTCCAAGAGAAAGGGTAAAAAAAGAGTTGTTTGTGTAAGACCCCCATAGATCAATCTCTAGACCGCTCAGGACCCGAGTTCGCAATCACCTGTCATCTTTTAGCCTGATCTTCATCGCAGCCTCAACTATTGTGTAGGCATGTTGACCTATAAAATTCTACACCGAATCAATTCAATACGGAGTTTTGGAATCATCTTGTATCAGCCAGTGCCTCCAAGATCTCCATCAGTTCTGGATTCGGTCGTTCTGGAATTGTAAGCTTAAATTCTGATGAGACTGACAATTGAAGAAACCTGAAGGATTAACATGTTTCATCTTGGATGTGATCGATAGGTGGACACGATATTCGTTGTAGGAATGGCGGGTTCTGGGAAGTCGTATTTGGTCAGTGCTTTCCAAGACTGGCTGAAGATGAAGGAATTGAATGTGATTACAGTGAACTTCGATCCTGGGGCGATTAGCCTTCCTTACAACCCAACAGTGGACTGCAGGCTGTTCGTCGACATTAGGCGTCTTATGGAAGAGTATCAACTTGGTCCGAATGGTGCGCTGATTATGGCTGCTGATCTGATCGCGGATCATATGGAAGAGATTAGACAGAACATAGAAGAAGAAGCCGCTGATCTGGTAATCGTAGACACTCCAGGTCAGTTGGAGTTGTTCGCCTTTAGAGAGAGCGGCCCATACATATCGAAGTCGATTTCTGATGAGGGAAAGGCTGTCCTCTACCTATTTGATGGTCCGTTTTCCAAAAGTCCCGGGAACTACGTGTCAAACGTTTTCATGGCAGCAGCGGTTTACAACAGACTGCTTAGACCACAAGTCTATGCGATAACAAAGACCGATATGCTGAGAGAGGAGGAAATAGATCGGATAGTGACTTGGTCAGAAGACATTGATGAACTTGAAAGAGCGCTTGAAGCTGAACTCGGGAAAACCGCCTCACTGATTAACAGAGATCTAGCAAGAGCGATATCGGAGGTTGGTTTGCTGTCCGAACCGATTCCAGTTTCCGCTAAAAGTTTTACGGGATTTATCGAATTGTACGCCGCTCTGACTAGGATCTTCGCAGGTGGCGAAGAGCCGCTTCCTTGAGCTTTAGCGAGTTTCGGAATCTCTACTGTGGAGAATCTTGAAATGGAACGCAAGAACCTAGGGTTCAGGGGGGAAGCGACCTTTCGGCCAAAGGAAGTTGAGCAGATAATCGATCAAGCAAAGAATTCGGGTAGAATCAACCTTCTTGAAAATGAAGCAAAAGAGATCTGCATTCGTTATGGAATTCCCGTTCCAGAGTTTGTCGTTGCCAGGACAGCTGGAGAGGCGGTCAAGAGTGCTGATAAGTTTGGGTATCCAGTTGTACTGAAGATAGTCTCACCTGACATAATTCATAAGACGGAAGCTGGTGGAGTGCTGGTTGGACTCAAAGACTCCGAAAGCGTGGAGTCAGGTTTTGGGCAGATTCTGGAAGACGCGAAACGCTTCAAATCTGGTGCAGAAATAGCTGGAGTTCTGGTCCAGAAGATGGCGCCGCAGGGGACTGAGGTAATTGTTGGTGCCACAAAGGATCCTCAGTTTGGACAGACCGTCATGTTTGGGATTGGAGGGATCTTTGTGGAGATACTAAAAGACGTGACTTTCAGAGTGGCTCCGATAACCAAGATCGACGCCGTGCAGATGATACATGAAATCAAAGCCTACCCACTGCTCAAAGGATATCGAAACCTTCCTCCAGCAGATGAACAAGTCATCGCCGACACTCTTCAGAAAGTCTCTGCTCTTGTAATGGATTTTCCAGAGATTTCTGAGGTTGACCTAAACCCCACGATGGTCTACGCAAAAGGAGCAAGTGTGGTAGACGCTAGAATCATCCTAGAGAAAACATAGGAAATGACAAAGAAGTATACGTCCCGTAGCAGACCATCTTCGGCGAGCATCTTCTCGGTCTGGAAACCGCCGGACTACAGAGCAGATCGTGATTCTCTGATAGCGTTCAGTATGAAAGAACTCTCAACATCCTGACACGAATAGCGATGTTCAAGGGGAAGATGAAGGACTCTGAAGATATCTTCCTCAGGGTCCTTGGCCTTGCACCAAGGATAGAACGTAGAGCTTGGCAGTTCATCCAGACGCAGACGCTTCACAAGTCTGCTTAGTACATCTATCTCTTTGTCCACTTTCGTTGCGTCAAAGACTAGTTGACTCAATTTTACCAAACAGAGCTGCCTGCTTGGGATCTACATTGTCACTGATTCGCCTTTTATGTCTTATTGACCGAGGTTAGTGGAGCAGTCACAAGAAATGTCGAGGCCAATTCTAAGCGTTCATTATGCCAGCCATTCACTTTGCGGTTTCGAGAAACAAATGTTGTTTGTTCGGTCAGGTTTAGAAAAACTTCTAAGGAACTTCATGATCACGGGAAAAAGGAGTCCCCAGCAATAACTTGAGTTTGATTCTATTTCTTCTTCCTAAGTTTCTTCACATGTCTAGGCTTACCCACCATGTCTCACCTCGCGAAATAGTCTGACGTTCATAATGAATCAACTTTTCGCGTAAGAATCCTTTCATCAGATATCTTTGAGGAAAACATGATGGTACAAGGATGTACCACATGAGGTACATTAAAATACTGCAACCTCAAACTAGAGCTACAAGGGAGTTGAAATAGAATGAGCTTCGTATGTAGATTGGTCGGACATACTTTCCAAGATACCTTGCTCATTGACGAAATCGAAAACGATTTTGATGTGAGCGACACCAGATACTGCCATAGATGCGGTGGAGTTCTGCCAAACCAATAACCAGTGTGTGACCAATCGATGCGAGCATTAGACCTAGATGTTGGCGGACTAGGTAGAAGATTATGCGATCTACTGGCGCTGCGTCAAGGAGACATCGTAGAGTTTCACTTGCTTTCAGATGGATCTGTAAGAGTAATCAATCCAAAAGACCATTGCTAAAGAATCTCTCGCACCCTAGGACCGTTTGAAGGCTCAATTCTCTCTGGTAGTCACTTGGCTCGATCGTCGCGGGGCTTCTTCCTGGAACGGTCCGCTCACATGATCCCTTTCTTCATCTAGTGCCATGTGAACGGGGAAGATCATTGGTCGTATGGGATGGCATAATTTAGCTTTACGGTCATTATGTATTCCGAGACAAAGCTTATTTGGGCTCGTCTTGAACCTAGAGCCGTCACGTTCAGGTGGCGAATAAGTGAACGATTCAGAGCCCGAACATATCACAGAGAGACTCAAACAACTAAGCGATCAAGTTATTTTCTCTCGCAGTCAGAGAAACGAGCTGAACAAGGAAGCCAAGAAACTCGCTGAAACCAGAGACGATTTCAATGACAAATTCAAGAGCCTCAGAGATGAAATTCAGTCTCTCAAATGCAAACGGGATGAACTAAACGCTCAAGTTCGAATCCTGAAGTCGAAACGGGATGAGGCCAGAGAAGTCGTATCAAAGAACAGAGAACAGATCAAGACGTTCACCGAGAAGCTGAACGCTCTGGATGCGATGGCTCCTGGAAGTTATGAAGAGACAAGAAGAGCCATGGAAAGAGTTGAGTGGAGAATTTCAACCACTCCGTTAAGTCAGAAAGAGGAGAATAGGCTAATCTGCCAGGTCAAAGAGCTCGAAATCCAACTGAACATCTTGAAGAAGAAGAAAGAACTAGAAAAGAAAATGGCGAAGTTTAGGGATGAATCGAGATCGATTGAGTTACAGGCAAACGCCATTCACAGGAGACTTACGGAACTCGCGGAAGAAAGTGAAGTCTACCACAAGAATATGATGGATATAGTGAACTCTGCAACAGAACTGAAAAAGAAAGCCGATGAAACCCATCAAGCATTTATCCACGCGAGGAGCCAAGGTGACAACGCACACTTCGAGTATATGGCCAAGGTTGTGATGATCAAGGAGCTGGAGACGCAGATCAAGAGCTACTATGAAGCTGAGCAGGCCGCGAAGGAAGTTGAGATCCAGAAGAAGGTTGAAGAGCTGGCAAAAACCAAGCTACAGAAAGGAAAGAAACTTACCTTCGAAGAGTTCAAGTTGCTTATCGACAAAGGCGCCTTATAGCCTACTACAAGAGTCCGAGTTCCAATAGGTCTTTGAGTATCTCAATTCTTGTGTTAATTGTGAAATATTACCTTGAGTCGGGTCAAGATAGGAATTATTGGGGGAACAGGTCTCGAACGTTTCTTGGAGAAACCCAAACGTGCCAGAATAAAGACCCCATATGGCTCTTCTTCTCATATCTCGATCGGCATTCTTGATGGCCATTGCGTCGCATTTCTTCCCAGGCACGGCTCAAAACACGAGACTCCTCCTCACAAGATCAACTACCGTGCAAACGTGTGGAGCCTTAAGAAGCTGGGAGTAGAGCGTGTGATATCGACCAACGCTGTAGGGGCAATAAACGAACGGTACAAACCTGGGGACATTGTGGTTCCCTCAGACATAATTGACTTTACAAAAACAAGACTCACGACATTCTATGATGCGGCTCCAGTGGTTCACATAGATGTAACCAACCCATACTGTCCACAGCTGAGGGAGTCACTCTCAGATTCCGCAAAGAAACAAAACCAAACATACTGGGACGGAAGCGTCTTGGCGGCAACGGAAGGTCCGAGATTCGAAACTCCCGCGGAAATCAAGATGATGAGAATCCTAGGATGCGACATTGTCGGTATGACTGGTTCTCCCGAAGTATTTCTGGCCAGGGAACTTGAAATCTGCTACGCCGCCATCTGCTTTGTCTCGAATATGGCAGCCGGCATCCAGAATAGGCTAACAACTGAAGAAGTGATCTCAATGGCCAAAAAACGCACTTCGATTCTCCTAGAAGTAATCAAGAACGTAGTCAATGAAATGCCAAAGAAAAGAAACTGCTCATGCTTTGAAGCACTCAAGGACGCCAAGATATAGGGCAGATCACCTTGCTAACAGGCTTTCTCCGGTCAATAGGCATCTACAGACTATACGAGAAATGGTTGAACAGGCAGGTAAGATCTGACCGGCTGCCGGAGCACATAGCTGTAATCCTTGACGGTAACAGAAGATGGGCTGCGGGGCAAGCTGCGCCTACCATCCTGGGTCACCAGAAGGGAGCAAAAAGGGGAGAAGAATTCCTTGACTGGACACTCGATCTTGACATAAAGACAGTCACCCTCTACGTTTTCTCAACAGAGAACCTCCAAAGAAATCCAAAAGAAGTACAACAGATTCTCGGACTGATAGAACAAGAGCTGAAGAATCTTGAGGAGAGCCCTCGAATACATCAGAACCACGTGCGTGTAAAGGCTCTTGGAAGACTGGAGCTGCTGCCACAGAGCATGCGCGAGATTCTTGAAAGAATAGAGAAATCTACCAGTGAATACGACGATCACTACTTGAATATAGCTATCGCCTATGGCGGAAGGGCCGAGATAATCGACGCCACAAAGAAAATTGCACAGGACATAGAAGGCGGAAAGCTCGACTCAAATCAAATTGATGAGGGTCTCTTCAGTAACTACCTATATACTGCACATCTTCCAAACCCGTATCCCGACTTGATAGTCAGAACCTCTGGGGAAGAAAGACTGAGTGGGTTCCTTCTCTGGCAGTCCGCTTACAGCGAACTCTGCTTCTTGGATGTTTATTGGCCCGACTTCAGAAAGATCGATCTTCTTCGAGCGATCAGAACATATCAACAGAGGATTCGAAGGTTCGGAACCTGAGAGCAGCCAGAGCGCTTGAGGAATATGCCACCCGTTTTGTGTTTTCCCTAGAACATGATGAAAAGACGCGCTTCTTTACATCAAGAAATTGGAGTGCTACATGTTCTTGACAGGAACCGCTAAATCTTCATTGTCACCACCTACGCGTCGTATAAATAAACGAGATTGGTGGGCCCTCTAGGTATTGGTCTACATTAAGCGAATCGACCTCAGAGGCTTCAAGACATTTGGCAAGAAAGTCTCAATATCGTTAGACAGAGGTCTCACCGTAATCACTGGCGCAAACGGTTCCGGAAAGAGCAACGTGATGGACTGCGTCAAGTTCACTCTTGGAGAACTAAGCGCCAAGGAATTGCGTGGTGGATCACTCGGCGACCTGATCTCGAAAACTGGAGAAATGCATACACGTTCAGCATACGCGGCGATCCAATTCGACAACTCCGACAGAAGAATCCCAGTGGACTCAGAACTTGTGACTGTATCCCGAGAGTTTGTGAGGGGCGGGGAAGGGGTCTACAGGGTTAATGGTCGAAGGATACCTCGAAAACAGCTGACGGAGATTCTCTCATCCGCTGGGGTAGAGGTGTCGGGATTCAATATAGTGCCTCAGCACGCAGTGACCAGGCTGGCGGAAGTAACGCCAGAAGAGAGGAGAAAGATAGTTGAGGACATGATAGGAATCGCGGTCTATGACACCAAGAAAATGGAGGCTGAGGTTCAACTTCAGCAAGCCGATCTTAACCTTAAGGTCGCATCAGCAAAGGTAGACGAAGTTAGATCTCGTGTTGAGTCACTTGAGAGAGAAAGAAACAATTTCGTCAGATACACATTTCTGAAGAATCAGGTTTCTCTGCTCAGTGCCCTCATAGTTTCAGACAAGATTGGCACATTCGAGTCTGAGGTTTTGAAGATAAAAGAGCTCGTCTCAAGCAAGCAGACGGAACTAGAGAGCGTTAGACATGAGAGAGACCGTTCGTCTGAAGAGAGGGCACGAATTGAGGACGACCGACAAAAGTTCGAGCAAGAAGCTGTTGACCAAGGTACAACAAGGATGTTTGAGCTTGAGCGATCAATTGGAGATCGAAACGCAGAGACTGCAAAACTTCGAATGGAGCTGAGCTCCAATGAAACCAATTTGAAACGCCTTGCAGATGAGAAGGAACAGCTTAGAAAGCGAATAGAAGAAGTCACAAAATCAATTGAAGAGCAGAATAAGGAACTGGTGGGATTACGAGAGTCAAGAGACAACGTGTCGAGTGTACTGTCAGAAAAAAAGCGAATTGAATCTGAACTGTGGAACGGGGTGAAAGAAGCCGCAAAGAGTGTGGACGTTTTCAACAATGAGCTAAACCAGCTGGAGAATTCCATCAACCAACTGTCCAGCCAGCAGGCAAAACTGGACGGAAGAGCTGACGCTGGATCTGTAAAACTACAATTGATTTCTAGTCACTTGAAGACGTTGGAGAATCGTAAGTCCGAATACGAGCAACTGATAGGTGAAGTGGAGAAAAGATCAGCGGATTTGATGAACCTACACCTTGAGGAACAGAAGCGACTCGAGGAAATGTCCAGGAAGATACGGGAATACGGAGAACTGAAGGAGGTTAAGCTGAACGATGTTCACAGATCTAAAGAGACCTTGGAGAAAGCATCTGTCACAACATTGGAGTTTGAAGCACAGAAGAACGTTGTTGAGAACTTTGGATCGGAAGAAAAGGCTCTCCAAACCATAGAAGAGATGGGACAAGCTGGAGCAATTTCGGGGATTGTTGGGAGACTAGACAAACTGATCAATGTATCCAAGGACTATCATAGGGCGCTGGAAGCTGCATCCGCGGGATGGATGAAAGCGCTGATTGTGAAAGATGTCGAGTCAGCTCTTTCATGCATAGAGAGCCTGAAACGAACGAAGATGGGTAGAATAAAGATAATTCCCTTGCGAAGCATATCATCCACGCCAACTATAAGCTGGTCAAAAGAGGCCCCAGGAATAGTTGGACCTATCGCGGACCTTGTAGAAGCTCCCCCCACTCTGAAGCCCGCGGTCAACTTCATCTTTGGAGATACAGTACTTGCAAGCAGCCAGAAAGCGGCGTACATCACAGCGGCGAAAGGCGTCAGAGCAGTCTCGGTAAGTGGAGAAGTCTACGAGCCGACCGGTGGAATTGAAGGCGGATACTATCGCGAACCCTTCAACTTTGAGACTCTAATCAAGAAGACTCTAGATGTTGAAAACCTCGAGAAGATCATTAGATCGCTCGAAACATTGATCGCCAAAAGTGAGGAAGATGCGAAGAGGATCCAAAGGGAGATGGATTCTCTGAGCGAGAGCAAGGTTCAATCGGAAGGAACGATCGCTGAGATTGAAGGGGAGATGTCGAGTGTCAAAGCAAGCCTACAAAGGGCAAAAGGAACGCTTTCAAACATTCTCAAGAGGATAGGAGACATCTCAGCTGAGGCGGACAGCGAGAAAAACCAAAACACCTTGGAAGCTGAGCAGAGAGAAAACATCAGAAAAGAACTTGACCAGCTCGTGAGAAAAAGAGACAGCCTCAGATCATTGATTGATCCTGAACTTCTAAGCCAGTCACAGCTGAAACACGTCGACTTGTCCAAAGAAACCGGTGAACTCCAAACCAAGCTTATGGAGATCAATAGCCGAATCGGGATGCTTGAATCGTCGATTCGGGTTCTGGAGCCCGGTTTGCTACAGATGAGATCACGCATCTCAGAGATCGACATCCAGACAGTTGCGATTGCAGATGCAATTCAACAAGCTAGACGGACCTTCGAAGAGTCAAGTGAGATCTTGTCCAAGCTTGAAGGCGAACGGAGCTCAATCTCTGACAAGCTCTCCACCGTTCGCGGTATGAGGGACGATTTTCAAGCCAAACTCAAATCTATAGAAGTAGAAACCAAAACACTATTCGAGAAATACGAACAGCTCAGTACGGAAGTAAATCAAGCAAATGCCGTTTTGAAGGAAAGAGAGATCCAGATTTCTTATCTCGTGAAAGAACTTCAAGATCTCGGATACAAGGAAGCGCTTCAATCCACTCAGGAAGATGTGAAAGAGGCTGAATCCGCACTCGACATCATAAAACGTGAACTCGATGAGATAGGTGCGGTCAACCAGCTTGCGTTGGATTCATACGAAGAGCAGAAGAACATCTACAAGCAGCTCTCAACAAGAATAAACGAACTCTCTGAGGAGAAACTTAGCATACTCACCTTCATGAATGAACTGGACAAAAAGAAGTATAACACTTTCATGACAGCTTTCACCAACGTTAACAAGAATTTCCAGGACATATTCACGAAGATATCAAATGGTGGATCAGGAAGGCTCCTCTTGGAGAATTCAGAAGATCCGTTCAAGGGAGGAGTAGACGTGTACCTGCGGTTCCCTGGAAAAGCAGAACTTACTATCAACAGCGCGAGCGGCGGCGAGAAATCTGTTGCAACGGTCTGTTTCGTGATTGCACTTCAGTCGATACATCCTATGCCATTCTACATGTTTGACGAAATCGATGCGCATCTCGACGTACTTAACACCCAAAGACTCGCCGAGCTGCTCAAAGAACGAGCCAGAGGTTCACAGTTCATCGTGATCTCGCTAAGAGACATAACAATCTCCAGAGCCGACCGAATCTACGGCATATACATACAAAACGGCGTATCACACGCGGTCGCTCTCCCAATGCCGGAGGCAAAGGCATGACGGAACTCGACAAACCTTTCTGGCTGCATCCACCCTACGCCATTCTATTCGATCTATTGAGGGTGCATCGTCTCAAACCGTGGGACGTCGATATCAGCAACATTCTGAACTCATTCATGTCGCAGATGAATGGAAGGGGATACATCGACTTTCCAGCATCTGGTATCGCTTTGCTATCGTCCTCAATAATCCACAGACTAAAGTCTGAAATGATTCTCAAGATGGAGGAGCCTCCCAAACCTCCGCAACCCAGACCCCAGGACTATGTTCCACCACCCCTTCCTATGCCAATCAGATTTGAGTATACTGCAACGTCGATCTCTCAGGTCCTCAGCGCTCTGGACGAGGTGTTGAAGAGTGAACGACTGGCTTTGCTCGAAAAGAAACCCATCTTATCCCCACCCGCGATACTGGAACATATCGACGAGTTCATGATGAACATAGGCGATCGCATAGAAGAATTCTACGCGAACCTAGTTAAGAAGACCAAAGGAAATCGACCAATATCCTTTCTCAAGCTAGCTGGAAAGAGACCATTCTTGGACGTGGTAAGAGACTTTATCATAATTCTATTTCTCGCAATTCAGGAAAGAGTAACCCTTCAGCAAGATCAAGAATTCGGCGATATTCAAATACGAGTCAAAGAGGTGAAACCGCCCCTTGCAGCCTGAACCACTAACCCAGAAAGAAAAGGAACAGATGGCTCTTGTAGAGGCTGCTCTGTACGTTACAGGGAAGCCGCTGGATCTAAGACTGCTTGGTACGATACTTCGATCAAAATCAGATTCTTCTATCCGAGACATCGCCAGAAGGCTTTGTGAAAGATATCAACAGGAGAACAGTTCGATCCAGATCATGGAGCTTGAGGACGGGCGATACGTGATGCAGCTCCGACCAGAATATGTCAGTGCCGTAAAGAGGCTTGCAACACGCCAACTCCTGACCCCTGGTCCACTGAAAACCTTGTCATTCATTGCTCTAAAACAACCCGTATCACAGGCATACGTCGTGAAAGTACGAGGTAAACTCGCATATGGCCACGTGAAACAACTCAAAGATGCGGGACTCATACTAGACGAAAAGTCGGGAAGAACAAAGGTTCTTAGAACAAGCGAAACGTTTGCAGACTACTTCAACCTAAGTCATGACGTTGGAGCTATGAAGAGGCAGCTTCAGAAACTTTTCAAGGAACTCAACATCCTGAAACCAGGCGAATCTATTCCCGCTCCGAACACTCCAGAAGAGTTATCCGCAAAGACCGCTTCTGCTGTGAACTCCCTGCAGTGACCAAGAATGGCCTTGTCTGACACAGGCATCAGGAGATCCATCGATGATGGCGAGCTTACTATACAACCGTTTGATCCGTCAAGGCTGACACCATCAGGGTATGACCTTGCGGTCTGCGAAGATGTGGGACTTCAAACGGGAGAACAAAGACTCGTAGCCACTCTCGAAAGAGTTGAGCTTCCAGCCGACCTCCTAGGGATCCTCCATCTGAGGTCTACATTCGCGAGAGAAGGATTGATTGCCAGTCTCGCGCTTGTTGACCCAGGTTTCAGAGGACAGCTTACTGTCTCACTGTTCAATGCCGGGAAGAAACCTGTGAACATTGAGTCTGGAGAACGATTTCTTCAGATTGCATTCATCGAATTGAGTTCAAACGCTAATCGACCGTACGATGGACAGTATCAGGAGAGCCTAGGAGTCGTAGAGAGCCGAAGAATCGATCGGAAATAGTTCTGTGCTGCAAAAAAAAGTTGGATGGGATACTTCGTCGATACCTAAAAGAACACAAACTCGACTCCGACCTTCCCCAGACAGGTATGGGTGAGCAGAATCTCCCATACCATGCAAACTATGCGGAGACCTCTGGAGTCCTTGCCATAAGACCCGATCTGGTACACATGGAAAGAGCTGAGAATGAGAACAGAGTCTACGTCTGGGAATACAAGATGAGCGATATCAGCAAATCCGGCGTGGGAGGAACTAGGGTCACTGAAGCTAACAAAGCCGAAGGTGTGGCACTGATAGAGGAAGCCGTGGAATTCGTAGTCACTGTTGTTCAGAAGGGTCTTAGAGAGAAGCATCCAGCGAAAACCTGAGTACAAATTGTGCAGAAGGAATTTGCTAATCAAGCTCTTGTACGGCTGGCATGGGATAGTCCCGATCTAACAGGTAAGAAAGTGGATTTTTATGGAATCAATAAATATAACAAAGCACGTGATGA
>Ga0209253_10001617_pt1 | contig 19805 bp, 11 predicted proteins | sample FrelakmetBRP12BR_FD_187145 | JGI IMG/M metagenome (GOLD analysis project Ga0209253, IMG submission 187145) | Freshwater lake sediment microbial communities from the University of Notre Dame, USA, for methane emissions studies - BRP12 BR (SPAdes)... | ecosystem: Environmental > Aquatic >... | reverse complement strand
CGCGTGTCCTCGACCTACGTCGACGAAATCTGGGTGCTCGAGGACGGGCAGTGGTACAAGTTCGAGGCGCTTTGAGTCGGCGGGAGGGGAACCTCCCGCCCCTACCGGCGACGGTTCGTTGCATCCGCGCAACTCGGGTTCATCCAAACGGGCGGCGCCATTGTGTCGAGTTGTTCGATCGTGGTGCCGCGTGCTAACTTCCGCTTGCGTTGCCGATATCGGGTTGTGCGCACAACTTTCCTACAAGAGGAGTCTTTCTTCATGAAGAAACGCATCATTGCTCTGAGCGTTGCAGCGGCGATGGGAGGATTCGCCGGCACGGCGGCTGCCCAGCCCTCTGTCCCGGCCGGAATTTCGCCCGCCGAAGTCCTGGTTTTCAACCCCCAGGGCGTCGGACACATCCTGTACGTGCCGTATTTCAGCACGCAGCAAGGTAACGTCACGGCGATCAACATCGTCAACACCGACACCGTCAATGGCAAGGTGCTGAAGGTCCGCTTCCGCGGCGCCTCCAACTCCGACGACCTGTATGACTTCCAAGTCTTCCTGTCGCCGGGCGACGTGTGGACCGCCGGCATCGCGCAGGGCGCCGACGGCCGCTCGCGGCTGGACACGAGCGATGCATCGTGCACGCTGCCGTCGAGAGTGAGCGGCGCGTTCATCACCGGCCGCCTGCCTTCTGATGGCGGCGTCAACGAGACGCGCGAGGGCTATGTCGAGATCCTGACGATGGCCGACATCGTCAAGGGGGCGGACAAGTCGAACCAGCTGGCCCTGTATACGGCGACGAAGCACGTCAAGGCCAGCGCGCCGTGCACCGCCTCGGTGCTGACCGCGCTCACCCGCGAGAACTCGTCGTCCTACATGGCAGTGCCGACCACCGGCATCATGGCCAACTGGACCATCTTCAACGTCCAGGCCGGCAACTACTACGCCTACTCGGGCGAGGCCTCGGCGATCGAGGCGCAGGCCACCTTCGGCGAGCCGGGCTGGGGCAACCTGGTCTACTGGGATCAGCGCAGCACCCCGCTGACCAGCAGCGAGATCAATGGCTTCGACCCGATCGGCAACTTCTTTGCGGGTTACAGCAACGGCAACACGGCCGATCCGCTGATCCGTGACGGGCTCATCAGCGGCGCGCGCTACGACCTGCCGGACCTGTCGACGCCGTACCTGCCGAATCCTGCATTTGTCAATTTCGGCTGCCCGTTCTGCCAGGCGGAGGCCCTGAGCGAGTCCATTGCCGCGACCGAAATCGCCGGCGAGTTCTACAACCTGGCCTCGCTCGGCGCGGCGACGGATTGGGTCGTCTCGTTCCCGACGCGGCGCTACTTTGTCGCGGTCGATTACACGGACGACAACGCGCTCGTCTTCTCCGGCGAAAACCGCTGGTTCACCGAATCGACCATGGAGCAGGGCAACTCGACCAACGGCGGCAAGGACTGGCAGGCCTGCCTGAAGTTCGGCACCGGCAAGCTGTCCTTCTGGAGCCGGGAAGAAGACAAGTCGATCACCGACGACATCGTGATCTCGCCGGGGACGCCGACGCAACTGTCGATCTGCGGCGAGGTGGCCGTCATCGGCATCAATGTCGGCGCATCGACGGCGACCTTCGGGTCGGTCGCGCGCACCAACGCCAGCAACGGCTTCATTGAAGGCTGGGGCAAGCTGGCTGCTCCGGACATATACGGCATGCCGTTGCTGGCGCGGCAGTTCACGCGCGTCTCCAACACGCAGACGAACGTCTACTACGGCCTGACGTATCCGGCGAAGCGCCTGGGAAATGCCTTTTTCGCACCACTCTGAAGTCCGAAGCTAATCGGGCGGCGCGAGCCGCTGCAGGTCAAGGGCGGGGTTATCCCCGCCCTTTTTTCTTCGCCTCGCGCGCCCGCAGTGGCGCGCCCTATCTTCCTGCCGGTGCTTTCCATGTTGTTCACTTCACGCTTCCTGCTCATCGCCCTGCTCCTTTCCGCTCTCCTCCCGATGGCACGGTCCGCCGATCGCGTCGTGGCGTCGATTCCCGGTGGCGTGGCCGTCACCGCAAACGACCTGACGGAGGAAGTGCTGCGACTGCCGCCGCAGGTGCAGGCGCAGGCGCTTCAACGTCCGGCGGATGTGGCCAGGCTCGCGCAGAACCTGCTCATCAGGCGCGAACTCGCCCGCCAGGCCGAGGCCGAGGGGCTGGACAAGGACCCGAAGGTCGCCGCCGCCCTGCGTGCAGCGCGGGAGCGGGTCCTGTCGGAGGCTGCGCTTGCCCGTGCCGAAGGCACGCCGCCGGACGGGCAGACGCTCGAGCGGCTTGCCCGCAACCAGTACGACGCGACGCCGGAGAAGTACGACACGCCGGAGCAGGTCCGCGTCCGCCACATCCTGGTCTCCGCCAAGGCCTGCGAACCGGAGGTGCGGACACGCGAGTTGCTCGCCCAGGCCCGCCAGCCGGGCGCCGATTTCGCGGCGCTGGCGAAGGCGAATTCGGACGATCCCGGCAGCGCGGCCCGCGGCGGCGACCTCGGCTTCTTCAGCCGCGGCAAGATGGCCGCTGCGTTCGAGGCCGCCGCCTTCGCGTTGCAGAAGCCGGGCGACCTCAGCGACGTGGTCAAGACCGAGTTCGGCTACCACGTGATCCGGCTGGAGGAGCGCAAGCCCGCCGGCCGCCAGCCGTTCGAGGCGGTGCGCGACGAACTGGTCAAGAGCTTTGCGGAGGCTGAGACGCGCAGCCGGCGCCAAGACGCGGTCGAGAAGATCACGGCGACAGTCCAGTTTGACCGCGAGGCCATCGACGCCATGGTGACCAGCCGGCCCCCCGCGGCGAGGCCGAAGTAGGCGCGCAGCTTCGAGCGGCCGCTTGTCCGAACGGACGCGGCGGTGCCCGATGCAGTCGCTCGCCAGAGAGATCGCTGATCTCCGCAGCGCCCGCTCGCTGCTCGCGGTGATGGTGGCGCGCGACCTGAGGTCGCGCTACGCCGGCTCGGCCTTCGGCGCCCTGTGGCTCTACGCGCAGCCGCTGCTGACCATCACCGCCTACTTTCTGGTCTTCGACGCCGTGTTCAAGCTGCGCCTCGGCGAGGGCGCGCCGACGCGCGCGATGGGCGCGTACCTGGTCGTCGGCATCGTGCCGTGGCTCGCCTTCGTCGACGCCGTCGGCCGCGGCATGATGAGCTTGGGGGTGCCGGGACGGTCCTGGCCTTGCCCTGGCTGGCGAGTCTGGTCATGCCGAGGGGGACTTCGATCATTTCGTCGAGAAGACCAGCCTGTATTCGTACTCGATCTACCTGTGCCACTTTCCTCTTGTCCTCATCGTCAAGCACGCGATGTCCGTCAATCGGGAGGCGACCGATGCGACCATCTTCGTCGCAGTGGCGCTCTGGCTGGTGTCTGTCTATGAGGTGTCGGCTGTCGTGTTCTACAAGTTCGAGAAGCTGGTCTACGACCTGCGCAAGCGCTAATCGCGCCGGGTCAGCACGCTGCCCTTCTGACGCGTCGAATCCAGAGGCGACGCTCCGATGCCGAACGTGCGAGCAGGAATGGCCAAGGCAGCAAGCAGACGCTGTCACGCCAGTAGACCAGCACCTCGGCGCGCTGGAACAGCGTGATCAGGATCGCGACCGCGCGCAGGAACTCGATGTCGAGGTTCTTTTCCCTGTTCTGCACGCGTCGACTTCCGCTCCGCGCGACTACTCTTTCTCGAGGACCCAGGCATCCTGGTAGCTCCAGAATGCGGTGGCGATGTGCGTCACCCTTGCCCGCGGCGCGGCGGCCGCGATCGCCGTCCTCACGAGACGCGCTGACGAGAAGGTGGTTCCGTAGTCGGTGGCTCGCAGTGCCTGCGATTCGCTCGCGGCGAAGAACGCATAGCCCGCCTCGCCCCAGTCGACCCCGCTCTTGCGGGCGGCCTCCTCGCCATGCGTCGTCAGCACCAGCACGCCGCGCGGAGCAACGGCGCCGAAGAGCCTCTCCAGCCAGCCGTGCCACGCCGACTGCGGAAGGTGACTGAACAGCGAAAGCACGAAGACGACGTCGTACTCACCGGGGATGCTCAGGGCCTGCGGATCAGACGTCGAATCGAACCCCTTGACCCCCCAGTGCCTGCGCAGGAACTCGACACTTCCGGGAACGACGTCGCTGACGGTCAACGCGCCGGGCGCAAGCGCCGTGGCGAGATGACGGGTGAAGCGGCCATGCCCGCAGGCAAATTCGAGGAAGCTCGGACAGTGGTACAGGCTCTTGCCGGCACTGTCGAGCACGCGCTGCAGTTCGCACAGCGTGCGCCAGCCGTCGGCGATGTAGTCGCGCAACGGATTGCGCGAGTCAGGATGCGTGGCGAAGAAGCGGAAGATGTCGTCGTCGGGCGAGATGAGCGCGTTGACGCCGGTCCAGCCGGTGAAGTTGCCGGCAAGCCGGTGTTCTTCCCGCAGGTTGTGTGCCGGCAGGCAGGCGGGTTCCAGTTCGAGAACCGCGGCCAGGATCGCACCGGCGCCGGCGAAGTCCGCAGCGGCCAGTTGCCTCTTCGCCAGTTCGAGCAGCGCTTCGGCGTGTGGGTTCATTCGTCGGACGGGGACATTGGGTCGCGATGCCAGCGGTGATCGAGTTTCGTGTAGCCGAACTCCCGGCTGCTGCCGCCGACTTCGAAGGGGCGTTCGACATGGTCGAACAGGCGAAGCCCCTCCGGGTCCATCGCGTGCGAGCGGGCGACGTAGCGTCCGGGCAGCAGCGGCAGTTCGGGGAATGTGATCGCGTAGTGGAACAGGCCGTCCGCGCCGGGGGCCAGTTCGTGGCCGTCCATTTCGCTGACGACCCCGTAGATCGGCGTGCCGTCCGCCCGCACCACGCCCACCGCCACCTGCGGTGTGCGTCCGTCGGGCGAATACAGCGCGCCCGACACGGTAAGCGACCCCCTCGGCGGCAGCGCGAGCGGCTCCACTGAATCCTGCCCGTTGAGGTACATCGACCTGACCTGATAGATCCCCGCAGCCGACTGTTCGGTGGGTGCCTCGTGGGAGGACGGACGCGACTTCGCGGCGCGGTCGCGTTCCTCGTGCCACGCCAGGTAGGCGCGAGTCACGTCGGCGGCGCTTCCCTGCATGTGCATGCGGCCCTCGTGCAGCCAGATCGCGTGCCGGCAGAGCTTCTGGACGTGGTACATGCTGTGCGAACACAGCAGCAGCGTGCCGCCATTGGACAGATAACCCTCCATCCAGGTCATGCACTTCTTCTGAAAGGACTCGTCGCCGACGGCCAGCACCTCGTCGGTGATGAGCACGTCCGGGGCGACGCTGGTGGCGACCGCGAAGCCGAGCCGTACGACCATCCCGGAAGAATAGTGCTTGATGGGCTGGTCGATATGCTCGCCGATGTCGGCGAACGAGAGGATCCCATCGAGCCTCGCCAGCGTCTCGCGGCGGTTCAGGCCCATCAGCGCGCAGGCCAGAAACACGTTGTCGCGGCCGGTGTACTCCTGGTGAAACCCGGCGCCCAGTTCCAGCAGGGCACCGACCCGTGCGTTGCGCTCGATCGTGCCCTTGGTTGGCGTGACGACGCCGGCCATCAGCTTGAGCAGGGTCGACTTGCCCGCGCCGTTGACGCCCACCAGGCCCAGCGACTCGCCGCGGGGTACCTCGAAGCTGATGTCGCGCAGTGCGTGGAAGACATGGCGCGGCACATTGCCGCGCAGAAGGGACCACACCTGGGCCAGACGCTGTCCGCCCTTGGTCAGGGCGAGCGGGTAGTCCTTGTTCACCCCCTGCAGGCGGAGCAGCGGCGCGAACGGCCCGGTCACAGCTGGTCCTCGAAGTGCGGCGACAGCCTGTGGAACCAGGCCAGCCCGGCGATCCACAGGACAAGGCCGCCGATCAGGGCCACCAGCAGGGTCGACCACGGCGGGAAGCCCTGTCCCAGCGCGGCGATGCGCAGAGGTTCGAACACGTGGACGAGGGGGTTGAAGGCCAGTGCCGCCTGCAGGCCCTCCGGCGCAAGCGCCAGCGGGTAGAGAACCGGTGAGGCAAAGAAAAGCATCGTCAGGAGTTGCCCGAGCAACTGCTCGACGTCGCGCAGGAAGATGTGCAGGGCGCCGAGGAAGAGCGAAAGACCTGTGGCCGCGCAGCCCAGCACCAGCCACGCCCACAGCCCGACGAGCACGACGCCGGTGAACCGGAACTCGTAGCCCCAGCCCCAGAGCAGCAGCAGGACGATCGCGTAACCCGTCGCGTGAATCAGCAGGCTCGTCAGCACGGCGCTGTAGACCAGCAGTTCCTGCGGAAAGGCGACCTTCTTGACGAGGTCCGCATGCTGCTGCACGGCCACCGTGCCGCGCGACAGGGCTTCGCTGAAGGCCAGCCACGGCCACAGCGTGACGGCGACCCAGACCACATACGGCTGGCTCGGGTCCGCATTCGGCAGCTTCACCCGAAACACGTACTGGAACACCACGGCGTAGATGGCAAGCATCAGCATCGGGTGCAGGAAGACCCAGACCATCCCGCCCGCCGTGCCGGCATAGCGATTGCGCAGTTCCCGTTGCAGCAGGGAACCGAGCAGCCAGCGGTGCTGCCAGGCGCGTGAAATGGCAGTCAGGGTCATCGGAACGCAGATCAGGACCGGCTCGACCTGAACAGGGCGAAGATCTCGCAGGTCGTGAGGAGATCGGCGTCGTAACGGCCGACCAGCTCGTCGGGAATCGACTCGGTCGCGCGGCGTCGCTTCTCCCAGACGAGATCGAAGCCGTTGCGCGCAAACACTGCTAGGAGTTCGTCGGCGGTGATGCGGTTCAGCTCCCGGTAATGGCGAAAGATGAAGCGCTTGTAGTCATCGAAAGGCATCGACCGGAACTGTTCCGTGATTTCGTCGGCGGGGACAGTCTCCGGTGCTGCGGCCATGACGAACCGCTCCAGTTCGTCGTCGGCCATGCGCAGATGCGCCCATGGCTGCGCCGCGAACCGGCCGAGGTGAGATCCCTGGGGAGAAAAGAACAGCGGGTCGATCTGTACAAAGCAATAGCCGCCCGGAGCGAGAACCGAGTGAAAGTCCGCGACCACACGGTCCAGGATCTCCCGCTCGACATGCTCGAACACCGACCACGACATGATAGCGTCAACGCGACCGATGGGCGCCAGCGACTCGCGCGGCTCGATGCGCCGGAATTCGAGCCCGCGCGGCAATCGCTCCAGTCGGATCTGCCCGCGGGCCAGGCGCGGCAGCGCGTCGAAGCCGGGATCGATGTCGACGCCGATGACCCGCTTCCACCGGTGGCGGAGCATCAGGCCGAGCCCGGTGATGCCGTCGTAGCAGCCGAAGTCGAGCAGGGACGAAGCGGACGGGTCGAGCAACGGCGACAGGGCGTCGTGCACAACGTCGGCCGCATAACGGAAGTGGCTAACGAACCACTCGTCGCTGATCTCGTCTTCCTTCCATGCGGATTGCTCGTCGGCCTTGGAGGATTGCGGTTCGGCCGTGGCGGCCTGCGATGCCGATAGCCATTGCTTCAGGCGGGAGAGCATCTGCATCGCCGTATCCGTGGTTCGTCGCCTGTCCGGGAAAGAGGCACGTCGCCCGGCGACGCCTCCGAGCGGCGAATATAGCTTCGGCCGCTCTGCCCCGGACGGCGACGCCGGGACCGCGGCTAGACTCCGGGCGACTGGCGAGCGACCGCCTTCGCCGTCGTCGAAGCGCTCGCCTGTGCGAGCTCGGCCGATCGATGCGATCGCCGGCCTCGCGCCGGCGATGGGCCGCCGCTTCAGTGCATGATCGTGCCGATGGCGGAGTACAGCCTGTCCGAGCCGAACTGCGGATTGCCCGGGTCGAACGAGAAGATGTTCGAGTTCGCGGCCTCGCGCACCTGCGCGGGACGCGCGTCGACGAAGAACGAGACAAAGGTCGCGCCGCGCTGACGGTGCCGCTCGAGCATGGCTCCGACCTCGCCCGGCGTCATTGCCTTGAGCGGGTGAAACTCCGTGACGCCGTAACTGCGATGCCCGGTGGAGTCGAGCCAGTCGAAGAATGACGAGCCGTAGGTCGGTTCGCCGTAGAGGCTGATGCCCAGTCGAAGACTTCCGGGATCGTTCAACGAAGCGTCGACGGCGAACTTGGTGGCATCCCAGCTCGGATTCACGAAGGGCGCGATCTGGTGCGTGTACAGCGGCACGTCGCCGAGACAGGAGGCGCGCACCTGGCGCTCGAAATGGGCGAGATAGCGGACGACCTGCGCGTTGCGGTACTCGTGCCAGAGCGGCACCAGCGGGTTGAAGTAGAAGGTGGCGCGATCCTGCGGGTGGTCGATGCTGCCTTCGACGCCGGTCGCATCGACTGCCTGCGGCAGTTCGGCGCTCGGCAGGACGGTGGGCGCCGACCCAGCCCGCGCCATGATGGCGATCCGCCGCGTGCCCAGGTTCGCCAGTGTGCCGCCCGCGCGTTCCGCAAGGAAGTCGAGCCGGTAGTCGCCGGGAGTCAGCATTCTGAAGTCCATGTCGTATCGCCAGCCGACGTCGGCCGTGCCGATCGACGGCCTGGCACTGAGCACGTCCTGCCGGCCATAGCGCGCCGGCACCCGTGCAATCAGCGTGCCGTTGCGATAGATGCGGATCCAGATGGGGCCAGCCGCGGCTCCGGAAGCGTCGAACGCCCAGCCGGTCAGCGGCAGCTTGCCGTGCGCCGACGAATCGATGTGCTCGCTGAAGCGCGTCGCCTTCTGCACGCGCAGGTCCTTGCTGGGCGGCTCGACCTCGGCAAACGAGGCGAAGTCCTCGCCGAGGAGCCGGTTCAGGGCGCCGATGTCGCCGTAGCGCCGGGCGAGGAACTGCCGGAAGCCGGCGATCGACGTCTCGCTGTAGTCGGAAACGACATAGGGTCCCGTGACCCCCATGCCGCCCTCGAAGTCGGCGTGAAAATGGTGCAGTTCGCCGAGCAGGGTGACGGCCCTGATCTTCCGCCGGTCGGCGGTCGGCAGGCGGCAGACCGCATCGAGAAACTGCGCGATCGCCATCTGCCGGTAGTGGGTGATGCCGTTGTCCGTCGAGACGAGTGACCACGGATAGATGTCGATCGCGTAGTAGCGGTCTTTCGGCATCGGGCCCAGCGGCGACACCGAGAGGTTGGCTGGATCCTTGACCAGATACTCCTCGATCGGGGCGCCGATGCCGAAGTGGGTCGAGAAAAGATGAAGGATGACCGGCCGGTTCGTTTCCTTGACGGTCATCGCCAGTCGTTCGGCCGCGCGCGGATCGACCTGCCAGCCCGACTCGCCCGGCACGAGCAACTTGAGCAGCGGAACCGGCATGGTGTAGCCGAGCTCGAATCTGCCGTCCGTACTGACGCCCGGACCGAGGCTGGACAGCGTGGACTCGATGATCGCCGCCGGTGAAAGGCCCGATTCCCGGCAATACGCGGCCAGTTCTCGCTCCGTCGCGGGCGTCGGCTCGTCGGCTGGGAACTGGCAAAGCTCGACTCCGTGAATCATCGGCGCCAGCAGCAGTCGCGGCGGCGTCTCCGAGGCGCAGCCCTGAAGGCAGACCAGCAGGCCGATCCCGACTCTCGTCGCAATCGCGCGCGCGGCAAGAAGCAGGGCCGAGCGCTGCGGCGTTCGAATGGATTGCCTGCCGGCGGCGTGCATCGCGATAGGGGCGCTCAATGAAATGCCGTCATGCAGGGTCCGGTGAAAGTGGGGTCCATTGGGTGCCCCAGCGGCGAGAATTATGCCGCGTGCTGCCGGCGAAGCCGGTTCGGCCGGCGGCGAAGATCGCGTCGCGCACGGGTCTGCCCACGAATTCTGCTGCCCTCGGGAAGAGGGCGGGGACCCTTTCGCGGCGCGGCAGGTAAGCTCATCAATTCCGACCTGGGCCGGCTCCGGCGATCACGCGCGGCCGCGACGCCCATCGATCAACGACAGCCTTTCCATGCGTCCAAAGCAGACCACAACGCCGGCGGAGACTGCGGCCCATCGCGCCACCGGCCGGGCCGCCGCGGCCGAGCAGCGCCTGCCTGCAGCAGGCGTGCCGACCGAGCGGGAGATGCAGGAGATCGTATTCCTGTTTCAGCGGGGACAGGTGCGAGAGGCTCAGCAACTCGCCGAGCGGATGACCGCGCGCTACCCGCAGCACCCGTTCGGCTGGCGGGCGCTCGGTTCCCTGCTGGCATTGCAGGGCCAGAACGCAGCCGCGGCCCGCTACCTGCGGCGAACCTTGGAACTGGCGCCCGGCGAAGCGGAAACCCACTGCAATCTCGGCATGGCGCTGCACGCGACCGGCGGTCTGGAGGAGGCCGAGCGGAGCCTGCGCCGCGCCATCGAACTGAAGCCCGACCTTGCCGAGGCGCACCACAACCTCGGCCGCCTGCTGCACGAACGCGGCCGTTCGGCCGACGCCGAGCAGTGCTTGCGCCGCGCCTTGGCGCTGAAGCCGGACCTGGCGGCGGCGCTGAACACGCTGGCCGCCGTGCAGTTGCGTTCTGGCCGTGCTGGCGAGGCCGAGCCCCATCTGCGGCAGGCGCTCGCCCTGCAGCCCGACATGAGGGAGGCCCAGGTCAATCTGGCGGCGGTCCAGCTCGCCCGCGGGCAACTGGAGCAGGCCGAGGAAACGCTGCGCCGCTGCCTTCAGGAGGACCCGAACAACGCCGATGCGTTGCTGCAGATGGCCCAGGTCTTCGCTCACGCGGACCGGCTGCCGGACGCCGAAGACTGCCTGACGCGGGCCCTGAAGCTGCGGCCCGATCGCGCCTCGGCCTGGGCCATGGCCGCTGCGGTCCAGCGCCAACTGGGTCGACCATCGACCGCGGAGTCGCACCTGCGCCGCGCCCTCGAGATCGATCCCAGCCACACCGATGCATTGAACGACCTCGGCGTTCTTCTGATGTCGTCCAGCCGCCTGGAGGAAGCCGAGCGCTGCTTGCGCGAGGCACTGCGGATCGACCCGGCGTACGTCCCGGCGCACAGCAATCTGGGAATCGTGCTGGGCGCCCTGGGCCGTTTTGCGGAGGCCGAGCAGAGCCTGCGCCGCGCGCTTGAACTGAAGCCCGACTTCGCGCCCGCCCATGGCGAACTGGCGACCGTCTATCTCGCGCAGGGGGATCACGGGCGGGCCGAAGCCGCGCTTCGGCGGGCAATGGAGATCGACCCGGCAGCGCCGTGGGTGCGGAGCAATCTGCTGATGGCGCACAACTACAGCGAGCGGCAGACGCCGGCCGCAGCGCTCGGGGAGGCCCGCGACTACGGCCGCCTGGTCTCCGCTTCGGCCAAGCCGTTCACTTCCTGGACGCATAGCGCGGCGGAGAGCCGGCTGCGTGTCGGACTCATCTCCGCCGACCTGCGCGAACACGTCGTCGCCTATTTCCTGGAGTCGGTACTGCCGCACCTGGCGCGCTGGGGCATCGAGGTGTACGCCTACCCCACGATCGGCATCGCCGACCGGATAACCGAGAAGCTGCGGGCGCACTGCGCCGGCTGGCACTACCTGCACGGCGACGACGATGCCGCCGCGGCGAGGCGCATTCACCGGCATGGGATCGACGTGCTGATCGATCTGTCCGGCCATACCGGGCAAAACCGCCTGCCGGTCTTCGCCTTCAAGCCGGCGCCGGTGCAGGTCAGCTGGCTCGGTTATTTCGCCACGACCGGCGTGGCCGAGATCGACTATCTGCTCGCCGATCCGGTCTCGGTGCCGCCGGCGCACGACGCGCATTTCAGCGAGACGGTCTGGCGCCTGCCGCACACACGGCTGTGCTTCACGCCGCCGGACGATGATGTTGCGGTGGGGCCGTTGCCGGCAGCCAGCCGCGGCTGCCTGACGTTGGGCAGCTTCCAGAACCAGGCCAAGATCGGCGACTCGGTGCTGGCCCTCTGGGCGCGCGTGTTTGCCGCGCTGCCCGCCGCGCGCCTGCAGCTGCGCGCCCGCCAGCTCGACGACCCCGCGCTGGCTGCGCAGCTGAGCGAGCGGCTGCGGCGGGCCGGCATCGATCCGGAACGTGCGACGCTGCACGGCCAGGCCGATCGCGCGACCTACCTGGCGGCGTACAACGAGATCGATTTCCTGCTCGACACCTTTCCCTTCCCCGGCGGCACGACGACCTGCGAGGCGCTGTGGATGGGCGTGCCGACCCTCACGCTCGCCGGCGACCGCCTGATCGCGCGGCAGGGCGCCAGCCTGCTGACGGCGGCCGGCCTGCCCGACTGGGTCGCCGACAGCGCCGACGACTTCGTCGCGCGGGCGCTCGCCCATGCGGCCGACCTGCCGAAACTGGCGGCGCTCCGCGCCGGCCTGCGCGCGCAGGTGCTGGCCTCGCCGCTGTTCGATGCGCCGCGCTTTGCGCACGACCTGGCCGATGCCCTTTGGGCCATGTGGCGCCTCTGGAACGAGCAGCGCGCCGCCGGCGCGCCGTAGGCGCGGACCGCTTCCGGCTGGGGCCATCGGCTCGCGGGCGATCTGCCGCAACGATCGGCGGGCGGCCGGCAGTTCAGCGCCGACTTGCCCGGCCTTGGTCGCTTTGTGTCCTTGTGCATTAGCCGGCGCTGCTCCGCCAGCGCTGCCACATCGCCCAGACCGCGTCTTCGAAGTTGCGCGCGAAGCGCGGCGCGTCGAACAGCGCCGAGGCGAGCACCTGCGCCCGCAGGCCGGCGCGCAGCGCGGCCAGCGCCGGCAGGTCGCGGCTGAACGCAACGGCCTTGTCGACGTACTGCGCGGGCGTGGCGGCGACCCATTCGCTCAGCGCTGCGGCGGTCAGGAGGCTCGCGCCCTGCAGTCCGATGAGGCGATCGCCGGCGAGCGTGAGGGTCGGCACGCCCATCCACAGCGCCTCGCAGGTCGTCGTGCCGCCCGGGAAGGGGAAGGTGTCCAGGATCAGGTCGACCTCGGCGTGCGCGGCGAGATAGGCCTCGCGCGGCAGGGGGCCGTGCATCGAGACGCGATTGGCAGCAATGCCCAGGGCCTGCAGCCGCTGGCCGAGTCGCCGGCGGACCGTGGCATCGGCCAGTTGCTTGTTCTGCAGCCGCAACCGCGCGCTCGGCAGGGCCGTCAGCACGCGCGCCCAGAGGGCCAGGACCGCTTCGTTGACCTTGGTCAGGTCCTGAAAGCTGCCGAAGGTGACGAACCCGCTGGCCAGCGCCGGCGCCGGCGCCACCGGGACATCGATGGCTGGCGGGGTGAAGCACAGCCGCGTGTCGGGCAGGTACCAGGTCGTTTCGCTGAAATGACCCCGATGCTCCGGCGGCACGCTGACCGGATCGGCGAGCAGGTAGTCGATCTCGGCCACGCCGGTGGTGGCGAAATAGCCGAGCCAGGTGGCCTGCACCGGCGCCGGCCTGTAGGCAAACACCGGCAGGCGATTGTGGGCGCTGTGGCCCGCGAGGTCGAACAGCACGTGAACGCCGTCGGCATGGATCAGGCGCGCTGCGGCGTCGTCGTCGTGGCCGTACAGCGGCGTCCAGCCGGTGCAGTGCGACCGGATGCGCTCGCTGAGCGCGTCGCTGCGGCGATGCGTCGGATAGGCAAGCACCTCGAGGCGCGACGGATCGAGCCGCGCCAGCAACCCCTCGAGGAAATACCCCACTGGGTGCTCGCGCAGGTCTCCCGAGACCAGGCCCACCCGCAGCCGCTGGGGTGCGGTCGCGGCGCGCCATGACGAGTAGCGTTCCTTCACCCGCTCGCTGACCTTCCGGCCGTAGAGCCGAGCCTCCTGCAGGCACTCCTGCACCGGCCGGTCGGCGCGATAGTGGTGAACGTACAGCAGCGCGCTGCGCGGCTCCAGGTAGTCGGGCCGAATCTGCAACGCCTGGCGGAAACTCGCCTCGCCTTCCGCCAGCCGGCCCATGGTGGTGAGCACGAGGCCGAGGCACGCATGCGCCTCGGCGTAGTCTGATCGGCAGGCGATGGCCTGCCGGCAGCTGGCCTCCGCATCGACCAGCCGTCCGCTTTCCTGCAGGACCACAGCCAGGGTGTTGTGTGCCTCGGCAAGCTCGGGCCGGATCTGCAGGGCGCGGCACAGGCTAGCCTCGGCCTGGGCGAATTGCCCCGTCGCCTGGTACAGCCGGCCCAGGTTCGCGTGGGCCTCGACCAGGTCGGGCCGGCGCTCGAGCGCGGCGAGAAAACTCGCCTCGGCCTGCTGCAGTTCGCCGGCTTCCTGAAGCGCCAGCCCGAGGTTGTTGTACGAACCGGCGTCGCCCGCGAGGCGGGCGGCATGGCGCAGGGCCTCGGCCGCCTCTGCCGCGCGTCCGAGGTCGCGCAGCGTCGCGCCGAGGGCGTTCCAGCCGAACGGATGTTCCGGGAACTGCTCCGACAGCTTTCCGGCGAGCGCGGCGGCATCGAGCAGGCGCCGGGCGTTGTACAGGTCGACGACGGCGCGCATCTGAGCGACGTCCGGTGCGCGGGCCGCCAACGTGGGCAGCGGTCGAGGAGAGGCGGGTGAGCTCACCGGGCGCCCTTCAACGCGAGGCAACGCAGCGCCGGCGGGTTTGCTCGCCTGCCCGAATGGCTTTGTTCACTTCGTCGGCGTGGCAACTTGATGCCCCTGGCGCTCCGGGCCGCCACGATCGTTGGCCGGATGCGGTCCCTCGGGCATCAGCCGATGCACACCCCGCGGGACATAGGGCATGGCGTCCGCCATGCCGAACAGGTCGGCACCCGTCGCGAGGATGGCCAGCCACATCTCCGTACCTTGCAATCCCGGCGGACCTTCCGGGGCGAAGGCGAATCCGGCGCCGTCGACCCAGCGGCCGGGGATGATCGACAACTGTCGTTCGACGAATCTCAGTACCTCGTCGCGGCGGTGCGTGGTCGCTCGCGACAGCAGCCACAGCGGATGGACCACGTCGAGAAGGTTGCAGGCGTTGACGTTGCGTGTCTCGAAGCCCTCGTTCATCCGAATGTGGGCCAGGATCGTGTCGAGCGCGGCCTCAGGGTAAGGAACGCGCGCGTCGAACTGGGCATAGGTTCCGCGCGTGAGCCGATAAAAGCAGTTCACGGGCCGAAGCCAACCGTCGTTGGCGCGACGCTCTCCCCACAGTCCAGTCTCCGGGTTGCAGGCACCCCGCAACCAGGCGAACAGCGGACCGACGTGTCCGGGCAGCCCGAAGTAGTGGCGATTCATCCACACGGCCGTGCCCGCCGAATCGACCCACGCTCCCGCCGCCCAGGCATGGTGCTGCCACGGCTGCCGACCGAGCAGCGTCTGGAGCCGCGCGGCGTCCATCTCCTGCACGGCCTTCAGGGGCTGCAGGAAGCGCGAGCCCAGGCACATCAGCGCGTAGCCGATGGCGAGCACCATGTAGGCCGAGTTGCCGTCGTTCATCTCCGCCGCCGAATAGGCGGGTCCCGGAGGTGCAAGAGGATCGACCGGCATGCCGCTGGCCGGGTCCTGGCAGGCCTGCAGTCGCCCGATCAGTTCGCTCGCGGACTGTCCCGGCGGAAGCGCGCCAAAGGCGGCTGCGATCTCGATCGCGTCGGCCAAGGGCCGGATGCTGGCCGGGCGCGTGCCCGGGATGTCGGTGTAGCCGATCCGTTCGTCGCTGCGGATCTCGCACCGTCGGACGACGTCCGGCCATTGCTCGGCCGCGCGTCGGCCGAACTCGCCGAGCGTTCGCGCGAGGGAGGAGGCCTTCGGCAGCGCGACCGGGCGCTCGCGCCGGTCGCGGACCGTCCTTGCCGGGTTGCCCGCCACGACCGACCAGTCGGGCACGTCCTTGGTGACGACTGCGCCTGCGGCGATGATGCAGTGGCTGCCGACATGGATCCCGTCCAGCAGCAGCGCGCCCGATCCGATCCAAACGTCGTCACCGATGCGAACGCCCTTCGACGACAGGCCCTGTTCGTGAATCGGCGCATCGAGCCGGGCATGGTTGTGATTGAAGCCGAGGATGCTCGCGTGCGCGCCGACGCGCACGTGATCGCCCATGGTCACCTTGCCGCGCACGACGGCGAACGGGTTGATGGTGCACTGGCGGCCCGCCTCGACCTCGCCCGTCACGTAGGCCTGCGCGGCGATGTAGCAGTCATCGCCCAGGGTGACTTTCTCCGGCACCAACCCCGCCTCGGCCGACACGTAGCAGCGGGATCCGCACCGCAGCCGGCCGCTGGCAGCCCAGTGGGCCTGGTAAGCCAACTGGTCCTGTCGAGCCTCCTCGGGGGCCTCGCTCCAGAAGAGCCAGGGACAGTAGTCGTAGCGCGCCGGCACGGCACTTGCTGGCGGACTCCGGGCAGGCGCCTGTGTGTTCGCTGTCGCACCGCCATGTCGCTCGATCCAGCGTAGCAGCGCCGTGGTTGCCGGCAGCCGGCGGCCGCCATGGCGCAGCTCGCTTGTGCGGCGCTTGGGCTCCGGCACCACGGGAGTCTGGGCGAGATCGTCGGCGGACCGGCGGCCGGTGTCGAGGTATTCCCTCACCGCTGACTGCAGTTCGGCTAGCTCGTGCCTGCCTTCCAGGAGCAGCCGGTAATGCTTCGAGAAATGCGCGCCCTTCAGTGCATCACCTCCCGCAAGGCGGCGCTGCAGCATGCCGACCCCGGCTTTGAGGCTCAACTGGTCGAAGGATCTGACGGGGTAGTGCCGCAGCAGCGTGTGCTGCAGGGGGATTATCGGCAGGGACGACGGCTCGCTGAAGCCCTTGAAGTAGATGAGGTGGCTACCCCTTCCGAGAACGTAGCGATCGAGGTATTGCCTGAACAGGCGGCCATTCAGCACCAGTTTCCATACCCAGGGATTGAGGTCCGGATCGGGGGGCGGGTAGTCGTACCTGTGGCGAATGCGGCGCGCAGGGTGTTCCTCGGTGATGTCATCGACATCGGTCGGAACGTGCTGGACCCACCGCAGCCTTCCGTGGCACACGTGAAGCTGGGCCAGTTCCGCCTCCAGCGTCGCGCGGTCGTTCGCCTCCAGCAGTTCGTCGGCGTCGAGCGGAATGATCCAGTCGGGATCGAATCGCTCGACGGCCTCTCCTAGCAACGCGTTCGTCACGGCGCCTTGATCGCACGCGGGCGTATCGATCCGCCTCACCGTGACCGGCAATCCCTCCTCGACCAAAGCAGCAAGAATCTCCCGCGTCCCGTCGACGGTGTTGTGTTCCGCGATCAGCAGGTGATCGAGGTACGCGAGGTTCTCGCGCACGAAGGCCTCGACGATGTCGGCCTCGTTGCCGACCATCGCAATGCCGATCAGCTTCAGCCTGAAGCCGCGCACGGCGGCGGGGTCGAGGTGCTGTTCGTGGGTTCTCACGCCGTGTCCATCGCCTCACGAAGCCTCGACCGGAAGGTGGCCGGATCGATCGAGTAGTGCTGGACCGAGCCATCGGGCGAAAGCAGTACCTCAGCGCCGGACGTGGGCAAGACATACCCGATTCTGTGCCCCTTCAGCCGAGCGATTCTCGACTGGACTGCGTTGAGCCAGTTCAGGGCGATCACCAGCGTGCCGGCGCGCGAGAAGATCGCGTTATGCAGCGCGCTGCCGAATTCTCCGACAATCATCGTGGCGTTGCGGAACAGCGCGATTTGTCGCGGAAACGAGTAATCCTCCGGGCAGACGATCGTCAATCCTTCCTGCATGGCCATACTTTCCAGTTCTTTCTGGTTGTCGAGGACCCGGGTCACCGACCTGGACCTTCTCGAAACGAAGATCCGCTTCGGCAGCGTCGGCTCCGTCGCGGATCGAATGCGATCCACCTGCTCGCCTACCCAGGAATTGAAGACGTGGTCCGTTCCCCAAGTCGGCATGAACATCCGCTCGCACCGGATGTATTCCGTCTGCGGGTCGTAGGTGACGATCGGCACATGGGGCAGAAGGGTTCGGGTATGCGCGTAGACGAACTCCGGGAAGATCGAGGGCATCAGGATCGGCATTGACGCGTAGCCGGGCCAGCGCCTCAGAAATTCCTCGATCACCAGCAGCTTCGGCATGACCTCGGTAAGCCAGTGGCCATACACACGACAATTGACGTGAGTGATGTGCCAACCGAGCCGTTGACGGCGCTCGGCGAGCCGGGAGAGGCTTGCCCCGGTCGCGTTGTAGGTCCGGTCGCGTGCGTACCAGTCCCGGCAGTAGCCCGGATAGATCGAAGGCTCGAAAAGGACGCTCCCCTCTTTCTCGGCCCAGCCAGGCCCATGCAGGAGGAGGTTGGTCAGGCAGAAGACTTCGACCGGCGGCGCGATCAGGGGTTGCTCGTGGTCGCGTACCAAGCGCTCCGGCAGCGTGTCGCGCCACATCAACGGCGCCTCGTCGAGGCCCGTTCCTCCCTTGAGCAATGTGATGACGCTGTCCCTCGGTCCTGCGGGATCACCCGGTTCCGAACGCTCCTCGGGCCGTTCGAGTTCGATCATGGGCGGGCCAACCCAGTCCCTCCGGCTGCTTCGCTGGCCTCGCTTGAGCAACTGGCCGTAGCGCAGTTCTCTGGGCGCCGGCCAGGGGTCGATAACGATCGGCGCACCGTACGTGTGTTCGGCGCTGACCCGTCCCGGGTCGAGGAGATCGCGAACGGTCAGCCCGGTCGCCGCCGCAGGTGTGATGCCGGCGGGCGCGTGGTGCGCCGACACCACGATCTCTCCGCCGGTCGCGCTCCGCACGGGATAGTGACGCAGGGCAACACCCGCAAGCGGCAAGACAGGCTGCCGGCAGGCTTCCTTCGTATGCCGAAACGTAAGCGCGTGGCCGCCTTCGTCGACCTCGTAGCGATCGAGGTACGGCCGGAGCAGGGAGCTGTTGAGGACGATCTTCCAGGCGCGCGGATTCGCATCGGGCGGCGGCGCTTCATAGACATAGCGATGGCGGATCCGCTTCAGGGGATGGCTCTCGGACGGGTCGTCGAACGGCATCGGCACGTGAGTGACCCAGGGCATCCGCCCGTGATTCGGGCCGACCTTTCCCAAGGCGACCTCCAGAAAGGATCGGTCGGGACTGTCGATGAATTCGTCGGTGTCCAGCGGCAGAATCCAGTCCGGCTGCCGCTCGCTCATCGTGTCGCGGACCAGCCGGCTCAGTGGCGCGGACGCGTCGGCGTCTGCCTCGTCGGCATGGACGCTCAGCGGCAGGCCTTCGGCGACCAGCGCACGCAGGATCTGCAGCGTGCCGTCCTGCGAATCGCGAACCAGGACCGCCAGACGATCGACGATGCGCAGATTCTCGCGCACGAAGCTTTCGATGATGTCCTGGTCGTTGCCGGCAACGGCGACTGCGACGATGCTCGCTCGCTTCGGTGTCCTTGGCCCCTCGCCAAGCGGATCCCGGCTCGAGTTTGGTTCGCCTTGCACGGTCCGCCAGGCGGGACGCCGCGGCCGGTATGGTTCGCCCAAGGCCGCCGAGCGTGTCGCCTCCAGATAGCCGTGGCCGAAGAGTTGATCCGGTTCGAGATACGTTCCCTCGGCCCATTCGTTCCAGGCATTGACGAAGACGATCCGCTCCTCCGGCGGGGCGGCCTGGATGGACTGGTCTATGGCTCCCGAGAGCCAGCGGTGATACGCGGCCAGCGAGAAATTGACCATGACAGTTGCAGTCGACTTCCTGCGTGCCGTGTTGTCCCAGTTCAGCGTCACTGTCTTCAGCCTTCGCAGGGCCGACGCGCGGCGAGCGAGGTAGAACTTCGCCACGTGCTCGTAGTCGAGCAGGTCGCCGGAGAATGGCGCGAAGAAGCGGGGCAGTCTCGCCTCCGGCAGCCGGCACGCCAACGAGCCATGAGGAGGGAACTCACACGTCGCGTCGAAACCGGCCCGACGAGCGAAATCATTGGTCACGTCGAAACTTTCCGCCGCGACCAGAAAAGGTGGCGGCTCGCCGAGCCGGCGCGATGCTTCGCGCCACCGTGACACGGTCGCCGCTGGGTCCGGGAACAGCGTCGCCCGGTAGATGACCAG
>Ga0209253_10001616_pt1 | contig 19810 bp, 10 predicted proteins | sample FrelakmetBRP12BR_FD_187145 | JGI IMG/M metagenome (GOLD analysis project Ga0209253, IMG submission 187145) | Freshwater lake sediment microbial communities from the University of Notre Dame, USA, for methane emissions studies - BRP12 BR (SPAdes)... | ecosystem: Environmental > Aquatic >... | reverse complement strand
GCCATCGCGGTGAGCGGCACCCAGGTGAAGGTGTACGTGGCGGGCGAGCGCGTGCTCTCCGACCCCGACGGCGTCGTGCGCCCCATCACCCGGCTCGGCGTCGAGTTCCACCAGCCTTACCCGCGGGAGGAGGGTGACCACCAGATGCTCACGAGCCTGCGCATCGCCGAGGGGGGCAAGCCCGCCAAGCAGATGCTCGCCGGCGAGGGGCGCATCGTCACCCACGGCATCCTCTTCGACACCGGCTCGGACGTCATCAAGCCGGAGTCGGGGCCGACCCTGCGGTCCATCCTGGCGCTCCTCAACGAGGACCCCGGCCTCAAGTTCGCCATCGAGGGGCACACCGACAACCAGGGCGGACCCAAGGTGAACGGCCCGCTCTCCGAGCGGCGGGCGGCGGCGGTGAAGGTCTGGCTCGCCAAGCAGGGGATCGAGGACGCGCGCCTGACGTCGAAGGGGCTCGGCGCGACGAAGCCCATCGACACGAACGACACCGCCGAGGGGCGGGCGAACAACCGGCGCGTCGAGTTCGTGAAGAGCTGATGCCCGCGGCTCGGTCCGGGTCCCGGCAACGCGCCGGGGCCCGACCGCGCCCTTTCCTGCAGTCCCTGCCGCGTTCTCCGGGAAGAGCGAGACCGCCGGCAACGCCATGGCGGCGAGGATGTCGTCGTGGACCGTCGCGCCCGACACGTGCGGTCGAGGGCCTCACGGCAGGCCGGGCAGAACGGCACGCCGTCGCGGGAGAGCATGATGCAGTCCACCTCGGCGCGGTAGTAGCCCTTCGACTCGTAGTGGGCCCCCGCGAAGGCCCCGACCTTCCCGGTGAAGGGCTCCCCGGAGAGCCTCGCCGTCTCCTCCCTCTTCTGCGCCAGGAAGAGCGCGTCCATCTCCGATTCAGGGCGGTTCGCGGCGCGGATCTGCTTGCGCTTGGCCTGGAGCTCGCGGGCGCGCCTCTCGTGGCCGTCCTTGTCCCAGGGGGTGGGGATGGGGGCGCCGGGGCTCGAGAGCTCCCGCCACCTCCGTGGATCTCGCCGTTCACGAGGATCACCTGCACCGGCCGGTCCGGCGCCGGGAAGCGGAGCGATTCGTGGAAGGTGCGCCAGGACTCCTTCGCCTCGCCGGTCGTCTCCCACTCTCCGTACACGGAGGCGAACCCCCGCGAGTAGAACAGGCGGTTCGTCCGGCGGTCGCGGACCTCGAAAAGGTGCTTCCCGAGGTTCAGGTCCTCGACTGGGCGGTCCGGGTTTCCCGGGAAGGTGAGCGGCTCGAGCACGAGCCGGTCGAGGGCGAACCGCTCCTCGGCATGGTTGCCGGTGTGGAAGTAGTCCACGCGGAAGGTGCGGGCCGGCGCGGCGAGGGTCGCTGCGGCGAGGAGGAGGGCGAGCATGGGCGGAGCCTAACCCGGGCGTCCCCACGGGTCATGGCGGCGCCGGCGCGCGCGCCGGGTCGAGGCGGAGGTGCCACTCCTCGTCGATCGGGATGAGCCTGTCGCTCATGGCGCAAGCCGGATCATCGGCACGCCGTAGGGTCCGCTGGGTAGGTAGGCGACACCCTTCTCCACCACCACGTCCCAGGCCCAGCCCAGCGTCGGCGACGCCTGCTCGAAGGTCGGCCGGCCGGGCGTGCCGAGACCGTATACGAGGAGGGTCTGGCCCGAGGGCGCGCCTGCGGCGAGGAACAGCTTGCCGCCCTCGGCGCGCATCGGCCAGGCCCAGGGCGCCGTCACGACCTGGGCCGACGCCAGCCGCATCCCCCCGAGGTCCACCGCGGCCAGGCGCGTCTCGGTGCGGACCGCCGTCCCCTGCTGGGTGACCGCGTAGGCGAAGCCGCCGCCCAGCACGGCACCGCCGACGGCGCCCGGCAGCTCCACCGTCGCCGCCAGGCGCGCCGTACCCCGCGCGGTGAGGTCGAGCGCGTGCAGCCACGTCGTCGAGACCTGGGTGGTGGCGTCCCAGCGGGTCTCGAGCGTGTAGAGGCGGTCGCCAGCCGGCGCCGCGCCGAGGAACACCCCCGGCACGTTCACCTTGGGGAGCAGCACCGGCGCATCCGGGCTCGAGGCATCGATGCGGTCCAGGTAGCAGCGGACGCCGGCGTCGGGGCGGTCCGAGACCCACTCGTCGTGCGTGAGCCAGAGGAGGCCGGCCGCGGCGCGCAGGCCCCAGGACCAGGCGCTGCCCGGCAGCACCAGGCGCGCGGCCCGCCGGGGCGCGTCGGGGTTCGAGAGGTCGTAGAGAACGACCGCGTCCTCGCTCCCCGGGCTCCCGGCGGCCGAGAGCGGCGTCTCGCTGCCTCCCGCGGCGAGCACGAAGGGGTACCAGGCCCGGTGCACGGCGAGCACGTGGCCGAGCAGCACGGCCTCGTCGCCCCAGCCCCAGACCCCCCAGCCGAAGCGGCCCATGGCCTCGGCGGGGTCGATCTCCAGCTTGCCGCGGCGCACCGGCTTCATCGGGTCGGCGAGGTCCACCGCCTCGAGCCACGCCTGGCCTTGCGTCCCGTCGTGCGCGGCGAGCCACACGATGTCGCCGTCCCTGAACATCCGGGCCTGCGGCGCCGGCACGTCCACCCGCGCGAGCGGCACCGCCGCGTCGGGATCGAGCGGCGGCGTCACGACGAGGGTGGTGTCGCCCCGCCACCAGTCCCCCGAGAGCTCGACGGCCTTGCCGCCCACGAAGGCGAGCTGCGCCACGGGTCGCGCCAGGTCCAGGCCGGCGCGCTCCAGGGGCGCGCCCCGGTCCGCGGCGTCGACGAGCTGGAGCCGCTCGTCGGAGAGGGCCGCGAGCCAGCCGGAGCGCCCGGGCGCCGGGAAGGCGCGGGTGATGGCGCCGCGGTGCGGGACGAAGCCTCGCTTCACGAGCGCGCCGCCGGCGAGGTCGAGGTCGACCAGCTGGAGCCCGCCCACCCAGCGCCAGCCAGCCGGGTCCCAGCCCTGGTAGGGGACGAGCACCAGCCCCTGGGCGTCGAGCACCTGGAAGGCCTTCCGCATGTCGTCGGCCGACGCGCTCACGCTGCCGGGGCCGGTCCCGACGAGCACGCGCTGGAGCAGCGTGGGAGCCGACGGCGTGGCGACGTCGATGAGCGAGACCGCGAGCTGCCAGGGCTGACCGGCCTCGTTGGTGTGCCCGAGCGCCACCAGCCTCGTCCCGCGCGGCTCGATGAACTCGATCTGGCCAGGCAGGTGGAGCTGACCCGCCAGTGCCGGCCGGGCCGGGTCGCGCGCGTCCACCACCCAGAGCGGGTCGATGCGTTCCGCAGTGACCACGTAGACGCGCCCCCCGTCGAAGCGCGCCGCCGTCAGCGTCTCCGGGACGACGAGGTCGAGCCGGCCGAGCGGCGCGGGCTCGCCGGCCGTCGGCAAGGACCACGTGCGCAGCGTGGCGCCGCCGTTCCAGCCGTTCTGGAGCACGGCGCGGAAGACGCCGCTCGCCTCGTCGTGGTCGAGCCCCCACCGGTCGGCGATGCGCCCCGGTGCCTCGAAGCTGGCGCCGACCGCGAGCCTCCCGCCCGGGTCGGAGATGTCCACCGGGGTGAACCGCGTCACCGGGCCGGTCGTGTCCCAGCCCGACTGCGCCAGGGTGATTCGCGCGTCGGTGACGTGAGCGTGCGACTCCCACCCCGGCGCCGGGAAGCTCACGCGCGCGACCTGCCGCGGCGCGCGCGGGTCGGAGAGGTCGAAGCTCGCCACGTAGCTCAGGTCGCCGGCAGTGGCGCCGGTGGCCGCGCCCGTCCCCACCGGCGCCCCGCTCGGCAGCGGAAGGGCATCCTGCCAGGCGTACCGGCGGGAGACGACGTAGAGCACGTCGCCGACGAGGCGCGTGTCGGTGACCGAGCCCTCGAGGTCGAGCCGGGCGAGCACCGCCGGCTGGGCAGCCCGCGAGACGTCCACCGCCCAGAGCTGCGAGCCCGCCGCCGGGCGCAGGGCGCCGGCGTCGGCTGCCCAGTACCAGGCGAAGCTGTCGCCCACCGCGAAGACGGCGACGCCGCCGCGGACGTAGAGCTCCACCGGCTGCCCGGTGACCGGAACGCGCCAGAGGAGCGACGGGTTGTCGAGGTCGTCGAGGTCCACGACCTGGAGGCCGCGGTAGCCGTTCAGGACGTAGAGGGTCGAGCCGGCGAGCTTGTAGACGTCGGCCTCCTCCACCGAGCGCGGCGCCGCGGACGGGGAGGACGTCGGCGCGGCGGAGGTGGGTCCACCCGGGCGGCCGTCGGCCGTCGGGCCTGCGGCGGCTCCGGTGGCGCTCGGCGCCTGCGAGACGAACGACTCCGCGCCCGGGGTCCGGCCGGCGGGGGCGCTGCTGCCACCGCCGCAACCGGCCAGGGCGGTGGCGAGGATGGTCGCGAGCGACATGGGCAGACCGCCTCGCATGGCTTCCTCCTCCAGCAGCGAAGACAGGATGATACCACCGGCCGGCCGGCTCAGAGGCGGCGGTGCACAACGTCCGGCAACGTGGCCGCCGTGGCCCGCCGCCACCGCGCTCCCCTATCGCGAGACCGGGCCGTTCACCGGCGAGGGGCCTCCCACGGCTCCCGGCGTGCGCCGCTCCAGGTAGCCCTGCAGCTGCCTGGCCATGGCGGGCGACAGCCCCTGGAGAACGCCCAGCTCCCGCTGGGCGGCCGCCGTGTCCCCGAGCGCGCCGTAGGCGAGCCCGAGGTGGAGGCGGGCCTCCGGGCGGCCGCCCAGGAGAGGACGCGCGCCCTCGAGCAGCCGGACGACGTCGACGTGGCGCCCGAGCGCGTTCCAGGCCGCCGCGAGGTTCACCTGGGCGTCCCGGTAGGCCGGGCGCAGGGCGATGGCCCGCTGGAGCAGGGCGGCCGCCTCGCCGTACCGCGACTCGTCGAGGTAGAGGGTACCGAGGTTGTAGAAAGGGTCGGGGAAGTCCGGCGCGAGCTCGATGGCCAGGAGGAGGTGGCGCTCGGCCAGGCCCGGCCGGCCGAGATCGGAGAGGACCACGCCCAGGTTGTCGTGGGCCCGGACGTAGCGCGGGTCGAGGCGGACGGCCTCCTCGAGCTGGCGCACCGCCTCCTCCCGGCGGCCGAGCCGGCCGAGGGCCACGCCGAGGTTGTTGCGCGGGCGGGCTTTCGAGGGTGCCTTCTCGACGGCGTCGGTCCAGAGCGCGAGCTCGCTGGCCCAGACGTCGTTCCGGCGGTACGTCACCGCCGCGAGCGCCGTGGCGACGATCGCGCCGATCGCCACCGTGGCTCGCGCCGGGCGGGCCGGCGCGAGCCGGCGCGCCAGCAACCCCAGTGCCGTGGCGGCGGAGAGGAAGAAGCCGACCGAGGGCAGGTAGACCCGGTGCTCGAAGAGCACGTCGACGATGGGGATGACGCTCGACTCGACCAGCAGTGCCACGAAGAACCAGGCGATGCCGAAGGAGACCAGGCGTGTCGCCGGGTCGAGCCCGGGCCGCCCGCCGCGGGGGCGGGAGGCGCGGCAGAGCCAGGCTGCTGCGCCGGCCAGCGCCGCCAGGACGAGGATCGACACGGCGACGCGTGGCTCCAGGAGCGAGCGGTACCAGGGCACGTCGTGGTCGACGCTCTGTCCGACGGGCAGCACCAGCAGCCGCAGGTAGCTCGCCACCACCGCGACCTGGGTGACGAGGTAGTCCCACCTCGAGGCCGCGGTCTGGACCCGCGTCACCTCGGTCACGTCGGAGAGCAGCTCTCCCACCGGCCTCGCGGCCCCGAGCACGGCGAGGGGGATGACGACCGCGGTGGCGAGGACCGGAGCCAGGTAGACGAGCCGCTTCCGCCAGCTGCCCTCGAAGAAGCAGGCCTCGTAGATGGCGACGACGAACGGCAGGGTGAAGGCGATCTCCTTGGTCTTCATGGCCAGCAGCGCCGCGCACAGCACCGGTGCGTACGCCAGCGCGCCAAGCACGCCCCGGGCGCCGCCGGCCTCGCGCGCCAGCCTCCAGCGGACGTAGAGGACCACCGCCAGCACGTACAAGGCCGTCGCCAGCGAGGCGTAGCGCTGGACGACGTAGCTGACGGCCTGCGTCTGGATGGGGTGGGCCACGAACCAGAGCGCGGCCACGAAGGCCACGGCGCCCGACCAGGGCGCCAGCGCCGAGCGGGACAGCCGGGGAGTCCGGAAGCTGACGCGGGCCAGGGCCAGGACCAGCAGCGCCGCCAGGACGTGCACCAGCACGTTCACCGCGTGGAAGCCGGAGGGGTCGGGACCGATCCACTGGCGGTTCAGGGCGAAGGTCAGGTTGCCGAGCGCCCGGTTGGGCTGGGCGAGGTAGCCGGGGCGGCCGGGCAGGAAGCTCGCCGGCTCGCGGACGAGATTGCTGTCCACGATGTGCGGCGTGTCGTCGAAGACGAAGCCCGCCTGGAGCGTGCTCGAGAAGGCGAGGATCCCGACGGCGACGACGGCGACGACGGCCGCGAACGGGGCGACGCGGGCCGCCTGGCCGCCGGCCCGGGCGGCCGGGGCCCCGCCCCCGGGGCCGGTACCCGCCGCGGCAGCGGCGTCCGTGCCCCGGCGCTCGGCCCCCCTCCGGCTCGGTCGCGTCATGGCAGCGCCTTGGCAACGGGAAACGACCCGCTGGAAACGGCGCGCCCTCACGATAGCACGCGGCCGCCGGGCGCCGGGGTGCGACGGGCCCCGAGCCGGCGCGGGTCAGGCGAGCGCGATCTGAGCCAGGAAGGCGGCGGGGAGGGCGACGGAGAAGGCGACGAGGGCGATGGCGGTCAGTGTCTTCATGCCTGCCATACGGCCCGGCGCGGACGCTATTTCAGCCCGGGCGCACCGGGGCCCCGCCGGGCCCGAGAACCCCGGACTCGGCTCACGGAAGCGCGCCGGCGCCGCCGCTGGCGAAGCCGGTCTCCTGCACACGGCGCCGCCGCACCGCCGAAGCCAGCGACTCGAGGAGCGGCACGCTGTCCTCCCAGCCGATGCAGCCGTCGGTGATGCTCTGGCCGTACGTCAGCGACTGACCCGGGACGAGGTCCTGACGCCCCGCCAGCAGGTGGCTCTCGACCATGACTCCGATGATGCGCTCCTCGCCCCCGGCCACCTGGGCGGCGACGTCCTCGCATACCTGGAGCTGGTTCTCCGGCCTCTTGCTGCTGTTCGCGTGGCTGGCGTCGACCATGAGCCGCTGGGCGAGCCCGGCCCGGGCGATCTCCTGGCAGGCCGCCTCGACGCCGGCTGCGTCGTAGTTCGGCACCCGGCCGCCGCGCAGGATGATGTGGCAGTCCTCGTTGCCGTTGGTGGAGACGATGGCCGAGTGCCCGCCTTTCGTCACCGACAGGAAATGGTGGGGCTGCTGCGCCGCCTTGATGGCGTCGATGGCGATGCGGACGCTGCCGTCGGTCCCGTTCTTGAAGCCCACCGGGCAGGAGAGCCCCGAGGCGAGCTCGCGGTGGACCTGGCTCTCCGTGGTGCGCGCGCCGATGGCGCCCCACGACACCAGGTCGGCGATGTACTGCGGCGTGATCATGTCGAGGAACTCGCAGCCGGCAGGCACCCCCAGCTCGTCGATGTCGAGCAGGAGCTCGCGTGCCAGCCGCAGGCCGCGGTTGATGTCGAAGCTGCCGTCGAGGGCGGGGTCGTTGATGAGCCCCTTCCAGCCGATGGTGGTGCGCGGCTTCTCGAAGTAGACCCGCATCACGATCTCGAGGTCGGCGCAGAGCCGTTGGCGCTGCGCCAGGAGCCGGGTCGCGTACTCCTTGGCCGCCCGGACGTCGTGGATCGAGCAGGGGCCGATGACGACCACCAGCCGGTCGTCCATGCCGTGCAGGATGCGGTGCACGGCCTGGCGGGCCTCATGCACGACGCTGGCGGCACGCTCGGTGCACGGAAACTCGCGGATGAGGTGGGCCGGCGGCGCCAGCTCCTTGATCCCCCTGATCCGCAGGTCGTCGGTGTTCAGTGGCATGCGCGGGGGAGCCGGCGACGAGGTCACTCCCGCGTGCGACGCGCCGGAGCCTTCGCCGCGCCGCGCGTCCAGCGGAGCGGTCGGGCCGTGGCGTCGCGCAGCGCGAGCCCCTTCGCCTCGAGATCGAGCTGCAAGCACGTCGTCCACCAGCCCGACTTGGCGCCCCCCGGAAGGAGGTCCTCGGGCAGGGAGGGCACGACCCGGGCCATCATCTCCGAGTGCGTGACCCCGGTGGCCTTGCGAGGCAGGACCTCGAGCAGCGCCGCTTGCATGACGGCGCAGCGGTCCCCGTGCACGGCGATGGTGCAGCCGGGGACGTTGACGTTCTCGACGACGACGCGGCCGGTCGCGCCCTTCGAGGCCATGCGACCCATCTAACCGAGGCGCTCCGGCGCGCAACGCCTTCCCGCGGGCGGCCGGGGCGCCGCGACCCGCAAGAAACCGCCTCGACCGGCCGGGACCGGGCCTGGAGACAGGCGCCGGCGCTTGTGCTACCCGTCCGTCCATGGGTCACCTGGGGCGGCTCAAGGAGGAGTACCGCGACCTCGTGGACCGGCTCGACGCCGGGACGGTGGCGCTCCCGGAGCCTCGCGATCCAAGGGCGTGGGAGGGCTGGAAGGAGATCCTGGAGATCCTCTTCACCCCCGAGGAAGCCACGCTCGCGTCCCGGATGCCCCTGCGGCCCATGTCGCTCGACCGGCTCTCGAAGCGCCTGGGCATCCTCGCCCCGGACCTGGGCCGCCGACTCGACGCGATGTGCGACAAGGGCATCGTGATGGACCTGGTCCAGCCGCGGACCGGACAGACGGCCTACCTCCTCTCGCCGCCGGTGGTCGGGTTCTTCGAGTATTCCCTGATGCGCGCCAGGGACTCCATCCCCAAGAAGCGGATGGCCGAGGCCCTCCACGCCTACACGCGGGGTGACGAGGCCTTCGCCCGCGAGGCGCTGGGGCGCGAGACGGTGATCGGGCGTGCTCTCGTGAACGAGACGGCCATCGCCGACGATCCCCTTCCCGAGGTCCTCGACTGGGAGCGGGCGACGTGGGTGGTGGGGGAGGCCCGGGCCTGGGCCGTCTCGCTCTGCTACTGCCGTCACAAGGCCGAGCACCTCGGCGAGGCTTGCGGCGCGCCGACGGAGGTCTGCCTCTCGCTGAATGGCGGCGCTGCCTTCGTGACGCGGCGAGGCTTCGGCCGGGCCGTCGAGCGCCAGGAGGCGCTGGCCATCCTCGAGCAGTCGCGCGACATGGGCCTCGTCCAGATCGCCGACAACGTGCAGAGCCGTCCCACCTTCGTCTGCAACTGCTGCGGCTGCTGCTGCGAGCAGCTCCACGCGGTGAGCGGCTACGGCCTCCGCGCGGTGAACGGCAGCGGGTTCCTCCCTCGCCGCGACGGGTCCGCCTGCGCCGGCTGCTCCCGCTGCGCCCGCGCCTGCCCGGTGGCGGCCATCACCATGACTCCGGAGCGCCAGCGGGCCGAGGCCAGGAACGCGCTGGCGCCTCGCATCGACGCGGAGCGGTGCATCGGCTGCGGTGTCTGCGCCGGGGCGTGCCACAAGGGTGCCTTGCGGATGGAGCGCGGCGGGACGCGCCGGCCGGTACCGGCCAGCTCGGTCGAGAAGGCGATCCGCCAGGCGCTCGAGCGCAACCAGCTCGCGGATCTGCTCTTCGATGCCGGCGAGGGGCTCGGCAGCCGGTTCCTCCACCACGCCGTCCGGGCCCTCACCGCGCTGCCGCCGGCGCAGCGCCTGCTGGCGGCGGAGCAGGTTCGGTCGCGCTTCGTCCGCGCCGCCCTGACGCGCTTCCGCGAGCTCGCCTGATCTCCGGCGCTGCCGGGGGCCGCATGCCGCGGTGCGCCATGGAAGCGTAGCCGGTGGTCGTCGAGAAGGGCGTCCGGGCCACCCGGAAGCCCTTGCCCCGGGGCGCGCGCCTTGTCAGGATGCCTCTCCCGCCATGTCGCACGAGGGGTTGATGCCGTAACCCGGTCCATGCGACCTGCCCGCCCTCGCCGCCCGCTCGCCGACGGGAGGTCGGGACGGGGCGGCACGCTGCGCACGCGGAAGGTTCAACGCTCTCCAGAGGAACCACCCCATGTCCACGAAAGCGATCAAGCCGAGCCTGACGAACCCGCTCGATCCGCCCGAGAAGGTCGAGTTCAACATCCCGGGCGAGATCGTCCGTGCCACCGGCGGATACGAGGAGGCGATGAAGGAGGGCTACCACCTCATTCAGCGCCCCATCCGCTCGGTCAGCATCGACCAGATCGAGAAGCAGCACTTCAAGAAGCGCATGACCGTCTGGGAGCGGATCAAGGTCCTGACCGACAACGACCCCTACGTCCTCTACCAGAACTGGGGGAAGAACCTCGACGGCGCCTCGCTCGTCACCGCCATCCTCAACGTCAACGGGCGCGACGTGGCCTGCTACGGCCACGACTTCACCGTGCGCGCCGGCTCCATGGACGCGACGAACGGCAACAAGCTGGCCCGTCTCTTCCGCATGGCCGGCGAGAAGGGGATCCCGCTCATCGGCATGAACGACAGCGCCGGCGCCTACGTGCCGGCCGGGGTGGGCGGCCTCGACGGCTACGCCGAGGCCTTCACGGCGCTGCGCAAGATCAGCGGGGTCGTCCCCTCCATCATGTGCATGTTCGGCTTCAACGCCGGTGGCGGCTCGTACCTGCCGCGCCAGGGCAGCTTCGTCATCCAGCCGAACGACACCTTCTTCGGCCTCACCGGTCCCGGCGTCGTCAAGTCGGTGCTCGGCGAGGACATCAGCCCGGAGGAACTCGGCGGTCCCAAGGTGCACGGGGCCTCGGGCGTCGCCGACCTGACCGTGCAGGACGAGCTGGCCGCCCTGCGCCAGGCGGTGCGCCTGCTCGCCTACATCCCCGACAACAACGGCGTCGCCGCTCCCTACCAGGAGACGAGCGATCCGCTCGACCGCAAGACCTGGGAGATCAACACCCTGCTCAAGAAGGCCTTCAACTCGCCGACCGGCTTCAACACTCCGTTCGACGTCTCCGTCATCATCCAGCAGGTCTGCGACTACGGCGACTACTTCGAGCTGCAGCCGGAGCGCGCCAGGGAGGTCGTCACCGCCTTCGGGCGCCTCGGCGGGCACGTCGTCGGTTTCGTGGCCAACAACAGCGCCGTCGGCTCCGGCCAGATCGACGTCGACACCGCGCTCAAGATCGCGCGCTTCGTCCGCTTCTGCAACATCTACAACATCCCCATCATCTTCATGGAGGACACCACCGGCTTCCTCCCGGGCCGAGAGCAGGAGGCCCGGGGCATCGTCGGGGCCGGCCGCTCGATGCTCGACGCCATCGTCGACGTGCGTACCCCGCGCATCCTGCTGATCCTGCGCAACGCCTTCGGGGGCGCCTACGCCTCCTACAACAACTACCCGACCGGCGCGGACCTGGTGCTGGCCCTGCCCACCACCCGCCTTGCGGTCATGGGACCGGCCGGCAAGGAGTTCGTCTACAAGGACGAGCTGAAGAAGATCCGCGCGTCGGCGGGAGAGATGGCGAAGAAGGGAACCCAGACACGCATCGCCGCCGGGATGGAAGGCAGCGTCGCCAAGAAGGACGCGGAGAAGGAGGCGGCCGAGTGGCTCAAGCAGCAGGAGGGCGCTCTCAACCAGCGCTACGAGAAGGAGCTGATGAACCCCAAGGAGGGCCTGGCCCTCGGATCCATCTCCTCCCTCGTCATGCCCACCGACCTGCGCCAGGTCCTGGGCGAGAACATGAACTTCCTCCTCCGGCACTACAAGCCGTCGCCGATGAGCGGCCCGCAGCGCGAGTTCCACTGAGGCCCGGCGGCAGAACGAGACCCGGAATCCAATCCGTCTGGAGACACAACCGATGGCACAGCCTGTCGACCACTACAGACACAATCCGCTCATCCACCGGGACCGCCGGCTCGGCAACGCCGCCTCCGAGTGGGTGCGCTCCTTCGCCTGCCTGGATCTGAAGCCGCTCATCGTCTGTCGCGGCCCGATCCGCAAGGAGGCGATGGACGTCTTCGAGGAGATGGGAATCACCCACTACGGCATCCTCCTCTCGGAGAAGGACTCGATCGTCTATCCGAACGCGCTCGCCCCCGAGCTGCGCCAGCTGACCGACAACCGCCGGGTCCACCGCGTCCCCGACTACACCGGCGCGAGCAAGGAGGAGCGCGTCGAGCGGATGCAGCAGATCGTGCAGACCGCCAAGGACAACGGCTACGACTCGGTCTTCGCCGGCTACGGCTTCATGGCCGAGGACGAGGAGTTCGTGGCCACCGTCGAGAAGGCGGGTCTCAAGTTCATCGGCCCCAACTCGGTGACCCAGGCGCGCGCCGGCAAGAAGGACGAGGCGAAGCGCACCGCCCTGGAGGTCAAGGTCAGCGTCACGCCGGGCATCAACAACGTGACGGCCCGCACCCTGGTCGCCAAGCACAAGACCCGCAAGCAGCTGCTGGCGCTGGTCGAGGCGGAGGGGTTGACGGTCGACAAGAAGATCCTGGCGGACGAGAAGATGCCGATCGAGGAGCTCGCCGACCAGGTCCTGATGGCGTCCTACGCCAAGGGGATCGACCTCTACTCCATCGACGAGCTCGGCGCCCAGGTGCAGCAGGAGGTCGCCGACATGTTCCGGAAGCACCCGGCCAGCCGCGTGCGCCTCAAGGCCATCGGCGGCGGCGGCGGCAAGGGACAGCGCATCCTCGGCGGCTCACTGCTCGTCGCCAGGAACCCCGACGCCAAGATGGTCGAGCACGCGGCCGCCGAGGCGCCGGCCCTGGTGCGCGAGGTCCTCAACGAGGTGAAGGCGACGGGAGTCGGCGACAACAAGAACGTCCTGATCGAGCTGAACATCGAGCAGACCCGCCACAACGAGATCCAGCTCCTCGGCAATGGCAGGTGGTGCATCTCGCTGGGCGGCCGCGATTGCTCGCTGCAGATGCACGAGCAGAAGCTCCTGGAGATATCCGTGACCCAGGAAGGGCTGGCTGCGGCCATCGTGGCGGCCCAGAAGGCCGGCAAGACGGAGGAGGCCAAGGCCCTGGGGACCGACCTGGAGATCCTCAAGCGCATGGAGGACGACGCGGCCCGCTTCGGCGAGGCGGTCGGCCTCGACTCGGCCTCGACGTTCGAGTGCATCGTGGACCGCGATCGCTACTACTTCATGGAGGTCAACACCCGCATCCAGGTCGAGCACCGCGTCACCGAGCTCTGCTACAGCCTCCGGTTCACCAATCCGAAGGACCAGAACGACTCCTTCGTCGTCGAGTCACTGGTCGAGGCGATGGCGCTCCTGGCGCGCCACAAGGAGCGGCTCCCGAAGCCGGAGCGGGTTCCCCGCTTCCGCGCCGCCGCCGAGGCCCGGCTCAACGCCACCGACGCCTCGCTCTCGCCGCACGCCGGCGGCTTGATCCGCTTCTGGTCGAAGCCGATCGAGGGCGAGATCCGCGACGACCAGGGGATCAGCCTGGTCAACCCCGACACCGGCATGTTCATGCGCTACCGGGTGGCCGGAGCCTACGACTCCAACATCGCGCTGCTGCTGACCAAGGGGGAGGACCGCCTCGACAGCTACCAGCACCTCGCCAGGGTGCTCGGCAAGACCAGCCTGCGCGGGATCAACGTCGCCACCAACCTCGAGTTCCACTACGGCCTGGTCAGCTGGTTCATCGGCCAGAACGTGATGGCCAAGCCGACGACCCGGTTCGTGGTCCCCTACCTGACCCTGGTCGGCCAGCTCAGGGACGAGGCCAACAAGCTCGACACCGGCTACGCCTTCGTGGAGATGAAGAGGCACTACGCCCGGCGCGTGGCCGCCGAGTGCCCCGACGATCCGGCCATGGCCAAGGCGATGTCGGACGTGCTCGATCGCAAGGGCACCTTGCTGACGCGCCCGATGGACCGGCTGCTGGAGGACCCGCACCTCTTCGCGGGGTGGCTCTCCCTCAACCACAAGAACTACAAGATCGAGGGCGGAAAGCTGATCTGGATACGCAATCCGCTCGGTGTGCTCAACGACACCTACGAGTATCTCAACATGACCTACGATCCCAAGGCCCCGGCGGCCGAGGTGATCTGGGGGCACGACCACGAGCTGCTCCAGCGATCCATCCGCTTCTACGCCGAGCTCCGCAGGACTTTCGGCCTCCGCAAGGAGGAGTTCTACAAGCTCAACGACCTCCTCAAGAACGAGGCGCCGCAGGGCGGGTACGACGCCGAGACCTGGGGGAAGATCCGCTCCGCGCACCTCGGCTACGAGGCGGGGAACGAGCTGCTCGGCCTGCTCTTCATGCTGGCGGAACGCGTGAGGTTCTTCGACTTCCGCGTCGAGGAGAACCTCGAGGTCACCATCCCCGTCCACCTGAACGACCCGGACCTCCAGGCCCGGATGAAGAAGGTGCTGGTGCCGCCACCGGCCACCAAGGCCGACGAGATCGTGGCGGTGTGCGGCGGCATGTACTACGGGCAGGAAGCGCCCGGAAGGCCGCGCTTCGTCGCCGAAGGCATGCACTTCGAGAAGGGGCAGCCCCTCTACATCATCGAGGTCATGAAGATGTTCAACACGGTCCGGGCCCCCTTCTCCGGGACGGTCGACAAGATCGTCATCCAGGGCGGGGAGGGGACCATCGTCCAGAAGGGCCAGCCCCTGTTCAAGATCACCCCGGACGAGAAGTTCGTCGAGGTGGATCCCAAGGAGATCGAGCGGGAGCGTCGCGCCAGGACCAGCGAAGCCCTCAAGGCCGTCCTGTGACGGTCGCCGTCGCGGCTGCGTCGCGAGCAAGGAGCGAGAGATGAAGAAGGGCAGGCTCGTCGTCTTCGAGGGCATCTACGGATCCGGCCGGCTCATCGTGCAGCTCGTGAACCGGCTACGTGAAGCCCTGAAGAGCCAGGGGAACGAGGTGTACGAGATCGACAGTCCGGACACCGGCCGCGCACGGCTCATGGGCGCGCAGGAGCTCGACAGTACCTGGCGGTACGGGATGTTCAAGCCGGACTTCTTCTTCGAGCTGGCCTCGCGTGCGCGGGTGTGCTCGGTCGTCCGCGAGGAGCTCGCCCGGGGCACGGTGGTGCTGTGCAAGAGCTTCACGCTCTCGTCCATCGTCTATGCGCAGCTCAAGGGGCACGATTGGTTTCGCGAGGACCTGAACATCCTCGAGGCTCGCGCGCGGGGCCTGCAGTTCGGCGGCGAGGTCGTTCCAGACCTCACCATCTTCGTCGACGTCCTCCCCGAGGCTGCGGTCAAGGAGCTCGGCACCCGGCTCGACGAGTTCTTCAAGCCAGCCGACCTGGCGCGGCAGAGGAAGCTCTACCAGGAGGAGCTCTCCAAGATGCCCAGCGACAAGGTGAGGATCATCGGCGACGGTCGCTCCGAGGATGCGCTCTTCGCCGAGGCCCTGGCGGCGATCCATGCGGTGCCGAGCTAGCCTCCGCGCCGGGTGAGGCGGCCCGGAGGGTGGTGGCGTGCTTCCGGCGCCCTCGCTGTCCATCGACGATGGCGTCCCTGAAGGCAGCCGCCCGGGCCTGGGTGGGCGCGACGCTCCTGCCGGCGGCGCCCCTCGCGCAGACCCGCGATGCGGACCTCGACCCGTGGTCCGGGGGAGAGCACGTGCAACTGTTCGTGGGCCAGCGCGCGCGCCTGTGCCCCGGCGGCAACTGCCGATCGCCGATATGCGACGAGCCGGAGGTCGCGACGGTGACCGCCGATGGCAGCGGCGTTCTCGAGGCCAGGAAGGCGGGCGTGACCATCTGCTCGGTGGACTACGGCCTCGGGCAGCGGCGCGTGATCCAGGTCGAGGTGATGCCGAGGTCGCGCGGCGCGCCCCCCGCCGCCGGCCCGTCTCCGCCTCCCAGGAGACCGCTGGCCGGGCCCGCGCGCCAGGAGTCCACAGCGCCACCGGAGGGGGCCGCACCGCGCCCGGACGAGGAGGCAATCTACCGGTGGGCCGGCGAGGACGGCAGCATCCACTTCGGCCACATCGACGACCTTCCTGCGGCCCGACGTGCCCAGGCGCGCCGGGTCACGTCGGACGTGACCGTGGTCCCGGCCGAGGGGCCGACCGGGTCCCCGCCGGCGCGGTCGCCTGCCCCGGCTCCAGCCATCGGCGAGGTCAGGGCCGGATCGACCGGGGCCGAGCCCCAGCCACCGCCCCAGATCGAGCTCCCGCCACCGGACGCGGGGCGGGCGGACGGCGGGGTCGAGACCTGGGATGCGAGCGAGGTCACCTGCTGGACCGGTCCCGGGGGTCGCTTGACGTGTGCGCCGTACGGGCGGGAGCGTGCGGGGACGCCGGCAGTCGGGCCACGGCTGCCGAAGGCCGGGACTCCGCGCCCCGTCCAGCCCGGTCGCTGAGCCGAAGCTCCATCGGGTCGGGGCGGCCCCGCGCCCGCAAAGGCTCCCGTGGCGCGCGGGCGAGCGAGAGGTGGAGGAGCTAGGGTGCGGCCGTGGTGGTCCCGACCCGGTAGACGTCGCAGGTCAGGTTGACGTTGTGCCTGGGGTTGAAGAAGTGCGCGACCCGGTCCACCAGGCTGGGGACGACCTGCCGTTCGTGGGCCAGATTCGGGAACAGTTGCGACGCCCTCTCGAGCCGCCGGTCGATGTCCTTCTGTCCCATGAAGACCACGTAGTTGGGATCCGGCTGGCCAGAGGCCGCGATCTCCGCCCGCAGCGACTCGACGCTCTTCACGGACGGCAGCTGATAGACCGGTACGGCTCGGCCCAGGTAGAAGAGCGGCGGGAACGTGACCGCGGCCTCGTGGCTCTCGAGGACGATCCCCCGCAGGTCCGGCTGCGCGCCGAGGAACGAGAGCGTCTCCACCCGGGCTTTCTTGGAGTAGGTGGTGGAGTAGACGAGCAAGAGCAGGACGTTCACCCCCCAGAACCAGCCCCAGAGCCATCGCGAGAGCCGACCGTGCCGTGCCCAGAAGCGCGAGGTCTCGGCGAACTCCTCCCAGCCGATCACGGAGAGCATGAGAATGAACGGCAACACCGGCAGCAGGAATCGCTCCTGCTTGTTCGGGTAGATGGAGTGGATCACCAGGAAGGCCAGGGTGGGCCAGAAGAGCAGCGCGTGCCTCCGCCACGTCCGCGCGAAGCCGAAGAGCAGGAGGAGGCTCGCCGGCGGGATGAGCACGCCGGCCAGGAGGCCGAGGTACCGGTGCCAGGGCCCGACCGTGTAGGCGTAGACGTTTCGCGGGTCGCTGTTGTACTCGAGGTACGCCAGCACCGAGGAGAACGGGCGGCCGTAGCCGATCCAGTCCGTTCCACCCTGGACGACCAGCGCCGACAGGGCGAAGCCGATCCCGACGGCGACGGCCGCGGCCCATCGCCCGAGCACCAGGAGCACCAGCCCGGCGGTCCCCGCGATCACGGCGGTCTGGAAGCGGATGGCGAAGGCCAGCCCGAAGAGCAGGCCGGCGAGAAGCGGCAGGCGGGTGCTCCGGAGCTCCCGACCCTTGCAGAGCAGGTAGAAGGCCGCGACCAGCGGGGGCTGGCAGACGACCTCGACGAGGTTGCGGACGGCCATGAAGGGCGCGATCCAGAAGACGGCCAGCAGCGCCCCGGCCAGCCGCGCCTTCCTCTCGTCCGCGAGGAGGAGGACCGTCTTGTAGCCGAGATAGACGGTCGTGAGCGAGTAGGCGGCGTGGAGGAACCGCACCACGTACATCTTGAGCTGGGGGTCGGAGACGCCGAGCTTCTCGAGCCCGGCGAAGAGGAGGTAATGCAGCCCGGGATAGAGCAGGCCGTGCAGGGAAGCAGGGTCGCCGAGCCAGTCCCGATGGCCGTCGACCCACCGCTGCGCGACCTCGATCGCGAAGAAGTGGTCGTCGTGCATGCCGTAGCCCTTGGAGAACAGGGCGGCCAGGACCCTGACGATCACGGCACAGGCCATGATGACGGCCAGGGGCCGGCGCTCCCACAGGGCTCGGATCCGGACGACGAGCGGGTTCATGCCTCGGCGCGCGACGCCGGCTCGAAAGGTCGGGTTGCGGGCGCGGCGCCGGCCGGAAAGAAGAGCACGAAGCCGCCCGGCAGTCGAGGTCGGCCGGCGCGCCTGCGGCTGGACCGCGGCCGGGGACCGTCGATCGACCGGCTCGTCGCGGCGGTGGCTCCGGGGTCATCGAAGGCAGGGATCCGCCGCGCCACCCCCCGGAGGCGGGGGAGGCACCTGCCGCGCACTCTGCACGACAGCCAAGCCCGGAACTGCGCTAGGAACGGGGGGCCGGATGGAGGCCGGGACACGGACGGGGCCGAGGCGACGGGATTCCGCGCGCTGCCTCCCGGGCCTCGCCGGTCCGCAGGGAGAGAGGCCACTGGGCGGCGCTCGGCCGCCGCGCGCCGGCCCGGACCACGGGATCGCTGATGGCCAAGCCCAGTCGCGACGTCCCCCCGCCCCGCGCCTCCCGGGCCTGGCGTTGGCTCCTGGCACACGGCGAGGTGGCCGTGGCCACCGCCGCCGCGCTCGGCTTCCTCGGCACGCTGGGGAACCAGCCGGTCCTCGACGACGGCTGGGCGGCGCTCGACAACCCGCTGGTATGGAGCCTCCGCAACGCCGGCCGCATCTTCCGGGAGCTCTACGGGTTCGCGGGCGACGCGACCGTCCGCGGCCCGTATCGGCCGATCACCACGCTCTCCTACGCGCTCGACTACGCCGCGCACGGCCGCTGGACGCCGGGCTTCCACATCGTCAACGTCGCGCTCCACGTCGTGGCAAGCCTGCTCGTCCTTGGCCTGGCCCGGCGACTCGCGCGGGCGTGGGACCCGGAGCGTGCGGACCTGGCGGCGATGGCGGCGGCGCTCCTCTTCGCCGTCCATCCGGCCCACGTCGAGGCCGTCGCCACCATCTTCGGGCGCACCGAGCCGCTCTCCGCCTGCTTCGCCCTCGGGGCACTGCTGCTCGCGCTTCGCCGCGACGCGGGGTGGTGGCGCCTGCCGGTGGCCGTCCTCCTCCTCGCCTGCGGCGTCCTCTCCAAGGAGGTTGCCGTCGTCACGCCGGCCCTGTTCGTCCTCGTGGCCATCGCGCTCCCCCGGGCGGCCGGGCTGGAGGCGTCGCCGGGACTCGCCACGCCGGAGCGCCGGCGGGCGCTGGCTCGGGCCGCGGCAGTGGCGCTGGCCCTGTCTGCGTCCGTGATCCCGTACCTCGTCGGCCGCGGGCCGAGCCTGGCAGCGGCCCCCGTTGCTCGCTGGTTCCCGCCCGGCACGCCCACGCCGCACGTGGCGATGACCATGAGCCGGGTCCTCGGCGAGTACCTGCGGATCCTCGTCTTCCCGGCGTTCCTCGGCGGCGACTTCGCGTACGCGGCGCGGATCCCGACCTTCACCGCGCCCACCCCCGGACTCGTCCTGGCGACGCTGGCCTGGGCAGGGGCGGCGCTATTCGCGGTCGCGCTGCTCGTCCGGCGTCGCGCACCGCTGGTGGCGGTGGGCTTGCTCTGGACCTTCGTGGCGCTCCTGCCGGTGCTGCAGATCGTCCCCGTGGGCGTGCTCCTGGCAGAGCGGCTCCTCTACCTCCCTTCGGTGGGCTTCTGCCTGGCGGCGGGGGCCCTCCTGTCCGGCCTGGCGCCGCGCGCCGCCGGCTCGCCGGGGCGCCCGAGGACGGCGTCGTCGTCGCCGGGACGGCCCTGGCTCGTGCTGGCCCTGGCCGCGCTCCTCGCCGCCCGGACGGTCGCGAGGACGCTCGATTGGCGGACGCGCCTCGCCTACTGGGAGTCCGAGCTCGAGAAGGCGCCGGGTGAGGTGGTGGTGAACAACAACCTCGCGGTGGAGTACCAGGCGAGGGGCGAGTACGCCCGGGCGGCGGATCGGCTCCGGGTGGCCCTGGCCGCCCACCCGCGCTACTGGCGGGCCTGGGTGAACCTGGGGCTGGCGCGGGAGCGCCTCGGGGACGCGGCCGGGGCTCGCGCCGCGCTCCAGCGGGCGGTGGAGCTCGA
>Ga0209253_10001615_pt1 | contig 19814 bp, 17 predicted proteins | sample FrelakmetBRP12BR_FD_187145 | JGI IMG/M metagenome (GOLD analysis project Ga0209253, IMG submission 187145) | Freshwater lake sediment microbial communities from the University of Notre Dame, USA, for methane emissions studies - BRP12 BR (SPAdes)... | ecosystem: Environmental > Aquatic >... | reverse complement strand
CGCAGCAGATAATCCAGGTCGTCCCATTTGTGCCATACACACCACCTCCTAAGTCTAAATTAGAACAGATGATGTTGCGATGACCAATTGAACTCACCGACGCTTTCTTTATATTCCACCCAGGAACAACCATTTAGTCGGCCACTTTTCCTTGGGCCGAATCACCGTGCCGCGCTTTGTCGGTCCGTTCAAATAATATACTTTGGTCATATTTCTCAATACATTATATAACAATCTTGTTTTTCCTGTATCTCTACGCTCTTTCTTTCTGCAGCAATGGATTATGTTCCGGACAAGAGCAAGTTATACAGCATAACCCTATTGTATTTATGGCCACCGAGGTTCACACTCTGCGCTGGGGTAGGTCGAACAATTACCGAAGATGGAGGAAGCAAATGAAAAAAGGCCTCTGCTTGACGCTAGCTGGTGTAGCGAATCTGTTTCTGCTGTGTTTCAGTGCCTGGGCGAGTGAAGGTGGGGCTGTTTCCGAACTCAGCGAAGCGCGACAAGTAGCCCAGTACAACTACGTCATCCACATCCTGGCGATGTTGCTGGTGGGCTTCGGTTTTCTCATGGTGTTCGTCCGAAGATACGGATTCGGCGCCACGACCGGCACCTATCTGGTGGTCGCGGTAGGTCTCCCTCTCTACATATTGTTGCGTGCGAACGGAATAATGGGCCACGAAATTTCCCCAAATACGGTCGAGGCCTTGATGTTCGCCGAATTTGCAGTGGCCTCTGCATTGATTGCCATGGGTGCTGTGCTCGGACGTCTGCGGGTTTTTCAATACGCGTTGCTGGCACTTTTCCTGATCCCGGCATATTTGCTGAATGAGTATCTGGTGCTGGATGGTGCGTTAGGTTTCACGAAAGGATTCCAGGATACTGCCGGGTCGGTCATCATCCATGCTTTTGGCGCTTATTTTGGCTTAGGCCTATCCATCGCCCTGACCACCGAGTTGCAACGTAGTCAGCCGATAGAATCGGATGCTACTTCCGATCGTTTTGCGATGCTTGGCTCAATGGTGCTGTGGCTTTTCTGGCCCAGTTTCGCTACGGCTATCGTTCCTTTTGAAGAGATGCCGCAGACCGTGGTCAATACCGTACTCGCGCTGTGCGGAGCTACCCTCAGCACTTATTTCCTGAGTTCGTATTTTCATAAGGGTAAAACATCAATGGTTGACATGGCCAATGCGGCTCTCGCTGGCGGTGTTGCCATCGGATCGACATGCAATATCGTATCGCCGGCAGGTGCTTTTGGGATCGGCCTGCTGGCTGGGGCAATCTGTGTCATCGGCTATGTCTTTATTCAACCAGCATTGGAAGCACGCTTCAAAATCATCGATACTTGTGGAGTTCATAATCTGCATGGGATGCCGGGGATTCTAGGCGCATTGATCGCTATCATGGTAGTGCCAGGCATAGCAGGGGTTCAATTCATTGGCATTGTTGTCAGCGTGACGTTGGCCCTAGCGTGCGGCCTCCTTGCTGGCAAGCTAATCAAGGCTACGGGTACGACACAGCTAGCTTATGAGGACAGCGAAGAATTCACTCACGTCGCTCCCCCGGAAACTGAAACTAAGGCGCATACCTGAACTTAAGGAGCCTCTACATGAGTTTCCTGCGGGTGCGGCGACGCGCTTGGCATGGGCTTATTCGGGAGTTCCCAAGCTATGCTCCGGCATGAACAATGGAAAGCTGCGCTGAACGGAAGCTGGTAGATTCTTGCTTGCGACTGATGCATCGACGAGTCGCTACATCAAAATCACATCATACTGTTCTTGCGTATAAGCCACTTCCACTTGCAGACTAATGGGCTTGGCAATGAAGTCGCCCAGTTGCGCCAGACTCTGGGACTCTTCGTCGAGGAACATATCAATTACTTGTTGCGAAGCAAGGATACGAAATTCGCGGGCATCGAATTGACGGGATTCACGCAGTAATTCACGCAGGATCTCATAACACATCGTTTGTGCAGTTCTGACTTCGCCGCGTCCCTGGCAGGTGGGACAGGGTTCGCACAGGATGTGAGCAAGGCTTTCTCGGGTACGCTTGCGAGTCATTTCCACCAGTCCCAACGCAGTAAACCCACTTACAGTCATGCGTGTCCGGTCTTTAATTAAAGTTTTCTTGAATTCAGTGAGCACGGCATTCTTGTGCTCCCCATTTTCCATGTCGATAAAGTCAATAATAATGATGCCGCCCAGATTTCTTAGGCGCAACTGGCGCGCGATTACTTGTGCTGCTTCCAGGTTGGTTTTGAAAATAGTATCGTCGAAGCTGCGTATGCCAATGAATCCTCCGGTATTGACATCCACGGTGGTGAGCGCTTCGGTCTGGTCGATGATGAGGTAGCCACCGGATTTTAAATTTACCCGTCTTGCCAGGGCCTTCTCAATTTCATCTTCTACCCCGTACAGATCAAACAATGGCCGCTCTCCGGCATAATGATTTACCCGCTCCACCACATTGACCATATAGTCTTGGGCAAAAGCGATCATCTTCTGAAAGGTCTCGCGTGAGTCCACCAGAATGCGCACCGTGTCATCGTCTACGAAATCGCGCAGCACACGGTGGCTGAGAGTCAGATCCTGATAGAGCAGCGTGGGGGTGGTGACTGTGGATCTCTCCTGGATGTTGCGCCACAGCTTATGCAAATACTCTATATCCGTACGTAAATCATGTTCGCTGGCGGCTTCCGCCATGGTGCGAATGATGTAGCCGCCCTTTCCATCAGGGGGTAACAGTTGCTGCAGTTTCTCCCGCAGCAACTCGCGTCCCGCTTCATTTTCAATCCGTTGGGAGACTCCGATATTAGATTCCTGTGGAAGATAAACCAGCAGTCGTCCGGCAATGCTGATCTGGGTGGACAGTCGCGCGCCCTTGGTGCCGATGGAGTCTTTGATGACTTGGACCAGGATACTTTCGCCGTCGTGTAGTAGCCTCTCGATCGGTTTGTCGGCATCCCCGCTCTGGCGCACCCCCCAAATATCGGCGACGTGCAGGAATGCGGCACGATCAAGACCAATGTCTATGAAAGCCGATTGCATTCCAGGGAGCACCCGACTGACACGGCCACTGTAGATATTGCCGACAATCCCGCAACTGCTGGTGCGCTCTATGTGCAGCTCCTGCGCCGCACCTTGTTCCATTACCGCAACGCGAGTTTCTTGCGGAGTAACATTGACAAGAATTTCGCTGCTCATAAATAAAGACCCGCTATGGTTTTCTGCTGGTTCAGTGCAACACTTCCATGCCGAATTCTTCCAGCAGGCGCGCGGTTTCAAATAGGGGCAGCCCCATTATGCCGCTGTAACTACCGGAAATCTTCGTTACGAAAATCGCCGCTACCCCTTGAATTGCGTAGGCGCCCGCTTTGTCATGCGCCTCGTTGACGGCGAGGTAAGCGCGGATTTCGCGCTTGCTGACATCACGAAACTGCACCGTGCTGGTGGAGAGGTGCACCCGTACTCTGTCCAGCTCGATCATCGCTACCGCGGTCAGCACCTCATGAGTCTGGCCGGAAAGTGCAGCCAGCATTTCTTCTGCATGTGCAGAGTTCTCGGGTTTGCCAAAAATTTGCCCCTTCAACGACACCACCGTGTCTGCTGCGAGTACCGGCAGAAGCGGGACTCTGCGCTGTATTAGCTGTATCCACCCTGCCTCAGCCTTTGCTTTGGCGACGCGGCAGGCGTAGTCCGTCGGCGATTCATCTGGCAGTGGGGTTTCATCTATATCCACTCCGCGGGGTGGGGTTTCGCGCAGCAACAGCAATTCGAAATTTACGCCGATCTGTTTCAGCAACTCTCGTCGGCGAAGGCTGCGGGATGCTAGGTATACGCGGTTCTTTAGTTGGACCATGATGCAGGCGCCCCCTCTATATGTTCATCATACAAATTTCATGAAACACTCATGTCGGAATTCTGGATTTGTCGGGTACTCATGTGCAGAATATTTAGAGATCTACATTTACGTGACGGGATGCTTATCGCGCACGCCTGACAGCTTGGTCACAGTCATTTCCGATGGTAAGGGTGTTGTTTGATGAGCGACACGGCGCGGTACAATTGTTCTGCCAGCAGGACTCGTACCAAGCCGTGCGGCAGTGTCAGAGCAGACAACGCTAATATTTCATCCGCTGAATTCTTGATGTTAGGGTCAAGCCCATCCGCGCCACCGATGATGAATGCGGTATCCCCGCCATTTCTCATCCAGCCGCTGATGGACTCGGCCAGTTTGACCGTAGTCCACTGCCGACCTTTTTCATCCATCGCCACGGTACGGCATCTTGGGGGTAGTGCCGCCAGAATATGTGCACCCTCAGCAGTCAGTAGCTGTTCTACTTTTTTGCCTTCACCACGTTTTTCCGGCTTGATTTCCAGTAACTCAATGCTTGCTTCATGTGGCATGCGCTTGGCGTATTCGACAAAACCGGTTTCTACCCACCTCGGCATTTTGTTGCCGACCGCCAAGATGAGGAGTTTCATGGTTAAGATTGCTCAGGTTGCTTGGATCTGGTTCTTTTGGTGGCAGCAGCCGGTTTAAGAGGGGCCTTGCGTGGTCTAGTAGCGGCCTTGCTCTTGCTTGCGCTAACAGTAATCTTTTTCACCTTCGCCGCTACTGCTCCCGCCCACAATTCTTCCAGATTATAATGGATACGCACATTGGTTTGCATGATGTGTACCAGCACATCACCCAGATCCACCAGCACCCATTCGCCGGTCTCCCCACCTTCTATGCCGTATACCACACCAGCGCCGGCTCTGATTTTTTCCTGCACGTTGTTTGCCAATGCCCTAGTCTGACGAGTGGAATCCGCGCTGGCAATAATCATGCGATCAAACAAAGTAGTGACGCCGGTCACTTCCAGCACCGTGATATCGTGTGCTTTGATTTCTTCCAGTGCAGTAATAACTATGTTTACCAGCTTATCAAGTTTCATTCTTCTCCTGAATACAAGTGATTCGTTTCAATATAATCGAGAACCACGTCCGGAAGCAAATAGCGCACGCTACTCTTGGCACTAATGCGTGCGCGAATGGCGGTTGCGGAAATGTCCAGCAGAGTTGTCGGCGCGACATAAATCAATCCGTTGGGTGCATCTTCGAGACTACCAGCGCTGGATACCCAGCGTTGTGCACATTCTTCTCTTAATTCCTGTGGCAAGACGTCATGATTGGTTGCCAGCGCATGACCAGGACGGGCAGCAATAATGATATGGCATAGCTTGAGCAGTTCATGCCAACTACGCCATTCAGCAAGTTTCATGAAAGCATCTGCGCCCATGACGAAGCATAAAGTGACGTTTTTCCCCATTTCCTGTCGGAGTTCGCGCAACGACTCTACGCTGTAGCTCGTTCCAGGACGACGGGACTCGCGTTCGTCCAGAACAAATCTGGGATTGTTCTGGATGGCTACGTGTACCATCGCTGCACGGTGCTGTGGCGATGCGACGGGAGCAGAGCGCAAACGGGGCATCCCTGCAGGAACAAAGCGCATCTCGCGCAGGTTGATCGTCTCGGCGACTTCCTCAGCTATGCGCAAGTGACCGTAATGGATGGGATCGAAGGTGCCGCCGAAAATGCCGATGAAAGAAGACTCGAACCTAGACATCGTCTATTGGAACACGGCAACATGCTGGCGCACGGGAAATTCCGACAATCTTCCCGTTTTCGTACCTTTGCGATGAGATCTACTTCTCACAACAATACCCGCTGTGTATCGGCTATCACCTCGGCTAGGTATGTGGTGAAACGTGCAGCGGATGCGCCGTCGATTACGCGGTGATCGTAGGATAGGGATAGCGGCAGCATCAGACGTGGGATAAATTGATTGTTGCGATAAACCGGTTTCATACTGGCGCGGGAAATACCCAGAATGGCGACTTCCGGTGCGTTAATGATGGGGGTAAAGGCTGTGCCGCCGATACCACCCAGGCTGGAAATGGTAAAGCTTGCACCCTGCATTTCGGCAGGCTTCAGTCTGCCGTCGCGGGCGAGGGCAGAAAGATGGGCCAATTCTCCGGCAATCGCAACCACGCCTTTCTGCTCCACATCACGGATTACCGGCACCATCAGGCCATGAGGCGTATCTGCAGCAAAGCCAAGGTGGTAGTAGTTCTTGATCACCAGATTCATTTCATCGTTGCTGTTGTCGAGCGAAGCGTTGAATTCCGGAAATTTTTTCAGTGCTGCTATCGCTGCTTGCATCAGGAAGGCCAGCAGCGTGATCTTGACCCCGTCTTTTTTCGCGGTTTCATTGGATTGCTTGCGCAGGGCTTCCAGATCAGTGATGTCAGCCTCGTCGAACTGGGTGACATGCGGAATCATCACCCAGTTGCGGTGCAAGTTCGCCCCCGCCATTTTCTGGATACGCGACAATGGCTTCAATTCCACCGGACCGAATTTGGCGAAATTCACTTGCGGCCATGGCAGCAGATTGAGCCCCTCACCATCGCCGCCACGCGGTTTTGATAACTGAGTTTTGACGTAGGCCTGAATGTCTCCCCTGAGTATGCGTTGTTTTGGCCCGCTGCCTTTGACTAGGCCAAGATTCACACCCAATCCACGCGCGAAGCGCCGCACTGAGGGGCCGGCATGCGCCTTAGCAAAAGCAGCTTCATCCATCAGCGAGGGGATGGTAGGTGGGGGTTGGTGAGTCGACTGCGAAATGCGGAACGGGGTTGATTCGGGAGCAGTCAGTACAGGAGCGGCAGCAGGTATACAGGGAGCTACAGCCACCTTGTTGGCTGCGGAGACTTTCATTACCAGAATGAGCGAGCCCTCGGAAACCTTGTCGCCCACCTTGACCCCCACTTCTTTGATTACCCCGTCAAAAGGAGAAGGCACTTCTATCGTTGCCTTGTCCGATTCCAGGGAAATCAGCGGGTCTTCCATCCTGACCGTGTCACCGGTTTTCACCAGCACTTCGATCACGGGAACATCTTTGAAGTCACCGATGTCGGGGACCAATACCTGTTTAGTCTCTGCCACGCTTTTTCCTTCACTCATGTTCAACCCAGGGGGTAGTGCGCGCAATCCACTGGTTTCGCAGTCCGCACTCCTTGCCCTTTATATTTTCACCGGATTCGGCTTGTCCGGATCGATGCCGAACTTGCTGATCGCTTGCGCCACTTTCTCCCCTGATATCTTGCCTTCTTCGGCCAGTGCCTGGAGTGTGGCGATGGTGACATAATGACGATCCACCTCGAAGAATTGACGCAGTTTTTCGCGTGTGTCGGAACGCCCAAAACCATCGGTACCCAATACCTTGTAACGCCCCGGTACAAATTCGCGTATCTGGTCGGCAAATATTTTCATATAGTCGGTTGCTGCCACCGCAGGTCCTGCGCAGTCTTTGAGGCAGGTTGCCACATAGGATAATCTTGCCGGTTCGGCGGGGTGCAGCATGTTCCAGCGTGTCACGTCTAATGCCTCACGCCGCAATTCATTAAAGCTGGTGACACTCCAGATATCAGCGGTAACACCAAATTCTTGCTCCAGTATTTCCGCTGCTGCAATTACTTCGCGCAGGATGGTGCCGGAACCGAGCAGTTGCACTTGCAGCGCCGAACTTCCTGCGCTTGCCTTGTTGTTACCTTGGCGCAACAGATACATGCCCTGCAATATGCCTTGCTCCGCATTTTTAGGCATTTCCGGCTGCGGGTAATTTTCGTTCATTACGGTGATGTAATAATATAGATCTTCCTGTTCCTGATACATGCGACGCAGACCATCCTGGATAATGACCGCAAGCTCGTAAGCAAACGTGGGATCGTAGGATATGCAATTGGGAATAGTAGAAGCCGCCAGATGGCTGTGGCCGTCTTCATGCTGCAAACCCTCGCCGTTCAGAGTGGTGCGCCCAGCGGTGCCACCCAGTAGAAAACCGCGGCAACGCATGTCGCCTGCTGCCCAGGCAAGATCACCGATACGCTGGAACCCGAACATGGAGTAGAAAATAAAGAACGGGATCATTTGCACCCCGTGGGTGCTATAAGCAGTTGCCGCTGCCATCCATGATGACATGGCCCCTGCTTCGTTGATGCCCTCCTGCAGGATCTGGCCGTTCTTGTCTTCCTTGTAGTACATCAATTGATCGGCATCCTGCGGCGTGTAGAGCTGCCCTACTGAAGACCAGATGCCAAGCTGCCGGAACATCCCTTCCATACCGAAAGTGCGTGACTCGTCCGCGACAATCGGCACCACACGCTTCCCGATATTCTTATCTTTCACTAGAATGTTGAGTATGCGCACGAATGCCATGGTGGTGGAAGATTCGCGCCCTTCACCGCCGGCCTTGAGCAACGCTTCAAACGCTGACAGTGGGGGGATTTGCAGCGGCTCCGCCTTGCGCTGACGACGGTGGAGGAAGCCCCCCAGCGCCTTGCGCTGGGACCGCATGTAAGTGAGTTCGGGCGAGTCTTGATCGAACATGAGATACGGTATTTCATCGATCTTGTCGTCCGCAACCGGTAAGCCAAAGCGGTCGCGGAATGCCTTCAGCGAAGTGGTGCCCATTTTTTTCTGCTGATGCGTGATGTTCTGCGCCTCGCCTGCTTCGCCCATACCGTAGCCTTTAATGGTCTTGGCAAGTATTACGGTGGGTTGCCCCTTATGTTTTGCCGCCGCAGCGTAGGCAGCATAGACTTTATGCGGATCATGGCCGCCACGATTCAGACGCCAGATATCGTCGTCGGACATGCTGGCGACCATTTCCAGCAGTTCCGGATATTTGCCGAAAAAGTGCTTGCGTACATAAGCGCCGTCTCTGGACTTGAAGGTCTGGTATTCACCGTCAACGCATTCCATCATGCGCTGTTGCAGCAAGCCTTTTGTATCCCGGGCCAGCAAGGGATCCCAGTAGGAGCCCCAGATCACCTTAACGACATTCCAGCCAGCGCCGCGGAAATCACCTTCTAGTTCCTGGATGATCTTGCCGTTGCCGCGCACCGGTCCGTCGAGACGTTGAAGATTGCAGTTGATGACAAAGATCAGATTGTCCAGGTTTTCACGCGAGGCCAGCGAAATCGCACCCAGCGATTCCGGTTCATCCATTTCACCGTCACCCATGAAGGCCCACACTTTACGTTCCTGGATCTTGATCAAGCCGCGGCTGTCCAGATATTTCATGAAGCGTGCCTGGTAGATCGCCATTAGCGGACCCAATCCCATCGATACCGTAGGGAATTGCCAGAAGTCGGGCATTAACCACGGATGTGGATAGGAGGATAAGCCCTTGCCTCCCACTTCCTGGCGAAAATTATCGAGTTGTTCCTGCGTCAGTTCTCCTAACAGGAAAGCATAAGCGTAAAGGCCGGGCGAGGAATGACCTTGTGCAAATACCAGATCGCCACCATGATCCGGGCTGGCAGCGTGCCAGAAATGGTTATAGCCGACATCGTAGAGTGTCGCAGCAGACGCAAAGCTGGCAATATGACCGCCGACATTGGTGTTTTTGTTGGCGCGCAATACCATTGCCATGGAGTTCCAGCGCACGTAAGAGCGGATACGGTGTTCTAGCTCATAATTGCCGGGTGAACGCTCTTCCTTGCCGGGCGGTATGGTATTGATGTAGGCGGTAGTGGCGCTGTAAGGAAGATAAGCGCCGGAGCGGCGGGCTTTTTCCACCAGTCTTTCCAGCAGGTAATGTGCCCGCTCCGTCCCCTCGTGCATCAGCACGGATTCCAGTGCCTCCAGCCATTCCTGGGTTTCCTGCGGGTCGATGTCGGGTAGGGGTTCCATGTTTTGTCTCGAAGTTGTTTACCTAGGTTAGTCTGCGGCTAAGCTCTTGCTTGAGCACGCTCTGCAGCCGCGATGGTATTACACAGCAGCATGGTGATGGTCATTGGTCCCACTCCACCTGGCACCGGCGTGAGGTAGCCCGCTTTCTCCTTGACCGATTCGAAATCCACGTCGCCTGTGAGTTTTCCGTCAGGCATGCGGTTAATGCCTACGTCTATCACGGTTGCGCCGGGTTTCACCATGTCGGCAGTAATCATGCGCGGTTTGCCGGTAGCCACCACCAGGATATCGGCGCGGCGTGTGTGTTCGGCCAGATTATGCGTCTTCGAGGTACAGATGGTAATGGTGGCCCCCTTTTCCAGCAGCATCAGCGCCATCGGTTTGCCGACGATATTGCTGCGTCCCACCACTACCGCATGCCGCCCTTCGATCACGATATTGCTCTTTTCCAGCATTTTCATCACGCCAAAGGGCGTACAAGGCGGGAATACGCTATTGCCGGTGACCAGCGCGCCAACATTATAGAGATGAAAGCCGTCCACGTCTTTTTCCACCGCGATGGCTGCAATTACCTTGCGGCTTTCGAAATGATTCGGCAGCGGCAACTGCACCAGGATACCGTGAATTCTGGGGGCCTTATTCAACTCCTGGATGCGCTGTATCACTTCATCCTGGCTCGCGCTTTCCGGGAAATCGTGAATTTCCGAATAGATGCCGGCCTCATCGCAAGCTTGGGCCTTGTTACGCACATAGATGCTGGAAGCCGGATTGCTGCCGACAATGATCACTGCCAGTCCCGGCCGCGCGCCTTGTTCTATCAGGCGCTCGGCGCGGGCCTTCCATTCTGCGCGTACTTCCCTGGCAATCGCTTTGCCGTCCATGATTTTGGCGCTCATTATTTGTTCGAATCGGCCATATCGTTGCGTGTTTATGCGGGTAACCCCGTCTCCGGTGCTGCCCGTGGCTACGGCGAAGTTGGCGGGTGTGTTTTTTTGATCTTCTTCCGATAGATCAGTATCCCAATCAAGAACGTCGGGATGACGACCAGCGCAGCCGCAACGACTCCCGCTGTCAGTATGGCAATTCCGCTGCTGTCCGGCAGGAAGAGCGTAACAAACCAGATTGCGATAAAAGCTGCTGCCCCGCCGCCGATGAACATGATTTTTTTGCCGCGTTCATAGAGCCGCCAGAGCGCACCGGAAACTCGTATCTCATCGAGATATTCATCAAAGACCGTGGTCAGATCGGCATCGCCGGGCGCAGCCTGGTAACCGGCAGCTATGGCGAGCGTATTGACGCCGTCTTCCAGTCGGGACATGCTGCGCAGGAATGCAATCCGTTGATCAGCCTCCTTTTTTTTCATGCCGTCGCTGATCAGTATTGAGTGTAGCGCCGCAAAAGCGTGGTCGCGAGCATCCATTGCCAAGCCAAGTCCCTCTCCATGGCGCCACATGGCACCCACCAAGTAGAGCTGAATCGTCATTTGCCTGAACTGAGGCGCGAAATCGTATCCCTGGTCTTTGATGAGCAGGAGCTGAGAAGCCAATACCTCCCGGCCATGTTGAGCACAGGTCTCGAGCATCGATGTTTCCGGGTCTATTTTCGTGTCATTCATTGCTGTAATTATGGGCCATATGCGGCCTGACTTTGAATTTATGAAAGAACCCATTATATACTGGCGCACGACTTGTTGAAGAAGGATGAATCATCCTGATCTAGCAGATGATGGCTGCACCGCTGCCACGGTAAAACAATTCCTGCAGCAAAAACAGGATTGAGAAAATGAATTTTCCAGACCATGTGAAAATAGTTGAAGTTGGCCCGCGTGATGGTCTGCAGAATGAGGCCGTCAACGTGCCGACTGCAGTCAAGATAGAGCTGATTGAACGGTTGGCGCAGACAGGGCTATCCGTGGTGGAGGCCGCCGCATTTGTGTCACCCAAGTGGGTGCCGCAAATGGCGGATCATGCAGCGGTCATGACAGGCATACACAAGAAGCCCGGCGTAAGCTATATCGCACTGGTTCCCAACATGAAAGGTTTTGCTGCGGCACTGGCCGCTGGTGTCAGGGAGATTGCGGTGTTTTCCAGCGCTAGCGAAACATTTTCCAGTAAAAACACTAACTGCTCCATCACCGAAGGGCTGGCACGTTTCGATGCAGTATGTGTGGCAGCGCAGACAAATGGTGTGCGTGTACGCGGCTATATTTCCTGCGTTCTGGATTGCCCGTATGAAGGTGCAGTACAACCGGGCAGAGTGACGGACATCGCGGCAGAATTGCTGAATATGGGCTGCTATGAAGTTTCGCTAGGAGACACCATCGGCATGGGCACGCCGGGAAAGACCAGAAACCTAGTCGAAGTAGTGGCGAAAAAAGTGCCGTTGGAAAATCTCGCCGGACATTTCCATGACACTTACGGTCAGGCGCTTGCCAACGCTTATGCCGCACTGGAATGCGGTATAAGTGTGCTTGATTCTTCGGTAGCAGGTCTGGGTGGTTGTCCCTATGCGCCCGGCGCATCCGGCAATGTGGCGAGTGAAGACCTGCTCTATATGTTGAACGGTCTGGGGATCAAGACTGGCGTGGACATGGATAAGCTGATCGCCGCGGGTAACTTTATTTGTGACTTCCTGGGGCGACCGTCTGGATCAAAAGCAGCGCGGGCGGTTACGGTGAAACGCGGCTGACCCAGGTTGGGACGCAATCGATAGTTTTGTCCACGTACTCTCTGCCATCAAATGAATGCATCGCATCGTGGCGGCTTCCCGTGACTGCTTTATGAAACGCTTTCACGGCAGGACTTGTGCTATGCTTTTTCGGCGGGGATTGTCCACAGATCAACGTTAATCCCCAGCCTGCCATGGTACCTGCCCCCTAACTTGCGAGAGACCCGGTAATGCATCAGAATTGAACTACAAAAGAAGTTTGATTCGTGAGCTTTCTGCAACAAGCAGGCGCCGGATTTTCCGGTAAACTGTGACGTAATATTCTTTCATATCCATAGGAGAGCATCATGCCTCATAAAAAATCGGTAATCTCTATCGCTATCGGCTCCGCTTTTGCAGCCACCCTCGGGGTCGCCCCCATCGCTTCTGCAGCTGATAACCCTTTCGTCATTCAACCTTTGGATAAAGGCTACATGGCAGCCCAAGGGCATGGGGAAATGAAAATTGCTCAAGCAAAATGTGGCCAGGGCAAATGTGGTGCAATGAAATCCAGTGAAGGCATGTGTGGTGTGACCATGGCCGACAGCAACAAGGACGGCAAGGTCAGCAAGGAAGAATGGAGCAAGCATCACGATGCCATGTTTGAGCATATGGATGCCAACAAGGATGGCTTCATTGATAAAGCCGAGCTGGGAAAAGGCGAAATAGCCAAGAAGAAATAATGAAAAACGATAAGTACGGGTCACGGTGAGGGGTGGGCGTGGCGGCATGAAGGGATAGCCGCCCGGAAGATGCCATGAATCTCCTACACTTTGCTGGCGCGGGGCTAGGATTTCGGCGCGAATTGATTCCTGCGCTAAAAGCTCACGTACCCAACGCCATCGATTTCTTCGAAATCGCGCCAGAAAACTGGATCGATCTCGGTGGCTTGCCGGGGCGTGATCTGCGTAGATTTACTGAGCGCTACCCCTTTGTCTGCCACGGCCTGTCGCTTTCGATTGGCAGTCCGGCGCCCTTGGACGAAGTGCTGCTGCATAAAATCAGGCAGTTCCTCGATCAGCATCAAATCCCGCTTTACACCGAGCACCTCTCATACTGTTCTGACGACGGTCACCTGTACGATCTGCTCCCCATCCCCTTTACCGAGGACGCAGTGAAGTACGTCGCCGCACGCATACGCCGCGCCCAGGACATTCTGCAGCGCCGCATCGCCATGGAGAACGCTTCGTTTTATTTGCGCACACCCATTACCGAAATGAGTGAAATCGACTTTATCCGTGCCGTGCTGAGCGAAGCGGATTGCGATCTGCATCTTGACGTGAATAACGTGTATGTCAACAGTATCAACCATGCCTACGACCCGATTGAATTTATTCGCGCCATGCCGACCGAGCGTATTGTCTATATGCACATGGCGGGGCACTACAGGGAAGCGGAGGACTTGATCATCGATAGCCACGGTGCGGACGTGATCGACCCGGTGTGGTCGCTGCTGGATGAAACCTACCGCATTCATGGCGTGGCACCGACGCTGCTGGAACGCGACTTTAATATTCCGCCCCTCAATGAGTTGGTCCGTGAGGTTGAACGCATTGCCCTGATTCAGGCCAGACATACTCATGCAAGCCATGCCCATGCCCCTTGAGTTTCAGCGCTTTCAATACGCATTTACCGCGCATATCCGCGACCCAAAGGCGCATCCCCGTCCGCGCGGTATTGAAGCGCGGCGCATGCAGGTATACAGCAGGCTGGTTTACAATAATATCGAGAGTTTTCTTCTGGCTTGCTTTCCCGTGTTGCGGAAAGTACTGGGGATGCGACGCTGGACACGACTGGTACGCGCCTTCCTCGCCACACATCGCAGCCACTCGCCTTTTTTTCGCCAGATACCCGATGAATTCATGCGCTTCCTGCAGACCGAATGGACAGCGTCTGCGCATTACCCCGCATATGTGCTGGAACTTGCCCACTATGAATGGATAGAGTTAGTACTGTCCATTTCGACCCGTGTGCCAGACTGGGACCGGATCGACCCCGAGGGCGATTTGCTCGAGCAGCGCCCGATGTTGACCCCGGTGCTTGCCAGCTTGCATTATCACTGGCCCGTACAGCGTATCGGCCCGCGTGTCCGGATTGCACCGGCAGAGACGCACTTGCTGGTATTCCGCGATGCGGATGATCAGGTTCAATTCATGGAAATCAATGCGTTCACCGCACGTTTGCTGAATTTGCTTGAAACCGCTGAACCCACTGGCCGGCGCGCGCTTGAGATCATCGCGACAGAAAGTCGCCATCCTGCGCCCGAAGCCGTGATTCAGGGCGGCCTGGCGGCCATGCGGGATTTGCTTGCGCGCGGCGCATTGCTGGGAGTTTTGCGTTAGCGGTCATGATGTTTGGGCTTCATTGCAATAACCTCGATCTGTGTTTTCTTGTGTGTGCTCGGGGCATGCGCCCAGATAATGCAGCGGTGCTGGCGGTTGCCGCAGAAGTATTGGCGAGAATGACACAGCGCATTCACACTTGCCCGAAAAAAACTTTCCCCAGCTTATCTCCAGACTTTCTTATTTTATTGTGCGACCGGTTGTGCCGCCATGTCTTCAATTGAGAAATTTTTGCAAAAAACACTTGCATTATTTTTTCAATTGCACAAAACTACGCCTCCATGTGCTCATACTACGACTAGCTGAATATGATTTAGCTGGCTACTAGATATAGTAGTCAAGTGATATACCGAATATCTGGCCTGAGATGACAAGAAGGGAAGGGTTTTTCGTTTAGAGTAGCAATAGAGATAGATAAGGAGAGTTCAACATGCAGCTTGCAACAGACAACACCAACTCAGCGCCAGCGCCCAGTTACGATCTTTCTCCAGCCACCCTCTCCCAAGATTCACGCTATTCCCAATACAAAATAATTCGCCGCAATGGTTCGGTGGCCTCGTTCGAGCCGGGCAAGATTTCCATTGCCATGACCAAGGCGTTTATCGCTGTAAATGGCGGTCAGGGCGCGGTTTCCACCAGGGTGCGCGAAGTGGTGGGACGTTTGACCAATGATGTGGTAAGTGCGCTGATGCGCCACCAGCCAGAAGGTGGGACTTTCCACATTGAGGACATTCAGGATCAGGTGGAGCTTGCGCTGATGCGCTCTGGTGAGCACGATGTAGCGCGTTCCTATGTGCTTTATCGTGAAGAGCGGACGCGGGAACGAGCAAAACAGAAGGCGGAAGTTGCGGCGGAAACGCCGGCCAGTATTCTGCATGTGTTGGAAAATGGGCACAGAACCCCGCTTGACACGGCACGACTGCTGGCATTGATCGAGTCTTCCTGTGCGGGTTTGGGCGAAACGGTGAATGGCACGCTGATACTCAAGGCCACATTGAAAGACCTGTACGATGGGGTGCCGGCGGGAGAGGTGAGAAAATCGGTCATTCTTTCGGCGCGCGCACTGATCGAAAAAGAGCCCGCCTACAGCTATGTGACCGCGCGACTATTGCTGCATACCATCCGCTTCGAGGTGTTGGGTGAAGAAGTCATACAACAAGAGATGGTGTCACGCTACGCTGACTACTTCCCCGGCTTCATCAAACGTGGTATCGATGCTGAACTGTTAGATGCGCGCATGGCGCAGTTCGATCTGCCCCGTTTGGCGAAAATACTGGATGCTACCCGCGATCTAAAATTCGGCTATCTTGGTCTGCAAACTTTGTATGATCGTTATTTCCTGCATGTGCAAGACCAGCGAATTGAGTTGCCGCAGGCATTCTTTATGCGCGTGGCGATGGGGCTTGCGCTGAATGAAGTAGATCGCGAAGCACGTGCGATCGAGTTCTATCACGTGCTGTCAAACTTCGATTTCATGAGCTCCACCCCGACTCTGTTTAATTCGGGTACCTGTCGCTCGCAGTTGTCTTCGTGTTACCTCACCACGGTGGCAGATAATCTTGACGGAATTTACGAGGCGATCAAGGAAAATGCACTGCTTGCCAAATACGCTGGTGGGTTGGGCAATGACTGGACGTCGGTACGGGCGATGGGTTCGCATATCAAGGGTACCAATGGCAAATCACAAGGCGTGGTGCCATTCCTCAAAGTGGTGTCCGATACTGCAGTGGCGGTGAATCAAGGGGGTAAGCGCAAGGGTGCGGTTTGCTCCTACCTGGAAACATGGCATCTGGATATCGAGGAATTCCTGGAGCTGCGCAAGAATACTGGTGATGACCGTCGTCGTACCCACGATATGAATACCGCCAACTGGGTTCCCGATTTGTTCATGAAACGAGTGATGGAAGGAGGAGAGTGGACGCTGTTTTCGCCCTCCGATGTGCCCGACCTGCATGAAAAATTCGGCAAACCGTTTGAACAGGCCTATCTTGCCTACGAGGAAAAGGCTGCGCGCGGCGAGGTGAGTTTATACAAAAAAATTCCTGCGCAGCAGTTATGGCGCAAGATGCTAAGCATGCTGTTTGAAACCGGGCACCCATGGATCACTTTCAAGGATCCGTGCAACATCCGCTCACCACAGAATCACGTCGGCGTAGTGCACAGCTCTAATCTTTGTACTGAGATCACCCTAAACACCAGTGCTGACGAGATTGCAGTGTGCAACCTGGGTTCGATCAATCTGGCAGCGCACATCAATGATGGCAAGCTTGACGCCGACAAGCTCAAGCGCACCGTCAGCACCGCCATGCGTATGTTGGACAACGTGGTCGACATCAACTTCTACGCTGTCGCCAAAGCGCGCAATTCCAACCTGAAGCATCGCCCGGTGGGACTGGGTATCATGGGTTTTCAGGATTGCCTGCATATGCTGCGCATTCCCTATGCCTCTGAACAGGCGGTGGAGTTCGCCGACCATTCGATGGAGGCGGTAGCGTATCACGCCTACTGGGCTTCCACCGAGTTGGCCGAGGAACGCGGTTGCTATGCTTCCTACCGCGGCAGTTTATGGGATCGCGGGATTCTGCCCCAAGATACCCTTGATCTGCTGAAGGAAGAGCGTGGTGGCTATGTTGAAGTGGATACCTCGGCTACGCTGGAATGGGATGCGCTGCGTGAACGCATCAAAAAGCACGGCATGCGTAATTCGAATTGCCTGGCGATCGCGCCGACCGCGACCATCTCCAACATTATCGGTGTATCCGCCAGCATCGAGCCGACCTACCAGAATCTCTACGTCAAATCCAATCTGTCGGGAGAGTTCACGATTGCCAACGAGCGCCTGGTAAAAGACTTGAGAGAGCTTGGACTCTGGGACGAAGTGATGATCTCTGATCTCAAGTATTTCGATGGCGCCCTAAGCAAGATAGACCGGGCACCGGCTGAGATTCGCAGGCTCTATGCCACCGCGTTCGAAATCGAACCACAGTGGCTGATCGAAGCGGCGTCGCGCCGGCAAAAATGGATTGATCAGGCGCAGTCACTCAATATTTATATGGCAGGAGTTTCTGGCAAAAGGCTGGATGAAACCTATAAGCTGGCGTGGTTACGTGGCCTGAAAACCACCTATTATCTGCGCACATTGGGCGCGACTTCGGCGGAAAAGTCCACGGTTAAAGCGGGTGTCTTGAACGCGGTACCCGCAGATGGCGGCATGGCCATAACGAGTATGGTGTCGACAGTGACCGAAATGAAATATTGTTCCATTGATAACCCCGAGTGTGAATCATGCCAGTGATTCACACAGCATCAGGAATAAAAGGAGAGGAATATGCTGACATTTGAGAACGAACCAATGCAATCGGGAATTTCGCTGCTGCAGGGGACACCGGGTGGTGCACAGTTGTTGCCCGTATCCGGGCGAAGACTGCAAGTCGCTAGTGGCGTGACTGTTGTTGGAAGCACTGAAACAAAAAACAATAGAGACGGCGAACGTTCTGCCGTCGGGGACTCTAATCGCCGCATATCAGTAGAAGACAAGCAAATTATCAATTGCAAGGCGGATGTTAACCAGTTGGTGCCGTTCAAGTACAAGTGGGCATGGGAAAAATATCTTTCCGCCTGCGCCAACCACTGGATGCCGCAGGAAATCAATATGAGCCGCGACATTGCTACCTGGAAAGACCCCAACGGGCTGACTGAGGACGAACGTCGTTTGATCAAACGCAACCTGGGATTTTTTGTTACGGCCGATTCCCTGGCCGCCAACAATATTGTGCTCGGCACCTACCGTCACATTACCAATCCGGAATGCCGCCAGTATCTTCTACGCCAGGCGTTCGAGGAGGCAATTCATACTCACGCCTATCAGTACATCGTCGAGTCGCTGGGGCTGGATGAGGGCGAGATTTTCAATGCTTATCATGAAGTAACGTCAATCCGCGACAAGGACGAATTTCTGATTCCGTTCATTGACACGCTTACCGACCCGCACTTTGAGACCGGTACGCTAGAGACTGACCAGAAGTTGCTAAGAAGTCTGATCGTATTCGCTTGCATCATGGAAGGGCTGTTTTTTTACGTTGGTTTTACGCAAATCCTGGCACTGGGGAGACAGAACAAAATGACTGGTGCGGCAGAGCAGTATCAGTACATTTTGCGGGATGAGTCCATGCACTGTAATTTTGGCATTGATGTCATCAACCAGATAAAGATGGAAAACCCGCATCTCTGGACCAAGGCATTCCGCGACGAAATCAACGGACTGATGCAGAAAGCGGTGGAGTTGGAATATCGCTATGCCGAGGACACCATGCCACGGGGCGTGTTGGGAATGAATGCGCCGATGTTCAAAGAGTATCTGCGCTACATTGCCAATCGTCGCTGCCAGCAGATCGGGCTGGACACTCTCTACCCGGGTGCCAACAATCCGTTTCCATGGATGTCCGAGATGATAGACCTTAAGAAAGAGAAGAATTTTTTTGAAACCCGCGTTACAGAGTACCAGACCGGTGGTGCGCTCAGTTGGGACTGAAATGCAGAAATGGAATGGATGTGCCGATGACAATAGACAATGATATATCCGTGTGATCTGGCCGGCGTTGTATTTTTTATAGCATGGATAGATTAAGGAAACTAAAGAAAATCAGTATTGATCCGATAGAAGAAAAGGTGTTGTGGTGGACAGGATCAATCTGGATGCAGATGAGGATATTGCAAGCAGGGGCTGGGAAAGGACTGCTGCATTAAAGGAACTACGGTCAGGTTTTGGTGAAAGCGGCTTTTGTTGTTTATCCGCTGCTCTGAAATTCTGCCAGTAGTGGTAGGCGTAGTAAATGTAAAAAGTTGTAACCCTGTGTAACTTTAATCTGGAGGTTGAAATGGCAACTACCAAGAAACCCGCAGCAAAGAAACCCGCCGCTAAGAAGGCAGCTGTAAAACCAGTGGCTAAGAAAAAAGCTCCGGCCAAGAAAGCTGCTCCGGCCAAGAAAGCTGCTCCGGCCAAGAAGGCTGCTCCGGCCAAGAA
>Ga0209253_10001614_pt1 | contig 19817 bp, 15 predicted proteins | sample FrelakmetBRP12BR_FD_187145 | JGI IMG/M metagenome (GOLD analysis project Ga0209253, IMG submission 187145) | Freshwater lake sediment microbial communities from the University of Notre Dame, USA, for methane emissions studies - BRP12 BR (SPAdes)... | ecosystem: Environmental > Aquatic >... | reverse complement strand
AGGATACCGGGGAGATAGAGGCTGCACTTGGCGGCAGACTGCCGAAACTTGTTCAGCTGAGTGACATAAAAGGGGATCTCCATGTCCATACGAAGCGGAGCGACGGGAGTCACGATTTCGATGAACTGATCGAAGCGGCCAGAACGTGCGGATATGAATACATCGCGATTACCGACCATTCGAAAGGACTCGGCATCGCCCATGGATTGAGTGAAGAGAGGCTGATGGAGGAGAAAAAAGAGATCGATGCGTTGAATAAGAAGCTGAAGGGTTTTAAGCTCCTTGCCGGGGTCGAGGTAGACATCCGGGGCGACGGAACGATGGATTTCCCGGACGAAATACTGCAACAGATGGATATTGTCGTTGCATCGATCCACTCCGGGTTCAGGCAGCAGAGAGCGCAGATTACCCAACGGCTGGTTTCAGCGATGAAAAACCCGTATGTTTCGGTCATTGCGCACCCTACGGGGAGATTGATCGGAGAGCGGGACCCCTATGATGTAGATATGGACGAGGTGCTCAGGGTGGCGAAGGAAACAGGGACCGCCATGGAGATTAACGCGTATCCTCTGCGGCTCGATCTCAACGATGTCCATGCAAAGCTTGCAAAGGAGACAGGTGTGCCGGTTGTGATCAGTACTGATACCCATATCACCAGCCAGTTCAATTACATGGGGTACGGGGTTTCGATCGCGAGGAGGGGCTGGCTCGAAAAATCGGATATCTTAAATACGATGGGATATGGTGCGCTCATGAAGGCGCTGGAAAAGAAAAAAATGGCATAAGATATTTCTTCCTATGGACAAATGACGATGATTCTGGAATAATCTATCCAATGGCAAAAGAGATACTCGTTTATGAGACGGACAAGGATGTCCTGAAATTTCTGAAGACTTTCTTTAAAGGGAAGAAGGAATACTCTGTCCGCTTTCTGCGTAAAAACGAGGGGGCGTTAAAAAAGGCCATCGTCCGGAAACAGCCCGATGCGCTGATCCTCAGCAGCCCGGACGGCCTCAGGCACGTCAAATCCGCTGAAGTGCCATGTCCTATCATCGCACTCATATCGACGAGTCTCACCCAGGGGATTCGCTCCGCGGTAGTATCAGATGTCGAATGTTATATGCTCAAGCCGTTCTATAAAGAAGAGTTTGACCAGAAACTCAAGTTGCTCGTCGACAGAAAGAGCTGGATCGAAAACATCTATGAAGCAAACGATGACTTTTATGCCCTCATGGAACTTGCAACGCTTGCTTCCTCAACACTCAAACCCAAGGAACTGCTCTATCTTATCGTCAAGAAGATATCAGACATCATAAAAGTTACCCGTTGCTCCATGATCAGCATCGGTGTCGGGGACCAGAGATTTGCGGATGTCGTATCGTCCTTCGAAAACCCGGATATTAAGAATGTGCAGATCGATCTCCAGAAGTATCCCGAGATAAGAAAAGCGCTTTTTTTGAAGAAAGTGGTTGTAATCAAGGACGCGCGAAAAGATCCCTTAATGAAAGAGGTGAGGGATATCATAGCCCCGATCGGTATCCGCTCTATCATCGTAGTACCTGTTGTCTTTCGCGCCGAGGTGATAGGCACATTGCTTCTGAGGACATCGAGGAAGAGCCACACGTTTACCAAACGGGAGATAAAGCTGTTGATCGCCCTTGCGAGTGCGTCTGCGAACGCCCTCTATAACGCATTTCTGTTCGAAAAACTTGACAAAGAAAAGACCAGGCTTGAGAGACTCGCCATCACTGATTATCTTACCGGCATCTACAATATCCGCTATTTCTATAACAGGCTTGAGGAAGAATTCAGCAGGTCGGAACGATACAAACAGCCGCTCAGCTGCCTTATGCTTGATATCGACCACTTTAAAATAATCAATGATCACTACGGCCACAGGATCGGCGATATCGTTTTAAGGGAATTTGCCCAACTCGTAAAAAAACATACCCGGAAATCCGATCTCTTTGCCCGGTACGGCGGTGAAGAGTTTATCCTTTTGCTTCCGCAGACATCCGTGAAGGGGGGGCTCATCGAGGCCGAACGGTTGAGGAAGATCGTGAAGGAACATCAGTTTAAACCGCTCGATAAGGAGCACGGCGTTACAGTGAGTGTGGGGGTTGCCTGCGCTCCCCACGACAAGATGAAGAACTATGACGACCTCATCAATTTGGCGGATAACGCCCTTTTCCAGGCCAAGGAGAAAGGACGCGATCAGACTGTTGTCTATCCTTCGTAACAGCAAGTAAGCCTATCTTGGCCCACTGTTCTTCTTCTTCATGCATTTGGGAATAATCTGGGTTACAATAGGGTTGTGGATATCATAACCTCTCATATTAACGCAGACTTCGACTCACTCGCTTCAATGGTGGCCGCGAAGAGAATCTACCCCGATGCAGAAATCGTCTTCCCCGGTTCTCAGGAAAAGAAACTGAGGGACTTTATCGAGGCGTTCCAGCCGGTAACCATCAGACGCGTCAGAGATATCGATCTCTCAATGGTCACAAGACTCATTATTGTGGATACAAAGATGCCGGACAGGATTGGTCCTTTAGCGGAACTGCTGAAAGAGAAAGGCATTAAGGTGCATATCTACGACCACCATCCGTTTCGTAAGGGAGATATCAGGGGAGAAGTGGAAAAGATCGAGAGCGTCGGTGCGACGGCGACTATCTTTACCGAAATCCTGAAAAACAGGAAAATACATCCGACTCCTATGGAGGCGACGATCCTCGTGCTGGGGATTTATGAAGAGACGGGATGTCTTCTCTACCCTTCAACAACAGAGCGCGACCTCCTGGCTGTCGCGTACCTTTTAAAACGGGGTGCGAACCTGAATATTGCTGCGAGCTTTTTAAAGATGGATCTGAGCAGGGAGGAACTCGATATCCTCAATGCGCTTGTTGAATCATCACAAGAGCTTGTCATTCAGGGGGTACGGATCAAAATCGCAAAAGCATCCCGTGAGCAGTATTTTGGAGATGCAGCTCCCCTCGCCCACAGAATGATGGAGATGGAGGACCTCGATGCGGTTATTGTACTCCTCGGGATGGAAGGGAAGATTTTACTGGTTGCGCGGAGCAAGGTCCCGGAACTCGATGTTGCCAAGGTGATGGCTGAGTTCGGCGGCGGCGGACACCCGACTGCTGCTTCGGCAACCATAAAGGAGGCCTCTCTTGAAATAATCGAGGAGAGAGTAAGGACTTTGCTGAATGCATCCGTAAAACCGGGGAAAGTCGCAGCCGATATCATGACCCGTCCCGTCATCTCTGTCCAGCAGGATATTTCGATCAAAGAGGCTGAGGCGATGATGACCCGCTACGGCGTGAATGTGCTGCCGGTCTTAACAAAAGAAACGTACGCCGGTCTCCTCTCCCGTGAGAGCGTCGAGAAGGCACTGTTTCACGGTTTCGGGAAAAGCAGGGCGATCGATTTCGCAACAACGGACGCTATGACCGTAGCGCCTTCTACCCCGATCAGAACAATCGAGACCCTCATGATCGAGCAGAACCAGCGGTTTATGCCGGTTGTCCAAAGCGGCAGCATTATCGGAGCCATAACAAGGACAGACCTCCTCCGCACTCTATATGAAGAGTTCCTGCGCAGGAGGAGGATAGAAGAAACCGTAACGAGGGGAAAGCCGACCATAGGAAGAAACCTTTCTTCCTGGCTGAAGGACCGGTTCCCGCCTGAGGTGTATCAGATCCTCAAACGTTCCGGAGAAACAGCGGAAGAATTGGGGGTCAACGTCTATCTTGTCGGCGGATCGGTGAGGGACCTTTTGCGGGGAGAGGAAAACCTCGATATCGATATGGTAATAGAGGGGGACGGCATTTTATTTGCCCGGACATTCGGAGAAAAATTACAGGCGAAGGTCCGGACGCACCAGAAATTCGGCACTGCCCAGATCATTACCGATGCGCTGAAAATCGACGTGGCGACGGCACGGACAGAATACTACGAATCACCTGCGGCCCTTCCGAAGGTCGAAACATCGTCGATAAAGAAAGACCTCTACCGGAGGGACTTTACCATTAACACGCTCGCGGTGAAACTGAACCATGCGGATTTCGGCCTTCTTATCGATTTTTTCGGAGGGCAGCGGGACCTGAGAGAAAAAACGATACGGGTCCTCCATAATCTCAGTTTTGTCGAGGACCCGACGAGGGCATTCAGGGCAATACGTTTTTCAGAGCGGTTCGGGTTTAAAATCAGCAAGCATGCGGAGAATCTGATAAAGTCCACCATAGAAATGAACCTCTTCGATAAGCTTTCAGGGCCAAGGCTTTTCGAAGAGCTCCGTCTCGCGTTCCACGAGACCGATCCGACGAGGACATTGAAGAGGCTGTCGGATTTCGGTTTGTTGAAGGTGATACACCCGAACCTTCACTTTACGGAAGAACTTGAAGCAACCCTGAAATCGATGCAGGAGACGCTTTCATGGTTCAACCTTCTGTTCCTCGAAGAAAAAACGGATAAAGGGATACTCTACCTGATGGCTTTGCTGTCAGGGCTTAAGGATGAGGAGATGCAGGCCGCCGCAGAGAGACTGTCTCCATCACCCAAGGTGAGGGATATGATTATGAAGGGGATAACACGTGCACGGAACATGCTGAGAAAGTTCCCTCTCGATGATCCGGTCGGAAGCTACAACCTCCTCAGTCCTCTCTCAATCGAGATGGTCCTGTTTCTGATGGCATTAAGCAGGGACAGGAAGAAACAGCGCGTCATTTCTCATTACCTTACCGAACTGCGGCGTATGAAGACGATCCTCAAAGGAGACGACCTGCAGAAGATGGGCATACAACCCGGCCCTGTCTATTCGAAGATCCTTACGGAACTCCTTGAAGAAAAACTCAAGGGCCGTTTAAAGACCCGTGAAGACGAAGAAAAGTTGGTGAGGACTCTTATTCAGGTGTGAATCCGTATCTGATGCTATTTCTTCAGGGATGTTCCGAGCCTGCGCCCCTCCTTAGTTGCTGTCATACCCATAGAGAGAAATAAAAAAAGGGGCAACAGGTGGTGCCCCTTTTTTATCGTATGATGGAATTATTTTACTGCGTCCTTCAATGCTTTGCCGGCGGTGAATTTCGGTATCTTGGCTGCAGGAATGGTAATAGCCTGGCCGGTCCTCGGGTTGCGGCCCTTTCTGGATTTTCTTTTTACAACTGCGAAGGTCCCAAAACCGACGAGCGTAACCTTCTGCCCTTTCTTTAACGCTGATCTGACGGCGTTCAGCGTTGAATCCAGTGCCCTCGATGCATCTGCCTTGCTCAAACCTGTGCCTGAAGCTATCTTGTCGATAAGTTCTGCCTTTGTCATCTATGTTTCCCCCCTTTCGTAAGAAAGATTAATTAGTGGCATAAATAAGGATGAGATAACAGTATCAAGGAAGAAATCATTTTGTCAAGCCAAAAATGCATATTGTGTCGCAGAAAAAGGCATGCCATTCCATTTTTTCCCCCGCGATGAAATTTCAGATTCCTTCGGCATGGATAGTCATTCTAACGAGGATGTTGCAATGGTGAAAATGGAGAAGAAGCCATCGTTCGCTGCACTGCGTTTTCAGAGAAAGCGTTTAAGAAGAACGATCGCTTCAGCAGACCCAAAAAGCACATCTGAGAAAAAAGAGAGTTCATTTCTGTGGTGAACCGTCCCTCCATAGAGAGCGTAGCGAACGAAGCGTATAATGGACAGCTTAACTATATATGGTAGTTATGGAATCGTAGCTATACATAATATAGAAACGATTATTTTTTTCTTGACAATCATTATTTATCCTTATATATTGATGTGGTAGGAAGTGGTAGAAAGTGGAGGGAAACGTGCCATCTTTCTCTGGCAAATATTATTACACAGTTGATCCGAAGGGGAGAATCATCATTCCTGCTCCTTTCAGAGAGATCATTACCAGTAATTATAGCTCAAAACTCTACATTACCAACGCGCCATTTGATAAATGTCTTTTTATCTATCCGATGGAGGAATGGAATAAACTCCAGGAACAGATACGGACAAAACCGAAATCAGATGAGGCGATACGCTTTTTCCTCAGGAGGGTCATCGCCTCCGCCACAGAAACCGAGATGGACAGGCAGGGGAGAATTCTTGTCCCCATAGCCCTGAGGGAAGACGCAAACATCAATTCGAATGTTGTGATGGCGGGACAGATTGAACGGATTGAGCTGTGGGACAGGAGCGAGTGGGATGTCTTGTTCGATCCCGCAAAAGTCGACCGCAAAGCGATCGAGGATAAACTTACATCGTATGGACTCTAATGAGAAGCGGGGTGTGATTGATATTATCAGTTCACCATCAGCCGGTCCTGCGGGAGATGGTTATCGAGCTGCTTGCCCCGGTACAGAACGGTGTATATGTGGATGCAACGGTCGGGTTAGGGGGCCATTCAGGAGACATCATAAAAATGATCGGAGCCGGGGGCAGGCTTATCGGCATTGACACAGACGAAGAGGCTCTGAGAGAAGCCGGAGAGAGGCTTTCGGACAATCGGGTTATTTTAAGAAAAGGGAGCTTTGCTGATATGGAAACCCTGCTCCTCGATGAAAGCATATCAGAAGTGGACGGGATTCTCTTTGATCTCGGTGTCTCTATGATGCAGTTGAAGAACCTTGAGAGAGGATTCAGTTTTGCCTCGGATAAACGTCTTGATATGAGGATGGACAGGGAACAGAGGCTCTCTGCCTGGGAAATGGTGAACAGATATCCGGAGAGAGAGCTGGAACGCATAGTACGGGAATTCGGGGAAGAGCGCCTTTCGAGAAAGATCGCAAAGGCAATCGCCTGGCAGAGGGATAAAAAGGCGATTAATACCTGTGCGGAGTTATCGGAGATCGTGGAGGCAGTGTATGGAGGAAGGGGAAGGGTCCATCCGGCGACAAAGACCTTCCAGGCGCTGAGAATAGCGGTGAACAGTGAAATCGAACAGCTGCAGGCCGGACTGCAGGCAGCCTTGCGGCTTCTTAAAAAAGGCGGAAGGTTGTGTGTCATTGCATACCATTCACTGGAGGACAGAATAGTGAAGAGATTCATCGCAGAGCATTCAAAAAGCGGACAGTTCAGGATACTCACAAAGAAACCGGTGACGGCGTCTCCTGAAGAGCTCAGGGGGAACCCCTCTTCCAGGAGTGCAAAACTGAGAGCAGCGGAGAGAATATGATGCGGGAAAAACCTTTTACCATACTGGCGTTCGCCATTAAACCGCTCCTCATATGCCTGATCGTCATCGGAGTATTTAGTCTCGTTTATCTCCGGTCCGGCTTCCTGAGGCTGGAATACGGCCTGAGTGAACTCGAACGGAAGAAGATGCACTATTTGAAGGAGAGGAAGATGCTGCTTGCGGAAAAGACAAGCCTGCTCTCTTTTGCGAAAGTTGAGGGGGATTTCAACGGGAAAGAGGGGTTTATTCTTCCTGACAGGCTTAAGGTGGTACATCTGAGCAGGCAGAAGACCTACGCCTCGTACAAGGCTTCTCTGGAGAAAAAGCAGTTGGCCGAACCGTAAAGAGGGGAGCGGGGGGTTGAATAAAAAAAGGGAGATCATTCTTCATACCGCTATTATCTTCAGTTTTGTCATGGTAGTTCTGCGTCTTACTGATTTGATGATCATTAACCACAAACGGCTTGCGGAAAGGGCGAAGCAGCAGCATGTAAAAGTCGAAAACGTCACAGCGAGACGGGGGATTATATTCGACAGGCTGGGAAGAGAAATCGCCCTGAATCTTGAACGCGAATCTCTCTACGGAGATCCCGAGAGCCTCGACCTCACGAATGAAAATATAAAAAAACTCGCACTGGTGGTCGAGAAGGAACCACGGGTGATCCTATCGAAGATCCCGGAAGGGGGAAGGTTTGCCTGGATCGAGCGAAAGCTTGGGCCTGAAGCCGCCGAAAAGATACGGGCACTCGATATAAAAGGGTTAGGCCTTCTGCCGGAGGCAAAAAGATATTATCCAAATGGAGATCTCGCCTCGCATATCCTCGGCTTTGTAGGAATAGATAACCAGGCGCTGGAAGGAATTGAACTGCAGTACGACAAGTATCTCAAGACTGCAGGCGGAAAGATTTTCCTCGGAAGAGATGCGAGCGGCAGAACACTCTCCTCCGGAGTGAATACAGAGGCGAAAGGCAATAATGTCGTCCTTACCATCGATGAGGTTCTCCAGCATATTACCGAAAAAGAACTTGACAGGGCCATGGTGAAATGGAGGGCTGCTGCGGCATCGGTAATCGTGATGGACCCCTTTACCGGCGAAATTCTCGCTCTCGCAAACAGGCCGTCCTATGACCCCAACAGGCCGGGGAGCGCGTCAAATTCCGAGCGGAGAAATAGGGCGATCACTGATTGCTACGAGCCCGGCTCAACATTCAAGATCGTCATAGGGGCCGGTTCACTCGAGGAAAAGATTGTCAGGCCGAACTCGCTCTTTGATGTCAGCAGGGGCGGGATTGAGGCGGGTGGAAAGACAATCCGCGATGTCCATCAATACGGGGTGCTGTCATTTCAGGAGGTGATACAGAAGTCTTCGAATGTTGGTTCGATCATGGTCGGGATGAAACTCGGGAAAGAACGGATTTACCAATACGCAAAGCTGCTGGGGTTTGGCGAGAAGACCGGCATCGATCTGCCCGGGGAGGTTTCCGGCTGGATGGTTCCGCCTGAGAAATGGTCGGGCACTTCGATTGGTGCCATACCGATCGGGCAGGAAGTGGCAGTTACACCGCTGCAGGTGCTGAGGGCTTATTCCGCGATTGCGAACGGAGGATTTCTCGTCAGACCGCATGTGGTATCAGAGGTCATGTCGCCGGATGGTCAGGCGCTTGTCTCGTTCAGGAATAGGGAGAAGAAGCGGGTTCTCTCCGCAAGAACCGCAGAGCTATTTAAGGACATCCTGAAGAGCGTCGTTGAAGAGGGTGGAACCGGGCAGAGTGCTTCTGTGAACGGCAATGAGGTTGCGGGTAAGACAGGGACAGCCCAGATGATAAACCCGCTGACAAAACGGTATTCAAAGGAAAAGTATGTCAGTTCATTTGTCGGCTTTGTCCCGGCTGACGACCCGAAACTTGCGATTATCGTCGTCGTGTATGAACCGAAAGGCCAGATTTACGGCGGCGTGGTGGCTGCTCCTGTTTTCAGGGATATTGCCGATAAGGCATTGTCGTATCTTGATATCCCCAGGGAAGACATCCCGCAGCGAAATGCACTGCTGGTAATGCAATGATGCTGAAACAACTATTGAACGGCTGTGAGGTGTCTGAGCGCTCCCCGGAGAAAACCTCGTGTGCGGATAGGGACATATCAGGGGTTTCGTATGATTCGCGGAACGTTAAGAACGGAGACCTCTATGTGGCGATTCGAGGCGAGAAACTCGACGGTCATCATTTTATCAAAGACGTTCTCAGAAAGGGCGCCGTCGCAATAGTGCATGAACTCCCGGATGCCGAGTGCTGCATAGGGGAAAGGGGAATGCATCCTTCGCCCTGTTTTATTCAGGTGGAAAACAGCAGGAAGGCACTGGCGTGTATTTCGAATAATTTTTACCAACGGCCTTCTGAGCATTTAACCTTGATAGGCATCACCGGAACAAACGGAAAGACGACGACGTCGTATATCCTTAAATCAATCCTCGAAGTACATGGGCAGACCATAGGACTAATCGGTACCATTCATCATATAATAAAAAATAAGCTCTACTCAGCGCTCCACACAACTCCGGAATCACCCGAGTTTCAATCTCTGCTTCATACAATGCTTGCGTCCGGCTGCACGGTCGTTGTGTCGGAGGTTTCATCTCATGCGCTTGCGCAATACAGGGTGGACGGAGCGGTTTTTCACACCGCGGTATTTACGAACCTTACGCGTGATCATCTGGATTTTCACAAGACGATGGAAGAGTATTACATGGCGAAACAGCGTCTGTTCAGCGAACTCCTCGCGAGGGACGGGACCGCAGTTATAAATATCGACGATCAGTATGGAAGAAGGCTGGCTTCAAGACTGCAGAGCGATGGATTCAGGCGATGCATTACGTTCGGCATTGCTTCTGAAGCGGATATCGCGGCACGCGATATCAATAACACATTTGACGGATTACGATTTGTGCTCTCGTTCGGAGGAAAGCGCCGTGATGTCTCTTCTCCTCTTGTGGGGGTGCCGAATGTTTACAATATATTGTCGGCAGCCGGCGCAGCGTTATCTTTCGGGGTGCCATGGGAAGTCATTCTCAGGGGCATAGAAAAAGCGAAGACTGTTCCGGGAAGGTTCGAAAAGGTACATGCCGGGCAGTCATTTCTCTGTATTGTTGATTATGCCCACACAGAGGATGCCCTTGAAAGGCTGATCTCGACTGCGCGGGAAATTCTCACGCAGAACGCAGAACGAAGAACAAAGAACAAAGAACGCCGTATTATCACCGTCTTCGGGTGCGGGGGAGACAGGGACCGCGGCAAACGGCAGGTGATGGGCGCGATTGCGACAAGACTCAGCGATGTCGTGATCATTACCTCGGATAATCCGAGGTCTGAGGACCCGGCTGCAATTATCAGGGAGATTGAAGAAGGAACGGAAAAAAAGGACTACCTTATTGAACCCGACAGGAAAGAAGCGATCAGCAAGGCGGTCGATATGGCCGATAACGGAGATATTGTGCTTATTGCCGGCAAGGGACACGAGACCTATCAGGAGATTCGCGGGGTGAGGCATGATTTTGATGACAGAGAAGTTCTGAAAGAAAGACTACAGGACAGATTAGGAATCCACCATACGAAATGACTGATGCGGGATATATTGATAAAAAACATATGGCGCTACTGCATATACAGGATATCGTAACTGCGACCGGCGGCAGGATTATTTGCGGTGACGCGCATTCCTTTACCGGTGTGTCCATTGATTCGCGGACGATCCGGGACGGTGAGTTGTTCATTCCGCTGCCAGGCAACAGATTTGACGGACATGCGTTTCTCACAGATGCATTGGCCAAAGGTCAGGGTGCCTTAGTAAGCCGTTTAAGCGAGCCCAGAGAGGGGAAGACGCTGATCCAGGTGGACGATACCCTCAACGCGTTGCAGGATATTGCGCATTACATCCGGTTACAGCGGGATATCCCTGTTGTCGCGGTGACGGGCTCTAACGGGAAGACCACAACGAAAGAACTTACATACGCGATTCTCAGCAGCCGGTATAGGGCAACAAGAAACACGGGGAATTTCAACAATCACATAGGGCTCCCATTAAGTCTGACACGGATAAGCGAGGACGACGAGGTTGTCGTTCTCGAGATGGGAGCGAGCGCGCAAGGCGAAATACGCCGATTATGCGATATCGCCGTACCGACATGCGGGGTGGTAACGAATATCGGGCAGGCGCACCTTGAAGGATTCGGGACCGTTGAAACAACGAGAAGAACAAAACTTGAGATTCTTGAACACGTAAAGACCGCAATCGTCAATGCCGATGACCTTTTTCTTATGGAAGGGGTTCAACAGTCGGGTTTCAAGGGAATGATTGTCAGATACGGCATAGACAATCCTGCCGATATCTCAGCCGACGGGATAGAACTTCATGAAAAAGGATCGAGTTTCATGATCCATACCGGCGAAGGCCGCTCCATAAGGGTGACCCCGAGGATATCGGGGAGGTTCAATATCTACAACATTCTTGCAGCTGTTTCGGTCGGCGCTCTCTTTGCTGTCGATGTCCTTGATATAAAGGATGCTGTCGATTCATTCCCCGGGGTCCCGATGAGGCTTGAATACAGGGAAATGAACGGTATTACCGTTATCAGCGATGCCTATAATGCGAACCCCGCGTCAATGGAAGAAGCGGTGAAAGAGCTTATCAGGACAAAGCATGGAAGGAGCATCGCTGTTCTGGGAGATATGCTGGAACTCGGACCGTACGGGGAGGAAGCACACCGGAAGATCGGCAGGATGATGTCCGGGCTCCCGGTTGATATTTTTATCGCTGTCGGGCCTCTCATGGCTTTTGCGGCTTCTGAATTTAGCGGGACCGCATATGCAGTAAAGACCTCCAAAGAGGCCGGCGAACTCCTGAAAAGCGTCTGGGGGAAAGCCGATACCGTATTGATAAAAGGATCGAGAGGTATACAGATGGAAAAGGTTCTGGCCGATGGCTCATAGAGAGGCATAATGCTATACAGCCTTATCTACAGTCTGCACGAATGGTTTTCTCCGCTGAATGTGTTCAGATACATAACATTCAGGACCTCTCTTGCAATCATTACCGCCATGGTTTTTTCACTCATCCTGGGGCCATGGATAATAGGAAAACTGAGGAGACTGAGCCTGACCCAGCAGATCCGGGATGACGGACCAAAGGCCCATATCGGCAAGGCGGGGACGCCGACTATGGGAGGGCTGCTTATCATCCTCTGCATCCTCATCTCTGTCCTGATGTGGGGAGACCTCAAAAATATGTATATCTGGACAATGATCGTCTCACTCGTGGGGTTTGGAACGATCGGTTTTATTGATGACTATCTTAAGATTGCGCGAAAAAGTCATAAGGGGCTCAGGGCATATCAGAAGTTTGGGCTGCAGATAGTGCTTGCGCTCATGATCGGCATATTTCTCTACTTAAATCCGAAAGATCCGTACACGGATGTTTTGAGCGTACCCTTTTTCAAGAAATGGCTTTTTGATATCGGGCTGATCTACATCCCGTTCTCGGTATTGGTGATGGTAGGTTCGTCCAATGCTGTCAACCTGACGGACGGCATCGACGGGCTCGCTATAGGGCTTGTCGCTGTTGCAGTACTCGCCAACGGCGTCCTTGTCTACCTGTCAGGCCATAAAGGACTCGCACAATACCTGCAGGTACTCTATCTGCCCGGCACCGGAGAACTGACTGTGTTCTGTGGAGCAATGTTCGGCGCCTCTCTCGGATTCCTCTGGTATAACGCCTATCCTGCGGATGTTTTCATGGGCGATGTGGGTTCACTCGGACTGGGCGGTGCGCTCGGCACTCTCGCCGTGATCACGAAACACGAGATTGTCCTTGCAATAGTGGGGGGTATTTTTGTGATCGAGACGATCTCTGTAATGCTCCAGGTCGCCTCGTTTAAACTAACGGGCAAGCGGGTTTTCAAGATGGCGCCGATCCATCATCACTTCGAATTAAAGGGATGGCCTGAACCGAGGGTGATTGTCCGTTTCTGGATTATCGGCATATTTCTCGCATTATTGAGTCTTGCAACATTAAAGGTGAGGTGATCATGAGAAAAAAGTTCAAAGTTGAAAGTTCAAAGTTGAAAGTTTCTGAGAGATATCTGTCATTAATCCTTTTGTTTTCACTTTTCACTTTTCACTTTTCACTTTCAACTTCTTATGCGGAGGATATCAATGCCAGGGCTGCCGTAGTAATGGATGCATCGACAGGGGCGATCCTTTATGCAAAAAATCCTGACCTGAGATGTCCTCCCGCAAGCACGACAAAATTGATGACTGCAATCGTGGCGATCGAGCGCACCGACATTAACGATATCGTAACGATCAGCAGGAACGCCTCACGTACCCCCCCGCATAAGGCCGGGTTTAAAGAAGGGGACAAAGTCACGGTTGAGGAACTGCTGAACGCCGCCCTCATCAGTTCAGCGAACGACGCTGCTGTCGCCCTTGCTGAGGAGGTTGCCGGTTCGGAGTCCCGGTTCGTTGAACTCATGAACAGGAAGGCCGCGGCGATCGGCGCATACAATACCCGATTTATTAATGCGAACGGGCTTCCGGGAGCGGGACAATACACGACCGCAACCGACCTGTCGAAGATCATGGGATATGCGCTCCGATACTCAAAGCTGCGGGAGATCATCGGGACGAGGGTGTCGGAAATTTCCACCGGAAGGGGCAAGGCCATCTTCCTCAGAAACACGAACAAACTCCTATGGTCTGAAGATGACCTTGTCGGAGGGAAGACAGGATATACGAGGAAGGCACGCCACTGTTTTGTCTGTGTTGCTGAACGCGGACAGGACACGGTTATCGTGACGGTCCTCGGGAGCCCAAGCAGGGAGGGGCTCTGGAAGGAGTCGGCCAGCCTGATTACACGCGGATTTTATGCGATAGAAAACAATGAAGAGCCTGTCATCTACCTCGCAAAGGCCGACAGTATGCAATGGGAAGAGAGAAAGACGTTTCACAAAAAGAAAACAACGATGGCAGGAAAACACTCGAAATCAAAGTCAAAAGCAAAAAAGTATCTGGCAAAGAAGTCGGGAAAGAAGAAAGCCGTATTAACGGCGGAGAAAAAAGGGAAGAAGACCCTGCACGCCAAGCGGAAGGCTGGAAAGAAGAACTGCCGGGTGGCAAAGAAAGAGGCGCTTGAACGGAATAAAGGATAAAAAAGTGACGGTGGTCGGGCTTGCGAGAAGCGGTGTAGGCGCTGCAAACATGCTTGCCGAACTTGGGGCGCAAGTCACGGTTACCGACATAAAACCGGAAGAGATGCTCCAGGAGTATGTTCAGCAACTCAACCCTGCTGTCAGGCGCGTGCTGGGAACACATCCGGCAGAGATATTTCTTCACGCTGACATGTTGGTTGTCAGTCCTGGCGTCCCTCTGGATATCGGCCCTCTTGCCTCTGCGAAGGCCAAAGGTATTCCGGTGATAGGCGAACTTGAACTCGCGTATCAGGTTGCAGTGTATGGGGCCGGTAAGCCCGCCGGCTCTCGTTTGATAACAGAGAGCAATGGGGGATTTCTTGCGATAACCGGAGCAAATGGAAAATCGACAACAACCGCATTGCTTGACCACATGATGAAGAAAGGCGGATTCAGAACGATCCTCGGAGGGAATATCGGCAATGCACTGACCGAAGAGATTGTAAAACACAGGGTACAGGGTAGTGCGTCTGACATCGATTTTATTGTTGCAGAACTATCGAGCTTTCAGCTTGAGTCGATAAAGGACTTCAGGCCGAGGGGGGCCGCAGTCATCAATATCACGCCGGACCACCTCGACAGATACCACACACTCGAAGAATATGGAAACGCAAAGGCAAGGATATTCGAAAACCAGAAGAAGGACGATTTCCTCATTCTGAACCGGGACGATCCCGGGACAATGAAAGTGATAAGTGAAAAGTTGGAAGTGAGAAGTGAAAAACCGGAAATCTACTACTTCAGCCGCAAGCAGGAAGTTGAAGGGCTCTATTATCAGGAAGGGATCATTTACTGTGCTATCCCAGCCTTGTCCCTTTCCCCTTATCCCTTTCCCCTTATGCGTGCTGAAGAGATAAAAATCAAAGGAGTCCATAACCTGGAGAATGCCATGGCTGCTTCAGCCATGGCTCTCCTTGCAGGCTGCCCTGCCGGGGCGGTCATAGATGCGCTGAGGGAATTCCCCGGGCTTGAGCACAGGCTCGAGTTTGTCAGAGAGTTGAACGGGGTGAGCTATTTCAACGATTCAAAGGGGACTAATGTCGGTGCCGTCATGAAATCGCTTGAGAGCTTTTCAGCGCCGATCATCCTCATTGCCGGCGGACGTGACAAAGCAGGGGATTTCACTGTCTTGCGGCATTTGATAAAAGAACGTGTAAAGGCTGCGGTGTTAATCGGTGAAGCAGCGGAGAAAATGCGGACAGCCTTTGGAGATTTCACGGAAGCGATAATGGCCGTGGACTTCAGAAACGCTGTTGAAGCGGCGCGACGCGTTGCTGAAAAAGGAGACGTTGTCCTGCTCTCTCCCGCCTGCGCGAGTTTTGATATGTTCCTGAACTTTGAAGACAGGGGAAGAAAGTTCAAGAAGCTCGTGAAGGAGATGGCATAATGGGGAAATACGACAAATGGATGCTCCTCGTGACAATACTTCTGACCGGGTTCGGGGCCCTCATGATCTATAGTTGCACATCGGTCATTACCCCTGGTTATGCAAAAAAAGGGGTCACCGAATTCTTCTATTTCAAGAGACATATGTTTACGATCCTCATAGGATTTCTCTTCCTGTTTCTTAGCTTCAAATTGAAGCTCTCTTTCCTCCAAAGGGCGGCTGTTCCTTTGCTGATACTGTCACTTGTGCTCCTGGTCCTCGTTTTCCTGCCGGGCATCGGCGTATCTGCAGGAGGGGCAAGGAGATGGATCCAACTCTGGCCTTCGACGTTTCAGCCTTCTGAGCTGGTAAAACTTTCCATGGTGATATTTCTCGCCCGGTATTTGTCGTTGCCTGATTACCAGACAGACAGTTTCCTATCGTTCATAAAGCCTGTCCTCGTTATGCTCGTCTTTCAGGCGGCGATCCTCAAACAGCCTGATTTCGGTGCTGCGATGAGTCTTGCGGTCCTTACATTCGCAATGCTTTTTCTTTCGGGCACACGCCTCAGGTACCTCGCCGCCCTTTCGGTATTCGCCATCCCCGTTGTTGTCATGCTCGCCTTGGAGCCCTATCGTCTCAGGAGAATTACCTCGTTCCTCAATCCATGGGATGACGCACAGAAGAGTGGATTCCAGCTCATTCAGTCATTTATCGCTCTGGGCAGCGGCGGTCTGACAGGGGTGGGGCTCGGCAGCTCAATACAAAAATTGTCCTATCTGCCCGAGTCCCATACGGATTTTATTTTCTCGATCATCGGCGAGGAATTCGGTTTCATAGGGGTTGTTGCAGTGATCGCCCTTTTCCTCGTTCTTTTCATGAGAGGCATTGAGATCGCAAACAGGAAAAAAGACAGATTTGTCCATTACCTGGCGATAGGGCTTTCGCTGATGATATCGTTACAGGCGCTCATAAACTTTGCGGTAGCGACGGGCCTTGTGCCGACAAAGGGACTGCCCTTGCCGTTTATCAGCTATGGGGGATCTTCCCTCCTCGTCAACATGTGCGCTATTGGTATGCTTCTCAATATTTCGAAGGAAGATGACAGCGCAGTTATCCCGCATAACCATGATCTGCTGATCAGGCGAAAAGCGAGGATGAGAAGAGAAGCGGTCAGATGGAGAATCGGGGACCCTGTGGCACGGCATTCACGGCAGACTCCTGATTCCCCTGCGCGGTCGTAATATGAGGGTTATCATTGCAGGAGGAGGCACGGGAGGACATGTCTTCCCCGGCCTGGCGGTTGCTGAAGAGTTGAGGAACAGGGATGCGTCAACAGAGATCGTATTTGCAGGGACCGAACAAGGCATAGAAGCGCGGGTAGTGCCGAGGGAAGGATATCCGATAAAGTTTTTAAGGGCGGAAGGCCTGGTGGGGGTATCGTTAAAAAAAAAGGTACGGGCGATGGTAAAAGTATTGTTATCGATAGGAGATTCGTACCGGATTATCAAATCCGTGAGGCCTGATATCGTGATCGGTGTCGGAGGATATGCATCGGGAGTGATCACCGCTGTTGCATATCTCATGTCGGTGCCGACCATGATTCTTGAGCAGAATGCGGTCCCCGGATTCACGAATAAGATCCTGGGGAAAATCGTCAACAGCATCTGTATTACCTACCAGGAAAGCCTCTCGTTTTTCCCGAGAGCAAAAACGTTTCTCACGGGGAACCCCGTGAGAATGAATGTCCTCAGGGGAAATAGTGAAGCTGCTTACCGGCTTTTCTCTCTGGAGAAAGGATTATTTACGATCTTCGCATTCGGCGGAAGTGCAGGAGCAAAGAGCATCAACAGGGCGTTGGTCGATGCTCTTCAGTATCTCCGCGACCTGAAAGATATGATCCAATTTCTCCATCAGACGGGCTTGAAGGATTATGAAGCCGTGCGGGATGCTTACAGGCAAGAGGGATTTAAGGGGACGATAACCCCGTTTATTTATCAGATGGGTGAGGCATATGCTGTCGCCGACATCGTCATTTCGAGGGCGGGGGCGACGACCCTTGCGGAATTGACCGCGTTGGGGAAACCGGCCCTCTTGGTCCCGTATCCGCATGCTGCAGGAGATCACCAGGAAGTCAATGCAAGGAAACTCCTGGAAATAGGTGCGGCAAGGATGGTCCCCGACAGGGAACTCAGCGGAGAAGCCCTTGCCAATACCATTCGGGAATTATATGCAAATGAGTCGGTAAGGGCGGGGATGCATAGGAGCGGCATGGCTGTCGGAAGACCCGAGGCGAGTGCGCGGATCGCGGATATCGCCATGAGCCTCATAAAGCAAGCGACAACCAGCAGTCATCAGAAAGGAGAACTCACCGGTGTTTGAGCGATACCGGATTATTCATTTTGTCGGGATTGGCGGCATAGGGATGTCGGGGATTGCAGAGGTGCTCCATAACCTCGGATATGAGGTTACCGGCTCTGATGTGAAGGAATCCGAGACAACATCGCGCCTGAGGAATCTGGGCGTGAAGGTGTATATTGGGCACAGGGCAGAACATGTCGACGACGCGCATGTGCTCGTTATCTCCTCTGCAGTTTCTCCTGAAAACCCTGAAGTGATCGAAGCGAGAAAAAAGTCTGTCCCTGTAATTCCCCGCGCTGAAATGCTTGCAGAACTTGCGCGACTGAAGTACGGGGTGCTCGTTGCAGGGGCGCACGGAAAGACGACAACAACATCCTTAATATCTGCGATCTTTGCCCGCGCGGGTCTCGATCCTACCATTGTTATTGGCGGAAGGCTGAAGGCAACGGGAGCGAATGCACGTCTCGGCCAGGGTGCATTTCTTGTCGCAGAGGCAGACGAGAGCGACGGATCTTTTCTGAAACTCTCTCCCACGATTGCGGTAGTTACGAATATTGACAGAGAACATATGGATTTTTTCAAGACAATAGAAGCATTGAAAGAGGCATTTCTTTCGTTTATCAATAAAGTTCCTTTTTACGGAACAGCAGTCGTATGCATCGAAAATGAGCAACTGCGGGAACTCCTGCCGTCCGTTCACAGACGCTACATCACCTATGGTCTGACGCCGGAAGCCCACTTGTACGCAGATACTATCCAAAGGGGATTTCTTTCGGTCAGCTTTAACGCGATATATAAAGGTAAAAATATTGGCACATTCGATCTCCCTGCTCCCGGAATGCACAACCTCCTTAACTGCCTTGCGGCCATAGGGGTAGCGTTAGTTTTAAAAATCGATGTCCGGACCATAAAGGACGCTCTACGCGAATTCAGCGGGATACAGAGAAGACTTGAGTTGAAGGGTGAGGCGGCGGGCGTGCTGGTCTTCGACGATTACGGGCATCATCCGACGGAGATCAGGGCAACGCTGAAGGCGCTGAAAGAGGGGCTTCAGATCAGACATCAGCTTTCAGAAAACGGGGAACAGAAGGCGGGGAGACTTATCGTCCTTTTTCAGCCGCACCGTTATACGAGGACAAAAGACCTGATCGATGACTTCTCCGGGGCATTCAGTGATGCCGATATGCTTGTAGTACTCGATATCTACCCGGCAGGAGAACAGCCGATTGAGGGGGTTACTTCAGCCGTACTGCTCGAAAAAATCAAGAAATCCGGTCACGGGAACGCGCTGTATAAAAACGATAGAGGCGAGGCGATCGAACAGATAGTCACTACAGTGCAAAAGGGGGATATTGTCCTTACACTCGGCGCAGGGAATGTCTGGAAGGCAGGCGAAATCCTTCTTGAAACCCTAAGGGCAAAAGAGAAAACGTGAAAAGTCAGGAACTGAGCAGCAGTATTCCCAAAGGCTTTAAGGGTGAGGCCCTCTTCATGGAGCCGATGAAGAACCATACATGGCTGAAGATCGGAGGGCCTGCGGATATCTTTGCCGTTCCTCAGGATATGACTTCCCTGGCTGATCTGCACAGAACCCTGAAAAAGCGCGGGGTCCCTGTTTTCCCCATCGGCGGCGGAACGAATATATTAGTAAATGATGGGGGGATAGAGGGTTGCGTG
>Ga0209253_10001612_pt1 | contig 19839 bp, 17 predicted proteins | sample FrelakmetBRP12BR_FD_187145 | JGI IMG/M metagenome (GOLD analysis project Ga0209253, IMG submission 187145) | Freshwater lake sediment microbial communities from the University of Notre Dame, USA, for methane emissions studies - BRP12 BR (SPAdes)... | ecosystem: Environmental > Aquatic >... | reverse complement strand
CGATGGTGAGCAGGTCGACGCGGAGCTCCAGCCGGGACGGGTCGCCGATCTCCAGGAGCGGCGCGCCGGCCGCCACGGGCCCCTCGCTCTCCTGGAGCACGCGCAGGACCCGTCCGGCGGCGGGGGACCTCACCGGCACGGGGGACCCGCCCGGCCCGGCCTTCGGGTCGAGCTGCGCGCGAATTGCCTCTCGCTCCCGCTGCGACCGGCGCACGGCGGACTCGGCCATCTCCACCGCGTGGGCGCTCCCGGCGGCAGCCGCGTCCGCGGCGTCCAGGTCTCGCGCGGGAAGCGAGCCGCCCTCGGCGAGCGTCCGGGCTCGCGCCTGCTCGCGCCGGGCGAGGTCGGCGGCGTCCCGAGCCCGTTCGAGCGCGGCGCGGGCCTCCGCCTCGGCTGCCCCGGCCGCCTCCAGGCGGGCCTGGATCTCCCGCCGCGACCGATCGTCGATGGGCACCGGCGTGGCCGGCCGGATGACCGCCACCACCTGGCCCACGACCACGGGGTCTCCGGCCTCCAGGGCGATCCGGCCCAGGTGACCCGGAGCCGGCGACGCCACCACGAAGCGGTCGCGCACCCGGGTTCGACCGGGTCCCTCCACGGTCACCCGCAGCGGGCCGGGGGTGACCGTGGCGACCTCCACCTCGAGCGGCGCGGGCCAGAGCGCCCAGGCGATCGCCGCGACGACGAGTGCTCCCACGGCGGCGAACACGAGCCTGCGTCCTCGAATCATGTCGTCACTCCTTCGCCTTGAGGACCGCCACCAGGTCGAGCCGGGCCAGCGCGCGCCGGGTATGGAGCGCCACGAGCGCCGCGGAGGCCGCCACCACGCCTGCCGCGACCGCGCAGTTGGCGGGGGTCACCAGCGGCGGAAGCCGCATGAGCTCCGATCCGGTGGCCCACGCGGTGAGCTCCACGAAGCCCCAGCCGGCCAGCCATCCCAACGGGATCCCGGCCAGGACCTGGACGGCGAGTTCACCCGTGGTGATTCGCCAGGCCTCGTCGCGCGTGAAGCCGATCACCCGGAGCGTGGCCAGCTCCCTCTCCCGCTCCCCGAGCGCGAGCCTCGCCCCGTTGTAGACCACCCCGATCGCGATGAGCACAGAGAAGACGGTGAGGAGGTTCGTGAACCAGACCAGGCTGTCGTCCAGCATCTTCACCACGGCCGCCCGGGTCGCCCCCGTGAGCACGATCCCGGCCACCTTCGGCAGCCGGCGCAGCCGGTCGTTCAGGACGCCGGAAACCGCCGCGTCGGTCTGGAGGAAGGCGCCCGACAGGCGCGGTCCCTCCCCGGCGATCCGGTCCAGGGCGGAGCGTTCCATCACCGCCTGCACGCCGACGATGTCGTCGACGAGCCGGGCCACCCGGACGTCGGCGACCGGCCGTCGGCCCTCCTGCACCTCCAGCCGGACCGGATCGCCGACCTTCACCTCCATCTGATCGGCCAGCCGGCGGCTGAGGACGAGCCCGGCCGGCGGCACCTCCACGGCGCCGGCCTTCAGGCCGTACACCCGGTGAAGGCTGGCCCCGGGATCGAGCCCGAGCAGCGCGGTCCGGTGGCTGCGGGGGCCGGACCGGAGCGCGGCGGGAACGCTGCGGAACCCCTCGCCCCGGACCACCCCCGGCAGCGCGCGGAGCTCGCGAAGCGCGCCCTCGGAGAGGGCCTCGGTGAAGTAGACGGCGACGTCCTCCCGCGCGACCCGGGAGAACTCGTGATCCACGAGCATCCAGGAGGCGTCGCGGGTGAAGGCGGCCACCATCGTGCAGGCGACGGCCGCCGCGATCCCCACCGCCGAGAGCGCGGTTCGAACCGGTCGCCTCCCCAGGTCGCGAAGGACCATGCGGCCCCTCGCCGACAGGAGGCGCCCCAGTCCGAGGCGCTCGAGGGGGGACGGGCGGAAGGTCGGTGGTGCTTCGGGGCGCATGGCCTCGGCCGGTGCCAGCCGCGCCGCTCGCCGCACGGCCCCGGACGCCGACGCGAGCGCCACGGCGAGCGCGAGCGCCGCCGCCAGGATTCCCACTCCCGGCTCCGCCTCGTAGAGCATGGACGGGAAGCGGTAGTACCGCGCGTACACGACGGAGAGCCACCGCCCGAGCCCGTACCCGCCGGCGACGCCGGCGGCCACGCCCCCCGCGACGAGCAGCGCGGCGAAGGTCATGTAGTGCGCCCCCACCCGCGCGTTGCCGTAGCCGAGCGCCTTCAGCGTCCCGATCTGCATCCGCTGCGTGGCGACGAGGCGCGAGAGCACGATCGCCAGCAGGAAGGAGGCGACGCCCAGCATGACCACCGGGACGGTGCTGGCCAGGGCCCGCATCTGGGAGATCTCGTCGGTGACGAGCCGGTTGGAGACCTGTCGGTCCCGCCCGTAGGCTCCCCGGTTCCCGTAGGGAGCGAGCAGGCGATCGAGCCCCTCGATGGCCGGCGCCGCCGGCGCTCCGGGCGCGAGCCGCAGCGCGATGGAGTTGAAGGCGCCGGTGAGATCCAGCGCCGAGGCGAGCTCTTCCCGCGACATCCAGATCACGCCGTAGTGGCGGTCGTCGTTCAGCAGGGTCCCGGGACGGACCGCGAAGAGGTGCTCGGGGGACCCGCCGATCCCCACGACCCGGAGCGACTTCCACCGTCCGTTGACCACCGCCGAGATCCGGTCTCCCGGCCCGAGCCGGTTTGCCCGCGCGAAGCCCTCGCTGACCAGCACCGCGCTCGACTCGCCAGGCGCGGGAATCCGCCCCTCCCGCACGTGGAGCCGGTCGAGGCGGGGCTCCCCGCCGGGGGGAATCGAGCGCAGCATCGCGCTGGCGGGCTCGCCGAGCCCGGGCACGTCGACGACCGCCTCGGAGAGGACTCGTGTCTCGACCTCCGCCACGCCGGGGAGAGCGGCCGCGCGTCGCGCCAGATCCTCGGGCGCGCGCCGGACCTCGGCGAACACGTGGGGGAAGAGGTAGACGTCGTAGAGGGACTCCTGCGATCGCTCCAGGGCCCGCCAGGTGGTGACCGACGCCACGAAGGTGGCCGCCGAGCAGGCCACGAGCAGCCCGATGGCGATGGCCTGCCCGCGGATCCGGGCCAGGTCGCGCCAGAGCATGCGGTGGAGGGCCGTCACCAGGAGATCTCCGCCGGCGAGCGGCGCCGCTCGTTCCAGCTCTCCCGGGCCACCAGCCCGTCGGCCATCCGCACCACCCGGTCCGCCATCTCGGCGATGGAGGCGTTGTGGGTGATCACCGCGACCGTCGTGCCCATCTCGCGGTTGACGCTCTCCAGGACCTCGAGCACCGAGCGGCCGGTGGCGGCGTCGAGCGCGCCAGTGGGCTCGTCGCAGAGCAGCACGTCCGGGCGCTTGGCGATGGCGCGCGCGATGGCCACCCGCTGCTGCTCCCCGCCGGAGAGCTGCGAGGGGAAGTGGTCCATGCGCGGCGAGAGCCCCACCAGCGCCAGGGCCTCCTCGGCGGGGACGGGGTGCGGGGCGATCTCGGCGGCCAGCGCCACGTTCTCCCGCGCGGTCAGGCTGGGGACGAGGTTGTAGAACTGGAACACGAAGCCGACGTGCTCGCGACGATAGGCCGTGAGCCTGCGGTCGTCCGCGGTCGCGAGGTCGTGCTCCCGGTAGCGCACGACGCCCGCGGTGGGGGCGTCGAGCCCGCCCAGGACGTTCAGGAGCGTGGACTTTCCAGAACCCGAGGGACCGAGGATGACGACGAACTCGCCGTCCCAGATCCGGAGGTCCACGCCGCGCAGGGCGTGAACCTCGACCTCGCCCATCCGGTACACCTTGGTGATCCCGACCGCCTCGAACGCGGGCGTTCCCTGGCCCCGGACCGGCATGGCGTCACCCCCCGTGGATCATGCCCCACCGGGAGCGCGCCGGCAGCGGCCCACCCGGGTGCATGCCTGGGGGGGCCGCGCGGGATGAGCGGGGGCGGCCGTCAGGCCGGCGGTGCGTTCGCCGCTGGCACCGGGAACGGTACCACCCGCGTCTTCAAGAACGCGATGACCTCTTCGTCCGTCCGCTGCGGCGCTCCCGGGAGCCGCACGAAGGCGCGGGCCAGCCGCTGCCAGTTCCCGGTCATGAGAAGGAGCCAGACCTGGAAGAAGTCGACCCCCTCGAGCACCACCGAGTCGTTCTTCGCGTACTCGTCGATGTGGCTCTCGAACTGGGCCGGGTGCTCGGTCCAGTGGCAGCGGGGCATGACGTGGTGGAGCGCGTGGTAGCCGTCGTTGAAGCAGCGCCGGTTGTAGCGGGTGCCGACGCAGGTGATGCTGGCCCGCAGAGGATTTCCCGGCTGCTCCGAGCAGAGGAAGGCGTGCTGGGCCCAGTTTCCCGCCATCATCATGGCCCGCATGACGAGGAGCGGCAGGAGGAAGACCACGAATGTCGCCGCCGGGTTCACGAAGAGCAGCACGATCATCGCGGTCCAGTAGGCGCCTTCTCCAGCCAGGACCCGCCGACGCAGCCTCGGCTTCCCCTTGCGCGAGAAGTAGCGGAGCAGGTCCGGGACCCCGAGGGCCATGAAGCGCCCGTAGTACCGGAGCCAGTCGCCGATCCGGTCGCGCCGGAAGCGCATGGTCGAGCTGAGGTCGCCCTCGAGGTTCTCCTCCACGTGGTGCATCCCCATGTGGTGCGCGAAGTAGGTCTCCGGGGTCTGCCCCAGGAACGGGGAGAGCACCCAGGGGATGATCTGGTTCAGGAAGGCGTGGCCGGGCTTGAAGAGCTGCCGGTGTGACGTGCAGTGAAGCATCAGGGTGAATCGGTCGATCAGCCCGGCGAAGAGGGCCACGCCGTAGAACGGGACGAGCCACCAGAAGAGCGGGCCGGCGAAGAAGAGCCCCACGCCGGCGACCGCCAGGGCGGCGCACTGCATCATCAGGGCGACGAACGTCACGTCCCGCGGGTCGTTGAGCAGCGGCGTGGCCCACCGGGCGTAGGCGGGGCTGGGCGCCTCGCGGGGGTCTGCCGTGGACATGGGTGTCATTCTACCCCGGAGAGCCCATGGCCAGAACCGCGGCGTGGACCGCGAGGAACTGGCAGGTCGCGGCGGCGACCACGAGCAGGTGGAAGATCTCGTGGAAGCCGAAGACCCGGGGGAAGGGATCGGGCCGGCGCATGGCGTAGATCACCGCGCCGACCGTGTAGCAGGCCCCGCCGGCGAGGATGAGGCGGAAGGGGCGCCCGCCGAGCGCGGCGTGGAGCGCCGGGAGGAACGGGACGATGAGCCAGCCGAGAAGCACGTAGAGGGCGGACCGGACCGGCTTGGGCGTGCGCGGGAAGAAGACCACCAGAAGGATGCCGAGCGCGGCGCTGGCCCAGACGGTGGCGAGGAGGGCGTACCCGCCTCCGGGGCCGATGAGGAGGCAGAAGGGGGTGTAGGTCCCGGCGATGAGGAGGAAGATGGCCGAGTGGTCGATGCGACCGACGATCGAGCGAATCCCTGGATCCGTCCAGAACACCCGGTGATAGATTGCACTCACCGTGAACAACACGACCACCGACGCGCCGTAGACCCCCGCGCCGATTGCCGCCGACCGGGACCCGGCCGCCAGGACCAGCCATGCGACCGCGGGCAAGGCCACCAGCGCCGCGAAGAGATGGGCCACCCCCCGGAGCAGCGGACGGGTCCGGACGGCGGGGTCGCGTTGCATGGATTGGACCCTCTCGCAGTTGGAAGGTCGTTTGATGTGGGAGAGGTCCCACATCGACGATTTCCCAGGGCACATGATAGGCGTTGTTGAGCGAGATCAAGAAAAGAGGATCATGGCCCGCACCAGTCTGCATCATAGCGCCGTCTCGTCCCTCCTGCTCCTCGCCGCCTGTGGCGGCGCACAACCCGCCTCCGGCGGGGGGACGCCCGCGGAGACCTGCCCGATCGCGGTGGCGCCGGCACACCCGACCTTCACGACGGACATCCTCCCGGCCATCCAGCCGAGCTGCGGTGCCGCGACCACGACCTGCCACGGCGGACCCTCGGCGAACGGCCACGTCGACTACTCGACCTCCCTCTCCCGCACCCCCCGGAACGTCTACGACGACCTGGTCGGCGTGGCTCCCGCGAACGCGCCCTCCGGCTACCTTCGGGTCGCGCCGCGCGACGCTTCCCATTCCTGGATCGTGGCCAAGGTCTCCCAGGACCAGCCCGGAGGCAGCGGCTACGGTGCGCGAATGCCGCTCGGACGACCCAACCTCTGCACCGGCACGATCGACGCGTTCCTGGCCTGGATTTCCGACGGCGCACCCTTCTAGCGGAGGCCACATGGCCGACCTGACTCCCGTCCCCTCCTGGACCACCGACGACGCCGCCCACCTCGGACGACGCGCGGGCTTCGGCATCTCCCCGGAGGCCGCCGCGGCGCTCGCGTCGCAGCCTCCCGCCGCCGCGGTCGCCGCCTGGATCGACGGCACCGGGCTCGATCGCTCGCTCTTTCTCGACGTGCTCGCCAACCGGGCCGACGTGGTCGACGAGCCGAAGCGCACCGCGAACGCCACGGTCGCGGGAGCCGTCGACGCGCCGCTCGTCCCTGCGCCGCACGCCTTCCTGGTCGAGGGACCGGAGGCCTGGCGCAACAGCCTCGGGCGCGCCCAGGCAAGCCTGGCCTTCCGGATGCAGTACGACCCCCACGCTTTCAGGGAGCGCATGGCGCTCTTCTGGTCGAACCTCTTCGCGACCGGCTTCCACAAGGTGAACAGCGTCGCCTTCCTGCTGAAGCAGCACGACACGTTCCGGACGCGGGGGCTCGCGCGCTTCGACGACCTTCTGGTCGCGGTCTCGAAGGACCCGGCCATGGCGCTCTGGCTCGACTCGGTCCAGAACAACGCGTCGGGGACCAACGTCGCGAACGAGAACTACGCTCGCGAGGTGATGGAGCTCTACAGCCTGGGCGTGGACAACGGTTACTCCCAGACCGACATCTCGCAGCTCGCCCGGGCGCTCTCCGGATGGAGCTTCACCGTTCCCGCCGCCGCCATCGTCGCCGACCCAACCAACCCCACCCGCCGCGTGGCCTCCGATGCCAACTTCCGCGTCTACGACGGGTCGGCGAACCCGGACGGGAACGCCTGGTATCTGGGGAGCGCGCCGACGCTGTCCCGGATGCACGCCACCGGCACGATCACCTTCCTCGATCGGACCTTCGACATCGGCAACCCGCCGGCCGGGATGGCGCCCGGCGAGGACGCGCTGCGATCCATCCTCTCGAGCCGCGGCGCCCAGTGCGCCCACTTCCTCGCCCAGCGCCTGCTCCTCCACTTCGTCACGCCCCGTTTCACCTCCAGCGACGCCGGAGACGTGGCGGCAATGATCCAGGCCTCCGCCTTCGACCTGCGAGCCGTGACGAAGACGCTGCTCGGCTCGCGCTACTTCTTCGACCCGGCACACCGATTCGCGCTGGTCGAGGGACCGGTCTCCTGGATCGTCCGGGCCGCCCGCGCGCTCACCCCGTCGCTCGCCGAGGCCGATGGCGCGAGGCCGAGCTTCCCGGCCTGGACGAACGTGGTCTCGAGCTTCGATCAGGCTGGCATGAAGCTCCTCGACCCTTCCGGCCCGAACGGCTGGAAGGAGGACGTGGCCTGGCTGAACACGAACGCGATCCGGTTTCGGACCCGTCAGGCGGCGGCCCTCGCGCTTGGCGCCGCGCAGGCCGCCGGGGGATCCGACGCCCTTCTCTTCCCGACCGACGTGGTGCGCTGGTTCCCCGCCGCGCCATCCTCGCCCGCCGAGGTCCTCTCGCGCCTGGTGGCGCTGCTGCAGCCGGCGCCGATCCCGGCCGCCGTCTCTGGCAGCTGGCTGCAGGCGCTCTGGCCGTCCGGGTTCAGCTGGGACGCCGCCGCACAGCTCCGGGCGCGGGAGCTCGCCTACCTCATCCTCTGCTCCCCGTCGGGGCAGCTTTACTAGGAGCAAACCATGGCGATGGTCACCCGGCGAAGGTTTCTCCAGGGTCTTGGCGCCGGCGGAGCCCTGCTGGCGGCGGGTTGCGGTGGATCCGGGTCCGCTGGCAGCGGCACGCCGCCGCCACCAACCACGAAGCCGATCCTCGTTCTCGTCGACCTCGACGGCGGCAACGACTGGCTGAGCATGATGCCGCCGCTCTCGGGTGCGAATCGCATCGCCTACGACGCGGCCCGCCCGACGCTGGCGGTCCCGCCCGGCCAGCTCGCCGAACTGGGAGGAGGCTTCGGCCTCCACCAGGATTTCACCGGGATGGCGGACCTCCACGCCCTGGGCCGGGTGGCGTGGATCCCGGGGATCGGAATGAACAACCCGAACCTCTCCCACTTCGTCTCCGGCGACCTCTGGGGGCAGGGCTCCGCGATGCCCGACGGTACCGGCTGGCTGGGGCGCTACGCCGATCTGGCCTTCGATCCGGCGGGCGACGTTCTGCGGGGGATCACGGTCACGAGCGATCTCCCGGTCATGCTGCGCGGCAGCGCCCGGAGCTTCGTCTCCATCACCGGGCCGAGCGGCTACGTCTACCCGGCCTGGCTTCGCTCGAACCGCATCGGCGCGCCGTTCGACACGGCGTTGCTCGAGAGCGGCTTCGGTACGGCGGCGGGATCGACCTCCGCCGACCCGGCGTCCAGCCCAGGGTACGCATCGGTCGCCCAGGTGTCGAAACTCTTCTTCGACGCACAGAATGGATTCGGAACCGACGGCTCGCTCGCGGCGCGGACCCCGAGCGTGCCCTACCCCGGCGACGCTGACTATCCGGTGAAACGGCTCGACGGCTCGAACCTCTCCTCGAGCCTCTCGACCCAACTGAAGCTCGTCGCGCAGATGATCGCGAACGGGCTGCCGGCCCAGGTCTTCTTCGCCCGCATCGGCGGCTGGGACACCCACAGCAACCAGGCGGTCGACCACTCGAACCTCATGCGCACCCTGGGTGGAGCGGTCCAGGCCTTCTGGAAGGATCTCGCCGCGATCGACACGCTGGACGGAAACGCCCAGGACCGGGTGGTCATCGTGGGATGGAGCGAGTTCGGGCGCCGCGTCCCCGAGAACAAGGGCGGCACCGATCACGGCACGGCCGGCCTCTCCTTCGCGGTCGGAAACGCCGTGAAGGGCGGGTTCTACGGCGACTACCCGGACCTGGCGAACCTCGACCGCAACAAGAACATGGTCTTCACGGTCGACTTCCGCAGTCTCTACGCCACACTGCTCGAGCGCTTCCTGGGACGCACCGCCGCGACCACCGATGCCCTCCTCGACGCGAGCTATCCGCGGCTGGGCTTCCTGTAGACTGGACCGGCTGCGCCCGCGCGCGAGGAGGAGTCCATGCCCGAAGGTCCCGAGATCGAGACCGAGAAGCTGCACGAGGTCATCCACGAGGAACTGGAGAAGGACGGGGGCAGCTTCCTCCGCCGGATCGCGCTCACCACCGCGCTCCTCGCCGTGCTGGCCAGCGTGGCCGCGCTCCGGGCCGGCGCCACGGTGAACCATGCGCTGCTGCTCCGCACCGACGCCACCCAGCTTCAGTCGCAGGCCTCCGACCAGTGGGCCTACTACCAGGCCAAGGGGGTCAAGGGCGCCGTGCAGGAGGCGATCCGCGCCACCTGGCTCGCCGCCGGGAAGGAGCCGCCCGCCTCGGCCGAGGAGAAGATCGCCCGGTACGAGAAGGAGCAGGAGGCCATCCAGGAGAAGGCCCTCGAGTTCGAGAAGGAGCGGGATGTCAAGGTGCACGAGTCGGAGCACCTGCTCCATGGCCATCACCGTTTCGCCAACTCGGTCGCCCTCTTCCAGGTCGCCATCGCGCTGGGCGCGGTTGCCGCGCTGACCCGGAGTCGCGTGGTCTGGGCCGGATCGATGGTCATCGGCATGGGTGGCATCGCGCTGCTCGCCTGGGCGTTCGCCTTCTAGGCGCGGTCGCCATGATCTCCATCCGGCGCGCCGAGGACCGGGGTCACTTCGAGATGGGCTGGCTCGACACCCGCCACACCTTCTCCTTCGCCGACTACCACGACGAGCGCTTCATGGGTTTCTCCGACCTGCGGGTCATCAACGAGGACCGCGTCCTGCCCGGGAAGGGGTTTGGCTCCCACGCTCACCGGGACATGGAGATCCTGTCGTACGTGCTCGGGGGAGAGCTCGGCCACCAGGATTCGATGGGCAACGGCTCGACCATCCGGCCCGGCGAGCTCCAGCGCATGAGCGCCGGGTCCGGCGTGGTCCACAGCGAGAGGAACGCATCGGCGGAGCACCTGGTCCACTTCCTCCAGATCTGGATCCAGCCCAGGGCGAGGGGCATCCAGCCCGGCTACGAGCAGCGCGCCTTTCCGGAGGCCGAGCGGCGCGGGCGGCTGCGGCTCCTGGCCTCCCCCGATGGCCGCGACGGCTCCGTCACGATCCACCAGGACGCCTCGGTGTTCGCGGGGATCCTGGGCCCCGGACAGAGCGCGCGGCACGAGATCGCGAGCGGCAGGTCGGCCTGGGTCCAGGTCGCGCGAGGCGAGGTGACGGTGAACGGAGAGCGGCTCCGGGCCGGTGACGGGCTGGCTGCCACCGCCGAGGCGGCGCTCGACCTGGCCGGTGCCGGGAGCGCGGACGCCGAGGTCCTGTTGTTCGACCTGCGGGGCTAGCGGACGGTGCGTTGCTGACTACCCGATCTTGTCGCCGACGAACCTGTCTCGTTCGTCGCGGAAGAGCAGGTTGAACGTGGTCAGGCTGCCGTAGCACTTCGTCACGTACACCTGCATCTCCACCTTCTCCGCGTCGGAGAGCCTGGGGTGCGTGTTCAGCTTCTGCTCGAGCACCCGCAGCCGGTCCCTCACCATGATCACCTTGTGGAAGAGGGCGTCGATCGGCAATTCCTTGGCCTGGAGGGCCGGATCGGCTGGCTTCACCAGGATGGTCCCGCCCTCCCACTTCGGGGCGAGCGGCACCTCGGACGCGTCTTCCCGCAGGGCTTCCCGGATGGACTGCACGAACTCTTCTCGCGTCATGTCGAGGATCTCCTCGGGCAGCGGGGGCAGGGAGGCGCGGTGGACGGCTGGCGGACGCGCTGCCGGCGACCGCCGGACGTCGCGTGGGGGCTCGGGAGCCGGGATCGCGTCGGCGCGCCCCAGGTACTTCTCGCAGGCAGGGGCCGTTCCTGGAAAATCCCCGGTCCGCGCGCCGTAGCGGCACGGTCCGATGGGGCCGCGCGCATCCTCGAGGATGGGGCGCCACCAGCGGCAGCTCCCGCACTCCTTCGATCCATACGCCTGCCCCTCCGCATCCATCGGAGCGGCACTCTAACCCCGGGGGGGACGGCGGGCCAGGCACTCGTGACGAAGTCGTGACAAGCTTCCCTCATGTTCCCCGGGACCATGCGCACCATCAAGCTGACGCGGTTTGCCGACCGCACCTTGCCCGCCCTCCTCCGCGCCACCGCGCGACGGACCCCGGACGCCACGTTCCTGCGCGTCCTCGACCCGGACGCTCGCGACGCCGCGCCGGCCGAGGTGACCTTTGCCGACTTCGAGGTGGCGGTGCGCCGCGCCGCCACCTCGCTCTCCGCCGCCGGGTTGCGAGCGGGCGACCGCATGCTCATGCTGGCCGAGAACTCGCCGGCCTGGCAGGAGGTGGCCCTCGGCGCCCAGGCGCTCCGCGCCGAGCCCGCCGCGCTCTTCGCGAACCTGTCCGAGGAGCCCGCCCGCGCCATCGCGCTTCGCGTCCGGCCCAAGGTGGTCTTCGTCTCGGGCCCGGCCCAGTGGGAGAAGCTCGCGCCGGTGGCCGGCCAGCTGGTCGCCGCAGGCCTCGCCGCGGTGATCGCCGAAGAGCCGTTGCCGCCCGGAGCCCTCTCGCCCGGCGTCCGGCAGCTCCCGGTCTCCGAGGTGGTGGGCGACGGCGCCGCGGCGATGGACGACGCGCGCTGGAACGGCCTCGTCGACGCCGTGGGGCAAGAGGACCCCTTCCTGCTCCTCTTCACGAGCGGCACCACCGGCCGTCCCAAGGGCGTTCGCCTTCCCCAGCGCGCCATCGTCCACGCCATCGACGCCGGCAACTCGGCGGTGGGCACGGGGCCCGGCGACCTGGGCGTCCACTTCCTCCCGTTTGCCCACGTGGCCGGGCACGACCAGTTCATGCTGGCACTCGCGCAGGGGCACGCGCTCCTGCTCGTCCAGCGCCGCGAGGACATCGAGCGTGCATTCACTTTTGGTCCTACATATGCGTTCTCGGTGCCGCTGGTCTACGACCGCTTCCGCACCGCGGTGGTGGAGAAGGTCGATTCGCTCCCCGGGCCGCTGCGGAAGCTCGCCCGTGCGGCGCTGGCAGCCGGCGTGCGCGTCCGGGTGGAGGGCAGCCGCGCCATCGGCGATCGGATCCTGACCGGCGTCGCCGACCGGCTGGTGGGTGGGCCACTTCGGAAGAGGCTCGGGGGCCGGATGCGCTCCCTCTTCGCCGGCGGCGCCCCGGCGTCACCGGCGCTCTTCCGCTTCCTGGAGGGCCTGGGGATCCCCTGCGTCGAGCTCTACGGGATGACCGAGACCGCCGGGATGGTCTCCTCCAACCTCCTCGACGTCCCGCGCCGCCCCGGCTCGGCCGGCTTCCTCACGCCCGACCACGAGCTTCGCTTCGACGAGGACGGCGAGCTCCTGCTCCGCGGGCCGCTGCTCCTCTCCGGCTACCTGGAGCCGGAGGACGCGGCTGGCGCCTTCACCGACGACGGCTTCTACCGCACCGGCGACCGGGCCCGGATCGACGAGGAGGGCTGCCTGCGCATCGAGGGGCGCAAGAAGCACCTGCTGGTGCTCTCCACCGGCAAGAAGCTCGCGCCCGAGCCCCTCGAGCTGGCCATCGCCGGCACCCCCCCTTTCCAGGGGGCGGTGCTGCTGGGCGAGGGGCGGCCGTTCGTGTCGGCGGCGGTCTTCGTGGCCCCGGACTTCCTGGCCCGGCTGGCCGCCGACGGGCGAGACGCGGCCGAGGCGCTTCTGCCGGCGGTGCGCGCCGCGCTCCACGCCTTCAGCGACTACGAGAAGCCGAAGAAGCTCCTCATCCTGCCGGGCTCCCCGGCGGACCACCCGTCCATCATCACTCCAACACTCAAGGTGAAGCGGGCGGCCCTGCTCGAGCTCCTGGGCCCCCGCCTGGCGGCGCTCTACGAACCCCGCCACGAGCCGGCGGGCGGATAGCCCGGCACCGCCCGCTACACGGCCAGCCGGTCGAGGAAGTAGGGCAGCATCTTCCGCCACCAGGGCCAGTCGTGCGCCACGTCGGCGCCCCAGTAGTCGAACCAGGCCGGGATGCCCTTGGCGCGCAGGATCTCCTCGAGCGCGCGGGTGTCTGCGAGGCTGTCCTCCTCCCAGGATCCCTGTCCTGCCGCGAAGGCGATGGTCGAGTGCCGGTAGCGCTCCAGGTAGGTTGGATCGGCGAGGCCGGGCAGGTACTGCAACGGACTGTTGAAGTAGGTGGCGTCGTCCCACTGGTCGCCGACGAAGCTCCTCGCCGAGTAGAGGCCGGAGAGGCCGATGACGCCGTCGAAGACGTCCGGGCGCCGGAAGAAGAAGTTCGCTGCGTGGAAGGCCCCCATGCTGCAGCCGGTCGTCCACATGGTTTCGCGCCCCACCGCGCGCCGGACGAAGGGCACGAGCTCGTCCATCACGTACCGGTCGTAGTCGAGGTGGCGCCGGGCCCGCTCGGCCGGAGCCACGGCCGCGTTCGTCCAGCTCTGCCAGTCGATGCCGTCCACGGCCACCAGCCGGATCCGGCCCGCGGCGATGAACTCCTGGCACGCCTCCACCATGCCGAAGCCGGCGAAGTCGCCGACCCGGCCGTCCTGCGAGGGAAACGCCAGGATCGGGCGCCCCGCATGCCCGTACAGCTCGACCTCCATCTCCTGGCCGAGCGCCGGGCTGTTCCAGCGGTGTCGCTCCACTTGCATCGCGTCCCCTCTCCGATCAGCCCTTCTGCTGGATGGCGGCCGCGGCGGCCGCCAGTTCCTCGACGCGCGGCGACCGCAGGATGAAGCCGTAGTTTCCGATGGCGGAGCTGAAGACGTCGTTCACCCGCTCGTGGTGCACGAGGAGCGACCCGAAGCGCGACAGGACGTCCGGCAGGGAAAGGGCGTAGCGGAACCGGTCCTTCCGCCCCACGTAGGCCACGCACCAGGGGCGCTCGAAACGCTCCATGACCTTTCCGTGGACCACCAGGTCGGCCCAGGTCCGGTAGAGGTCGGCCTCGTTCTGGTAGTTCCACATGTCCACGGTCATCCCGCCGGGTGGGCGGACGTTCACCTCGAGCGCGGAGAGGGACCCGTCCGGACGGCGGAAGAACTCGATGTGGAAGAAGCGCTCGCGGATGTCGAAGGCCTTCACCAGGCGCCTGCCCGCGTCGGCCAGGTCGGTCTCGATCTCCCGGGCCGCGTGGTACCAGACGTCCGCGTCCTCGTTCACGACCTCCATGATCCCGCGGCTGTACCGCAGCGAGGCGTCGAAGACCACGTGACCGTCCAGGTCGGCCAGGCCGTCGTAGGTGACGATGTCGCCGTCCACGAAGCCCTCGAGGACGTAGTCCACCGACGGCACGGTTCTCAGGAACGATTCCAGATCGGCGCCGGTCTCGAGCTTCCAGGTGCGGGAGGCCCCCACACCGATGTCGGGCTTGGCGACGAGCGGGAACCCGACCTGGCGGACGAACGCACGGGCGGCCTCCTGGTCGCGAACGAGGTGGGCCGGGGCGGCCGGGACGCCGGCCCTGGCGAAGAGCCCCTTCATCCCTGTCTTGCGCTGGACGACCGCCAGGTCTGCCGGGCGGAGCCCCCAGACGTTGAAATCCTCCCGCAGCCGTGCCTCGGTCGAGAGCCAGTACTCGCTCATCGAGTCGATGCGGTCGATCTTCCCGTGCCGGAAGGTGAGGAACCCCAGGCCCCGGACCAGCTCGTCGTACCGGTGCATGTCGGTGACCCGGTAGTACTCGGACACCGCGCTCCGCAGCTCGGGTCTCAGGCGTTCCCAGGGCTCGTCGGCGATGGCCAGCGGATTCGCGCCCACGTCGCGCAGGCGAGCCACGAACTGCCAGAAGTTGAGGGGAAAATGGGGGGACAGGAAGACGACGTTCACGGTGGGCCTCCCCGTGCTGATTAACACGATCTGCGCCCAATTCCAGGATGACAACGTCAGACGACCGATCTAGGTTGCGTCGCTTCTTTTCACCCAACCACCACCGGGGTTCACAGCCGCCATGGACTCGTCGTTCCTCCGCAGGAAGCTTCCCTTCCTCGCCGCGCTCCTCGCCGTCGCCGCCCTCGCCTTCTCCCCCGCCCAGGCCGCTGCCCAGACGGACGTCGAGCAGGAGTTCGTCGGCTTCACCACCACCAACGTCCAGTGGCTCTATGGCTGGAACTTCAACGACAACCTGCTCGGCTACGACCCGCCCAGCAGGGGGATGATGACCCTCACCTTCAACAACTTCACCGAGTGGAAGTACGGCGACAGCTTCTTCTTCGCCGACCTCCAGAGCGGCAACAAGATCAACTCCTCCGGCCAGAACGCCTCGCTCTACGCCGAGTGGCACCCGCGCGTCTTCGTCAACCGGATCATCGGCGAGAAGAAGCCGCTCTTCGGGTTCATCCGGAACTACGGCGCCGCCTTCGAGGTCAACCAGGGCGCCGGCTTCCAGGCCTACATGGCCGGCGCGGGCATGGACTTCGAGATGCCCGGGTACATGAACATCGGCTTCAACTTCTACTGGCGGTACAGCGCGATCACGGGCGGGTTCACGCAGTTCCAGAACACCTGGCAGTTCAGCCCGTTCTGGACGATCCCGTTCAAGACCGGCCCCGTGCCCTGGGTGTTCACCGGCTTCCTCGACATGTTCCCGAACCCGAACGGCCAGCTCGACATCATGACCCAGCCCCAGCTGCTCGTGGACGTCCTCGGCCTCGCCGGTGGGAAGGGCAACCGTCTCTACCTGGGATGCGAGTGGTACATCCACTCGTACCAGAACGTCTACCCGAACGCCCCGACGCGGAAGACGGTCTCCGCGCCCCAGCTCATGGTGCAGTGGACCATTCACTGACCGGAGGCACCATGAGCCCCCGCACCGTCGGAATCACCGAGCGCCTGCCCCTCCTGCAGGCCCTCCCGCTCTCGCTGCAGCACCTCTTCGCCATGTTCGGCGCCACCGTGCTCGTGCCCTTCCTGGTCGGGCTCGACACCTCGGTGACGCTCTTCACGAGCGGTGTGGGGACTCTGGTCTACATCGTCATCACCAAGGGACGGATCCCCGCCTACCTGGGCTCCTCCTTCGCCTTCATCGCCGCGCTGTCCGGCATCCTGGCGGTGAAGCCAGGCCAGATCGCCCCCGACGAGCGGGTGGCCATCGCCATGGGCGGCTGCGTCACGGTGGGGCTCATCTACATCGTGGTGGCCGCGGCCATCGGCAAGTTCGGCACCGGCTGGGTGGACAAGCTCCTGCCGCCCGTCGTCATCGGCCCGGTGGTCATGGTGATCGGCCTGGGGCTGGCCGGCGTGGCCGTGAACGTCATGGCCATGCAGGGCGGCACGGGCACCTACCACCCCGAGTACTTCAAGGTGGCGCTGGTGGCGCTGGCCATCGCCATCCTGGCGGCCGTCTTCCTGAAGGGCTTCCTGGGCGTCATTCCCATCCTCATCGGGATCGTGGGCGGCTACGTGGTCGCCTTCGCGGTGGGCCAGGTGAACCTGTCCGGGGTGGCTGCAGCCAAGGCCGTGGCGGTTCCCCACTTCACGTTGCCCAAGTTCCAGTGGGGAGCGATCCTCACGCTGGCCCCCATCTCGCTGGTGGTGATCACCGAGCACATCGGCCACCTCATCGTCACCGAGAACGTCGTCGGTCAGAAGCTGGTGAAGGACCCGGGGTTGCACCGGTCGCTGGCCGGGGACGGCGTGGCCACCGCGATCTCCGGCCTGCTGGGCGGGCCTCCCAACACCACCTACGGCGAGAACATCGGCGTCATGGCCATCACCAAGGTGTACAGCGTGTGGGTCATCGGCGGCGCGGCGGTGATCGCCATCGCCATGTCCTTCTTCCCTCCCATCGGCGCGCTCATCCGCAGCATCCCCACCCAGGTCATGGGCGGCATCTGCATCCTGCTCTTCGGGATCATCGCCTCGGCGGGCGTGCGCATGCTGGTGGACGCCAAGGTCGACTTCTCCGAGACCCGGAACCTGATCATCGCCTCGGTGATCCTGGTCATCGGCATCGGCGGCGCCAAGATCCACCTCGGGCCGGTGGAGATCGGCGAGATGTCGCTGGCCACCTACGTGGGCGTGATCCTGAACCTGGTATTGCCGACGAAGCGCGCCAGCTCCGCGGAGCTGGCCGAGATGGCCGCGGCTCCGGACGTGTAGCCGGGCGGATCAGTCTCCGAGGAAGTACTCCACGGTGGTCACCACCCGGACCACCTTGCGCTCGGGCGAGTTGGGATCGCGGTCGGTCACGGTGAAGAGCCCCTGAGAGGCGCTCCGGATCTTCCCCACCTGGCTGCCCGAGTCCTTGGCGAACTTGGCGGCCGCCTCCCGCGCGCTCACGGTCGCCTGCTCGATCATCTCCGGCTTGATGGCGTTCAGCCCGGTGAAGAGGAACTGGGGGCGGTTGTCCCAGTCCTGCGAGAGCATGACGCCGCGCCCCACCAGCTGGCCGGAGCGATCCATGGCCTTCTTCACCGCCGCCACGTTCTTCGACCGGACGATGACGGTGGCCTGCTCGAGATAGCGCGGCCCGGAAGGTCGCCCCGCTTGCCCCGTGTTCTCGGTCTGCCGGTCCTGGATGTGCGGCACGGCGAAGCTCACCTCCTCGCGCGGGAATCCCGCCTCGACCAGGAATGCGGCGACCGCGTCGCGCTTCACGTCGACCCGCCTCTGAAGCTCGGCCAGGTCCTCGCCCGTGTCCTTGAACGTGACCGGCCAGATGGCCAGGTCGGCGTCCACCTCCCGCTCGGCCAGCCCTTTCACCGTGACCGAGCGTTGCGACTCGCGGATCCGGGTCACCGCGCCGGCCAGGGTGAACCCGGCGAAGGCGATTCCGAGTCCGAGCAGGGCACCGAGCACCAGGGCGGCGAGCGTGTTCCTTTGCATGCATCCTTCGTTAAGAGCGCGCGGGCCTCGCCGCCCGGGGTGCCCCATCCAGGGCCCGGGCAGGGCCCCGGCCTTTTCGGGTGGCGCCACGGACGGTCGTCCGTTATAGCGGACTACATGTCGACCGCCCGCACCAACCGCACCGCCCGCTCCCCCCGCTCCGCCGATCCCTACCGCGACCTCGCCGTCATCGACGCCCGGGCCCCGCGGCTGAACCAGCTCCTGACCGGGCTGCTCGCGCTGTCGGCCGTGGTCAGCGGGGCGTGGCCGCTCCTGGCGCTGGCGGCGGTGCAGATCTCCCTGGGGCTCTTCCTGGGAAGGCGATGGTGCCTGGCCTGCCGGATCTACTTCGCCTTCGTGCAGCCCGTGCTCGGGGAAGGCCCGGTCGAGGATTCACGCCCCGTGAAATTCGCGAACCAGGTCGGGGCGGGGTTCCTGGGATCGGCAACCCTGGCCCACCTGCTCGGGTGGCACCTCCTGGGCAACCTGCTCGGCGGCACCGTGGCTGCGCTGGCGCTCCTGGCCGCCGCCACCGGCTTCTGCCTGGGCTGCTCCCTGTACCGCGGCTGGGCGCTCCTGCGCGGGATCCGCGGCCGGACTCCCGGACACATCGACCTCGCCGAGGTGGGAGCCGCCCCGGGGCGGGACGCGGTGGTCCAGTTCACCCATCCGCTCTGCGGGGACTGCCAGTCGCTTACCGGCCGGCTCACGGCGTCGGGCAGGGCTCCGGTGCTGGTGGACGTGTCGCGCCGGCCCGAGCTGGCCCGGAAGTACGGAGTGGCCGTGGTGCCGCTCGCCGTGGCCGTCCGCGCCGACGGCAGCGTGGCCCGGCAGATTCACTGACGGCGGTTCCGAGGACGCGAAGGTCCGCGGATCGGCCGTCGGCCAGATGGGTATGCTGTCGAATTGGCTTGACGGGGAACCTCTCGGTTTCACGATCCGCGAAGACGTCGCGCAGTGAAGGCCTCTCTCGATGCGCAAGTCGCCCGCTGTTGCGCGCCGCGGGTTTCTGGCGAGGTTCGAAAGAGATCCGCGTGAAAGCGCGCCAGAAAGCGATTCCGTGCGTTTGGCGAGGGCGCGAAAACGCGTGAGACGATGCGTGCATGAACGACACGCAAGTGACCCACGCCCGCGAATCCTCCCGACGTCTCGCCGATCTCCTTCACCGTGAACGTGGCGCCATGACCGACTTCCTGCTGGCTCTGGCCGAGTTTGACCGGAGCCGGCTCTGGGTGCAGCTTGGCCACGCCAATCTCTTTGACTTCCTCCACCGGGAGCTGGGGCTATCCCGGGGTGCTGCCCACTATCGCAAGGTCGCGGCGCACCTTGTCCAGAGGTACCCCGAGATGGTCGAGCCGCTCCGGGAAGGCAAGTTGTGCATCACGGTCGTGCTCGAGCTGGCCCGGGTCATCACGCCGGAGAACAGCGCAATCGTCCTGCCCCAGTTCTTCCACCGGTCGAAGCAGGAGGCGAAGGCGATCGCGGTGGAGATCTGTCCCGCGGCGGTGATTCCGCGACGGGAGGTGGTGACGGAGGTGTCGCGTCCTGCCCAAGTTCAACCGGTTGAACTGGTGAAGACCCACCTCGTTCGGGCGGTGCCGGCGGCGGGTTCAACGGTGCGGCCGGAGGCGCCGATGCAGCTGGAGCCTCTCACTGCCGACCTGCGCCGCCTCCACATGACGGTGTCGAAGCAGTTCATCGACAAGCTCGACGCCGCGCGGAAGGGTCAGGGACACGCCCAGCCGGGTGGCTCGGCGGAGGAGGTCATCGAGGCCGCGCTCGACCTCCTGCTGGCGCAGCAGGCCAAGCGACGGGCAGAGGTGAA
>Ga0209253_10001611_pt1 | contig 19840 bp, 20 predicted proteins | sample FrelakmetBRP12BR_FD_187145 | JGI IMG/M metagenome (GOLD analysis project Ga0209253, IMG submission 187145) | Freshwater lake sediment microbial communities from the University of Notre Dame, USA, for methane emissions studies - BRP12 BR (SPAdes)... | ecosystem: Environmental > Aquatic >... | reverse complement strand
GCAGACTTCTGCATTCTGGGCCGCGTGGTACGTCTACTTCGGCTGGGCCGCGTCGCAGTTCTACGCCGGTGGCCGATGGTGCTCGTGGCTACGGGGCATGCTCGTGGCCGCAATCGGGCACGCGCTGATCATCGGCATCCTCGTCGCTGGGAGCGCAGCCTACGAAACGATCACCAAGGCGTAGCTCGACCAGCTCAACCGTCTTGGCCACTTCGTTAGTTGGCGAACCGCCGCAAGCACTTGGGGCTCCAGCCGGCCAGCTCGCATTCAACCGAGGGACAGGTGGAAGCTGGCCGACGATCTGCGCCGAGTGCGGTCGATGCCCTGGTTTCAAGGCACTGCAGACATAGCCCGTCGTCCGCGCGCGGCGGCGAAATCTCAAAACCGGCCGCGCAAGGAATTGTCGTGTCAGCCGGCGTCGAAGGCTGATCGAATGCCCGCTGGTCGAGGGAGTGAAGTAACGTTGTCGACCCTTCGCGGTCCATCGAGCCCTCAAGTTGAGAACCGGTAAGCAGTCACTGGCCTTCTTGGTCCGTCCCTCAGCCAAGAGAAGGTGCTGACATGGACGGCGCGACGGTTGAGACATGAGTCCAGGCAATTCCAAACAACTTGGCTATGCGCACGGAGCAGGCAGCTCCGCGTCCTCGCCGGTCGTGATGCCGCCGGAGATGAAGATCTTGTTGCCCCTGACGCGCGGGCGGACATCGGCCTGCAGCAGCGCCTTCGTGCGCAGCACACCGAGATTGCTGCCCGCTGCCGGTCGGTCAGCGTCATCGCGGCCGGACGAATTGACTCCGATCAACGGTACGATGGACAGTGTCCGTCAGCGGAGTGAGCGATGATTGAAGGACGGCTCGTGCGCGGTCTCGGGCAGGCCGCAAATTTCACCCGTATTGACTGGGTGCGCCGGCAGTTCGTTGAGCTCGCGGGCATCGATCCGTTCCCGGGCACCCTCAATCTGATTCTCGATGACGACGGCAATCGCTATCGATGGCGAAGCTGGTGCGAGCATGCGGGCGCGGGACTCGCTCGCGAGGACCTGTCGTTCTGCGAAGCGAACTGCTATCCGGCGCGCGTCGAGGGACGCATCCCGGCGGCGATCGTCGTCCCGCAGGTCGAGGACTATCCACTCGACAAGGTGGAACTGGTGGCGGCACTACCGCTGCGCCGCCATCTGGCGCTCGAAGAAGGCATGCGAGTGCGCATCGAGCTTTGCAGGCCGCTCGCCGCGAAGGCGGTACTGTTCGATCTGGACGGCACGCTGGTCGACACCGTCGGTGCGTACTTCGAGATTGCGCGCCTCGCGGCCAGCGCGCACGGGTTGGAGGTCACCGAGCGGCACGTGCGCGAGTCGCTATGCAGCAGCGGCAACTTCTGGAAGGGCATCGTGCCCGATGCGCACCCTGACGGTGCCGAGGTGCGCAGGGCGCTGACTGCACATGCCGCGCGTGAATGGCCGCGCGTTCTGCGCGAGCAGGGAAGGATGCTCGACGGTCTCGTCGACACGCTCGATGCGCTGAAGCGCAAAGGCGTCGCGCTTGCGATTGTCAGCGGGGCACGCCCGGAAGTGCTGGAGCTCTTCCGCGACAACGACCTGCTCGCGCGATTCGATGCGGTGATCCTTGGCGCAGACGTCGCCCGGCGCAAGCCCGACCCGGAAGGCATCGTGAAGGCGCTCGACACGCTCGGCGTCGCGCCAGGCGAAGCGGTCTACGTCGGTGACACGCCGGTCGACATTCAGGCTAGCCGCGCGGCTGGTGTGCGCGCCGTCGCCGTGCTGACCGGAGCCGGCGACAGCGCGCTGCTGTCCGCGCACGAGCCTGACCGGCTGATAGCGTCGCACGCGAAGCTCGACGGCATCATCGCACCGGTCAATCGCGCAGCAGCCGGATGTCTATCGCCTCCGGACCCGGCTTGATCGTCGAAAGGACGTGCGTGAATATCGGCCAGCTCCTGGTCGCCCCCGAAGTTCGAGAACAGAAAGTTCAGATGCCGATGCCGGTACGCGGGTTCGAGCAGTTGAACTGTCCATGCAGTAGTTCTGGGCACTGCGCCGACGAGCTGCTGGCGCAGCGCGCACGGCGCAACGAGTTTGAACAGCCGCGGTTGAGCGACCAGTTCACGAGGTGCTGGCGAACGTCGCTTGATGGCCGGTCAGCGACGTCTACGGTCTGCTAACGGGCAGTTCGGGTCGCCGAGGTCTGTGCGCGCGAGAATGATCGACCCGGAATTGAAATCCAATCCTTTTCGTAGCCATGCCGCGCGGCGTGCGCAGGAGGCGAACCGATGGACCCCACCGAAGACATGCACTTCTACGAACCGGCTCACGGCCACGGCTTGGCGCACGATCCCTTCAACTCGATCGTCGCCCCGCGACCGATCGGCTGGATCTCGACCCACGATGGCGCCGGCCACAACAACCTCGCCCCCTACAGCTTCTTCAACGCCTTCAACTACGTCCCGCCGATCATCGGGTTCTCGAGCATCGGCCGCAAAGACACGCTTCGAAATGCCGAGCGAACCGGCGAGTTCGCCTGGAACCTCGTCACGCGCGAACTCGCCGAGCGAATGAACGCCACCAGTGCGACGGCCCCCTCGGAGATCGATGAATTCGTGCTGGCGGGGCTGACTGCCACCGCCTCGATGAGGATCGGCGCGCCGCGCGTGGCCGAGAGCCCGGTGAACTTCGAATGCCGGGTGACACAGGTCGTGCAATTGCAGGGCCGGGACGGCCAAGCGGTCCAGACGTGGCTGGTGCTTGGCGAGGTCGTCGCCGTCCACATCGCGCGGCGACTGATCGTCGACGGCGTCTATCGCACGGCAGCGGCGCAGCCGGTCATGCGAGGCGGGGGCGCGGGCGACTACTTCGCGATCTGGCCCGAGGCGCTGTTCCAGATGACCCGGCCCCGCTGACGTGCTGGGCGTCGCGACCGCCGCCGCGCGCGAACTGCCCGCTTGGCTGCAGGCTGCGCGGAAGGCGGACCCAACGAATGTCGGCTTGGCAGTATTCTCAGCGGCATGACAAACGCAGTTCAGCTGACCTCGTTGGTCAGGGCTGAACCCACATATCCGGAGACAGCATGACAGTCGCGCAGATGAAGCCACCTCTGATCCCGATCTCGGGCCTGGCCCACATCGGCATCCGTGTGCACGACCTCGAGCGCTCGGTGCGTTTCTACGAATTGCTCGGCTTCCACAAGAGCGCCGGTCCGATCGGCCCGGAGCCCGTGGCGATCCTCGATCACCCGTCGGGGCTGGAAGTGAACCTTGTGCTCAACGCGCCGAACGCGAGCGAGCCGAACATCCTCATGGATGTACCGGATAAACACCCAGGAATCACCCACTTCGCACTTCTGTGCCCTGACATCATGGCTGCGAAGGAGCGGCTCGAGGCGGCTGGCATCGCGTTGAGCGGCGGGCCGGTCCGCTTCGGGCCCGCAGCGCAGGGGATCTTCGTGCGCGACCCCGATCGCAACGTGATCGAACTGCACCAGCGCGGCTGACTTCACGCGAAACGTCAAGGTCTCCGCACGCCAACGTCACCACGCGCAGGTCGTTGCCGGCGGCGATCGCGCCACGGCTTCTCAGTGCTGGGCGACGGACTTGCGCGTCACGTAGCCGATCGAAAGCCCTTGCGCGAAGATCGAGAACACGACGACGCCGTAGGTCAGCGCGACCACCGTGTCGCGCTCCGGCCCGGCAGGCAGTGACAGCGCCAGCGCCACCGAAATGCCGCCGCGCAGGCCGCCCCAGGTCAACACCTTCCACGATCCGCGCGGCAAGTTGAAAGCCTGCGGCAGCAGCGCCACCGGCAACCCGGCGATGACGGCGCGCGCAAGCAGAGTCACCACCACGGCCAGCGCCGCGGCAACCCATTCGCCGAACCCGAACGTGACGAGCAGGACCTCCATGCCCATCAGGACGAACAGCACGGCGTTGAGGATCTGATCCAGCAACTCCCAGAACATGTCGAGGTAGCGGCGCGTCGTGTCCGACATGGCCAGCGCGCGGCCCTGGTTGCCGATCATCAGCCCGACGATCACCATCGCCAGCGGGCCGGACACATGCAGCTTGCTCGCCAGCACGTAGCCGCCCGTCACGGCCGCCAGCGTCAAAAGCACCTCGACGTGATAGTTGTCCACGCTCTTCAGCAGGCGAAACGTCAGATAGCCAAGCGCCAGGCCGAACAGCACGCCGCCGCCGGCTTCGTGCAACAAGAGTTGCAGCCCCTGGTCGGCCGTCGGTGTGATGCCGCTGGCCAGCATGCCCGCAAGCAGCGAGAAGATCACCACGCCCACGCCGTCGTTGAACAGCGACTCGCCGGCGATCACCAGTTCCAGTTCCTTCGGTGCGTGGGCCGATTTGAGAATGCCCATCACGGCGATCGGATCGGTCGGCGAAATCAAGGCGCCGAAGAGCAGGCAGTAGATCAGCGGCAGGCTCAGGTTCAGCAGTGGAAGTGCGGCCCACATCCCGTAGCCCACGGCGAGCGTCGACAGCGTCGTACCCAGCACTGCCAATGCCGCCACCGGCCAACGGTAGATCTTCAACTGCTTGAGGTCGACATGCAGTGCGCCGGCAAACAGGAGCATCGACAGCATGCCCTGCATGACGACGTTCGAGAAGTCGATGGAACGCAGAAGCGTTTCCTCGTACTGGCGTAGGCCGCGCGCAATACCCGCGGCGTCCAGCCCGACCAGCGCCAGCGAAAGCGCCAGCGACGCCGCCATCATCCCGATCGCCGTGGGCAGCCCGATGAAGCGGTGGTTCAGGTAGGCGAGCAGCGCGGTGATGACGAGGCAGACGGCGGCGACTTCAAGCATTTGAACCTTCGCAAATGGCCGCGGTTGGCTGGCAGCTGGACTCTCATCCGCCGAGCCCGATGGTGCAGGCCGCCACGACCACTGCGATCGCGACGATTGCGGATCGCCGCGCTAACCGGATTGCGCGAGGTCCGGCATGAAGTAGAACATCAGCGCGATGATCAGGTAGACGACAATGAGCTGCACGCCCTTGTACCAATTGGAGTGCCCGTCGCCGCAGACGACGGCGCCGATCAGCACCGCCATGAACAGCGCCCCGACTTCGGCGCGCCCGAACGACAGATCGAGCGGCTGCGGCGCGATGAAGTAGCTGGCCAGAACCAGCACCGGCGCCACGAACAGCGCGATCTGGATCGAGCTGCCGAGCGCGATGCCAATCGTCATGTCCACCCGGTTCTTGCGCGCCATCACGATCGCCGAACCGCTGTCGGCCGCGCCGCCGACGATGGCGACGAACACGATGCCGATGAACACCTGCGTCATGCCGAGCGCCTCGCCGGTGCCCTCGGCCGCGCCGACCAGGACCTCGCTCATCCACGCCGCCAGCACCGAGGCGCCGACCAGGCTGCCCACTGCGCGCTGCACGCTCCAGGGCGGGCCCTCGGCACCGTGGCCGCCTTCGCCACCGTGTTCGCCCTCGGCGGCGAATTCGCCCGGATGGGTCTTCAGCATGAATAGCAGGTACAGCGCGTAAGCCGCGAGCAACAGCACGGCCAGGCCGATGTTCAACATCGTCTCCTGGCGGATGGTTTCCTCGGGCGCGAAGAAACGGCTGAAAGCGCTCGGCACGGCCAGGCTGATCACGGCGATCAGCATCATCGAGCTGTAGACCCGCGCCGCCCTGGGGTTGTAGTCCTGGTTGCGGTGGCGCAGGCCGCCGAGGAAGAAGGCGACTCCGAGCGCAAGCAGGATATTGGCGAGGATCGCGCCGATCAGCGAGGCGCGCACCATGTCGAGCAGGCCCGCCTTGAGCGCCACGAAGGAAATGATGAGCTCGGGCGCATTGCCGAAGGTGGCGTTGAGCAGCCCGCCGACGGCGTCGCCGGTGCGTGTGGCGATCTGCTCGGTCGCCCGCACGATGAGGCTCGCGATCGGCACGATCGCCAGCGCCGCAGCGAAGAACACCAGCGGCGGCGTCGCGCCGGCATGCTCGAGCGCGAGCGTGACGGGGATGAAGGCGAACAGCCAGTTGAGCGAGGGCTTCATGCCAGTTCCGATCTCATTCGATCATTCACGGACGCGGGAAATCGTAGTTCACGATGAAGCGGAAGTCGTTGATCGCAGGGTCGCCGCCGCCGCGCTGGTTGACGCGGGCGTAGCGCATGCGGAACGACAGTCCGCGCAGGTCTCCGCCCTTGGGTGGCCTCCACTGCAAATCGAAGCCGTATTCGTCCTCGTTGAAGACCGGGGCAGAAAGCCCGCTGCCGTGCACCCAGAGCGCGTAGCCGGTCAGGCCTTCCACACCGTGGCGCGAGAAGTCGTAGGCCGCCTTCAAAATCGCCGCCGACTCCTTCGCTCGGTTGAAATCCTGCACCTGCACGCTGCTGTAGCCCGGATAGCTGCTCCAGGGATTACGCATGCTGGAGCCGCTCGCCGTATCGGTGTAGCCCAGTGTGAACGTCGCCGGACCCACGCTGAGCTCGCTCCGGATGCCCCACTGGTGGGTGGAGAACGACTACCCTGTCAGCAGATCGTCGCCGGTGCTGCGCTGGTCTGCGTACTGCGCGGCGAGCTTCAGTGTGTACCCTTCAGCCGGGGTCAGCGTGTACTTGCCCTCGGTGTAGAAGATGTTGATGATGTCGTCGGAGTAGTAGTCGATCGCGCCGATCGACAAGTCCTTCTGGGCGAAATTGACGCCCCCGAAGAACACGCCGCGATCCACGCTGGCGCCGGCATCGCGCGACATCCAGACGAACTGGTCGGAATTTCTCTCCTTGATCCTCGAGATGTAGCCACCACCGAAGCGCCAAGCGGATGCGCCATCCTTGCCGCCGCCCTCCGTGCCGTAGGCGGTGATCCCCTCGAACGTGTTCGGCGTCATGCGGACGTCGAACTTGTTGATGTACGGCGTGTCGTATTCCTTGCGGCCGAAGGCCGCGAAGATCCGTTCGGTCAACTTGAACTCGCCGTATAGCTGTCCCAGTACGGCGTAGCCTTCTTGCCCGGGCTTGAGCAGCAAAGTGCCGTCTCGGTCGTCCGGCGCATACAGCGGTGCCGATCCGTACGCGACACCGCCGAGGCGAAAGACGTTGGCGATGTAGCCGGACTGGTAGGACACCGAACCGCCGATCGTCCAGGCCTCGCTTCGGGTGTCATCGTACTTGTCGCGGTTGAAGTAGAAGGTTCGCGCCTGGGCGCTGATCTTCGTGTCGTCGAAGAACGGCTCCTTCATCGGCGCATTGGCGGGAGCAATCGCCTGCGTGGGCTCCGGGTTGGCCATGTTGAGCTGTTCCATCGGCGTGGGGTCGGCGGGTGGGCCGGCGGACTGAGCCTGGGCCAGCGACGGGGGAATGCCTCCCAGCAGCAGCGCGAGACCCATCACAGCGAGGCGCCAGGCCGCCGCGATGTACGGCACAGGCTGGAACGCATGGACCTCAATAGTCAAGTGCGCGGTCACGGCAATCTACCGTTGATTCATCATCCGTTCGACATCATCGCCATGCGATCTATCGTGCCTCGCCAACCTGGGCGTTTCGGGACCGGCGTGCAGGAATGATAAAGCGCAATAGATGCTCGACAATCATCCAGTACGCTGGCATCGAGTCGAGGCGAGTGACTACTGAGCAGGAGATGCCTGATGACCAGGCGATATGAATCGAAACGAGCCACCACGAGCCGCCACCGCATGAAGATTTGGGTCGCCCTGATGGCCGGCCTCGGTCTGATGTTCGTCGACCTCGACGCCAGCAGCCACGACGCCGGCGCGGCCGACAAGGCCAAGCTCGAGAAGGTGTTCCCGGCCAAGCCCGGCTATTCGCCGTACGCGGGGCGCAGCTTCCCGACGCTGCCGCTGTTCGGCGACACGCACCTGCATACGGGGTACTCGATGGACGCGGGTGCGTTCGGCGCCCGTCTGACGCCCAAGGACGCCTACCGCTTTGCGCGCGGCGAGGAGATCTCGTCCAATTCCGGCCAGCCGGTCAAGCTGTCGCGTCCGCTCGATTTCCTGGTCGTCGCCGACCACTCCGACGGCATGGGTTTCTTCCCGCAGCTGATGGGCGGCGACCCCGAACTGCTGGCCACGCCGCAGGGGCGCAAGTGGTACGACGAGATCCGCGGCGGCAAGGGCGCCGAGGCGGCGATGGACATCATCACCAGCTTCGGCAAGGGCCAGCTGCCCAAGGGCTTCCCGGTGCCGGGCACGGCGTCGTATCGCAACGCCTGGCAAGAGACGATCAAGGCGGCCGAGGCCTACAACGAGCCGGGGCGCTTCACCGCGTTCATCGGTTACGAATGGACCTCGAACACCGGCGGCAACAACCTGCACCGCAACGTCGTGTTCCGCGGCAACGGCGCGCAGGCCGGCCTGGTCGAGCCCTTCACCACGCTGAAGCCACTCGGCAGCGACAACCCGGTGGATCTGTGGAAGTGGATGGCGGCCACCGAGCAGAGGACTGGCAGCGAGGTGCTGGCCATCGCGCACAACGGCAACCTGAGCAACGGGCGCATGTTCCCGATCGTCGAGGCCTTCGGCAAGAAGCTCGACAAGACCTACGTGCAGACGCGTGCCCGCTGGGAGCCGCTGTACGAGATGACGCAGACCAAGGGCACCGGCGAAGCGCACCCCTTCCTGTCGCCCAACGACGAGTTCGCCAACTTCGAGATCTGGGACAAGGGCAACCTCGACGGTAGCGCGGCGAAGACGAAGGACATGCTCGAGTACGAGTACGCGCGCTCGAGCCTGAAGAACGGCCTGGTGCTGGAAGCCAAGCTGGGCACCAACCCGTACAAGTTCGGCATGATCGGCAGCAGCGACGCGCACACCGGCCTGGCGGCGATGGAGGAAGACAACTTCTTCGGCAAGACCGCGCCGCAGGAGCCCAGCCCCGAGCGCATGACCAAGGCCTTCTTCGACAACCCGAAAACCGGCGTGAAGATCATGGACTGGGAGGTCGGCGCCTCGGGGTTCGCCGCGGTGTGGGCCACCGCCAACACGCGCGAGGCGATCTTCGACGCGATGAAGCGCCGCGAGACCTACGCCACCACCGGCCCGCGCATGGCGGTGCGTTTCTTCGGCGGCTTCGACTTCGACGCCAAGGACGCGAACAACCGCATGCCGGCGCAGATCGGCTACGCCAAAGGCGTGCCGATGGGCGGCGACCTGAGCGCCGCGCCGCAAGGCAAGTCGCCCACCTTCCTGGTGGCCGCGCTCAAGGACGCGATCGGCGCCAACCTCGACCGCATCCAGGTCGTCAAGGGCTGGCTCGACAAGGACGGCAAGACGCAGGAGCGCGTCTACGACGTGGTGGTCTCCGGTGGCCGCACGATCGACGCCGAAGGCCGCTGCAAGACGCCGGTGGGCAACACGGTGGATGTCGACAACGCGACCTGGACCAACACCATCGGCGCACCCGAGCTGATCACCGTGTGGAAGGACCCGCAGTTCGACGCCAAGCAGCGCGCCTTCTACTACGCCCGCGTGATCGAGATACCGACGCCGCGCTGGACCGCCTACGACGCCAAGCGTTTCGGCGTCAAGCCGTTGCCCGGCACGGCGATGGTGCTGCAGGAGCGCGCCTACACCGCGCCGATCTGGTACACGCCGGGCAAGTGAGGGCGGCTTCCTGCGCTCGAGGGCGGCACGCCGCGAACCGCGGCTGAATTTCCCGGCGATCGGCGCGCTGCTGTCCGCTGCGTTCGAGTGGAGCGGTGGCGCGGCGGCCATACGCCGGTGAACCGATGGTCGATGACACAATCGCGCGATCGATGAACACGCGGTCTGCGCCGCACGATCGGAGCCAGGACATGTCGAGAAACCAGGGCGACCTCGCGCAAATCACGCTGGGCGTTGCGTTCGTCGTGTTGCTCGCGGCCGCGTCGTTCTGGGTGCTGAGCCCGTTTCTGCTGGCGCTGGTCTGGGCGACGATGATCGTCATCACGACCTGGCCGGTGATGACCGCGCTGCAGCGACGCCTCGGCGGGCGTCGCGGCGCGGCGGTGGCGGTGATGACGCTGCTGCTGCTGCTGGCCTTCATCCTGCCCTTCGGGCTTGCGATTGCCATGGTGGTGACGAACGTGCCCGAGATCGCCTCGTGGTTCAGCACTGCGCTGACATGGCACGTGCCCACGGCGCCGCAATGGGTGTCCGATCTTCCGGTGGTCGGCGAACGCGCGGCGGCGTTCTGGAACGATCTGGCCACCGGGGGCCTGGCGCGCGTGAAGCCCTACGCCACGCAGGCGGTCACCTGGTTTGCCGGCCAGCTCGGTTCGGTCGGCGCGGCGCTGGTGCACATGGTGTTCACCCTGGTGATCTCGGTCATCCTGTACGGGCTGGGCGACGTCGCGGCGCAAGGCGTGCGGCTGTTCTTCCAGCGTCTCGCGGGCGACCGCGGCGACCGGGCGGTCGTGCTGGCCGCGCAGGCGGTGCGCGGCGTGGCGCTTGGCGTGGTGGTCACCGCGATCGCCCAGACGGCGGTTGGCAGCATCGGCCTGGCGCTGTCCGGCGCGCCGTTCGCCGGGCCGCTGACCCTGTTGATCCTGCTGCTGTGCATCGCGCAGATCGGCCCGCTGCTGGTACTGGGGCCGGCGGTGATCTGGATGTACGCCACCGGCGACAGCGTTTCGGCGACGGTGCTGCTGGTCTTCACCGTCGTGGCCGGCACGATGGACAACGTGCTGCGTCCCTACCTCATCAAGAAGGGCGCCGATCTTCCGCTGCTGCTGATCTTCGCCGGCGTGATCGGCGGTCTGCTGTCGCTCGGCGTCGTCGGTATCTTCGTCGGGCCGGTGGTGCTCGCGGTCACTTATCGCCTGGTCGGGGAATGGGTGCGCAGCGGCACTGCGGATCCGGGCCCGGACGCTGCGGGCGACGACGCGCCCGCGTGAGGCGAGAGCCTGCGCCCCCGCCTCAGCGGGTCAACGTCCATCCGCCGGATTCCTTCGGGCAGAAGTTGTATTTCCCGGTGGCCGAGCGCCCCTTGGCCTTGTTGGCGATGAACAGTGTGCGGCAGGTCGCTCCGGCGCTCTGGTAGTTCTTCAGCATCTTGATCTCGCCGCTCGCCTTGGACTTCGGGTTCGACCAGGTGCGCGCGTCTCCGATGACGCCCTTGTCCAGCACTTCATTCAGCGTCGCGTCGAACAGCGCGTGATCCTCCTTGCTGAAGTACGAATACGGCGTGTCCGTCATGAACGTGTAGTCGCCCGCGCTGGCCTGCGTCGCCGCGGCGAGCAAGGCGATCATCAATCCGCGGCGAATGCGAGTGTCGAATGGCATGGAGCGTGTCCTTCTGAAGGGGCGCTGGCAGGCGCTGCACGGATTGTCGTATGAACCGGCGGCGATACAAGCCACCGGGCTGGGTACACTGCGCCGCAATCGTCGCTGGTGTGCAGGGCAGGCCGTCACCCCGGGGCAGACTTCCACGAAAGGTTCCGCATGAAGCTCGCACACCTGGTTCCAGTCGCATTGATGTGCGCAGCGCTGGGCGCATGGGCCGCCGACGCCAAGCCGCCGGCGGCGAAGAAACGCGTGCTGATCGACCTGTCGTCCGAGATGCTGATCGACGCGCCGAGCGCCGTGGCGATTCTCGGCGAGCGGATTCCCGAGAAGGTGTGGAAGCTCTACCCGGCCCGGAAATGGGGTTTCGCCAGCCAGGTCGAGGGCGGCTTCACGCAGGACAAGACCTGTGTGATCACGGCGCGCGTGATGCTGGCGCCGCTGTCGGCCACCAACGGCGTGATCCTGCGTCCGGCCAAACGGGCCACCGCATTCGAGGCGATTCCGAACGCGACGATCGAGCAATGCCGCGCCATGGCCAAGGACAAGCTGCGCGAAGCCGCCGACGCGGTCGTGTCGAGCCTCGTCAAGACCTGAGGCAGCGCGCGCCCCGCCCCCGGCTGCGGATAAGCCCGGCTGTTCGAGCTGGCGAATTCGGGCATCATCGAACGACGGACGCAATCTTGGGGCATGCATGATCTCGGTGACGACGCGTCTCGCGCTGGGCTATGGTTCGATGCTGGTGCACGCCGTCACGCGGCGCGATCTGTTGCGCCAGCCGCCGGTCCGCGCGGCGCTGGCGCGCCAGATTCAGGTCACCGGCGTGCAGGCGCTGCCCTACGTGTGCGGCGTGGCGCTGCTGTTCGGCGCGGTGGTGGTAACGCGCGTGCTCGAATTGCTCGGCCCCGACGACGACACCGCGCTGAAGGCCGTGGTGTGGGGCGGCATTCGCGAGCTCGGGCCGCTGTTGACCGCGCTGATCATCATCGCGCGTAGCGGCGTGGCGATCGCCGCCGAGGTCGGCCTGATGCGGCTGCGCGGCGGTATCAGCGATGCCTACTGGAAAGACATCACCCATGAGGAAGAGGTGGTGCTGCCGCGCGTGCTCGGCTCGGCCATATCGGCGGCGGCGCTGGTGATCTGCTTCCAGTTCATCGCGATCGGCTCGGCCCTGGTGGCCAGCGCCTGGACACTGGGCACGGAGATCGAGTTCGAGCTCGATTCGTTCCTGACCACGGCCAACTGGTGGCAGGTGCCGCTGTCGATCGGCAAGGCGCTGCTGTTCGGCGCCGGCATCGCCGTCATCTCCTGCTACCACGGCCTGCAGGTGAAGACCGATGTCGGCGAACTGCCCAAGGCGGTGGTCGCCGCCTGCCTGGGCAGCCTGACCTTCGTACTGGCGGTCGACGTGGTCGCCGTGCTGATCCTGCTGCGTTGATGGAGCTCTCCATGCCATTCGCAACGCGGGCCGCGCAGGCCGCGGGACCTGGGGTGCACCGATGAGCGACGAAGCGCCGAAGGCCCGATCGCGGCGCTACCAGATCACCGCGCTGCTGGTGCTCGCCGTCGTGCTTGGCGCGCTGCTGATCGGCGGCATCGCGTACCAGCACGGCAGCCTCTCGCGCCGGGCCGAGGTGTATTTCATCGCCGACGACGTCACCGGGCTGGCGCCGGGCACCACGGTTCGGATGAGCGGTTTTCGCATCGGCAAGGTCGCCGAACTGCAATTGCAGGACGACCTGAACGTCAAGGTCGTGCTCGTCATCGAAGTCGAGCCGTTCAACCATCTGCGCTCCGACGCCCGTGCCATCCTGGTGCGCGAGCAGCTCAAGCCGGCGGCGATCGACCTGCGCGCGGGCTCCGCCGCCACGCCGCTGCCCGAGGGCGACCCGCGCGTGGGCTTCAGCCGTCGCGGCACGCTGACCGAAGTCGCCGAGGATCTTCGCACGCGCCTCGCGCCGATCCTCGACGACGTCAAGCAACTGACCGGCGTCGCGCGCGAGCGGCGTGGCGACGTCGACGCGGTGCTCAAGAACGCCAGCGAGGTCTCGCGCGAGCTGGCCGGCGCCGCCAAGGAGATGCGCGCGCTGACCGCCGAGTTGCGCCAGCGCGCGAGCCGGCTCGGCGCGCAGTCCGAGGCGACGATGGCCGAGGTCAACCGCTCGGTCGTGCGCACCGGCGGCCTGATCGGCCAGGCCGAGAAGAGCCTGGATTCGGTGAATTCCAAGCTGCCCGGCCTGTTGCTCAAGGCCGAGGACATGCTCGGCAACCTCGACGCCGTGATGCGCGACGCGCGCACCATCTCGGCCGCCGCCGCGGTGGCGGTGCCCGGCATGCTGCAGAGCGTGTCGCCGATGCTCGACGATTCGCGCGAGATGGTGCAGGGCGTGCGGCAGTCCTGGCCGCTGCGCGGCATGATGCCCGCGCCGGCGCCGGCCCTGCTGCCGATCGACAGCCATGACAGTGCAGCCCTGCGTGGACCGGCCGCTCGCTGATCGCGCGTGTCGCGGCGCCGCCGGGCTGGCCGTCGTGCTGTTCGCGCTGTGGCTCGCGGGTTGCAGCAGCGCGGCCCGGCCGAGCCTGAATCCGCCGCAGCAAACGTCGACCACGTTGAGCCAGAGCGCGGCGCGTGCGCTCGGCCGGGGCGATCTGGCGCAGGCGCGCAAGCTCTACGAAGGCGCGCTCGCCGCGGCCGAATCGGTCGAGGACTTCGAGCTCGCCGGCGCGGCGCTGCTGAACCTGGCGCTGGTGCATTCCCGTGCCGGCGAACTCGCCGCCGGCCATGCACGCGTCGACCGCATCCTCGCCGCGCCGCAGCGCTATGGTGCCGCCCTGCAGGCCCGCGCCGCCGCGCGCAAGGCCTTGCTCTATCTCGATGCGCCCGATCTCGACGCGGCGCTGCGCTGGGCCGATGCGGCACAGGCCGCCTGCCCGGCGCCGTGCGAACTCAACGCCATGCTGGCCGATCTGCGCGCCCATGTGGCGTTGCAGCGCGGCGACGCGGCGTCGGCGGCGCAGTTCGCCGCACGGGCGGCGGAGGTGGCCGCCCAGGCCGAGCAGCAGGCCGAGCAGGCCAACGCCCTTCGGCTGCTCGGACGCGCGCGCAGCCACGGCGGGCAGACGGCAGAGGCCGCTGCGGCGCTGGCGCAGGCGCTCGCGATCGACCAGCGGCTCGGGCTGCCCGAGCGCGTGGCGCTCGACCTGCTGTACGCCGGCGAGAACGAGCAACGCCGGTCGCAGCCGGCCGCCGCGCGCGAGTACTACGAACGTGCGCTCGTCGTCTACCAGGCCGCGGGGCAGCCCAAGGCGGCCGAGTCGATGCGCGCGCGAATCGCGTCGATCGGCGAGACGGCGCCGAACAAGCCGTGAGGCGCAGGCCGCCCGTGAACGGGTGTCGGGACCGACCTGTCGCCGAGGCCGGACTCCTCAGCCTTCGGTCGCTGCAGCCCTGAACGGGTTCAATACCGAAACACCGAACGGTCTGAAGTCGCCCGTGTTCCGTGTGACGACGGTCAGGTTGTGCACCTTCGCCGTTGCCGCAATCATCGCGTCCTCGTAGACGGTGTCGGACCGGCGGTGCATCAGTTGTGCCCAGACTCGAAACGTGGCTGCATCCATCGGCAACACGTTGTACGAGCCCGCGACAACGTCGAGCCAGGCTTCGATTTCCGCCGCCTTCGTTTCGTCCTGATCACGAGTCAGTTCGATGCCTGCCTGAATCTCAGCGATCGTCACGGCCGAAAGGTGCAAGTGCGCGTCCTCCACGGCCGACAGCCAGGCCACCACTGCGCCGTGCGGGCGAGGCTTCCTCAGCTCGGAAACAACGTTCGTGTCCAGGAGGAACATGCGCTCAGGCAATGACCGTCACCTTGCGCCGGCGGGCGGCGCCTCGCGCGGGCACTGGGATCGCTGCCCTCGCCGCGTCCCACATCAGCAACTGCTTCAGCGACGGTCTGGCCGCCGCCTGCAGGCGGCGCCACTCCTCGACGGAAACCAGGATCGCGGCCTCCGCGCCTCGCCTTGTGACCATCTGGGGCCCTTCGGAGAGGCATCGTTCGAGGAACTCGCTGAACCGCGCCTTCGCGTCCTGAACCGGCCATGCGTCCATTCCGGACCTCCATCGTGCATCGTGACTAGATTGCTGACTAGTTTAGCGCCTTGAACAGCAGCGGTCGAGCCGCGGCCCGGAGGCCTCAGGACGCGACGGCTGCGGCGCAGCCCGGCGACGCACCGCCCGCCACGGCCTTGAGCGCTGCCGCCAATGTGTCGCCGAGTTGCGCCACCGCCGCGCGATGGCCGGCGGCCAGCGCCGGCACGCCGCTGGCCACCGGTTGTTCGAAGACGCTGCGGCAGCGCAGCGTGGTGCCGCTGCTGTCCGCCGACCGGACCGTCCATTCGGTCTCGAGCCGCGCATAGCGGCCCACCGCCGAGTCGAAGCGTTGCACCTCGATCGCGACTCGCCACGGTTTGCCCGGTGTGGCTGGCGCCGCGGCCGATGCCGGGCTGGCGGCCAACGCCAAGGCGATGCGCTGCGACAGCGCGGCGCGGATCTCGTCGCCCAGCGGCGCGATCCAGCGGTCGTATTCGAGCACGGCCAGCGTGTCATCGGCCAGCCGCACGACGAGTTGCGGCTGGTCCACCTGCACTGGCACCGTCACCGGCGCCAGCTCCCAGGCTTGGGCCGGCGTCGCCGGCGTGGCGCGCGAAACGGTCGCGACCGGCGCGGGCAGCAGCGTGTGGAATCGCGTTGTCGGGGTCGTGGCGCATCCGACCGCCACGAGGCCCAGGGCGGCGAGCAGCAAGCCCGGTCTGCACACGATCGGCCTGCGCCGGCAGTCGTTGATCATCGTGGGGGCTCCAGTCCGCCGGGGTCGGCGGATTTGCCGCGCAACAGGGACTCGGGGTTGCGCTGCAGGTAGTCGGCCAGCACGCGCATGGCCTGCGCGGCGCGCTGCATTTCGGCCAGCGTCTGGGTCGCGCTGCGTTGCAGCGGGGCCTGCGAGTCGGTCAGATTCTGATCGGCGCTGCGCAGCGTCTGCTGGGCGGTCGTCAAGGTCTGCTGCGCGGTCGCCAGGGTCTGCTGCACGTCGACCAGGGCGCGCTGCGCCTCGGGCGTCAGCTGCCGGATCATCGTGTCGGCGCTGGTCAGCGCGGTCTGCAGCGACGCGCCGGTCGTGTTGACGGTCTTCAGCGTTCCCTGCAGTTCGTTGCCGATCTCGTCGAAGCGCACCTTGGACAGCCGGCTGGCGATCTCGGCCAGTTGCGCCTGCACGTCGTTGAGCGCGCCCGGGACGGTCGGCAGCGTCGGCACGTCGGCGGTGATGTCGAATGTGGCGCGCGGCGCCTTCGGCACGAAGTCGAGGGCGACGTACAACTGCCCGGTCAGCAGATTGCCGCTGCGCACCTGGGCGCGCAGGCCGCGATCGACGAGTTGCTTGAGCAAGCGCCGGTCGCCACCCGAGGTGTCCGAACCCGCCGCTGCCGAGCGCTCGCGCAAACGGCCCAGCATCGACGGGCGCAGGTCGGCGACGACCTCCATCGGCAGGCGGCTGGCCTTGGCATCGGGCTGCGGCGCCACGCCGCGAACCGTGCCGATCTCGATGCCATGCAGGTCGATCGGCGCGCCCTCTTCGAGGCCACGCAGCGATTGATCGAAGACCATGCGCACGCGCAGCGCCTCGCCGTCGTCGGGCGCCATCGCGGCGCGCTGGTCGGCGAACAGCTTGAAGTGCCGGCCCGGCGCTGCCTGGGGCGCCGGGGCCGCCGTCGGTGGCACGGCGAATGCCAGGCCGCCGGCCAGCACCGAGGCCATCGACTGCGTATTGATCGTCAGGCCGCTCGCGCTCAGCGCGACCTCGATGCCGCTGGCATTCCAGAAGCGCGACTGCTGCGTCACCAGCTGTTCGTGCGGCGACTCGATGAAGACCTGCACGTCGAGCGCCTTGCCGCTCGCATCCAGCGCGTAGCCGACCACGCGTCCGACGCGCACGCCCCGGTGGTACACGGGCGAGCCGACATCGAGCGAGCCCAGGTCGGTGGCCTGCAGCACAAAGCTGCGCCCGGGCTCGCCGCGCAACACCAGGGGCGGCGTGTCGAGCCCGGTGAACTCGCGCCGCGCTTCCTCGGACGCGCCGGCATCCGCGGCGATGTACGCGCCCGACAACAGCGTGCCCAGCCCGGTCACGCCGCCGGTACCGATGCGCGGCCTCACGACCCAGAAGCGCGTGTCGTCCACCGCGATGTTGGCCACGCTCTTGTCCAGGCTCACGGTGACCTGCACCTTCTGCCGGTCCGAGCCGAGCCGCACGCGCTTGACGCGGCCGACGACGACCTCCTTGAAGCGCACTTCGGTGCGGCCGGGATCGATGCCCTCGGCGCTGCGGAACTCGATCGTGATCTCCGGCCCGGCCTGCACGATCGTGCGCACCACCAGCACCGCGCCGATGATCACCGCGACGATCGGCACGATCCACACCAGCGACATCCGCAACCGGTTCTGCTGTGCCAGCACCGGCTCGGGCAGCGCCGACCAGGCCGGCGGCGGCGCGGCGGCGTCGGGCGCCCGGTCAGGCTCGCTCAACGGCGCCTCCTTGGCGATGTGCGCGGCGGTCGCGCCAGGCGGCAAGGCGCCGCTGCATCGGCCCGTTGCGCTCGGTCTCGTCGGGCAGCGGCCAGATCAGACGCGGATCGAAACTCGCCGAGGCCAGCATCGTCGCCACCACCACGGCGCCGAACGCCAGCAACCCGGGCTCGACTTCCACGCTCGCCAACACACCGAAATGCACCATGCCGACCAGCAGAACGACGACGAACACATCCAGCATCGACCAATGCCCCACGGTTTCGACCAGCCTGTACAGCCCCGCACGTTCGCGCTGGCGCCAGCGCGAACGCTGCTGGGACGTCCAGGCCAGCAGCACGAGCGCGGCGATCTTCAGCAGCGGCACCGCAATGCTGGCGATGAACACGATCACCGACAACTCCCAGGAACCCGAAGTCCACAGGTCGAGGATGCCGCCGACCAGCGTATGCGTGTCGCGCCCCAGCACGCTGGCGGTGGCCATCACCGGCAGCAGATTGGCCGGGATGTAGAGCACCACGGCAGTCGCCAGGAACGCCGCGGTGCGCTGCAGGCTCTGTGGCTTGTGCAGGTGCAGCGAGAGGTGGCAGCGCGGGCAGCGCACCACCCGGCCGTCCGGCGGCGCCGATACCACCAGGCCGCAGCACTCGCAGCCGCGCAAGCCGAGCGTCGGCGCGGCGGTGTAGACGTCGGTCATGGCGCCGGTTCCGTGGCGTGCTCCCACAGGCCATGCATGCCCGAGGCCTGCATTGCCGTCACCATCACCGTCAACGCGCCGAAGGCGAAGATGCCGGGGCCGAGCACCACGGTCGTGACGCCGGCGCTGCGCACCACCGCGATCAGCACGCCGAGCATGAATACCTCGACCATGCTCCAGCGCATCACCCAGCGCAGCGCGCGCATCGCCGGGATCAGCGCCGGCGCGCGGCGCCCGGCGAGCAGCGGCACCAGCACCCACAGGCGCAGCACGATAACGACCAGCGGAAAGGCGAACGCGGTGGCCGCCGACAGCAGCGCGACCAGCTCGTCGCCCGACTCCCAGGTCAGGCGCGTCATGTCGAACAGCGTGGCGACCGAGCGCAGGCCGCGCATCTCGAGCGTGACGATCGGCGACAGGCTGCCGATGATGAGCACGACCAGCGCGGCCAGTGTCAGCGCGAGCTGGCCGTCCCACGACAGCCAGTGGCCGCGGTCCAGCGTGGCGCCGCAGCGGCGGCAGCGCAGCACATCGTCGCTGTCCAGCGTCTGCCGGTGATACACGGCGTCGCATTCCTCGCAGACCACCAGTTCGGGGCGCGGCTGCGGATGCGGCGCGCCCGCACCCGGTTGCTCGGGGCGCCAGGTCGGGTGAGCGTTCGACGGGCCGGGCATGGACGGTCAGGCCGGCGCCGGGCCGACCGGGTGCTCGGATACGTCGTCGTCGTCCGGCGGCTGTGCGTCTGGCATGGCGTCATTGTGCCCGGCTGCGGCGGCCGGCGCGGCTGCAGCGTCCCCGGCCTTCGCAGCCGCGACGGTCGCTTCGAGCCGGTGCACGTCGGCGATCAGGCGGCTCGCGACGAGCCCGATCATCTGGAAGCCGAAATCGGGGTTCTGGTAGTAGATCTGCCGCATCGTGCTTTCGTCGATGCTGAGCACCTGGCAAGGCTCGAGGCAGCGTACCGTGAGCGTGCGCTGCCGGTCGGGCGAGAACAACGCGATCTCGCCGAACATCCGGCCCGGCTGCACTTCGGCGCCGATCTCGACGAGTTCCATGCGGCCCGAGATGAGCATGTACAGCTGGTCGGCCAGATCACCCTTGCGAAACAGCACCGTGCCGGCCCTGAGCTTGCGGCGCTTCATGTACGGCCGCAACCACAGCCCCGAGGTGTCGCGCGATGCCGCAGCAGCGTTGACGCGCCGCGTCAGCAGAACCATCTCGGCGGCGCGATAGACGTTGATCGGAATCAGCAGCCCATGCAGCACCATCATCGGCAAGTTGGGGAACAGCGCGCCGTAGACCATGAA
>Ga0209253_10001610_pt1 | contig 19854 bp, 19 predicted proteins | sample FrelakmetBRP12BR_FD_187145 | JGI IMG/M metagenome (GOLD analysis project Ga0209253, IMG submission 187145) | Freshwater lake sediment microbial communities from the University of Notre Dame, USA, for methane emissions studies - BRP12 BR (SPAdes)... | ecosystem: Environmental > Aquatic >... | reverse complement strand
CCAGAGTATTGCAGAAAGGATCTTGGCACTTTCTGGAATGGCACTGATGTTGAACTGTATGTAACTTCTCTGGTTGCTATGGGTTAGACCATCATAGTGACTTCTGACGTTCAGAACGACTTCGCGCCCGTAAGGACTGGCAGGGTTGTTTTGACTCACGTAGCAATCAAACTGAGCTTGAAGAATCAGCTGCGTTGGAGTCGACTGAATGTCGCTGGAAGAAACGACACCGACGCACAGAATCAGAAGAACACTGAGCATGAATGTCTCTTTGCATCGAAGACATTCCAGCATTCCTACCTCTTCCTATTCTTCTACGGGGCGACTTCCCCTGACGTCCCTTCTTCGTCTGACAGGCTTTTCAGTAAGCAGCCTCTTGAGTCTTGAAGAGATGATGTCGAACACTGCTGCAAGATCCCAACCGACCTCTGAGTAGCTGTAAACCTTCTTCGTGGTCTTGATTGTAACGCCTACTTCGTATCTCCGTCGCTCTTTTCCCTCACGTTTATCGAATTTTATCTTGGATCTTGCTTCCTCAATTGTTGGAAAGCTCTTGTTTAGCATGTTCACTATTCGAGTGAATTTTGTCTTGGCAGCCTCTGCTTCAAATGGATCCTCGGGAAGGCCGACCATATATATTGGAACGCCAGTTTCCGGCTTCTCAACAAGTAGCTTCATCAGGTCTCTGTAAGTCAGGATTCCTTGCAGCTCTTCCCACAACTTGACAATGCAATAGTCAGCCTTCCTTTCCGTCATATCGCCAAGAATCTTGTCCACTTTCTCATTTGTATCGCAGCAAATCGGGTTGGAATCCATCAAGGCTTTCACTGGCATATCGAGTCGTCTTTGATCCTCAGGAGTCCAACCTCCGATTCTTGGAGATTCAGGCGGGATCATACTATAGAGTACATGACTCGAACTGAGCATGCCTTGCAGCTCTCCAGAACCCATTATTGGCAGGTGATCGATGTCTCTCCTGATCATCAGGTTTCTGGCCTTCATCACTGACGCTGATTGATCCAAAGTCACAGGGTGCGCCGTCATGACCCTCTCAGCGGCGAGTCTTCCTACCTCAGAACCCTTCATGACCGACAAGATGGATCTCGCTTGTATCGCACCCACAAGACTGTTGCCTTCCACTATGGGCAAAGCTCTGATCCTGTACTCGCACATTATTCTTGCAGCTTCGCTTACCTTCTGTGTCGGTTGAAGTTTTGGAATATGATTGAGAAGCGTTGAAACTCCTCTTGTAGATACGTTCTTTGCTCGCAACAGATCTCTCACCGTAATCATTCCAATCTTCGACATCTCAACGACAAAGACCTCATATACCCCATGTTCCTTGATCGCGCCAATCAGCTTTGATACGGGAAAAGTTGCGTCAATTGTAACTGGTTCGCTCCTTAGTGAACCTACTTCCAACTCCTTTAGACTCTGCATAACACAGAAACTCCGCTGGTGTTTTGACGAATGTACTTGCCTCGACATCTGATTAAAGCTTTTAGAAACTCGAACTAGGCTAACGAACCCATAGTTCCGCAACGAGTCAATTTAAATGAGCGTTACCTGTCTTCTGTCTGCAGTGATGCCGATGAGACTGAATCTGAGACTTTTGCATTCCGCATTTCAAGAGATCATTCCATTCGAAAGCAAGGAACTGGTCATCAAGGCATCTGACATATCCAAATTCTGGAGCCTTTTTGACACCTTTGTCACAGAGATCAAACAAGAATATGTGAAGAAGATACCAAACGGAGGCTCACCTTCAGATAACGTTGTCAGAGCTATGGCGATAGGCAGGATAGCTGTATTAGAGGAAATCCTCGGAGAAAAATCCACGAAGATATAGATGCCTTTGAACCTCAGAATATTGCCTTTTGGGGCAACACATCCTTGATCGGACACTTACTTAAGTCCCGTAAAATCTATGATGGTAGGATTTTGAGTCTGAGGGTAGACGACGTAAGACTGAAACAGGGCATTATTGCACGCAGAGAAGTCATCGAGCACCCCGGCGCAGTCGCAATCGTTGCATTCAAGGATCCGAGGACGGTTGTGATGGTCAGACAGCTGCGCCATACGGTCAATGGATGGCTACTTGAAATTCCTGCTGGCACCCTCAAGAAGAATGAGAGCCCAGAGTCTTGTGCACAAAGAGAGCTTGCTGAAGAAACAGGATATGAAGCCGGAAAGATGAAGAAGATGTTTGGTTGCTACGTAGCCCCCGGATATAGTAATGAATTCATTCACGAGTTCGTGGCCACCGACCTAAGACACGTCGGTCAATGCCTTGATCCTGATGAGTTCATCCAAACAACCACTGTCAAGCTTGGTGACGTTGCCAACAAGATTGTACATGGAAAGATCCGAGATGGAAAGTCTATCTGCGGCCTGTTGTACGTTCTGAATAGATATCAACCCATCCATAGGTGGCTCATGAAAACAAAGAAAGACGAAAGCCCCCGTGCAGCCAAGAGGCATCATCGTTAGCAGTCGAACATTTGTGCACATCGCTTTGGTTTCTAAACCGCAGATGATCGAAAGCGGTCTGTGATCATCTTAGGATAGAAAAGCTATAATTCAGGCTGGGACAATTAATGTCAAGAGATGAAGCAAATGGCGACCGCATATGTTCTGGTTAATGCCGATGTGGGGAAAGAAAACGATGTTTTGAAGGAGCTTAGGAACGTTCCCAGCGTCAAGGAAGCCTACTTTGTCTATGGTGTATACGACATAGTAGCCAAGGTTGAAACAAGCGACGTCCGTGAGCTTAAGGAAGTTGTAGTTACCAAGGTTCGAAGACTGGAGTACGTTAGAAGCACGCTGACCATGATAGTCATGGAAGGAAAATAGTCAATCACTTTCTCAGGCAGAACGGTATTCGCATATCCTCAGACTGTTGGCAGAACTTGCTTCGTTTCTCCCCCGGTCCTGAGGGGACTCTGGAAACGCTTCACCATTGAAAACGCTCTTATCACACGACGCGATCATCAACCTACCACTCTCGGCAGAGGTTGATGATCGTTCTTTTTGTCAGATCAAGATCCTTAATGTAGACAAACTCATCTATGCCATGAAAACGATTGTCAGCGCGTGACGGACCGTAGCACACAACAGGGATACCATGTTTTGCGAAATAGTGTCCATCATTACCTCCGAACTCTCCGACTATCCGTGGGGTTCTGCCGGAAGTGGACTTTACTGCGGCGACAAACTTCTTGACTATCGGCTGTTTGGGACTAGTGAAGTAGCTTGGATTAGTCTGCGTATACTCTAGACTGGCTTTCAAATGAAGCCTGCGAGTCAACTTTCTGAAGTACCTGTTTAGTTCTCGTTTCGCTTCTGATGCATTCTCATCAGGATTTATTCGAAGGTCAAACCGTGCCTCGCACACACCGGGTATTATGTTCTCCTTTTCGCCTGATCTCAAGATAGTTATGGAGAACCTTCCGTGAATGAACTTGTGAGGAGAATTCGGAGGCGCAGGAATTCTCGACATGCATCTTTCTCGTGTCTTGGAGTATTCTGAAAGCCCTTGGAGCAATGGTATGCTCAAGTTTATGGCATTCAGAGCTCTGTGCGGCGCCCCTGCATGACCTTGTTTTCCTTTTACAAGCACTTTCCCCCAGACTATGCCACTTGCTCCTATTGACACCGCCTCGGGACTCGAGTCAAGCACTACCGCTGCGTCGCCTCTAATTCCCACATCGTTCACGAGATATCCCAGACCTAGTCTACCGCCGATCTCTTCATCGGGCGTAATAAGCAGCGAAACATTCACTCTGCTTCTTGTATGAAGGAGTTCTTTCATGGCTGAGAGGGCCGCAACTATTGCGCCCTTGTCATCGCTGGTTCCACGACCAAACGCACGTTCACCAACCACCCTCATCTGAAACGGGGATTGCTTCCAGCCTGTCCCAGCGGGCACGACATCATAATGCGTCGCAAAAAGAATTCTCTGCTCAGCTCCAACGTCCAAATCGCCCACGATACATGGGCGAGGCTTCTTGTCTTCGGACATATCCCGCGAATCATACACTTGAGTCTTGAGTCCGATATCCTCTGCTTCCTTTTGTATCAGTTCCGCGCAATCAACATAGCCGGCCTTCGTGTTTGCATCCGTGTCAATCTGAACCAAACGAGAAAGCAAGCTAAGTTCATGTGACATTTCCACGGCCGTGAACCTCGTGGTCAAACGAGCTGAATAAGGCACAGCATGCTTAAAATGATTCGAAAATCGTTTCTGTTCAAGCAACTTGAGATGAAGACGTTGAGTACTGGAATAGTCTACACCAGTAGGTATCTTGACCATGATACAGGTCCTTTTCACCCCGAGTCTCCAACTAGGCTTCTGGGAATAGCGGAGAGACTTGAACGAAACGAGATTATGGGAAGACCTTTCGGCGCGACGATTGGCCCCAGAATAGCTTCGAGAGAAGAAATCGAACTTGTTCACAGTCCCCCGTACATTAGATTCGTTAAGGAGTGCTGCGAGAAAGGCGTACAACGTCTAGACTCTGACACGTCGATCTCTCCCGAGAGTTACGATGTTGCCTTGTTGGCTGCCGGTGGCGTGCTCTTGGCTTGCGAGAGGGTTAACTCACGGGAATTCGATAACGCAATCGCATTGGTTAGACCTCCAGGGCATCATGCAGGAGCCAATGGCAGAGCCCTTACAGCATCCTCTGCAGGTTTCTGCATTTTCAACAACATTGCAGTAGCCGCCATGAAATTGATCAAAAATCTTGGATTCCAAAGAGTTCTGATTCTTGACTTCGACTGCCATCATGGAAATGGTACACAGGAGATCTTCTACAATAGCGCCGAGGTCATGTACGTGAGCCTGCATCAAGATGGTAGGACATTGTTTCCAGGCACCGGATCTCTGGAAGAGATTGGAGAAGGTGAAGGCGTTGGATACACCATTAACATCCCCTATCCTCCCGCTGCGGCCGATGATGCTTTCGTCAGGGCTATGGACTGCGTCGTTGAGCCGGTAGTGAAGCAGTTCGATCCCGAGTGGGTTTTGGTCTCTGTGGGTTTTGACTCTTTGCACGACGATCCAATTAGCAGTCTGCAAATGTCGTCACAGGGCTACAAAGAACTGTTTCAGAGAACAAAGAATTTGGCGAGAACTCACAGCTCTGGAAAGTGGGTGGCAGCATTGGAAGGCGGATACGGCAAAACGGTTCCTGACGCCGCTCTCTCAGCCATATCCGCGATGTCTGATGTGCACTACGATCCGATTGACACGAGTCGTAAAACAATGCCAAACGTAATGACGAAAGTGGAAGCGGTTATCAAGACAGCTAGGAAGAATCTGTCTTCTTACTGGAGTCTAAGATAGATTCGACAAAACTAGGTTGCCTGGCTTTCCCTCTCTTTCTTCTTCCGTACCTTGAGAATGATCACAGCTATTACTGCAAGAACGAGTATTGCAAAGATAGCGTAGGTCAGAGAGTAGTCATTCTCCCATACGGCTTCGACTATTCTTGGGCCGTCCATCTCGATAGTACCACTGGTCTCCGTTCCGATGTAGTCACCCGTCCAACTTGTCAGTGTATGTTTCGTGGCGAAGTAGTCGTAGACAGGCGAGGCGATCGAGAAGTTGGCGACCGCTCCCTGATCATACCATCCCGCTCCTTGTGGGTTTCCATATGCCGAATCTACTGTCAGGTAGTATTGAGCCGAGTATGCCAGTTTGATTTGTCCTCGCGCTTCTACAGTGAAGGGCCCTGCTGACGTGGAATTCACGTATCTTATTCCTTCAGCATCGTTCACAATGGACTCAAAAGCTAGGATGTGAGATGTGCCCTCGTCGAATTGGAACATACGCTCTGTAGAGCCTTGAATCTCCTGTTTTTCTCCATCAACAGTCACGGATGCGTTAAGTGCTTTAGGAATTCCCCTTACCGCAACGAAAACCAAGTACTTGCCAACAGTAAATTCCTGTTGGAACAAGAGTTCCTCATCTATGTATACTTCAACACGCCAGAGTCCAACTTTCTCTTCCAAAGGTATTCTGTCGGTCTCGAGCGGCTCTCCTGCGATGGTGTTTGGTCCATTTCCTGAATGATTCAGGAAAGTCTGTTGGTAAAGTTTGTCCGCTGGATCATACCAATCCCATGTGTATGTGGCGTTTGTTGGTAGAGTGTAGCCTATCATGAACCAAGCGTAGATTTTCGAGTCCATCTTTGAGAACTCGTCTGTACGATTTACCGGATAGATAGTTGAGTCAACATAACTCACATCTTTGCATGTGGCAGCATCGATCAGCATGTACGGAGGCGTTGCTCCTATTGGTCCAAGGTGAGCACTCTGAAGTCCTGCAAGAATGACGATTAGAAGGACAAATACCGACACTATCTTTTTCATTAGAGATCACCGTGTTCGATCGCTTGCTACAGTGGTTTTGGGGCAACCACAAGCTTGGCTCGGCACACACATACTTCAGAGAGATTTAACCTTTGGGTCTCTCGTAATTGTGATGTCGTGTTTAGACTAATGTTGTGGTCGAATGGCGCAGATGTCGGTGTATGTTTGGGAACAACACATCGGTGAGAAGTTTGTTTCCAGACCAAGTGATTTCGCTGTCGATATAGCTTCATCGCTGGGAAAGGCAATTGCGTTTATTCCTGCCTTGATAGCTAGAACGTCCGTTTCTCTTCTGTGTGCCGCTGTAGGTCTTGCGCATCCTAGCGCATGAGGAATTCTCGGCATAAGCTTACGAGCCGATATCATCACCTTTGTTACGTCTAAAGGATGTGGAGGCGGTATGTTCTCCATTGGAGTTCCTTTTATGGGAATTAGCGCGATGAATATCAATGCAGCCGGGTCGAACGGTGATACTAGTCGAAGAGCTTGCAGCTCTCCCTTCAACTTTCCGTAATGTAAACCGACAAGTATGTGAGGAACGAATCTGACTCCCGCATCGTGAAGCGCTCTGATCGATTCCTCATAGTCATGAACTGTTGCATTCAGTCTGTAGATCTCTCTTATGGTTTCATCTGATCCTATCACGTCTATGAGAGCTGCGTCAATTTGTGCATCGGCTAGTCGTGTCGCCATGTCCTCTTTCAAGACACCCGTATGAACTACCACAGTAAGGCTTGTTTGAGATTTTGTCCTTTTTATGGCTTCAACGAAATTCTCGAGTGGAACTGTTCCGTCCGGTCTGCAACCTCCACTTATTAGACATCCAACGCCGCCATTTCGCTCTATTCTCTTACACAATGCAATCAGGCTACTGGGAGAGTCAACGGGAATCATTGTCTCAAGCATTTTTCCACTGCAATGCTGGCACTTCAGAGAACAGGTACCCCCTGTTATGGAGATAGATGGAAAAAGCTTCACATCGTGTCGGCCACTCTGCGCAGTGAATGGAAGAAACGTGGGAGCATAGAAGTAGATCCTTCTACCGAATATGTTCCATGACTCGGTTCTGGACCTATCCATTAGCTCCTCAATATTGCTACCAGTAGCATGCATCACATAGTCCAGATCAGCCTGCAATATCATCACATTAATGAGTTTTTACCACATAATATGCCTCTCTTGAGAACGGTCACTTGGGGGCTCAGGCCTTTTCGACTACGAGTCGGTTCTTGTCGATTCTGATTCGTAGCGGTTCGCCATCCTTGAACGGAAATGTTGAGTCGTTGATGAGGCCAGCCGGAATATAGATTGAGCGGCTGGAGTTTATGTATCATCCAACATAAACTCGAAGCATGTCGAGGACTTTTCGTTTTCTCCACCAGACGCATCAAACGGTTACCGATACAAACTGTTCTGTAAAGAATGCAAAAACTACTATGTGGATGATACACTACAGGGCCTTGTAGATGGTGTCCAGAGCATCGACATGAATTGTTGGGGAGACCTGTCACGGTAGAGATTTACAGTATGGAGGCTCCACGACAGGTAGATCTAGTTTTGTACATACAGGTAAAACTGAAGGATTCGATCAAAGAAGAATGTGAGGCATTGTGGATAAGGAGCGCAAGAGAAATCATAAAGCTACAGGAACAACTGGATAACCTTAAAACGCCCCAGAAGGGTGACTTCGACAAGACAAACATCGATCAATTGTAGATCTTCTTTTGCGTTTCCGTTTGTAGTTCCATTATTTTGTTTCCCGCAAGCATCTGGCTGACCAAACCTTTTCAACCTACAACGGCATAATGGTGTGAAGGAGCAGATGGTAAAGTATGGTTAGTGTGAAGAAGAGGATCGGAAGAACAGAGGAATATTTGGAATCAAAGATCATAGAGGGAGTCAAGAAGGCTGGTGCAACCGCTGAAGAGGCATCAGAAGTGGTGGCGGATGTAGGTTTCAAATTGGGGGATATGGCTGTTGTCGAGGCGGATAAACTGTCGGACATGGTAGTGGAATCACTTAGAAAAGTCAACAAAGCTGCAGCAGACGCATTCCTAAAATTCAGAGCGCAAAAGTATAAGAAAAAACCGAAAGTAAAGGCAAAGCGCAAGGGACTCGGATCACGCAATAAGTGAAAGCGAATCAGCCTATACTTTAGGCATTAGAACGTGCAGCGTAGGCCAACACAATGACAAGCGCGAACATTATTGGAAGAACAAAACGGAGTTTCTGCAACCTAAACGCCGAGACGCTACTACCTTCCCAACAACTGATGTGACTTTCGGTAGCTGGGAATACCGCCACCCCGACGCGAAAGTTGACCTAGTTGCTTGAGGTTTTGGTTTATGTTATGAAGGGTTTGTGTGGCAGGCTTGCCAAACTCTCCCTTCCCCTTCTTCTGTGTTAATGCTCTTTGTTTTTGTATGGTGTGCCCCTGTGTATGTCGGCTTCCATCGAGCACATTCATCAAATATCATTGTGCACGTGCACGATTGATGAATGATTGTGATGTATCACACACTCTTCTATCTACGAGTTCTCTGTTCTTCGCGAAACAATGGGCTAATTAGTCAAGAAGTATAGGCCACGCAGCGCAGAATAATGATGAAAATGTTAGCTATACTTATGTCCAAAATCTGCCCATAGATGTCATTGGTTTAGTTCTATGACTGACGAAATTATTTGTCCAGCCTGTGACACTGAATTCGAGTCTCACTATGAGCTACTAACACATGACTGCCCAGACCGCCTAGAATTCTTCATAATAAAACCAGACACGCGAATCGTATTCAATCCCTAACACGGAACGAACCTCTCGAGTTTCAGTCAGGTCTCTGGATTAAGAGTACAAGCTCACCTTAACCTAGTCTTATGGCTGTTCAATGCGAAGTCTGCCGAGCTAAATTCTACGATTATGCTCAACTCTACATTCACAAGTGCACTCAGACACGCCTAGACCAGAGCCTACGCTAGTCTTGAAGCACGATTCACGGAGAATTAGTCTCAGCTAGTCTTCTTCTACGTCTGCAGTCTCTTCTTCAGAGTCTTCAGACCAATCGTCTGATTCTACTGAATCTTCTTCTATCATTTCTGTGGCCAATAGCACCCATTAGTGCAGTTATACGCTTTACGCTTCAAAAGAAATCAAAACCCAGACGCACACAGCCGTTTCTAAGGCTATTTTGAGAATGTTCCACCCCTTCGGGAGTGATATGAATAATATTGTGGATGGTGAAATCAAATATTGAAAGTAGAAGATGGACGCGCAAGAATAACCGTCAGATTATGCCCAGCAGAGACGCACGTACTCGCTGAACTGGAGAAACAAGGGCAGAAACCCAGCTCCTTAATCAGAACAGCCTTGACCAAGTACCTACACGACCACTATCAAGCGATTTATGAGGTGATCTATGCTGAGAACCGCAGACGCAACGAAGAGCTTCTCAAGTCCTACTGCGCTCACCATCCCCAAACCAGCAAGGAATAGACCCATTCCCACATAATTGTCAGCCAAAACAGGGAATAACCACCGCGTAAACCGACACAAACCCTCGTTGTAGAGGCCTCTTGACGATGGAGAGTTGACTTTGGAGTGGTTCGTTGACGTGTTGAGCGGTTCGAGTTTGGGTTTCTGAGCATGTGGGCATAAGGCGTTTCATTGTCGGGTGTCCTCCCAACCGCCCTAGGAGTGCTCTCAAGATTCGTTTTTTGTGAGGTGAACCGGCTTTTCATTCTGGCTGCTCTTCTTGTTCACATTGACAAGGTAGACTCCCAGTAGGATCAATGCTGAACCCAATACTGACTGCGTATCGATGCTTTCTCCAAGCAGTATCGACCCAAAGAATAGAGCAATCAAAGGCACAAGAAAACTGGACCCAGCAAGAATTGTCGCGTCTTCTGAACGTAGAAGCATAAGCCAAATCACATATGCTACCGAAAAGTCTGCAACGGATGTATACAACAGTATGGACAGATAATTCAAGCTAGTCGGAAAAACATAGTCATTCACAGCTAGGCAGACGATGGAAAGTAGGACAGCCCCAACAACATACTGAAAAGAACTGGTAAGTATTGGATCAATTTGAGTCATATGCATCTTGTAGTAGACATTTGAACCCGAAATGCCTAGATATGCCACAGTCAGATAACTTGGCCAGCATGATGAACAATCTGGATGGTTGAGACACGTTTAGCAAATCTCCAAAACTTGTTCGCGTATCTCTGGGCTCCGCAATCGCCTTGGGCTTAATGAAAGGTTGCCTGGATGTTCCCCCGTCAACAGTCTATTTGCTTATGTATCAACATGGCAAATGCTCTGCGAATTGTCAGTTCTGTTCTCAAGCAAGGTCAAGCACGGGCAGATCAGACCGTCTTTCTAGAGTCACATGGCCCGCATTCGCAATTGACGACGTCGCCTCGAGCATCCAGAAATGTGAAAGAAATGGACATATCAAGCGGCTTTGTATCCAAGCCGTGAACCACCAAAACGCTTTCGCAGACACTGTTCACATATTGGAGACAATTCGCTCAAAGGTCACTCTCCCAATATCCGTTTCGTGTCAACCTTTTGACGAGGAGCAACTTGAAACGCTTTTTGGTTTGGGACTCGACCGCGTGGCGATTCCGCTAGATGCTGCGACGGAAGAAGTCTTCTCCAAAGTCAAGGGTCAGCTGTCTGGCGGACCCTACAGTTGGCATCGACATCTTAGTACCTTGCGTTCTGCCGTTGAGATTTTTGGAGAAGGACATGTTAGCACCCATTTGATCGTAGGTTTGGGAGAAAATGATGCTGAACTGATCATGATGATTCAAATGATGCTCGATATGGGCATCAATCCCGGTCTTTTCGCATTTACCCCCATCCAGGGAACATTGCTTGAGAAGTCTTCTCAACCATCTTTGGTTCGCTATCGAAGAATCCAAGTAGCACGATATCTCATCGCCAGTGGGAAGGCAAAGTATTCCATGATGAAGTTCGGTGCCGAAGGAAATCTAGTTGACTGCGGGATTCCGCTCGGAGATCTGAACGAGATATCTGCGGGTGGTGAACCTTTTTTGACCTCTGGTTGCCCAGACTGCAATAGACCTTTCTACAATGAGAAGGCAGGAGGTCCCTTCTACAACTATCCGAGAAAACCTACACGAGACGAAATATCTCAAATCATGACGGAGATGTCATTCCACGGGGGCTAAGCGGATGGAATCTTGGAGAATTGTTCCCGTTCAGGTGGCGGACGCATTCACCAATATGGCTGTCGATGAGGCAATCTTAGAATCTCGAATTCAAGGGAAAGTACCCAACACAATAAGGTTCTATCGGTGGAAGCCTTCCGCGGTCTCAATTGGCCGATTCCAATCAATGGAAAAGGAAGTCAACCTAGATGCATGTAGGAAACTGAAGGTTGATGTGGTGAGGAGAATCACCGGAGGCGGCGCGGTTTATCACGACTATTCGCACGAATTGACGTATAGTGTAGTGGTTGATTGCTCCAACCCCAAGATTACCTCTGACGTGTTGAAATCATACAAAGGGGTCTGTGACGGAATTCTGTCGGGGCTCGGTCTCTTGGGAGTAGCGGTGGAACTGGAAGCCAGTGACCCAACTCGAAGATGCCCTAACATAATGATTCATGGGAAGAAGGTTTCAGGAAACGCCCAAGCACGGCGGGGGGGCGTTCTTCTTCAACACGGAACAGTGCTTCTTGACCTTGATGTGAAGACCATGCTCACAGTTCTCAACAATCCAAAGCTCAAGATCAACGAAACTGTGGAAGAGTTCATTCGTGATAGGATAACCACCCTAAACAGAGAACTCAATAGGGATGTGAGTTTCGATGAGGTTGCCTCCTCGCTGAAGCATGGCTTCTCGAAGGCCTTTGAAGTAGACCTCGTGGAGGAAGATCTTAGCGACATCGAAACTTCGCTTGCGGGTGAGTTGAGCTCAGAGAGGTATTCATCCGAAACTTGGAACGAAGGTATTCCTCAATCAGACAAGATAGTTAATGCAAGTTACTTTAGACCTCTTTGATAACACTCTGGAGTGACGTCATGATTCTAAGACAAGTACCCGTCGGAGAACTCGAAAACTTCAGTTATGTGATAGTCGACGAAGCGACCAAACTAGCTGCGGTGGTCGACCCGTCTGGGGATGTGTCAAGAATTCTGGACGTTGTAGAAGAAGAGAGACTCACCGTGAAGTACATCATCAATACGCATTCACATCACGATCATATCTCAGGAAACGCTCCGGTAGCGTCCGTAACTGGTGCCAAGATCATTATGCATTCAAACAGCAACGCTAAGAAAGACATCATTGTGGAGGACGGCGACACGGTCAATATTGGGCAGACTAAGATAAGAGTTGTTCACACCCCGGGACACACTCAAGACAGCATTTGTCTTTTAGCAGATGGCGCATTGCTTACCGGAGATACTCTCTTCGTTGGCGAGTGTGGGAGAACTGACCTTCCCGGTGGAGACTCTGAAGACATGTATCACAGCCTTTTCAAAAAGATAGCTGCACTTGATGGTAGACTCAGAGTCTACCCCGGGCACAATTACGGAGATAAACCGTATTCCACGCTAAGCTACGAGATAGATACGAACTATACTCTGAAGCCAAGATCGAAGGAAGAGTTCGTTCTGTTCATGTCAGAGCCATGAAATCGCGTCTACCAGGCATCACGCCAAGTCGCATTGCATTGAAGACATCGATAGACTGCACCCGACCTTTCCTGCGCGATACCAGCATGATCGCCCACAGTCAGGACATTCACTCTCGTCGCCTTGTTGTTTCCGCATTTCGGACATACGCGGTCAACGTACTCTGGTGTTCTCTCTACTACATGCACTGTCTTCTCAGTTGTGATCTTTGAACCAACAGTTCTCGAGGCCGGCGTTGATTTGTATCCACATTTGTAACACTTTACTACTACTGCATCTCCCTCTTTTACCATGAAAAGAGCTAGACGACAGTTTGGACAGAATTGAACCATGTTGCATTTCGCCATATGTTGCTCATAATTTCGGGATACTTGTTGGAGCCACACCGCTCTCGGAGTTGACCCACTAAACTGATACCAGTGTAAAGAGCCCGAAAGACACCCCAGAATCGAGCCCTTTTGAATAGATTCCCGACTTGAAGCTAACCATTCTTGCCAACAATCTCAACTCTGTTGTCGGATTCGAATCTCAATAACGTTTAGGCGGCACGCTCTCCTTGGCACCACATATTATGGTTGACTGTGTGTTGCTATTACCTTGAACGAGTATAAAAAAGGCGCACTTAGCAACAAGGTATTTCTGTCTTGGCCCAATGCAGACAGACGCAAAAAGGCTTTCCGACCAAAGAAGAATTCTTTAGTAAGGCATCTTTGATATAGCGAGTTTCAACAATTACGACAGTCGAGTTCATTGGAAATGACGACTCCTAGAAAGAAATTGACCAAGACAATCGTAGCAATACTCGTGATTCTCTCCAGTTTCACATACACGAATCGTAGCTCCGCCGAGAATCTATACACAATACAGCCATGTCTCTCGAACAATATTTCCATTATGAGAAACAATGATGATTGGAGCATTGAACAACCTACTGTGGTAACCTCAGGATACAGAACGGACCAAGAATATCCTGCTGACGAACGTGGACTTCTGAAATTCGATCTTTCCGCCCTGCCTGAAGGATATCACGTGAGAACAGCAACTCTATCTCTTTATGTGATCGGCGTCTACACATGGGATGGGAAATATTGGAAAAACGAAACTGAACTATTCAGAACTATAGAACTTCACGCAATTACCTCAGATTGGATGGGATGGAGTTTCACATACTGGAACTATGCGACTTTTCCCAAGAGAGAATGGGACACACCTGGCGCGGATTTCGCCTCATCCACGGACTCAGTTAACTGGCAGAAGCCTGGGACATGGAACAACTGGACTGTGACGCGTGATGTCGAGGCATGGTATGAAGGAAAGAAACCAAACTATGGTTGGCTACTCAAGGATTCTCATGAAGGGGACAAGATAGGCTGCAGAGTCGAATACATGGATTGGTTCTACTATTATGACGTGAGCTATTCTCCCAAACTGGAAATCGTGTTGGAGCCATTTCAAGAGATTTCATTCCCGGATTTGAAGTTGGTCGCGCCCGCTATCTTGGCGCTAGCTGTAGGGATCTTGGCAATCTACTACAGGAAAAGACTGTGGTGCAAGCGCCATCATAACGCCATCACCTAAATATGCCGTTTATGACTCAGAAAGTCTTATCTCTAAATGAATGGTAGATTCTGTGCAGGTGTAGGCTTCTGTCGGAGTATCGTCCCTATCCGTACGGTAACACTAACCCAACTTTCGTTACTGGACCCCAGACACAATATGCGTGCCCTCACTGCGGAACGATTCTTACACTATTGCCAGGAAACAGATACTACTGCCTCTATCACGGGATCATATCGAAATGGAAATACCGCTTCGTCTAGGATATCCAATAAGTACATCCTAACTTTTTCTTTCTCCCCGCAAAAAGAAGGAGACGAACTAGGTGACTACCTAGTCCTCAAGTGTAGAAAGGTCTCCGGTTGGCAGTCCGAGTTCCATTGCCTTCAAGACTCTTCGCATGATCTTTCCGCTTCTGGTCACCGGAAGTTTGTCCTTGAAGTCAATTTCCCTCGGGTAGGCGTGAGCAGCCAAGTGTTTCTTCACGTGCTCCATCAGTTCCTTTTTCAGTTCTTCAGATGGCTTGTATCCTTCTCGGAGCTGAACAAACGCCTTTATGATTTCGCCTCTAATCGGGTCGGGTTTGCCAATTACGCCGGCGGCTGCTACGGCTGGATGCTCAACTAAGCAGCTCTCAACTTCAAATGGTCCGACGCGTTCCCCTGCTGTTTTTATCACATCGTCAATTCGTCCTTGGAACCAGAAGTAGCCGTCTTCGTCCAGGTATGAAGAATCCCCCGTCATGAACCATCCTGGTATCTTGAAGTATTCCTTGTATTTGCCATCCATGTATTCTTTCCATTGACCTCTCCAGATGTTTCTCATCATTGATGGCCATGGTGGTCTTATGACCAAATTGCCGATGATTCCAGGAGGTGAAGGGTTTCCCTTCTCATCAACAACTGATGCCGTAATCCCAGGGAAAGGTTTGCCCATTGACCCAGGCCTAATAGGCAGGCAAGGATAGTTGCATATCAACTGCTGGCCGGTCTCGGTCATCCACCAATTGTCGTGAATTGGCAATCCATACACCTCAGGTTTCACCCCCCAACGAATGACCTCAGGGTTCAGAGGTTCGCCAACACTGCAGATGTGACGTAGACTAGTCATATCATGTTGCTTGATTACATCTTCACCCGCTGCCATCAGCATTCGCAGAGCCGTGGGAGCCGTATACCAGACCGTCACCTTGTATTTTTCAATCACACCATACCATTTGTCCGCCTCGAACCTTCCGTCATAAACGACCTGTGACGCCCCATTTAGCCAAGGCCCAAAAATACCGTAGGATGTACCTGTAACCCATCCTGGATCCGCAGTACACCAGTATATGTCATCCTCCCTCAGGTCTAGAACCCACTTAGACGTCTGATACTGACCGATCATCGCGTCGTGAACATGAACAATCCCCTTGGGTTTTCCAGTTGTTCCAGAAGTGTAATGGAGCAAATGTGGAGTCTCTCTGTCAACCCATTCAATGTTGAGCTTATCGGAGGCTTTTGACATCTCTTCTTCGTAGCTCACCTCGCCATTCTTTAGTGAACCTGGGTTTGCACCCACCACTATGACATTCTCGAGATCTGGAAGACTCTTTCTGGCCTCGTCCACAGTGGCTTTAAGATGCGGCTGAGTTATGAGGATCTTCGCTCCACTGTCCCACAGCCTGTCCTTGATGGCTTCCGATCGAAAGCCTCCAAAGAGAGGCCCGTAGATACACCCCAGTTTCATGCTTCCCAATATGGATACGTATAGCCCTGGAACACGGGACATGAATTCGAATACTCTGTCTCCTTTCTTCACACCAAGCTTTCTCAGCACGTTTCCAAATTTGTTTGTGAGCAGCATCAGGTCTTGAAAAGTGTATTTTTCACTCTGACCTTCTGCGCCCTCCCAGTAGAGAGCGACCTTGTTCTTGCGCGCGGAAGTTGCGTGTCTGTCAATTGATTCGTGGGCTATGTTCACTTTTCCAGTCTTGTACCAGTCAAAATCTTTCTCTACTTCATCCCATCTGAAGTTCTTGTATGTCTCTTTATAGTTGGCTAGATTGCCTTTGTATGACTTTACGATCTCATCGACCTTGCCCTTTTCCAAATTTGACACAACCTTGAGGATGGCGCTATATACGCCAAACATTCAGGATTTAACCTTTTTCCGAACGAAAATCACTGCGAATATCAGGAGTTCTCACCGTAACTCTCCATCTTGAAGCCACGGAAGCAATGCCACAACCCAAAAAAACAGATGAACAGATCTTCAAAGTCCTAGCTTGATTTGTTCTCTGATCAAATGTTCAAAAACCATTCCTAAAGAGTGGCCTGTATGACGGACCGTAGATTATGAGTCCATCCTTCCCTTCATAATCTAATCTTCTAATGACAAGTTCCACCTTAAGACCTGGCCTCAGGTCATCCATATCACAGTCTACCATGAGCACCTTATCTTCTTTCATTATGTCAAAGTTGGGTTCCAGCCTTTTCTTAAACGGTAGCTTCTCAAAGGATTTCAACTTCGCATTGACTGGAAACGTTTTGACTGCGTTGGGTCCTTCGCACTCGAATTCCAAACAACGTGACCGCTTGGGATAATAGATTCGTTTACACCCATCACAGACCAGCGTCTCCATCATGTCTGATCCAATGGGTTCAATTTCGCCAATAATTCTGGGATAGGCGAGACGTTTCTTCACTTCTTTCAAACGTTCCTTCACATGATCCTGATAGGTTTCCAGGCGGATGTCCACTCTGCGATCAACATAATCCTGAACTGTTGGCACTTTCATTCCATTTTTCGGCACGGCCTTTACACTCACCCATGTAGCTATCGCGTACGCTCCTGATCCATATGATACGGCCAAGATATTATCTCCAGGCTTCGCTTTGTCCAAAATTGAAGCTAACGAAATTGGTGTGGAAGCGGCATACGTGTTTCCAGTGTCGAGCACCCTAAGCCACGGTTTGATTTTGGTTTCGATGTCTTCCTGAGTGAGTTTCATGCGCTCAAGAAGGTCAAGATCATCACTCAAATCTGGACTTGGGTTGAGAAGTGACTTGCATGTCTTCAGAGGCATATAGCCTGAAGGTTGGTGAAATGTTATATCCTTGAAATCGGAGATTCTTAGTTTTGGGTGACGTATCAGAAGTGTTCTGATCGCCCCCGTGATATGGGTAGCGTAGGCTTCAACCGTGGTTTTGCCCAAATGCTTTGGAACGGAAGCTTCTTCTCGTCGCCAGAAATCCATCGTCAATGATGAGTACGGTGCCATGTCTTCTATCGAAGCTATCACGTCAGTCTTCCCGAGTATGTAGGCGGCCGCTCCGGCCCCAGCAGCATACTCAAGTGGGTCACCCTCCGGGGCTTGCGCAATATCTGACCCTATTGCAAGACCGTATTCTATCTCGCCACTATTCACCTGTGCTCTGACAAAGTCAACACTCTGCATTCCAGCATTACATGCGCCTTCAACATCCGATACGAAAGCTTCGTTTCCAACCCCTATGAATGACGCAACATGTCTAGCCGTTGAACCAACCGCGTATGGCTTTGATTCGGAGCCTGCAACCACGCTTCCTATCTTCTTTGGGTCAATTCCTGACATTTTAAGAGCGTTTTCAGCAGCCTCGGTCGCCATGGTGATCGTATCCTCTGAGAAATCGGCGATCGACTTGTTCTTCAGCAGCAGGCCGTTCTTTACCTTGTCAAGAAACTGATCCAGGTCTTTCCGCTTGCCCTCTCGCGCTCTAACAATGTACTCGGTCTGGATCCTTTGACACGGTATGTATGTGCCATACCCAACTATGCCCACCTTATTCGACATAACTTGCACTTCTTGATCTTCTAGAAACAAACCGGAGCATAGACAAAGAATCATGCTATATAAATCTGGCCAGAACCGTTAAATTGACGTTCACCATCGTCCGGAAATCAATACTGACATCAGACTGAATCCAAACAAGGCCTTTGCTGAAGATGCAGAGAGCTACTGCTTCTTGCCACACTTGTCGCAGAAGATGGAGCTAGTGGACATGTCAGCGCCACAGTTGAAACAGAATCGTATGTTTGCTGAGGGGCTTTCTGATCCCAACTCTGTCTTCTTTCTGAGATCGTTCTTCTTGATGTATTCATGTATCCCCTTTGTAAGTTCTGCGTAGCTTGTGAGCTCTCCATGCCCGATTCCGATAATTTTGGAAAGATTCTCATCAACCAAGATGATCTTCTTTTGAAGCGCGCTCAAGCGTATTCACTACTATCTCTTGTTGTCTGGATACCTATTTAGAATTTTGCCGAATGAACACTCCAATGAGATGCGAGATGCTACTGGCAACATATCCAACTCATCCAACCGTCCAGCCAGAGAAGTGATTGCGCTTTCACCAGCTGCAAAATCAATGCATTTGTTGCCGTTGCAGCTATTGATGTCCACCGCATCTTGGGCAGAACATCGCCTGCATTGGGATAAGCGATCCGCAACTCATGCAGTATTTCATCGAGGGTGGAGCTGTTGGGGGTGTTGGCGACGACGGTGAAGGCACATGGGCTGGAGGTGGATACATGGACCCATACGCCGAAGGCATGCGTCTGGGTCTTATGACAACTGTTTTGGCGATTCTATCACCCAATCGTTGTCTCTTCTGAGACCGTACAATCAGCACTGCACCAACAACATAGAAGAAGAGCCCATCAACGATCCTAAGCAGGTTTCTAACCAACGCTGCACCTATTCCGCACGCACTTCCGTCTTCCTTCACAACCTTGACTCTAAAGACCATCTTTCCAATGGTGGCTCCAAGGAAACCTTCCATCATGGTGAAATACAAGAAAACCGCGCCAATTGTGAGTAGGGGCACAAGACCAAGTCCGTACTCAGCTGGATCGGAAAAGCTGTAATCCGTAGTCGCCAAAAAAATGCCGACAACCAGCGCCAATATGAACGAGTCGATCAGTAGAGCTATGAATCTTGATCCAAGTCCAGCATATTCAAACATACTTTGGGCCAGTGTAGATCATCTCTTAGCATTGTACAGGCCACTAGATTAGGCCCACGTTACCTTCTGCTTTCTGACTAACCCATATACCACGATTACAGCGCCGACTATAATGAGTGGATATCCGTAGGTGTTAAACGTCCGATCCTCAAGGGTCTGTTGTTCCATTGTGGTGAATTCATAGTAGGCCGAGAATGCCACTTCTTTCTTGAACAGTGTTGAGTGACTGTTGTCGAAAACGAAGTAATAGGTATCTTTGTGGCTCGTCACAAAGGAT
>Ga0209253_10001609_pt1 | contig 19855 bp, 20 predicted proteins | sample FrelakmetBRP12BR_FD_187145 | JGI IMG/M metagenome (GOLD analysis project Ga0209253, IMG submission 187145) | Freshwater lake sediment microbial communities from the University of Notre Dame, USA, for methane emissions studies - BRP12 BR (SPAdes)... | ecosystem: Environmental > Aquatic >... | reverse complement strand
GGTGCTGGGCATCCCGTTGGGTACGATTTGCGTCGTCCAGCCCGAAGCGTTGGAGACAAGGGCAACACTCGGGCAGCTCCCGGCAAATGCCCCGGATGAAGGCTCAAATATTATGTACCGCGGTCGGGCTGTGGAAAAACTGGTCTCTCGCGCCCATTTGCAGCCCTGGCAGAATTTCCGGGAATGCCCTTATGAAGACCTGCGCTCCCCTGGCAGGATCCATCTCGATCCGCTGGGTTATTTGCAAATCTGCCAGGGGATATGCCTGGGTAACCTGTTCGAGCGGCCATTGCAGGAAATCTGGGCCGGCTTCGACCCAGATTCTCACCCAATCACTGGCGCTCTCCTCCACGGCGGGCCGGTAGAGCTGGTAGAACGCTATCACATACCCCATGCAGAGCAATATGCTGACGCCTGCCACCTGTGTTACGAAGCCCGGCGGGCGTTACGCCAGCAATTCCCCGACTACCTGGCGCCAGACCAGATGTATGGAGTGTTCTAAGTTGAAAGCCATGCTGCTCAGACGGGTATGGGACCTGCGCACCCAACCCACCCCGCTTGAATTGGTTGAGCTTCCTGTTCCGGAACCGGGTGAGGGGGAATTACTGCTACGTATATCGGCTTGCGGTGTCTGCCATACCGAGCTGGACGAGATCGAGGGACGCACACCACCTCCGCGTTACCCGATCATTCCAGGGCACCAGGTGGTCGGTCGGGTTGAAAAAGCTGGCCGCGGCTCCAGGCGCTTCAAGCCTGGTGAGCGAGTTGGCGTCGCCTGGATCTATTCCGCCTGCGGAAAATGCCAGTATTGCCTGGCAGGCGAAGAAAACCTGTGCTCCCAGTTCCGCGCCACCGGCAGGGACGCCCACGGTGGATATGCAAATTACATGACGGTGCCAGAGAGTTTCACCTACCCGATCCCGCCTATCTATTCCGATCCAGAAGCAGCACCGCTGCTATGTGCTGGCGCAATTGGTTACCGCTCGTTGCGTCTGAGCAAGCTGCAGGACGGGCAGAACCTGGGCCTGACCGGGTTCGGAGCCAGCGCACATATCGTGTTGAAACTGGCGCAATACCAGTATCCTCGGGCGCGCCTGTACGTTTTCTCACGCAGCGAGCCAGAACAAGTCTTTGCCAGAGAATTGGGCGCAATATGGGCGGGGAGCATCGAAGATACTCCGCCGGTCAAGCTGGAGTGCATCATCGACACCACCCCCGTCTGGAGACCGGTGGTAGAAGCATTGCGCAACCTGGCGCCTGGTGGACGGCTGGTGATCAACGCGATCCGCAAAGAAGAGCTGGATAGAGCCAGCCTGGCTCAGATCGATTATCCTACACACCTGTGGATGGAGAAGGAAATCAAAAGCGTTGCCAATATCACCCGCCAGGATGTAGAGGCTTTCCTGCAGGTCGCTGCCCAAATCCCCCTCCATCCGGAGTTCCAGGAATACCCACTTGAAGAAGCAAACCAGGCATTGTTAGAAATGAAAAACCGCAAAATTCGTGGCGCAAAGGTAATCCGCATAGAATAATCAACACAGGGTATAATTGGACTACCCGGTAGCCCGGATTTACCGTTTGGCTGGAGCAGGACCAGGAAGGGAAAAATGATTTCAAATATCCAGATCATTTCCGATTTGCGTTTGGCTATGGAGATGCGGCAAGAGCTTGAACTCATGGTCACGTTCAAGGGCGTGCCGGTCATCTGCAAAGCGAAAGTCACCCAGATTGACGGGGAGACGGTCTCATTATCTACACGTGATCCAGGCATCGTTCGCATCGAACATGAGAAAAAAGTCAGCGTCCTGGGGAGTGAATATTTCGAGCCCTCTGTCGCTAAAGTTGTCCAGGTAGATATTCCATCTGGCACTCTAAAATTGTCAGATTTCTCTTACCTGGGTACCCGTCTGGGTGAGCGAATGATGATGCGCGTCGAGCCAACAGAACCCATCCAGGTCTCGCTTGAATCAGAGACCCTGTCATTTGATGGTGAAATTGTTGACCTGTCGCTGAATGGGATCGGTGTCCGCATTGATCAGGCTAACTACAATCCTTCGCTCAAACCGGGCACAACTATCCGGACTACCTTTGACCTGCCAAACGGTCATACGGTTGTGGAAGGCACCGTATTGAGCTCGGTAAGAGCGGGTAATACTTACCGGCTGTCATTGCGTTTCAATCAGGACGGGCCTCAAAAAGTCTCCATCTTCCGCTACCTGATTGACCGGCGTGCCGAGATCGAGAGCGAATTGAAATCAGATTTTGAAAAGGCCCTCGGCGCAACAAACTGAACGGAGACAAATCGAATAATGGACATTCGTGCTTATAACCGGTCCGCCTGGGATCGGGAAGTTGCGCGCGGCAATACGTGGACACAACCGGTGAATCAGGAAGTGACCCAAGCCGCGCAACGGGGTATATGGAGCGTTCTGCTCACCCCGACCAGACCTGTCCCGCGCGCTTGGTTTCCCGACCTCAGGGGATTGGATTTGCTAGGCCTGGCCTGTGGCGGTGGACAGCAAGGGCCAGTGTTCGCAGCAGCCGGAGCGAATGTGACCGTCTTGGATAACTCGCCCGCACAGCTGGCCCAGGATCGGCTGGTGGCACAACGCGACGGACTGGACATGCGTCTGGTGGAAGGGGACATGGCAAACCTGTCTCAGTTCGTCGATGAAAGTTTCGATCTCATCTTCCATCCGGTCTCGAATATATTTGTCCCGGCGGTTAGACCGGTTTGGCTGGAGGCTTTCCGGGTATTACGCCCTGGGGGAGCATTGTTAGCCGGTTTTGTCAACCCGGTCCAATATATCTTTGATTACGAGGCTATGGAAACACAGGGTTTGTTGAATGTACACCATAGCATCCCCTATTCCGATCTAACCAGCCTGGACCCGGAGCAACGCCAGCGCTATCTGGATGCAGGTCACCCACTCGAGTTCGGTCACACACTCGAAGACCAGATTGGTGGTCAACTCGAGGCGGGTTTCTTGCTGTCTGGCATCTATGAGGATCTGGATCCAAGCTCACCTTTGTGCAAGTATATCTCAACCTTTATCGCAACCCGCGCCATCAAGCCGGTTGTGGAAATTTAGCCACTTACAACCGTATCTTCTTTCAACACCTCACAGGTTCTTCCAGTACTGTGAGGTGTTTTGATGGAGAGTTCCAGGCTTATAATACATACTATGATAGTACCTGCTTACGGTTACCGGGAAATCGAACATACTGCTGATTGGGAGCTGGAAGTGTGGGCGCCCGATCTGATTGGATTGTTGGAGCAGGCTGCCCGCGGCATGTATGCATTATCCGGCCTGTGTCTTGAGCGGTTGCAGTCACAGCAGCGTGTGCTGAAATTAAACGCGGAAGATGCCGAGAGTCTGTTGGTAGTCTTTCTGGGTGAAATCCTGCATTTTATTGAGCTGGATAACCTCGCCTTCGATGAATTCCAGATCGAATTGGATGGATATAAACTGCACGCCCGACTGACCGGCTCGCAGGTACAAAATATTGATAAAGAGATCAAGGCAGTCACCTACCACAATTTGCTGGTACGCCAGACCGGGCATGGATTACACGTGAATATCGTCTTTGATGTGTAAATGAGGTGTGAAAATGGTGAGCATACAGGATTTGGTACGCATCAGCGAATTCGAATGGGAGATCCCACGGACCTTCCGCAAGGATATGCGCGTACCGGTACGTATCTTTGCCACTCGACGCTTGTTGGAAAAGGTCATGCAAGATAAATCGCTGGAACAGGCAGTCAACGCTGCCACCTTACCGGGGCTGGTAGGGCATGTGTTGGTCATGCCGGATATGCACCAGGGTTATGGCTTCCCGATCGGCGGTGTAGCAGCGACGCGCCTGCCAGAGGGTGTCATCTCGCCCGGAGCGATTGGTTACGACATCAACTGCGGTGTACGACTGCTGGCATCCCAGATCGACTATGACGAAGTTAAGCATCAGATGGGCGACTTAGCAACTGTGTTGGACCATTATTGTCCCAGCGGAGTGGGCGGCAAAGGCGAAATCCGCTTGAGCCCTGTCGAGCTGGAGCAGGTCTGCCGGGAGGGCTCGCGCTGGGCGCTCAAGCGCGGTTACGCCACCGAGATGGACTTACGCCACACAGAAGAAAGCGGACGGTTAGATGGAGCAGATCCGGGGAAAGTCAGCCCGCGGGCGCGCGAACGCGGTCAACCACAGCTGGGAACGCTGGGAGCCGGCAACCACTTCATCGAAGTCGACCTGGTCGAACAGGTCTTCGATCCCCAGGCTGCCCAGGCTATGGGGTTACAGGAAGGCAAGCTGGTGCTGCAAATCCACTGCGGTTCGCGCGGCTTCGGTCACCAAATTTGCACCGATTACGTGCAGGAATTCCAGGCTGCAGTCAAGCGCTATGGCATTCACCTTCCCGACCGCGAGCTGGTCTGCGCGCCGCTCAACTCACCCGAAGGGCAGAGCTACCTGGCAGCAATGCGCTGCGCGGCAAACTACGCCTTTGCCAACCGGCAGCTGCTGGCGCACAATGCCCGCAAAGCCTTTGAGCAGGTCTTCGCTGGAAAGCAGAAAAATTGGCAGCTGGAGCAAGTCTACGATATAGCCCACAACATGGGTAAAATCGAGACACACCTGGTCAATGGCGAAGAGATGAAAGTCTGCGTGCACCGCAAAGGCGCCACACGCGCCTTCGGTCCTGGCTCGCCGGGGTTGCCCGAAGAATATCAGAAGATCGGTCAGCCGGTGCTGGTGCCGGGCAGTATGGGCACCGCCTCCTGGGTGCTGGTGGGTACGCAAGCCAGCATGGAGCGCTCCTTTGGTTCATCCTGTCACGGTGCCGGACGGGTGATGAGCCGCGAGAAAGCCAAGAAACAGGTGCGCGGCGATAAGCTCCGCCAGGATCTGGAAGCAGCTGGGATCGCCGTACGGGCTGGATCGATGGGTGGACTGGCTGAGGAAGCGCCGCAAGCTTACAAAGACGTGGATGAAGTGGTCGAAACTGTCATCGGCGCACAGATTGCCCGCAAAGTCGCCCGGTTAAGGCCGGTGGCAGTGGTGAAGGGCTAAGCGGAACTGCTGGACCGCATTGTTCGTCCTTAGTTTAACATTGAGCCAAGAGACTCAGTTCAATAGGGACTAGCATTCTCTAGATATTGAGTCCTGATACGTCAGAATAGGAGAATACCATGCCAGGAAAAAGCCTGTTGATTGTTCTCTTAATAACTGTCATCCTGACCGGATGCGCCACCAGCCAGCTCAGGGTGATTCAGGCGCCAACCGAAGCGCCAGTTCAGCCGACAGTTAAAGTGGGCAGTGATTATCCTCCACCCGGCAGCAGCGAGCCAGTTTCAAAAGGCATTCCCTACCCGGATCAGAATGCACTACCTGCCGGGCAACCGGAATACCCACCACCACCAGCAGGTGTTCCTGCCGGAAAGGCGCCCTATCCAGGTCCAGCCGTTCCGCAAGCTCCGGTCGCCTCCCCGCCTTGGGAACCGCAACCCGGCGATGACAAATTGCAGCGTGGCAATGTCTATCTGGACAGCCAACAAATCCTCACCCTGGAAAGCTTTCCACCCCAGTTTATGCTGGAACTGAAGGGCAACCTCCCAACGCCCTGTCACAAACTGCGTGTCAAGGTAAATCCTCCTGATGAAAACCAACAAATCCAGGTGGAGGTTTATTCCCTCGCAAACCCGGCAGAGATTTGCATCCAGGTGCTGGAAGCATTCCAGGTCAGCGTGCCATTGAAAGATTTGTCGAGTGGGGTATATCAGGTGCTGGTCAACCAGCAGCCAGCCGGCGAGCTTACCGTACCGTAGGACCAGAGACTGATCGGCGGTTTTCGGAAATCCCCTTATTTGGTGCTTCCACAGATAGCGTGGCCAGACTTCCGAAGTTCCTGGAATTTCGGAAGTCTTCGCGCAACTTTCAATTATTCGGTCTGGGTCAGATCATGCCAGAGACTGTCTGGCACCTGCACGGCGATTACCTCGCCGCGCACAGTCACATCCCCATTGGCGACAATCCACTCCGAAATCGTCACCTTGCGTCCCTTCACTTCTTTGACCTGGCCGCGCACTTCTAAAGGCACACCCAGCGGTGTGGGGTGCAAATAATTGACCTGCAATGAGGCAGTTAAGAACCGCAACGGCGGGTCGCTGCTCAATGGACGGTTCTGGGCGCGATAGGCCGCTGCGGCGGCTGTCCCCGTACCATGGCAATCGATCAAAGAGGCCAGTAAACCGCCATAAACATAGCCGGGTACTGCGATATGGTATGGGCGCGGCTGGAACACACACACGCTTTCATCGCCATCCCAATAGCTTTTTATCTGCAAGCCATGTTCATTCAACCGGCCGCAGCCGTAACAATAGCTTAGTAGATCCGGGTAATCATCTTGAAAGGCTCTCTGCATGGCAGGCTGTTCTCCTCTGGTTCGCAAATCGGAACATGCAAGCGGTCGTTACTGCAAACGAAGCAAGATCTTGCCCTGCGCCCATAAGTCTTCCAGGCGATAATAATCCCTGCGGTCGGGCGAAAACAGGTGGACGATCACGTCGCCAAAATCTACCAACACCCAACCATCTTGCGGCTTGCCTTCCACCCGTCCGCGCAGTTGCTGGGCTTTCCAGGTCCGTTCTTTTACTTCATCTGCCAGCGCTTGCAACATACGGTCGCTAGTGCCCGAACAGACCACGAAATATTCGGCAAAATCAGCCAGCTCGCGAATATCTAACACGACGATATCTTCCCCTTTTTTGTCTTCCAATAAAAGGGCGATCTTACGTGCAAGTTCTAAAGTGTCCAGGATTCACCTCGCATAGTTAGATAAAATAGCTACCCGCCCGCAGCCAGATTGGCTGTGAAAAGCCGGGTATAAATCGATCCGCCGGGTTGCAGATCGCTTCGATAAAGGTGGACGAATTGGACGCGAAAAGCACCCAGGAAACCCACTTTGGTTTTACCCAACATTTCGCTGATGCGATGGATTTCTTCCAGACTTGCGTTTCGCGCGACACGCCCTAACGTCAAATGCGGGGAAAATGGTCGCTCTTCTGGCACATAACCCAGGCGCGCCATCTCTGCTTCCACACCATGCTGTAGGGCAGCCAGCTCTGGCGGTCCCTCGACGCCAATCCAGACCACGTGCGGGCGGCGCAGCGAAGGGAACACCCCCAGTTCACCCACACTGATCTCGAAGGCTGCGTGGCGGTTGGATTCAGCTTGCAATGCCTTAGTCAGCATTTCCTGGCTCGAAATGGAGACCTCACCCAGGAATTTTAATGTCAGGTGGATGTTCTTCGCCGGAATCCAGCGGATCGAACCTCCCGGCAACTTGTTTTTCAGCCCGCTGAGTACCAGATCCAGCTGGTGGGTCACCTCGGGCGACAGGCTGATGGCAATAAACGCGCGTATGACACTCATGCGAGCATGCTCCTGAATGCCTGTTTTTGCTTATTGTAACTGCGCACCACTGTTGCTTTGACCAGCAGGAGGAGGAGTATTAGCAAGCGCCTGTTCGACGGCTTGCTTCAGGTCGATGAAAGCAACCGGCTTGGTCAGGTAATAAGCCGCGCCGGCTTCCATACCACGGCGTAAATCGGAGGGGAGGCATTTAGCAGAGATGATGATGACCGGGATGTGGCATAAGTGCGGGTCATTGCGGATGACCTGCAGCACCTCCAAACCGGAGATATCGGGCATCATTTGGTCCAACAGGACGGTATCGGGTTTCTTTTCAGCGATCAGGTCGATGGCGAGTCTCCCGCCGGCAGATTTAAACACCTGAAAGCCGATCAGGCGCATCATCTCGGCCAGCATTTCCGCAGTATCAAACTCATCTTCCACGATCACGACCGTTTTCTGGCTCAATCAAGCTCCAGTCAATCCGGGAACGCTGGCATTGCTGCGCCAGGCTCTATTAAAATCATACCAGAAAATAGCACAAAAGATGTCATCCCGCAAGGGGAAATTTGTATTGCGGACCAATTGGTCTAGCTAAGGAGCTGGCTTCTCGCGCGCATAATCATCCGGCGTGTCCAGGTCCTTTAAAATTGTATCGTTTGAGACAGGCAGATAGGTGATTTGTTCAGCATGGCGCCCCAGGAAATCGCGCAGTGTCTCTGGCGAGCGGATCCGACTCAGCTCAGGCCATAGCACACGAGCAACCAGCCAGGGGTGCCCACGTTTCATCTGGTAGCTGGGCACAACCAGCCCGGAGGGATGCTCTTTATAAGCCTGGATAACTGCCTGGACTACCGGTAACTGGATCTGGGGCTGGTCGCCTAATGCCACCAGAGTGGCCTCGGCAGACGATGAGAGTTGCGCCAGACCCACCTGCAGCGAGTCGACCATCTCGCTGGCCTCGAAGCGTGGATTGAAAACCAGCCGGGCAGGCGAATCCGATAAAGCTGTCTCAACCTCCTGCTGAGCTCCGCCAGTAACGACCAGGATTTCACTGACGCCGGCCGCAGAAAGCACTCGCACAACCTGCCCGATCACAGTCGTATCGCGCCAGGGTAGGGATAGTTTGGGTCTCCCCATCCGCCTTGAAAGTCCAGCTGCCAGCACGATTGCCGCAATCATATCTCCCCCTTCGTTGCAGCGATACCACACAGTGTCTGATAATCTTCCAGGGTATCCACATCGAGCAAGGCGCTTGCATCGTTCCAGGGCAGCCAGCTGACCGGGTAGCGACTGAATAAAGCCCTGCCGCCAACGTCCCCTTCCAGAGAAAGCAAATCCGGGAAGGTGCGGCGGTCGAATAACACCGGGTTGGCTCGCTGACCCTGTATCAGTGGAGCGACAATCGCGGCGCAGGTTCTGGTGTGCGTTTCTACCAGGCTGCGCACAAGCTCAGCAGGCACACGCGGCTGGTCAGCCAGCAAGAATACCGCACTACTCACCTGCGCCGGCAGATGCCGCAAACCGGTGATAACCGAAGTACTTTGCCCGGCAGCCCAGTTCGGGTTATGGACTAGCTCCACCTGCAAACCTGCCAGCGCTGCCTGCACCAGGTCAGCAGCGTAGCCGGTGACCACTACGACCGGCGCAAGCCCAGCGTGCAGCGCTGTCCGAGCCGCATGCCAGACCAGGGCATGCCCAAGCCAGGGTAGAGTTTGCTTGGGCTGGCCGAGGCGGCTGGCTGCCCCACCAGCCAGGATCACCCCAGCCGTGGGCTCGTGTACCGCGTGGATGCCAGCCGCCTCGGAGAATGCCAGTGAAGCAACCACCACCGCCTGGTAAGCTTGCAATAATTCGGGCGCCATCTTAAGCGCCGCTGCTTGCAATTCGGCATTATCTGCCTGGTTCAATATTACAACGCGACGTGCCGCTTCAGGGATGCCTTGCAAACCGCCAGACGGGTGGCATAAGACCTGGGCAAGCGCCTGAGCCGACACGCTCTCGCCAACCGGGATACCTGCCAGCTCGCTAAACCGCTCCGGACGGTGCACCCACTGCGCAGTCAAGGGTCTTCCCAATCCCGAAAGACCAGCCACAACCACCCCGCTATCAATCCAGGCGGGGATGGCAGGCTCATGCGAAACAGGCGCTTTCAATGGGCGCTGGCGCGAGCCATCTGCTTCGACCAGCAAGGGAAATTGTGCTTCTTCGGAAAGGACAAATAATTGATCCATTTGAGCCGCTGTCAGGCCAGTCGTGCGACTGTCCCGTCCGAGCGGTCCGGTAAAGATCAACAAGCCGGTGGGCCAGCCTCCAGGTGGTGGGACGACAGTAGCATCTCCGCTCGTTACAATATGCCAGTCTGCCATTGAGAGGTGTTCAGCTGCCATATGGGTGGTAGCCGCCAGCAAGACGGTCTGAGCATGGGCAGGACTATGAGCATTGAGCTCGAGATACTCCCGGCCCAGGCGGAACAGTGCTGTCGTCTTGCCGCCAGCGCCGCTAAATGATAGCCGAGGGGCAGGTGTTAAGCGGAGCGCATCTGATAAACGCATCTCAATCCCACAGATGAGGGCGCAAAACGGTTGTGGCTAAGATAGCCTCCAGTACTCCGCCGCCGACTGCCAGAGCTTTATCCGAAACCAGGTAGCAATAACGCGCCTCATCGCGTGGGTCGACATCGCCGATCTTCAAACCGTTCCAGACTGGTAATCCAGTATGGATTAAGCCACGTATCACTCCGGGAAAGGGTGCCGTAATGGGGATGCCTTCCACTTCTGCAACCAGCTCACCAGCCTCGACATGCTCGCCGATTTGGGTGCAAGTCTGAATGAAACCCTGGGTGGGAGCACGCAAGACACGCGAACCACCCTGGTTGAGCACGGTATCTGGCTCACCGGTATCCGCTTCGGTGGCGCCCTCCCATATGACCTTCCCGAGCTGGTGTCCGCGGTTCGTCTCGATGCCGGCATGGCAGTTCTGACCTGCCACACAACCTGGACCCAGGCCGATAATCAATGAAACCGAATTCAGGGGTGTTATGGGCGGCAGCTTGGTCATGCGCGCCTCCACCAACACCAACGGAGCCTGGCGCAGACGCAGCTCCAACAGGCTGCTGGCCTCCGGATCAACCAGCACCGGGATCTGACCACCATCAGAAATCTGCAGCGCCTGGTCCAGGTCGCTCGCTTTGACTGCCTTTACCCCCTCCACCTGGCAACTGCCGCTATAGACCGCTTCAGCAAATGAGACAAAGCGACGTACCACCAGCGGCTGTGGCAGCTCGGTGATAATCAAACGCAGACCAGCCCGGTATAATCGCAACGCAACCCCACTGGCCAGGTCGCCCCCTCCGCGGATCAGAGTGATTAACGCCATCTTTGCTCAGTTTTCTTCCGTTACGGTGATTTCGAATGTTTTCAGCAGTTCTTTGAACTTCGGCACCCAGGCCATCAGTCGCGAGGTGGGCACCGATCTGCCAGCCTCGGCGGCTTGCCAGGCCAGGTCAGCCACGGTATAGGCTGAACGTGGTCGACCTAGAGCCAGAGCTATCTTGGCGCGCTCATCCAGCAGGTTATGGTCGCGGTAAAACCAGTGGAAGAGAATTTCAAGCGCATCTATTGGGTTGCGGGCAAATTCGCCAGCCCCACGGCTGATGGCGTAAGCGGCATTTCCTTCTTCTTGTCCGGGCGTCACATCTACAAAAAGTAACGGCAACCCGCATGCCAGCGCCTCGGTGACGGTCAACCCGCCGGCTTTCCCAATGATCAGGTCGGAGGCGTGCATAAATTCAGGCATTCGATCGGTAAAGTTATAGATTTGGGTGACCGAGTGCCATTCGTTCGCTTTGAAGCGCGCATACAGGTCCTCATCACCACCTGCCACCAGCACAAACTGGAGCTGTAAACCGGCATGGTTCAACACGTTCAGAAAACTCATCAGGTGCTTGATCCTTTTGCTGCCTACCACCAGCACGGTGGGGATATTAGGCGCCCACCCTAGCTCCGAGCGGATGGTTAACTTCTCACGCCTCTCTCGTGCAAAAGCCGGGTTGACCGGTATACCGGTCAGGCAGGCGACATCTGGCGACAGACCGCTGGAGAGAGCCTGCTCATAAGCTTCCTCGGTGGGCAGCAGACACAGATCAGCGCCCTGGTTGAACCAGATACGGTGGACGTTGGTCAGGTCAGTCACCACCGTGATGAATGGAATGGGCAGCTTGCGCAGGGTGATATAAGCATCCAACGGCGCCATATACAACATGTAAGTGGTCACGATAACATCCGGGTTGAAATCCCGGATCGCAGCACGGATAGCGCGGATCAAGAGCACGATCAGTGCGCGTTCGATGACCGCCACTGGAACCGACCCGTCACTTAGCTGGTAGTTCAGCTTCCAGAAATCGGGCATCTGGCGCACAATCTTATCGTAATCGTTTTGAGCATCGCGTATAAACGGCGGCAGGTGTTTGTCATCCAGCGGGTTTGCGATATGGACGATACAACGCCCTGCATAGGCATCCTGAAAAGCAGCTGCGACGGCATTTGCGGCACTGCGATGACCAAATCCCGCATCAGCGGTCAGGATTAAAACACGTTTCATTTCGCCCATCGCTCAGTTCAATTTACCAAGGCTGTGCAGAACCCGCTCTGGTGTAAGCGGAAATTCATAGAACCATACGCCTGTGGCATCGTGGACGGCAGCAATAATTGCTGGGGTTAGCGGCAAGAAGGGCATCTCACCCAAACCACGCGCCCCCCATGGGCCGATCGGGTCGGGGAATTCCAATATTAAGGGCTGGATCTGCTCGGGGATGTCCAGTACTGTGGGGATCAAATAGGTGGAGAGCTGCTGGGTCTGGACAAAGCCATCCTTCTGGATGAAATTTTCCTGGATGGCATACCCCATTGCCTGCACCACTGCGCCTTCAATTTGACCCTGCACCTGCAGCGGGTTGATTGCCTGACCCACATCGTTGGCCGAGATTACATTCAGTAACCGTACCACACCGGTCTCAGTATCGACTTCGACCGTCACTGCTTGCGCGACATAACCATAAGCAAAATTCGGCTCGGATTTTCCGGTCTGCGGGTCGAGCGGGGTGGTGCGCGGCGGCTTATACTGGTAGGTAGCGATTGCCGGTCGCTCCTCGGCTTTCCATTTCGTCAGGGCTGCTTCCATGGCGCCCTTGACCGAATTACCGGCCATAAAAGTCATCCGCGAAGCCGATACGCTGCCCGAGTTGCCGGTGTGGGCTGTATCGGAAACAATTAGCTTGACTTTGTCAATCGGTACGCCTGCTGCTTCGGCAGCTGCCTGAGCGATGACGGTGTGCACACCCTGACCTACCTCAGCCGCAGCGTGATACACCACCACTTCCTCGATCTCGGCTGTCCCACGCAGCTCAACAACTGCCGTGCACTGCTCCGGTGCGCCAAACGAAAAGCCAACGTTCTTGAAAGAAGCCGCAAAACCGATGCCGCGTTTGACATGCGCAGCGCTGGCGGGTTTGTGTAATGAGCTGCTGGGTGTAAATACGGCTTTAGCAGTCTCCTTCTCTTTCGAAAACACCTGCCAACCGGCTGCACCTGCGCAGGCTTCGATCACTTCTGGCAGGCTGACGCCTTTTGGCAGCGGTGTGCCGACCGAAAGTAACGAGCCCTCACGCAGCACGTTTCGCAAGCGGATCTCAACCGGGTCGATGCCTAAAGCCTCAGCCAGCCGGTTCATCTGTGTCTCGGCAGCAAAGGCGCCTTGCGGTCCGCCAAAGCCGCGGAACGCGCCGGTGACCATGTTGTTGGTATAGACAGCATATGAATCGACTTTCACATTAGGGATCTCATACGGACCGGTGCACATCAGGGTGGCATTGCCCAGCACCTTGGTGGATGTATAGGCATACCCACCCCCATCCGCCACCATTTCGACCTCCGCCGCGATTACTTTCCCGGTCTTTGTCGCGCCCCAGCGAGTGCGGATCAGGTAAGGATGACGTTTGTGATGTCCAACAATCGATTCTTCCCGGCTCCAAATGATCTTCAAAGGTCTGGATATGCCCCGCTGACTTAGCCGCCAGGCCGCCAGCGCCAGCACGATTTGCACCGACATATCCTCGCGCCCGCCAAATGCCCCACCGATAGCCGGGTAAATGACCCGAATTTGCTCTAACGGCAGACCCAGCGCATGAGCGATCTGCTCTTGGTCTTCATGCGTCCATTGCCCACCCACTTTGACTGTAACGCGTCCCTCTTCGTCGATAAAGCTCAAACCGGCTTCCGGCTGCAGATAGGCATGTTCCTGTGCTGGCGTGCGGTACTCGCCTTCGATAACCAGGTCTGCCTGAGCAAAAGCTGACTCTACCTCGCCTTTGCGGATGCGGTAATGGCAAAAGATATTTGTTCCACGCTCCGGATGGAGCATTGGCGCGCCATCTTTCATTGCTTCAACCGGGTCAAGCAGAACGGGCAGATCTTCGTACTCCACGATGACCAGGTCACGGCCTTGGGCTGCCAGCTCTTCCGTGTCGGCCACGACTAGAGCGATCTGATCGCCGATCCAACGCACTCGGTCGGCATAAGGCTTGCTGGAACCCGGCCCGCACAGGACCGGCTGGTCGGGCATGATCAGACCATATTCATTCATCGGGACGTCTTTGGCAGTGAAAACCGCGATCACCCCGGGCAACGCTTCTGCTTTGGAGGTATCGATCTGCTTGACGATCGCATGCGGCCGCTTGGCAAATAATATCTTCATATAGGTCTGGTCTGGCAAGTTAATATCGCCCGGGTAGAGCGCTTCACCGGTGACCTTGGCTTGAGCATCGAGGCGGGTAACTGATCGCCCAATCGTTGGCATAGACTTCTCCTGTGCGGGTTGTGTGGAAGGTTTAGCGCACTTCGCTACCTCTTTGCAGCACGTCGCGCCTGAAGGCATCCTTAGCTCCTGCGTCTGCCGGCCATCCCTAGCACTACCGTAACCCAATAAAGCAATTGCATCACAGCAGCCACCAGGGCAGCCACATAGGTCATCGCCGCAGCATTCAAGACATTGTTGACCCCGCGCATTTCATCCTCGCCCTGGATCAAACCGGACTCGGATAATAACCGCCGCGCTCTGGCAGAGGCATTCAATTCCACCGGCAATGTTGCCAGCGCAAAGATCGCACCACCGGAGAAAACCAGCACACCCAGCCAGGCGAGCTGTGTCATCTGAATCAGGATGCCGATAATGATCAGAATCCAACCCAGGTAAGAGCCGATACTGACTGCAGGTACGATGGCTGAACGCAACCGCAAGGGGAAATAATCTTCCTTATCCTGCATGGCATGCCCCAGTTCGTGGGCGGCAATTGCCAGCGCTGCCACTGAGTTGGAAGCAAAGACACCGCGTGACAGGCGCAATACTTTATCGCGCGGGTCATAGTTATCCGTCAAGTTTCCAGCAATACCTTCAATCTGCACGCCATATAGCCCCCCCGCCTGGATCAGGCGTTGGGCAGCCTCAGCGCCGGTCACCCGGCTGCGCGTTGGCACCTGGCTCCAACGGCTATAAGCCGATTTCACATACCACTGCACCAGCATCATAAGCAGCATGGCTGGCAGCATGAACATGATATATTGTGTATTAAAAAACATCATAAACTCATCCTTTCCCTGGTTAATGTCCCACAGCTTATGGTGTGGGCGTAGGTGTCAGGATCGGGGTCGGAGAAGGCACCGGTGTAGGCGGCGGGATGAGCTTCTTGGTCAGCACCTCAACCGCCTTATCCAGCTGCGTGTCCTTGCCATCTTTAATATCCTGTTCGGTCAGCTCAATCGGAAAATCGGGTGCAAGACCGACCTCATGGATCTGGCGACCTTTGGGGGTCAACCAGCGCGCGATGGTAACACGTACTGCGCCTCCATCATTTACCAGCTGGGTATAAGATTGGACCGATCCTTTCCCATAGGTAGTATTTCCAACCAGATAACCACGTCCCAGGTCCTGTATTGCGCCAGCGACAATTTCGGAGGCGGAGGCGCTGCCTTCGTTAACCAAGACTACCATTGGGATCTTCGTCGCCAGCCCGCCGCTATTTGCTTCAAAATTCTCGCTCCGTCCATCGCCATAAACTTCCTGCATCACGATACCCTTGTCGACGAACTCCGAAACAACATCGATGGCAGTATCCAAATACCCACCACCATTGTTACGCAGGTCAAGGATCAAGCCGCTGGGATTCTGGTCCAGCATCTGGCTAAGGGTATCTTTCAGCTCTTTCGTAGCATCATCGCCAAAGGTGAATAACTGGACATAGGCAATGTTGTTATCCAGCATGCGCCCAGCCACCATGGGGACTATAATCGCGTCGCGGGTGACTTTTGCATCAAACGGCTCTTCGACACCGGGTCGTTGGATTGTCAAAGTGACGACTGAGCCTCTTGGCCCCAGCACCTTCTGGCGAACTGCCTCGCCATCGATGCCGGTCATATCCACACCGTCGATAGCAATAATCTTGTCATTGGGTTTCAAGCCGGCTTTTTCGGATGGCGAGCCGGGCATTGGGCTGATAATAGTGAGGTATTCACCGGTAATATCGACCCAGGCGCCAATACCTTCATATTCCTGACCTTCCAGGTGTTCGTTGGCAATCTTGAACATCTCGGGGTCCAGATAAGAGGTGTGTTGGTCGCCCAGCGCTTGCAGCATGCCACGGATCGCGCCTCGCATCATCAGCTCCTGATCTACCGGCTGGTCGACATAATATTCCTTGACCAGGTCCCAGGATTGCCAGAAAGGCTTGAACAGCTCCTTCAGGTCCTGAGGCGTCCCGTTATTGGCCACTGTTGAAGGCGGTTCTGGTAACAGTCCAGGCTGTAAATATTTGTCATAATACGCGACAGGCAGCCACGCGGGTGGGTTCATCGTATGCCCGGCAATAAAACCGGCCGAGAACGTGCCTGCCGTCAGGATCAATGCCGCCAGGATTACTCCTGTTACTACTAAGAATCTTTTCATTAACCTTGCTCCTACTTCTTGAAAATCCAATTCGTTCTTAAAATCTATTCCGCGTCGAACCTATCCTATAATTGGACCGCGCTGAATTAAGCTTAACACACTTTGGTTAAAACTTTATAAACATATCCTGGAATCAGAATCAATTATGGATTTTAAACGGATTAAAATTGGTGTTGTAATCGTAATAGTCCTCATGTTCAGCCTTTTTTAGCCAATTTACCGCCCAATAGGTGACAGGCGTCATGATCGCTTCGACTCCACACTTGAACAAGTAGTTAGTGATGACCAGGGTCAGCCAGATTTCCGGGACGAAACCGGGCACTTTCAGGAGAGTCGCGATGGAAACAAATGCCAGCGTATCTACGCCCTGGCCCACCAGCGTGCTGCCAATCGTGCGTGTCCACAGCCAACGACCGCTGGTCAAAATCTTCATTTTTGCCAACACGAACGAGTTCGAGAACTCGCCACCCCAAAAGGCAACCAGACTGGCAATCACAATCGCGCCGGAGCTAACCCCGCCTAACACTGCATCATATTGCGCCTGACCAACATTGCTTTGCCATTGACTCTCGCCAGGCAACCTGGCGACCAGCCATAAAGTCATGCTCATGATCAGCGCGCAGGCAAAGCCGGTCCAGATTACTCTACGGCTGCCGTGATAACCGTAGACTTCGGTCAGCACGTCGCCAAAAATATAGCTGATCGGGAAGAGCACCGTTCCGGCATCGAATGCCAAAGGGATGCCGAACAAGGAAATCCCCCAATCCACGATCTTTGCAGATGAGGCAATATTGCTCACCAGCAAGATCGTGACGAACAATGCCATGATCCGATCGTAATATTTGTAGTGCACGATCTACCCGTTCGATTCGTTCAACATATGGCTGAGAAAGACTTGGAAGGAGGCTGGGTCGGCGACTTGCTCAGTATACGCCAGGAAAGCAGCTCCATCCAGCGGGTAAAGTGGGTGGCACGAGCTGGGCGCAGCGCCGTGTGGGGCGAGCACCATATGCTGGATGAGCGGACCGACCAGGTCCGCTCTGGACAATTCGGGGACAATTTCTTCGACAGTCAGGATCACTTTGTCTGCAGCCAGGGTCAATTCCTCATCCACGCCCCGGTTATCGCCGATCAGGGCGTTGCCATCCAGGTCTGCCTGGAGTGCATGGATTACGGCGATATCGGGATGGATGGCGGGAAAAGCCACCAATTCTTCACCACTGTACGGATCTAAAACCGTGCGTACATCCGGGCGCAGGCGTAGCAGGTCTGTCCCCAGCCAGGCGCGCGCTGGCATAAAACCCACTCCCGCCAGGCGGGCGCGCAGGCCGTATGCCAGGCTGGCTTCGGTTTCCTCGATTACCTCCAGCTCGCCACGGTTGGCATAATAGGTGAACATGGGCGCCAGACCAAAAATTTCCAGACCGAAATAACAGCTGCGCACGCGGCTCACCATCCCGGCTCCAACCAGCAGGTCGGACTCGAGCCCGGCGGTGAATGCCAGCAGGGTTAAATCGTGAGCCTCCCCGGTCTGGATGGACCGCTGCACGAGAGCACGTACAAAAGCCATCGGACGGCGATAAAGGGTCGTTCCGCCTAGTGCCAGCATGCACCCAGAGGGCACCAGCTCAGCGGCAGCTTGCATCGTGATGAGTTTAGCGGACATCTGCATTTACTCCGCAACCATTCCAAAGTGCTGGTAAAACCTGGGGCAGTGAGAGCAGAGATGGGATGCAATAAGTCGCAGCTGGGTCTGGGATGCGCTCCAGATTGATCAGGACAGTCGTGAAGCCCAGTTGGCGCGCCGGCGCCAGGTTAGTAGCAGAGTCATCCAGCATAACGCACTCCTGCGGTGCAGGGTCGCCAACTAATGCCAGCGCCCGCTTATAAGCCAGCAGTTCGGGCTTGCAAGAAAAATCAATCGCCCGGATATCGATGATCCGCTCAAAACAATCCGCTACTCCCAACACCACAGTCACCCGGCGGGCATGGGCAGCATCAGCGTTCGTAAAAATAATGCGGCGTTGCGGCAGGCTCACCAGCAACGCATGCAGCGCCGGGTCAGGCTGGATATATTCATCCAACGGCAGATCGTGCACATACGCCAGGTAATCGTCTGTATCAACCTGATGGTGCTTCTGCAATCCACGCAAGGTGGTTCCATAAGTCTCGAAATAATGGCGGCGTAAGGTCGGTATCTCCGCCTCTGGCAATCCGACCCGCTCAGCCATATAGCGTCCCATCCGGTCGCGGATTGCTCCCCACAATCCAGAAGAACAGGGATAAAGTGTATCATCCAGGTCAAAAAAGAGCGTAGTGTAAGCCATGGGGGTATTATAATATCCGAATGCCGATTCGAATATTATCACCTGAAGTCGCTTCGCAGATCGCGGCGGGGGAAGTGGTTGAGAGACCAGCCTCGGTGGTCAAAGAACTTCTGGAAAATTCGCTGGATGCGGGAGCCAGTTTTATCTCGGTTAATATAGCAGGCGCAGGCCAACAACTGATCGAGGTCTCAGACGATGGCTGCGGCATCCCGGCTGAAGAGCTGGCTTTAGCGGTAGAAAGACATGCAACCAGCAAACTCAGCCAGGCCGACGATCTATTCCATATAACCAGCCTGGGTTTCCGAGGCGAAGCCCTGGCTTCGATCGGTTCTGTGTCGCGCATGACGCTGACTTCGCGGGTAGCCGATGCCAGTCTCGGGGCCAGATTGCGTGTGGAAAGCGGGCAGATTTTCCCCACCCAACCCACTGGAGCCCCGCCAGGCACAACTGTGCGGGTGGAGAACTTGTTCTATAACGTGCCGGCGCGCCTGAAATTCATGAAGAGCGAAGGCACTGAAAAACGTCTGATCGACCAACTGGTCACCCGTTACGCGCTGGCCTACCCGCGAGTGCGGATTCAGCTTCAACAGGATCAACGGGCTGTTTTACAAACCAGCGGAAAAGGGGAGCGCCGCGAAGTGCTGGCTGCGCTGTATTCCGCCGAAGTAGCACGGCAAATGCTGGAAGTGCTCTATGAAGGCGAATTGCTGCAGATCCATGGCTTTATCAGCCCAACCTCGGTAACACGTGGGCACCGGCGTGAGATGCATTTTTTCGTGAATGGACGCCCGGTGCAAGAAATCGCTTTGAGCACCGCCTTGGTCAAAGGCTACCATACTTTGCTGATGGTGGGACGTTACCCGCTGGCGACCCTTTTCCTTGAAATACCTCCAGATGCTGTGGACGTGAACGTCCACCCTACCAAAGCCGAGGTACGCTTCCGCGCCCCAGACCAGGTGTTCTCCAATGTGCAAAATGCGGTACGGCGAGCATTATTAGCGCACAACCCGGTGCAAAATCTGAGCAGCAGTCTGAGCTGGGGCGGCGCGCCCACCTGGGAACAACCTGGCAGGCAAATCGACCTGGCCTGGGAGATGAACGCTGGCCTGCGCCATCCTGCACGAGCC
>Ga0209253_10001608_pt1 | contig 19857 bp, 16 predicted proteins | sample FrelakmetBRP12BR_FD_187145 | JGI IMG/M metagenome (GOLD analysis project Ga0209253, IMG submission 187145) | Freshwater lake sediment microbial communities from the University of Notre Dame, USA, for methane emissions studies - BRP12 BR (SPAdes)... | ecosystem: Environmental > Aquatic >... | reverse complement strand
GCTGCAAACGACGAATTTCGGCCTTGGCGGCTTCCATATCACTCGGAGCGATTTCGGGCACTTGCCCCTCCCTGGATACGATCTGGTAGCGCGCCCGCCATTTCACCAACAGCCCAGGGGTTATCCCCAGCTCACGTTCAATCTGCCCAGCACTCTTGTCTCCCCGCTGCAAGAGCTCCAATGCTTCCAGTTTGAACTCCTGCGAGTATTTCCGGTAATTTCTGTCGTTCATATCCGTTCTCCTGATCTATTTAGTCTACCTGATCAGGACATTTTTTGTGTCCACTTTTTCGCTCAATTTCACCTTCCAGATTTTTTAGGGAAGGGGGGACTGAGGTCAGAAAAAGGATGACGCAGGAAAACCACCTGCATCATCCTTTTTCTGGATCTACTCTTCTAAAATAGCCGCAGGTGGCCTAGCAAAATTGATCGGTGAGTAATTACACCCTAATTATAGCACAAATGTTCTGTTTTCACAAGGGGGTTATGAATGTTTTAAGGTTGGGATTTACCCTCACCCTGCCCAGTGAAAACATGTAGCGTGATCACGAAGACGCTATCAAAAGACACTGCTCGCTCTCCCTCCAGGGAGAGGGGAAAACCGCGTCCCAATCCAATTGAGCCTTACCCGATTTAGTGGACACAAAAAATGTTGCGATAGAGTACACTAAAATACAGGAGTAAAGGCATGGAAGACAGAAAGTATCGGAGTTATCCAGAAGAGTTCAAGTTGGAAGCCTTGGAGATGCTTAGAAGCTGTGGCAAGAGTGCCGGGTGATGTGCGTTCCGCCGGGGTTATCTAGAAAAACATCCGGGCTCTGCAGCGTCGGAAATTGAGCCCGAATTGTATTCAGATCGAAAGCCATATTCCCTCCACGGTTAAAAATTGGGCACACCAACCCGGGGTCGAGAGCGCCGGGACGATCTCCGGGTTGACAGCAACGCCCAGAGCTGGGTTTTGCCCAGGGTAGCGCTCCAAATAATAGTCCATTCTGCTTCAGTTCAGCTAAGCGAGGGGATGTTTCAGGTTAATTGGGAGGTAATAGGATGCGGGTTTTGCATTATACTTGGCGGTAAACAACTTTAGAGTTGAATTTGCCGTTATTTCTGAGCTATCTAACCTTTTTGTTCTGGTGCCTGATCTGGAACCTGGGAGGAATCTGGCTGGTGCGACGCGCCTTCAGGCTGGTAGGCGCTGAAGAAACCCTGATTGGCATCGGGATCGGGTTCGTTTTGCAGACCTGGCTGGCGAACTGGAGCGCGCGCTTCATTCCCATCCCGACTGCTTTCTGGGCTGCAGCGCTGGTCGTTTTCGGGCTGGGGTTTATCGCCGCATTGAGCAGCCCTGGCCCCTATCCCCAGCGGTTGAAAATCTCGCTGCCGTGGGGCGGGATCGCCATCTTGCTGGCAATTACGCTCCTGTTCACCGCCATGGGGCGCGGGCTGGGCATTTTCGATGATTACCAGAATCTGCCGATCACATCGCAGCTGGCGCTGGGAGATATCCCGCCGCGCTTCAGCCTGGATCCCAACGTGGGCTTTGGCTATCATTACTTCCTGCTGCTTTTTGCCGCGCAGTTCATGCGCATTGCCAACAGTAGCCCATGGGTGGCGTTGGATCTGGCGCGCGGCATCGCTTTGGGGCTGGCATTAGTATATATCTGGATTCTCGCCTTCCGCCTGACCCACCACCGGATTGCAGCCTTGCTTAGCAGCCTGTTTGTGGCCTTTGCCGGCGGGGTGCGTTGGGTGCTGCTGCTCGCGCCTGCCGGTCTGGTTGACCGCGTTTCTTCAAAGGTAAACTTAATGGGCTCTGGTCTTAATTCTGCACCCGATTTGTTCAGCGCAATGACCCACGAGTGGGTTATTGCCGGGACAGGGCCGGCGCCTTTTCCTTTCGCCTTTGGCAACGGCGTGAACATGCCCCTGACCATGGTGCATAACGGCGTGGGGGCAATCGGGTGGATCATGATTCTGCTGATCCTGTTGACATTTGACTGCTGGGCTGTGCGCTGGTTAGCTGCCGGTCTGACGACCATCGTTCTGGCTTCATTCGGCATGGCATTTGAAGCCCTGGTGATTCTACTGATCACTGCCTGGGTATTCATCGCCGCTGTCCAGGCAATGAAACGGCGCAGCCTGCGCCTAGCGCCGGTGCTGTGGCTTTGGCTGGGAATGCAATTTGCTGCCGGCGTGTTGATCCTGATTCAAGGAGGCGTTTTCAGCCAGATATTCTATAACCTGATATTCCCCCAGGCTGAGGCTGCGCAGGCTTACTTCACATTCAGCTTCCCATTCGCCTGGCCCCCGATCGTAATTTCCAATCACCTGGGTATATTGCCGCTCACGGATCCCTACACCCTGTTCGTTGCATTGCTCGAAATTGGACCGCTGCTGCTGGCACTACCGCTGCTGGTCAGTCACGGCTTGTGGGCATACCGGCAGGAGCGCTGGTACGAGGCAGCGCTGATACTGGCAGCCTTTTTGGCGTGCGTGGCAATATTTCTACGCTATTCCGGTTCAGCCGGCATCAGCGCAACCACGCGTCTCTACGCGCCTTTATTAAATATCGCCACGCTGTATGCCGTCCCTTTAGCCTGGAACTGGGCGAAAGATCGCCCGGAGTGGGTGCAGGCTGGCGCAGGCGCGCTGGGCTTTGCCACCATGCTCGGCGGGATTGTCTATTTCAGTGTGCAGCTCATTGCCATCCAGAAGCCGATACGGACTTACTTTCTGAGCAACCTGGATGAAAAAGTGTACCAGGAATATTGGAACAAACTGGAGCCCGATGCGCTGGTCTTTGATCCCAACCCTCCCCGTGGGGTAACACTTTTTGGGCGTTTCACCAATTCCGGCATCTCCTGGTACGAGGAAAAGCCAGCGTTCCTGGCATTCAGAGAAAACACTGACCCGCACGCTTTGCGGCAGGCTGGTTTCGACTATGCCTTTCTCGATTACAACTTTGTAGGACCATCAGCTGTGAATAATCCGCGCGCAGCGCCTCTACAGGATCCATGCGCCCAGGAAATAGATATATGGCGAGACGGTAAGGATTACCGCGTGCTCATCGATTTACGCGGCTGCTCACCTTAGCCGGGCTCAGATAAATTTCAAGCGCCGGGCAGCCAGAACCACCATGCGCAGCAGCAAGAGCCCATGTTTCCAGCGGTGGATATTGGTGGCGCCATAGGTGCGCTCGCGGTAACGGATGGGCAAGTCCACGATCTTGAGACCCAGCTTGCTGGCGCCAAAAATCAGGTCGAAATCGCCGAAGGGATCAAAATCGCCGAAATAAGCCCGGTTGGCAGCGATATCCTCGTAATCACACTTCCACAGAACTTTAGTGCCGCACAGGGTATCCTTCACGGGCTGCCCGAGCAGCCAGGAAAATGCCAGGCTGAAGAATTTATTCCCCAGGAAATTCAACGAGCGCATCGCCTGCTCCTCCATCGGGTAAACCAGGCGCACGCCGTTGACCAACTCTCCCGTACCGGAGATTAATGCCTCGTAGAATGCCGGCAGATCCTCCGGCAGCACAGTCATATCTGCATCCAGGATCATCAATACCTCGCCGGAGGCATGTTGAAAACCCAGCCGGACTGCATCACCCTTGCCCTTACCGGTTTGTTTCTGCAGCCGGATGCTCCGCTGTGGGTGAGTGGCGATGGCTGCCTGGATGGCTGCATAGGTATTATCCGTGGAATTGCCCTCCACGAACACCAGCTCGGTGCCCGCGCCCAATTCAGGCACACGTGCCAGAATTGCTGGGATATTGCCGGCTTCATTGCGCGCCGGCACTACCACCGACACGCCGGGTAAATTTGGATGCGGCTGGGGAGAGGGTCTCGCCAGGGTGAAGTGCGTCAGTGCGAGGTGGCTCAGAGGCCAGAACCGCACCAGGAAACGATTGGCAAACGCAGCCAGCAGCGGCACTGGCAAAGGCAGCAGGATCTCGTTCCAGCCGCGAATGGTCTCAAAACCGGAGAGATGCAGCAGGTTGTTTACATCATCCGGCGTCAGCCAGTTCTGGGTCAGCTCGGCTTTTGCCAGCCCGATGCGGCGCACGAGCGTCAGCGGCAGCGCCCACAGGCGACTGTAATAATTAAGGATCAGGCGCGTACCGGGATGACAATACGCCTGCAATCCTTCCAGGATCACCTGCACATCCCACACGTCGTTGATCAGGTCCGAAAGCAGGATGTAATCAAATGGAGCCTCTTCCAGGGGTAAATCGTGGGCGTCACATTGTAAGAAGTGCAGTTGAGGGTGGCGCTGGCGGGCATGGGCAATCATCTCGGTGGAAAAATCGATGCCCAAGCCGTAACCGGGCTGCAAACCTACCAGCAAATCGCCATAACCGCAGCCCAGCTCGAGAATACGTTTGCCAGGAGGAATCAAAAAGCGCACCACCTCCGCAAGGCGGCGGGAATAAAAACGCCCCCAGGATTGCCAGCCCGCCATCTTCACTGCCAAGCGGTCCCAGTGGGCAGCGCGCTCATTCTGGTAATGCTGGAAAGCGGGATCCTCAGTATGCAGCAATTTCATCCATGAACTCCCCGAAAGGTAATTAACTTTACCGGAGGAAGACCAGTTTGTAAAGCTGAAATGCTCGAAAATTTGGGAGGGAAATCATAATATTAATATATAGCCCAGTATCTGTCCTGAGAGCATCAGAGCGGTCGTGCACGAATTAATCGCCAGGGCGTCTATACTTTTACTTCGGTGATCAACGATCACCCACAGTAATAGCACCGAGAACCTCTCCATACGGGCGGGGGTGAATTATACTTATGGGGATACCAACCACGATCATGCGGTGACACAGATGGGAACAGACAGCTACAGCTACGACAATAACGGGAACCAGGTGACCAGAAATGTATCGGGGAGTTCTTATACCTTGAGCTATGATGCGGAGAATCGGCTGGTGGGCCGTCGGAGAGCACGACAGGTATCAGTGACGGGTGCAGCAACGGCGACGTTCGTTTATGACGGGGACGGTAACCGGGTGAAAGCAACCGTGGGTACCACCACCACAACCTATGTTGGGAGTTATTTCGAATGGACCGGGTCTACCAGCACAATGAAGAAGTACTACTATGCAGGGGCTACAAGGGTAGCGATGCGCACGGGTTCAAGCACCATTAACTACCTGCTGGGGGATCACTCCCTCGTTCCTCGGGACAGGTTAGGCTCACAGGCGATCACCACGAACAGCAGCGGGGTGAAGAGCGCGGAGGTAGGCTATTACCCGTGGAGAAATACACGCTATACCAGTGGAACGACGCCTATCTTAACCCCTGGATCCAGCCTATGTTTACGTCTGATTGGGGGACAGCGAGGTAGTTCGATTTCGTACTTAATTCATGCTGATTTCGGAAAATAGACCGTCACCTTCAACCCTGACTGCTGCTGAAAGTAATGTAACGGATTGTGGCATTGGATAAATCCCCAAACTCCCCCCGATACTGCGCGGGCAAAAGGCTCGCCATCTGATACATCATCTCCTGCATCATCTTCTCCCTTATCTGGCGGGTCACTTTTTCACCCTGATCATCCAGGTGAAATATCTTTCCCACCCTCAAGTGAAAATCAGTGCGCTTCAACCTGGATAGATTTTCCGTGTATTTCTCAGCCCCGTAACTGACTACTGGCAGGAGAGGTGCACCACTGTGCAACCCCAGCAGCACCACACCCGGGTGGGCAGGCTGTAATATGCCGTCATGGCTGCGGGTGCCCTCCGGGGCGATGATGATGATCTCACCCTTCTCCAGGGCTTGCAAGCCTCTGCGGATGGCGTCAATATCCGCCACACCGCGCTGCAGGGGGATGGTCTCGGTAACATCCAGAACCCAGTTTAAGACGGGGATTTTCCAGCGCTCGGCCAGCAGCATCCCATGCACCCGGCGTGGCTGTAAATGGGTGTAGATGATGGGGATCTCCAGGATATTGACGTGGTTGGTGTAGATGATCAGCGGTCCCTGTTTTGGGACCTTATCCAGTTCTACATCGTCGATGCGGCAGATTAAACTGGTGATACCTCTGAGAGTGCCTGTGATGAGACGCTGCGAGAATGTCACGTTCCGACCTGTTTTGTGCAGATGATCTCAAGCTGGCGAGGTAAAACCTCGATCTCCAGGTGCGTGCCATCCACACAGATGATCTCGCCGTCGGTTTGGGCTGGCAGCGGACCGTCGACTCCCGTGATGGTGATATGGGCAGCCTGACCTGTTTTTATGGTGGGTTGAGTCGCCTGGTCACCCCGGATAAAATGGGGGATCATCCTGATCACCGCCAAGGAGCTCATCTGCTCTGCTATGCACAGGTCGAAGAGCCCATCATCGGGTTCGGAATTGGGTGCCAGGAGGAAATTACCCCCCAGCCTGCGCCCGTTCATGATCGAGATCATCAGGCTGCGTTGGGTCAAGGTCTTCTCGTCATACACCGTGGTAGCCATGGGCGCTTTGTTATACAGGAAGACAGTCTTCAGCACCGCTACCAAAAAACCCAAAAAGCCACCCCAGCGGGGAAGCTTGTGGACTTCGATGGTGGTGATGGCATCAAACCCGATTCCCACGCAGTTGCCAAAATACCTGCCCTGCGGGTAAATCCCCCCGGTCACCTTGCCTATATCGATGGTACGGCGGTGGTCATCGAGCAACGCCTGAATCCCACCCTCGAGGTCAGTTGGGATGCCCATGCTGCCAGCAAAATCGTTGCCCCTGCCAACCGAGAACACGGCAAGTGGAGGGATCGACAAGCCTTTCTGCTGACTCAGCATCAGCCCATTAATGACTTCATTGACGGTGCCATCACCCCCAGCGGAGATGATGGCCTTATAGCCATCTTTAACTGCCTGGCGAGTTAACTCGATGCCATGCCCGACTCGTTCTGTGCGTACCAGGTCAAAGCTGAGCTTGTGCTGGTTGAGCAGTTTTTCAATTTCCGGGATGGCATTCAAGCCATTGCCATTCCCAGCCGTTGGATTGAGGATGATCTTGTAAGTGTTCGACATGCGGCGATTATATCAGGCAGGCGATTTTCATAAAAGTGTGTTTCTTGCCTTTACAGCCATTCGGTAGTACATTAAGGCATTCTGATTACGATGTACATTGGAGATGAAGGAACGTTATGACCGACCCAATCATGCCGGCCTTATTCATTGGGCATGGCAACCCGATGAATGCCATTGAAGAAAACGAATTCAGCCGCCTCTGGCAGGAGGCTGCCAAAGAAATCCCAAAACCGAAAGCCATCCTGTGCATCTCCGCCCATTGGGAAACGCATACCACGCAGGTGACTGCCATGGAAGCGCCGCGTACCATTCACGATTTCTATGGCTTCCCTCGTGCTCTATTTGAGATGCAATATCCTGCCCCGGGTTCCCCGGAGTTGGCCAGGCGGATCGTGGAGCTAGTCAAGGGTAGGGTAGTGGCACTCGACAGCTTCTGGGGGCTTGACCATGGGACGTGGTCGGTACTGTGTCGGATGTACCCCGAGGCGGATATACCGGTGGTTCAGCTGAGCCTGAACCGCAGCCTTGAAGCAGCTGGTCATTATGCGCTCGGCCAGGAGCTTAAGCAGCTGCGCCGAGAAGGGGTCCTGGTCCTGGGGAGCGGGAATATCGTGCACAACCTGGGCATGATGGTCTGGGAGGAGGCCGCCTTCGGTTGGGCGGTCGAATACGATACCAAGGTAGCACAGTGGATCCTGCAGCACGAGCATGAGCACATCATCCACTACGAGGGACAAGGCAAGGCTGCCATGCTGGCGGTGAATTCCGCCGAGCATTACCTGCCGCTGCTATATATCCTGGGGGTGAGTGAGCAAGGCGAACCCGTCAGCTTCTTTGCTGATAAACTATGGGGTGGCTCGCTCTCCATGCGCTGCGTCAGGTTTGGGTGAAGATATGATGATTAAAGGGTTACCCCAACCAGGCAGCTTACATCACCTACTTATTACAATCTATGGAGGCCTCCAATGATCTACTGGATATACCTGATAATTGCCATCCTGACCGAGGTGGTCGGCACCACCATGATGAAGGTTTCAGAAGGCTTGACGCGCCTCATGCCATCCATTTGGATGTTCGTGATGTACGCAATCAGCTTCGTCTTTATGGCATTTGCACTTAAAAAACTGGAAGTGAGCACCGCTTACGCCATTTGGTCCGGTTTGGGCACTGCTGTCATCGCCGCGATCGGGATCGCCTGGTTCCACGAATCTTTCAGCCTCACCAAGCTGGTGGGGACGGGGCTTGTCATTGCCGGCGTGGTCTTGTTAAATATTAAAAGCTGAGGCAGGCCAAGGATAATAACCTGTCTTGGAGTGGTAATCCCAGTCTAAAAAATTCTATCCGGATATAACCGTCCGCCCGGCATTGAACGCCTGGCGGTTAAGTTCAACGAACTTGGGAGGGACGCGCCCGCTGATGACCGTTAACCACATATCCGCCGATAACTCAGCCCCTGTAAGCCCCTCCCGCTCCATCAAGGCGGAGAGGGCACCCAACAGCACCACATTGGCAGCGCGAATGTTTCCCAATTCGGTGGCAAGGGCTTCCCCATCCACATAAACTGCCTTCGCGGTCACCTCTGCGATTTTACTGTGCAAGGTGTCATCCGTGGGATAGGTCTGCCCACCAGATGTGACAGTCAGCGGTTCGATCGTAGCAAGGTTGACCAGCGCCAGGGCGCCAGGGCGCAGCTGGTTCAGGCTCCTCAGTGCTTCGGCTTTTTCAAAGGCCAGCAAGACGTCCACCTCTCCCCCACCCACCAGGGGTGAATAGACCACCCGACCCCAACGCACAAAGCTGGTGACGCTCCCGCCGCGCTGAGACATGCCATGTACTTCTGCCTGTTTAGCTTGATAACCGGCTGCCAAGCCGAGGTTGACCAGCACATCGCTGGCGAGGATCGTCCCTTGCCCGCCCACGCCTGCTAAAAGGAAATTAGTTGAATCTCTCATGCTATGCCTCGCTCACTTCGATGGGTCTGAAGGTGATTGCGTCACGCGGGCAAATCTGGGCACACACCTCACAGCCTGTGCATAGGGCGGAGTCAATCAGTGCCTTGGGACGCTGCAGTTTGGCATCCAGTTCGTCGCTCTTCAGGATGGCCGGGCAGCCAATACGGAAGCACAAAGCACATCCATTGCATAGTTCGGAAAGGACTTCCAAGGGCACCCAACGCTTGCGCGCTTCGGGCAGGAGGGCGCAGGGCTCCAGGGTGATCAGTACGGATGGCTCATCCAGTTTCAAGTATTCCTTCAATGTGGTTTCTATCTCTGCTACGGCGAAGGCTGGGACAGTCTTCACATGCTGGATGCCAAGGGCACGTACCAGCGGTTCGAGCTCAACGACCGTGGTTGCCGCACCCTGCAAGGTGCGACCCGTGCCTGGGTTCTCCTGGTGACCGGTCATGCCGGTGACCCGGTTATCCATGATGACGGTGATCATCTGGCTGCGGTTATACACGGTGTTGAGCAGGGCTGGGATTCCAGTATGGAAGAAGGTGGAATCACCAATCACAGCGACATGCTTCTCGGGGCTGCCGGCTTTGACTGCCCCATGCGCCACAGCAATTCCAGCCCCCATGCAGCCGCAGGAATGGATGGCACTGAGCGGCGGGATGAGCCCCAGGGTGTAACAGCCAATATCGCCGTTCACCGGCACTTTGAGCTTGTTGAGTATGTAGAACAGGCCTCGGTGCGGACACCCCGGGCAGAGCACCGGTGGACGGGCAGGCAGCGGACCAACCTCCACATCAGGCAGAGGGATGTGGGCAGATACGGGCAGTAAGCCGGCTCTTATGGCTGATTCCCGAATCACGCGTGGGTCAAACTCACCTACCAAGGGAAAAATGCTTTTCCCTTCCACGCTGATACCCATCAACCGGACGGCTTCCTCGATGAATGGGTCCAATTCTTCAATGATAATCAGTTTCTCAACCAAGGCAGCAAATTTCTTGATCAGGCGTGCGGGGAGCGGCCAGGTGAGACCCAGGCGTAGGATGGAGGCGTTGGGAAAGACTTCTTTGGCATACTGGTAGGACACCCCGCAAGTTATTATCCCAAGCGAAGATTCTCCCGTTTCGATACGGTTAAAAGGGAAATTCTCGGCAAACTCTGCCACGTCCAGGATGCGCTGTTCAATCACCGGGTGGCGCTTGACCGCATTCCCGGGCACCATGACATATTTAGCCGGGTTGCGGGGGAAGAGTTTGGATTCTGGTGGTGCGCCATCAGTGCGCTCTCCCAATTCCACGGCACTGGTTGAGTGGCAGATGCGCGTGGTAAGGCGCAGTAAAACGGGTGTGTCGAAGAGTTCGCTCAGCCCGAAGGCAGCGATGGTCATATCCTTGGCTTCCTGACTGTCACTGGGTTCAAGGCAGGGGATACGAGCGAACTTGGCAAAGGTGCGGTTATCCTGCTCATTCTGGCTGGAATGCATGGCAGGGTCATCCGCTGACACAATCACTAACCCGGCTTCCGTACCGGTCATCGAGGCGTACATAAAAGAGTCGGCAGCCACATTCAACCCGACATGCTTCATTGCTGCCATGGCACGCCGCCCGGCATAGGCTGCGCCAATGGCGACATCCACTGCCACCTTTTCGTTGGGAGCCCATTCCGCATAAACATTGGGGTAGCGTGCCAGCTCCTCCAGGATTTCGGTGCTGGGCGTACCTGGATAGGCTGAGGCAACAGCTACGCCAGCTTCCCACGCGCCTCGCGCTACCGCTTCGTCACCTGAAAGCATTTTGATCATGTGTCCTCCATGAAAGGTTGTAAATAAATGAACTCCAGGTTGTTATTTTACCCGGAAGTTGTAAAAAATTACTGAGCTTTGTAAAATATTTTATTTCGTGTAAAATCAAAAGGGATTCCCTAGGCAAAAAACTACTCCAATTTATTATTAATCACATTACCAATTATCTGGCACCTTTTCCATCAATTATATTTCCAGGGAGGCATTCATGGAAACCACCCTTCAGCCCGATATGACTACCAGCCGGAAAACCCGCACGCTGTATACCCTATCCAGCCTGGGGGTTTCGATCCCCGCTGAAGCCGTGTCGGGGATCATCATGTTTTATATCGTGGATATTAAAAATCTACCTGCCCCATGGTTTGCCACTTTTTGGGTGTTCTATACCTTTTATAACGCAATTAACAACCCGGCCATTGGATTCTTGTCTGACCGGACACATTCACGCTGGGGGAGGCGCATCCCCTACATCATTTTTAGCGGCTTGCCGTACGTGGTCACCTTTGCAATGCTGTTCCTGATCCCATTTGATGGGCGCGATAATCCTACCGCACTGCTTATTTTCTTCGGAGCAGTGATCGTGATCTGGGAAGGACTTTATACCGCCCTGGCGACTGGGTATTATTCACTGCTGCCGGAGATGTTTCCATCGTATCGCGAGCGGACGGATGTAGCTGCCAAGATGAATATTTTCCAAACCGGCGGGCTTATCATCGGGGTGGCCTTACCACCGATATTATCACAGTGGTTGGGCTGGTCGTGGATGGCGATCCTGCTGAGCCTGATTTCCGTCGTCGCCATTTATGTTGGCGTCCGTGCCATGTTTGAGAAGAAAAGCTCTCAAGAGCAATCATACGTTCCTTTCATACCAGCCTTAAAAGCCACTTTTATCAATCGAAGTTTCATAACCGCTGCGATAGCCCAGGCAATGCGATTTTTCGGTACCGGAATATTACAAGCTGGGATGATGTTCTACATGAAATATTGCCTGAAAGTGGATGAAGGACTTGCTACGATCATATTTGGGGTAGCTTTTCTGGTAGCAGCGGCGATGCTGTATCCCTGGCGGCAGATCGTCGCTAATCGGACCGATTCACGCACCACGCTTATCCTGGCTAACCTGGTCATGATCATTGCGGTTATCCCACTAGGTCTCAGCACATCCCTGGTGACCACGATCATTGCCGCGGTGTTGGTAGGGATCGGGCTCTCGGGGTTGATCCTGATCGGGGACGTGATCATTGCCGAGGTGGTCGATGAAGATGAGGTCAAGATTGGTCAGCAGCGTGCCGGGATGTACTTTGGCATGAGTAGTTTCATCATCACATTAAGCGGGATGCTGGTCTCGGCCGTGTTTGGAATATTGCTACCCCGCTATGGCTACAACACCCTTCTGGAGATCCAACCGGCAAGCGTCGACCTTGGATTCCGCATCTTCCTGACTATTCCACCCATCATCGGATTCCTGCTGGCAATTTTTGCCTTGTATTTTTACCCGCTCCATGGGGAGCGGCTGAAAGAAGTAAGGCGAGCGTTAAAAAAGGAGGCTTGATATGGACCAGCATGTTATCCCCGAGGGGGATCGGATATATGACTTGTACACAGGGGTATATAAACCTCACATCATACGTATCGCTCTTGCATTGGACGTATTCTCTCCGCTTAACACAGGGCCAGCAAACCCTGAGCAGGTTGCACAGGCCTGTCAATGTGAGGTGGTGGGGATGCGTCACCTGCTAGAATATCTATCTAGTTTAATGGTCCTGACTAAGCAAGATGATAAATATATGTTATCTCCCGAAGCTGCCACTTTTTTAGTACGTGGGAACAAGGCTTTTACCGGTGATCTGATCATGGATTTCATTGGCCTTAACCCCTGGGAAAGCATCCGGGAAAGCATACGGAGTGGTCAACCACATAGGTTTGATATGGAGATTCACTTTGCCCAAGATGCCTGGATCGAGAGTTATCGAGCCAGCCGAATCCCGAGTAGTTTTAAGATGTGGACCAAAGCCGGAATCAATCCGGAGCGATATGATCGGTTGCGGATATTAGATCTTGCCTGTGGCTGTGCAATCAAGAGCATGGTGCTGGTAAAGAGGTCACCCAACGTGGAGCTGACCTGCCTGGATTCCCCACAGGTGTTGGAAGTCGCTCGAGACTTGGCAGTACGCTGGGGGATAACGTCACAGGTGCACTTTACACCTGATAATTTATTGACAGCCGATTTGGGTGAAGCTCAACATGATGCCTGTTTGGTTGGTCAGATCACACATTACCTGACCCAAGAGCAAAATAACGATCTGTATAAGCGCATACATAAGGCGCTTGTGCCTGGAGGTATACTGCTCATGGATGTGCCCATGGAAACTGCACAGTTGGATGAATCCAGCAGCTTTTTGTCATTATTATTGTGGGCAAATTCAGGGGGAAGGGCATATAATTTCGATGAGTATCATTCCTGGTTGTTAGCTGCCGGCTTTATAACCATCCGGCAGCTGAGTGAGCGTCTGTTATCGGCTGTTCGGTAGGATATTTGTTTTGCGCTTAATAATATTCATACTGTAGTCGTTTAAAAGAAAAGCCCCCGGGTTCTATTCTCGGGAGCAGATTCTCATTAAAATTACTAAGGATTATTTCCCATATGTTACGCTAAGATAATCCACGACCAAGGCTTTCTCGTCTGAGCTGAGCTTTGCGCCTTTGCCGATCATCTGGTCTACAATCGACCCCCATTCGGCAGAAGTATTTTTCGCACTTTCAACACGTGATAAGGTATGGCACTTCGTGCAGCGTTCCTGGAGCAGGGTTGCGCCATCCAAGGTGGTATCACTATTGGAGGGAGCTGTTGTTGTGGCGGTTGTACCCGAGGAACAAGCTGTAACGAGGAACATCAATGCCAATACCGCCAACACAACAATATATATTTTTGTTTTCATATTTCCTCCTAAGAGTATATGCTGATAATATCACGAAGATATAAATGAATCAATAACAACATCCAATTGTAATCATATACAATCATATTAAACTAACCAATATTTTTAGATAAACTGTAAAAGGTTATGCTATACTCATATCGGAATCCGTGTTGCATAGCAGCTCCGCTTAGCAGGATTTCATAATCACAAGTTATTGGTAAAACCGAATATACCTTATTGGTCTTTGCGAATCTTGTTGGCTTGCGAACTTGCAATTTTTGTGTTTCGAGATACAAGCAGGTATGGAGGAAAGAAAAACAATCAAAGCCACTTTTTATCCATGCACCATGTATTATTCATCAGGATAACATAAGGAATTAATCCCAAAGGAAGGAGCAGCGCATATGCCAGCGATATTGGAAGTCGAAAATCTTGTCAAGAAATATGGAGACTTTGAAGCCGTCAAAGGGATCAGCTTTTCTGTCGAGGAGGGTGAGGTATTTGGATTGTTAGGACCTAACGGGGCAGGCAAGACCCAGACTATTTCCATGCTCACCGGTGTCATTTCACCCACCTCCGGCACCGCTCGCATCGGGGGGTATGATATTCTCAAGCAGACAAGCCAGGTCAAGAAGATCAATGGTCTGGTACCGCAAGACCTGGCACTTTACCCCACATTGAGCGCACGTGCCAACCTGAACTTCTTTGGCAGAATCTACGGGCTGGGCGGACGCGAGCTAAAGGAACGTGTCGATGATGTGCTGCGTGTGGTATCTCTCACCGAGCGCGCGGATGGAGTGGTCGATAAATTCTCGGGCGGGATGAAGCGGCGGGTGAACATCGCGGCTGGCTTGGTGCACCAACCACGACTGCTGTTCTTGGACGAACCCACTGAGGGTGTGGACCCGCAGAGCCGCAACCATATTTTTGAGAGCGTGCAGCGCCTGAACCGTGAGCGCGGCATGAGCGTGGTATATACCAGCCATTACATGGAAGAGGTGGAAACCCTGTGCAACCGGGCAGCCATCATCGATGCGGGGCGCATCATTGCCTTGGATACGATCAAGAACCTGATTGGATTATTAGGGGGTGGTGTCGTTTATGTCGGTGTCAACCAGGTGGATGAGACGATCCTGGCGGAGCTTTCATCACTGCCCGCCGTCAAGGAATCTGCATTGGTTCCCCAACCACCTGCTCCTCCCGCACCCGATGGAAAAGAATCTACCACCGATGTAAAACCACCAGCTGTTAATCCGGTCATCAAAATTGTTGCCGAAAACAACCAGCAAGCCGTGGTGAATGTACTGGGCTACCTCAATCAGCATGATATCGTAATCACCTCGTTGGAGATCATGCAGCCAAACCTGGAGAGTGTCTTTCTACACCTGACCGGGAAGAAACTGCGGGAGTGAGCTGAGATGAAAGCGATAAGTATAGCGCTCAAAGATCTACAGATCTTATTTAAAGACCGTGGCACGATATTCCAGCTTTTTGTACTTCCCCTGCTATTCATTGTTGTATTCAGTGGCGCACTGACAGCCATCGGTCAAGGGAACCAGGAAGATGTAATTCTTCCCAACTTGGCTGTAGTTGACCAGGATGGCGGTGAAGGCGCAGCGTTCTTATTAAACAAAATATCACAGGATGGCAGCCTTGCGGTTCAATCCACTTCTGCAGCTGATGTCCAATCGCTCCTGGATGAAAATAAGGTTGTCGCATCACTGACCATACCCGCCGGGTTCACAGCTGGAATCCAACAAAACACCCCGGTGACTTTGGTAATTACCACTGGAAAGAATGCCAATCCGCAAATCGTGGAAGCTGCCCGGCTGGTGGTTGAGAGCATCGCCGCAGATATGACCCTGGAGAGTCAGATCATTGCCAGCCTGAAGCAGATGGGTGAGATGCAGGCCACTGCGCCTGAAGAGTACCAGATTTTCTCCACTGAGCGGGTGCTGGCCCAGGCGCGCAGCCAGTTTATAGCCGCACAAGCCCGGCCATTGATCAATATCGTACAATCCGCCCCGCAGCAGGGGGCAGCCGAGGAAGAAGCACCGGACCTCAGCCTTGCAGCAGTGCCAGGATTCACCGTCCTGTTCGTATTCCTGGCTGGCCAGACCACGGCCCGCTCTATCTTTGAAGAGAAAAAGATCGGCTCCTTCCGACGCCTGGTGGCTGCGCCGATCAACAAGGCTCAGCTGCTGATCGGGAAAATCTTGCCCAACTTTGTCATCGCCCTGATCCAGATCGGGGTCATCTTTGCTTTTGGGGCTTTTGGCTTACGGCTGATGGGATTGACCCCCTTGCCAATCGAGAAAGCACCCCTTGGTGCAGCCCTGATTGCCATATTGATCGCATTATGCTCCAGCGCATTGGGAATTGCCATTGCAGCCCTTGCAAAGACAGAGAACCAGATTGGCGGGCTTAGCACCTTGCTGCTATGGGGCATGGGTCTGCTGGGAGGGTGTTTTGTGCCTCTCTTTATTTTGGAGCGGTTTCTTGGACCCATCCCCATGATCGTGCCGCATTACTGGGCGAACCGGGCATTGGATGACCTATTCATCCGAGGGCTTGGACTGACTGATATCTATCTCAGCCTGGTCATGCTGCTTGTTTTCAGCCTGATTTTCTTTGCGATTGGGCTGTGGCGATTTGATTTCGATTAATTATTCTCCCAGGAGAATGAATATGAATTCAATCTACTACACACTATCGGTTGCATGGAAGGAAATCCAGGTGATATCCAGGGAGCGTGTCTGGCTGGTGATCCTGTTCCTGCTGCCATTGATGATTGGGAGTTTCATGGGTGGGGCAAACCTGGCAATGAGCCGCTCTCAAGGGGATGTGATCCTGCTAAAGGTGGGCTTGGTGAACCAGGATGCGGGCACTTTTGGGACAGAAATGACTAAAGCGCTCCACTCCATCGAGCAGCTTCAGGTCACCGACTACAACGATGTTCCTGAGGCTGAGCAGCAGGTGGCAAAAGGTGAACTTAATGCGCTGATCATCATCCCAGCCGATTTCAGCCAGAAAATGGATGGATATGAACCCACCAAGGTCCAGGTGGTCATAGACCCGGCAGAGCCTGAAGCTGCCAACATCGTGACTGGTATGATGAAACAGGTGGCGGCTGAGTTCTCGATTTGGGGAGAGGTGCAATACGGTGTGCGCACTATTTTTGAGGAGGCAGGCATCCTTGGGATTGCCAGTGCCGAGCAGGCACGCGCTATTGAAGCTCAAAACCTGGGCGTGGTGATGACCCGTATCAATGAAATGCGCACAAACCCGGTGATTGCAGTTACTGTTGAAAACCAGGCAGGGGAAGATTCTGCACCAACAATGGGAAGTTTCTTTGCCTATATGTTCCCTGGGCTCACAGTTATGTTCATTTACTTCATTGTTTCCATGTCCAGCGGAGCGTTGCTGGGTGAACGCGAAACAGGTACTCTACGGCGTCTATTAACTGCCACCATACCCCGCGGTGCGATACTGGCTGGAAAGATGCTGGCGTACATGCTGCTGGCTTGCTTGCAGGTTGTGGTTGTTTTCACTGTCGCTGGATTGGTTTTTGGCACCCCCTTGGGTAGATCCCCACTCGGATTGATCGTGGTTACCCTGGTGGTGGCTTTCAATGCAGCCGCTTTGGGCATGCTGGTGGCTGCCATCTCAAAGACAGCCAAACAGGCAGAAAGTATTGGATTGATCATGGCGTTCGTCCTGGCGGGTTTGGGTGGTGCGCTTGCTATTGGACCCACGCCTTTATACCGGTCAGGTGGTGCTATCGGGACAATTGCCAGCTTCATTCCCCACAGTCACGCAGTCGAAGGATATTTCAGGCTGATGGCGGAAAATGCCAGCTTCGTCCAGGTTTTACCACAGATTGGCATCCTTCTGGGGATGGGCGTGATCTTCTTCCTGGTCGCACTGTGGAAATTTAGATTTGATAAGTAGCGATCGCACCCCAGGCAGTGTCCCCTGGTTTTGTTCGTTGCTTAAAAATATATCGCTTCGCCAACTTTGGTAGGCGAAGCGATATTATATGAGACTGCTTAAATTATAGACAGCTCAAAGAATAAGATCAATTCTGGTTTCCCCGATAAGTTTTCTATCCTCGACTATAATTCCTTTGACCATTATTCTACCAATTCCTTATCTATCTTCTTGTCGTTTCCAGGAGGATTTTTACAATGCATGAGATTTTCTACCCAAAAAGCGTGGCAGTGATTGGCGTTTCAGACAAGCCGGATAACCTGGGGCGCAACATCATCGCTAACCTGGTGGATTTTGGCTTCGGGGGCATCGTTTACCCGGTGGGACCATCGGGGGGTTTCGTCCAGACCCATCGCATTTACCACTCCATTTCAGATATCCCCGACCAGGTCGCCCTGGCGGTTATCCTGACACCTGCCCGGACGGTGCCTGGTTTGCTGGAGGAGTGTGGGCAGAAGGGTGTGCAAACGGCCATCATCGAGACGGCTGGCTTCCGGGAGTACGGTGAGCAGGGTTTGCTGCTGGAGCAGCAGATCATTGAAGTGGCACACAGGTATGGCATCCGCTTCCTGGGACCGAATTGCGTTGGGGTGATCAGCCTGGAAAATGGTTTCAGCGTACCCTTTCTCAAGGCTGCCAGGCCGCCCCAACCGGGTGAGGTCTCGCTCATTTCGCAAAGTGGGGGGGTGGGATTCTCGGTGCTCAACCTGATGGCAAATGAAGGTATCGGTTTCAATAAGTTCGTCTCGGTGGGGAACATGCTGGACATCACCGCCGAGGATCTCCTCGAATATATGCTTGCTGACCCAGGAACCAGGGAAATCTTCCTATACCTGGAGAGCCTGCGGGATGGTCGTCGTTTAATGGAAATCGCCCGTCGCTCCACCAAGCCAATCCTGATATTCAAGTCCAATATCGGGAAGATGGGCAAAGTCATCGCTGCCTCACACACGGCATCGTTGTCCAGTGATGACAAGGTTGCCGAAGCTGCCTTTAAGCAGGCCGATATCGTGCGTGTGCATGATGCCACCAGCCTGCTCAACAACTTAAAGGCGCTGCGCCTGCCTCCCATGCGCGGGAAGAGGCTGGCGATTGTCTCTCGTTCGGGAGGGCATGCTGTGGTGGCAGCTGATTCGAGTGAATTATCAGGGTTTGAGCTGGCTGAACTACCCAGGGCGTTCCTGGAGGAGATCGAGAATCATTTCCGTGCCTCGGTGATCAAGTTGAACAATCCTCTCGACCTGGGTGACTTGTTCGATCTATCCGTTTATGGGCAGATCCTCGAACAAACCCTGCAATTGGAAAACGTGGATGGGGTCGTCTTCCTTCATACAGCCTCAGGAACGGAAATACAAACCAGCCGAATGCTGCTGGAACGGGTGATCGAGATGGTGAAACGGTACGATAAGCCGATTGCTTATTACGTTTCCACAACCGCCCAAGAAGTGAATTACCTGAGGCAAACCTATGGATTCCCAATTTTTACCGCAGTGGTGGAGACCATCCGGGCGATGGAGATGAGCTACCACCACTACAGCCGTATGCAGGAAATCCGTAGTGCGGAAGAGACACCGGTTTACGATGTTAACCAGCAGGCGGTAAGAGACCTGATAGCATATGCCAGATCAGAAGGGCGGGACCTGTTGCTCTCTGAATCCATGCAGGTGTTGGGGTATTATGGCATCCCAACCGCCGTGGGTATACCGGCTGCCACTGTTGATGAAGCACGGGTAGCTGCAGAGCAGATGGGCTACCCAGTGGCGATCAAGGTCATCTCCGAGCAAATCTCCCACAAATCAGACGTGGGAGGAGTGCAGCTCAACCTGCGCAATGGTCCGGCTGTGGAGGAGGCCTTTGGAGATATGCTGCGTCGTATCCACCAGTTTTACCCGGAGGTAAAGATCGACGGTGTGCTGGTACAGCCGATGGTTACTGGCGGGCAGGAGCTGATCCTTGGAGGACGCCAGGACCCAAACTTTGGTCCGGTGGTTTTAATTGGACTGGGTGGTATCTTCGTGGAGGTCTTTGAAGAGGTGGCGCTACGGGTCGCACCGATCACCCACTTGGAAGCAGGCGAAATGATCGACGAGCTGCGCGGAGCCCCCATCCTGAAAGGAGCGCGCGGTCACAAGCCATCCGATATCGGGTCAGTGATCGAAGCCTTGCTGCGCCTTTCAC
>Ga0209253_10001607_pt1 | contig 19866 bp, 15 predicted proteins | sample FrelakmetBRP12BR_FD_187145 | JGI IMG/M metagenome (GOLD analysis project Ga0209253, IMG submission 187145) | Freshwater lake sediment microbial communities from the University of Notre Dame, USA, for methane emissions studies - BRP12 BR (SPAdes)... | ecosystem: Environmental > Aquatic >... | reverse complement strand
CGGGCGCCTCTCCCCTACCAATCGCCCGATTTTTTTTATCAGCATATCGGAATCTACGGCTACAAAAAAGACTTTCTGCTTCAATTCGCCAGGATGAAGCCCACCCGGCTCGAACGGTTGGAAAAATTGGAGCAGCTCCGGGCCTTGGAACGGGGGTTCAAAATAAAAATGATTGAAATTCCTTTTCCGACCTTGAGTGTGGATACCCCTCAAGATATAATCAGGGTTGAAGAATTTTTAAAAAAGGAAAAGTATGGCTAAATATATTTTTGTGACAGGGGGGGTTCTTTCAGCGTTGGGAAAGGGGATTGCGGCGGCGTCGATAGGGCGGCTTCTCGAAAGCCACGGCTACAAAATTACCCTTCAAAAATTCGACCCTTATTTGAATGTTGACCCTGGAACCATGAGCCCTTTCCAGCACGGAGAAGTCTTCGTCACGGATGACGGAGCTGAAACTGACCTCGACCTCGGACACTATGAAAGGTTCACTTCGACCCGGACGAGCAAGGCTCATAACTGGACTGCGGGAAAGGTCTACGAAATCATCATCCGCAAAGAGCGAAAGGGAGAATTTTTGGGCAAAACAGTGCAGGTGATACCGCACGTGACCGATGAGATCAAGCGGGCCTTTGCCGCCGTCTCCGATGAAAACGATGTTGTCATCGTAGAGATAGGGGGTACGGTAGGCGACATAGAGAGCCTTCCTTTCCTTGAAGCCACCAGGCAAATGCGGCTTTCTCTGGGAAGCGAGAATACTCTTTTTGTCCATTTGACCTTGGTCCCTTATATCAGCACCTCCGGTGAACTGAAGACCAAGCCGACCCAGCACAGTGTCAAGGAGCTTCGGGCCATCGGAATTCAGCCGGACATCCTGCTCTGCCGGACCGACCGGTTTCTCACTCCGGATATCAAGGGCAAAATAGCGCTTTTCACCAATGTTCCGCTCGAAGCTGTTATCACCGCCAAAGATGTGACCAATGTTTACGAGATTCCGCTCATTTTTGCCGACCAGGGGCTGGATACGTACATCCTCAAGAAGCTCAATCTTCCCGCGAAAAGGAGAAACATGGGGCCCTGGCGGGCTCTCGTCAAAAAGATGGAAAACCTCAGCGATGAGGTGGACATTGCCCTGGTCGGGAAATACGCCGGACTCCAGGATTCCTATTTGAGCCTGAAACAAGCCCTTGTTCATGGCGGTGTCGCCAACGACGTGCGAGTGAATATCTCCTGGATTGAGGCCGAAAACCTGGAGAAAGGGCAGCTCGAGGACGCCTTGGGGGACAAGGACGGGGTTCTCGTGCCGGGGGGGTTCGGCATCCGGGGCATAGAAGGCAAAATCAGGGCCGTTCGCTACGCGCGCGAGAAGAGGGTTCCGTTTTTTGGGATCTGCCTGGGGATGCAGTGCGCGGCGATCGAATTTGCCCGCCATGTCGCCGGCCTGGAGCGAGCCAACAGCGCGGAATTCGACCCGGAGACGGCTCATAAAATCTTTTTTCTCTGGCGAGAGCTCAAGCCCGATCATGACCTGGGCGGCACCATGAGGCTGGGCGAGTATCCCTGTCATCTCGAAAAAGACTCCTATTCCTATAAAGCCTATGGGAAAACTAATATAAAAGAGCGTCACCGCCACCGCTATGAGTTCAACCCGGCTTATGAGGACAGGCTGGCCCGCGCCGGTCTTTTCTTTGCCGGCCGGAACCTTGAACATAAGCTGGTCGAAATCATCGAGCTCAAAAACCACCCCTGGTTTTTAGGCTGCCAGTTTCACCCCGAATTCAAGTCCCGGCCGCTCAAGCCCCATCCGCTGTTTAAAGCTTTTATCGGAGCAAGCTATGTCCATCGCCGCAAAAAAAACCAAAAGCATAAAAATAAGTAAGGACCTTATGATTGGAGGGGGGGCACCGCTTTTCCTGATCGCCGGCCCCTGTGTCATCGAGACAGAAGAGCAGGCTCTTTCCCTGGCGCGGGGTATCAAGGGCATCTGCGCCAGGGTCGGGCTTCCGTTCATTTTCAAAGCCTCCTATGATAAGGCGAACCGTTCCTCGGTCAAATCGTTTCGTGGGCCCGGGCTCCAAAAAGGGCTGGAGATTCTCAAGAGAATAAAGGACGAGCTCTGCGTTCCCGTAGTATCGGATGTGCACGAGACTTCGCAAATCGAAAAAGCAGCCGCGGTTTTGGATATCCTCCAGATCCCTGCTTTTCTCTGCCGGCAGACCGACTTGATCGTCGAAGCGGCCAAGACGAAGAAGCCTCTCAACCTCAAAAAGGGCCAGTTCCTTTCCCCCCAGGAAATGGAGAACGCCGTCGAAAAAGTCCTCAGCCAGGGGAATGAGCGTATCATCCTCACCGAGAGAGGTACGTTCTTCGGATACAACAACCTGGTTTTTGATATCCGTTCCATTCCGATCATGAAGACGTGGGGATTTCCGGTCGTCATCGACGCTTCTCATATCGTGCAGAAACCGGGGGGCAGGGGAGAGGCGTCGGGAGGCGAAGCGGCCTTTATCCCGGATATGGTCCGGGCGGGGGTGGCCGTGGGGGCGGACGGAATCTTTCTCGAGGTCCATGACGACCCGGCGCGGGCCCTCTCAGATGCTTATAATGCATTGATAATAAATAAATTAGAAGATGTTTTGCGATCGGCCCTCAAGATCAAGAAAGCCCTTGGGCCTGATCATCTCTGATGGGATTGGAGAAACGGCTATTATGAAAAAGAACGATATCATCCAAACAGGAAAGGAAGTCCTGGAGACCGAGGCCAAGGCCGTTGCTTCTCTTGTTCCCCGCTTAGATGATCAATTCGTCAAAGCGGTTGACCTTCTTTCGAAAATAAAATCCCGGGTGATCGTGACCGGCATGGGAAAATCGGGGTTAATCGGCCGCAAAATCGCCGCCACGCTGGCAAGCTGCGGCACGCCCGCTCTTTTCATTCATCCCGCCGAGGCCGGGCACGGCGACCTGGGCATGATCCTCAAGGATGATGTGATCCTGGCCGTTACCTATAGCGGCGAGACCAAAGAGATCTCCGACCTGCTGGACTTCATCAAGCGCCTGGGCGTCAAGCTCATTGCCATCACGGGCAATAAGAAATCGAAGATCGCCAAGTACAGCGACATTGTCCTCGATGCCCGGGTAGAGAAGGAAGCCGGGCCGAAGAATATGGTTCCAACGGCCAGTTCGACGGCGGCCCTGGCCCTGGGAGACGCGCTGGCTATTGCCCTGATGAAAAAGAAGGGGTTTGGCGAGGAAGACTATGCCTTTTTCCACCCCAAGGGCCAGCTCGGCAGGAAACTCATAAAAGTCGAGAGGCTCATGCACACCGGCGAGGAGATCCCGTGCGTGCTCGAAGATACTCCGATGATCCAGGTCATCGAGGAGATGACCAGAAAGAAGTTGGGCATGACCTGCGTTGTGAATAAAGAAAAAACACTCTTCGGAGTAATCACTGACGGAGACCTGAGGAGGATGATCAGGAAATACAAAGAAAGCATTTTCCAGAAGAAAGCCCTGGATTGCATGACGGCCGGACCGGTCACGATCCGCAAAGAAGGCCTGGCAACTGAAGCCCTGAACCTCATGGAAGACAAAAAGATCACCTCTTTAGTTATCAAAAACAAACAGGGGAAAGTAGAGGGGATCATCCATCTCCATGACCTGTGGCGAACAGAGATGTTCTGATGACCGAAGCAAAAGAGAGGGCCCTCCCGATAAAGATGATCGTCATGGATGTGGACGGAACTCTGACCGACGGCTCTGTTTTCGTCCTTCCCGATGGTGAAGAGGTCAAGGCCTATAACGTCAAAGACGGCCTGGGCATCCTGCTGGCCCGGCTGGCCGGGCTTAAGACGGCCATCATCACCGGCAAAACCTCAAAATCCCTGGAGATTAGAGCGAAGAAGCTCCGGATCGACGAGCTCCATCAGGGCGTTCTCGACAAGAAGCCCGTGCTCGAGGCCATTTTGAAGAAATATCAGCTTGCGGCCGAGGAAACTGCCTATATCGGGGACGACATCGGAGATCTCGAGGTGATCAAATTAGTTGGGCTGGCCGCAGCGGTGGCCGATGCCCATCCCGCCATAAAAAAGCAGAGCCATTTTATCTGCCGCCTGAGCGGAGGAAGAGGAGCGGTCCGCGAACTCATCGAATTCATCCTCGAATCCCAGGGAAAGTGGGGGATTGTCGAGGAAAAAGTCAAGGATCTGTTCAACCAGCAAGCCTAGTATCAACTGGAGGGAAAAGTGGACATCAACCCGAAAATCTTCAGAGAATACGATATCCGGGGGATCGTTGACAAAGACTTGAGCCTGGAATTCGTTGAATTCCTCGGCCAGGGGATCGGCACGTATTTCCGCCAGCACGGGAAGAGGGAAGCGGCGCTCGGCAGAGACAGCCGCCTGAGCTCTCCGGCTTACGCTGAAGCCATCACCAAGGGACTTCTTTCCACAGGCTGCAGCGTGGTCGACCTCGGCGTCGTCCCGACTCCACTTCTTTATTTTGCCGTTTACGACAAAAAGAAAGAGGCCGGGGTCATGATCACGGGCTCTCACAACCCGCCTGAATATAACGGGTTCAAAATGATGGTCGGCGAAGACACGCTTTACGGGGAGGCGATCCAAGAAATATACGCCCTCCTCAGAGACAATAAGATCATTCAGGATTATGAAGGGATGAGAACGTCCCACAACATCATTCCTGAATACGAAGATTTTCTTTTGAAGAACATCAAGCTCGAGAAGAAACTGAAAGTCATCCTGGATGCGGGCAACGGGACGGCCGGGTTTGTCGCTGTGCCGATCTTCAAGAAGCTGGGCTGTGAGGTCATAGAGCTCTACTGCGAGCCGGATGGCCGCTTTCCCAATCATCATCCTGACCCCACTCTCCCCGAAGCCATGGAAGAGTTGATCAGCACGGTCAAGGAGACAAAGGCCGATTTTGGAGTGGGCTATGATGGAGACGGGGACAGGATCGGCGTCGTCGATGACCAAGGAAAGCTCCTCTGGGGCGACCAGCTCATGATCGTCTTCTCCCGTGATATTCTCCCCTCGCACCCGGGCGCGACCGTCATCTCTGAAGTCAAGGCGTCCAAGCTGCTCTATGAGGAGATTCGCAGACTCGGAGGCAGGCCGATCATGTGGAAGACGGGCCACTCCCTGATCAAGAAAAAAATAAAGGAAGAAAAAGCGCTCCTGGCCGGAGAGATGAGCGGCCATATCTTCTTTGCCGACAGATACTTCGGGTTTGATGACGCCATCTATTCTTCGGCGCGCCTGGCCGAGATCCTCTCCCGCTCGACCAAGGGATTGGCGGAGATGATGGCCGACCTGCCCAAGACGTATTACACGCCGGAGATCAGAATCTATGCCTCCGATGAGGTCAAATTCAAAATCGTTGAAAAGGTCAAAAGCGAGCTGGCCAAGAAATATCCTATCATCGACATCGACGGCGTGAGGGTGAACTATCCTCGAGGTTGGGCCCTGGTCCGGGCCTCCAATACCCAGGCGGTCCTGGTGCTGCGGTATGAGGCCGACACACAAGAGGACCTGGAATCGATCCAAAAAGAGGTTAGGAGCACTCTCGAGGGAGCGATCAAAAAACTGGGAAACTCCTGAATTTGGGGCAAAGATGAAGCTTAAAGCTGTGATCATGGCGGGCGGAAGCGGCACTCGCTTCTGGCCATTGAGCCGGATGAAAAGGCCAAAACAGTTCCTCCCCATTGTCGGCGCGAAGACCATGCTCGAAGAAACGGTCGATCGCCTTTTGCCCCTTATTCCCTATAGGGACGTCTTGACCATATCGAACGCCAAGCAGGCCAGGCTAATCAAAGGACTCCTTCCCAAGCTTCCCGCCGCGAACATTCTTGTTGAGCCCCGGGGAAAGAACACCGCCGCTTCTTTGATCCTGGCGACGGCCCGCATCTACCTCCATGACCCCGGGACCGTTGTTGCGGTCCTCTGCGCGGACCATCTCATCAGAAAAAAAGAAGTGTTCCTGAAGAAATTGGCGGCCGCTGCCGAAGCCGCTTCAAAGAGTGACGCGATCATCACCTTTGGCATACCGCCCGCTTATGCGGCGACAGGTTATGGCTACATTCATTTTTCAAAAAGAAATGCCTCCAAAATTCGCGGCGAGTTGTTTCATGCGGTCCCTGAATTCAAGGAGAAGCCGGATATCAAACTGGCCGAAAAGTACCTAGCGGAAGGCCGCTATTTTTGGAACTCCGGAATGTTCATCTGGCGGGCGGAAGTGTTTGCTCACCAGCTCGAGAAATATGCTCCTATTTTCTTTTCTTTCTGGCTGAGGATCATCAAGGCTCTTCAGGAAAAGGATAAGCCTGAGATTATCAGGGTCTTCGACGAAATTCCACCCCTGTCCATCGACTATGCCTTGCTGGAAAAGACGCCGAGTGTCCTGATGAACGAGGGAACATTCGGCTGGTCCGATATCGGCGCCTGGTCCTCCCTTGCCGAGGTCTGGCCGAAGGACAAAGACGGAAATGCTCTCCGGGGGCACGCCCTGCTGCTCGACTCGCAAAACTGCCTTATCTACAGTCCCAGAAAACTGACGGCTCTCCTTGGGCTTAAGGATGTGATTATCGTCGACACGCCGGATGCCCTGCTTGTCTGCCGCAAAGATTCCGATCAGGGTGTCAAAGACGTTATCGAGTTGCTTAAGAAAAAAGGTCATATAAAATATCTGTAGTTATTGCGTTGCTACTGAATTTGAGCTAAGGGTGATGTCGTCGGATGGGAGAAGGCGCCATTCGAGGGGGGGACGAGGGACGGAAGTAAAAAAGAAAAGGGGACTCGAAGTTGAAGTTGATAAAAGACCTGTCTTGAACCCGTCGATCTGACAGCCGGATTCTAACGCCAGCACTTCGGTCAAAAGCCCGGTCACCGATGTTTATTCTGCGGTTTGACAAGTCATTGAGCGACACGTATATTTTCCTCTGTCATGATTAATAAAAACGACCAGAAGGACTCCTCCTAGTTCTTCATCCAGGAGTAATCATGAGTAGCTCAGGGAAAATGAATTTTGGATACAGGGGAAGATGGGCCTGGATTGACCTCGCGGCGCGGACAGCCCGCACCGGACCGGCCGATCCCGACCTTGGCCGCGATTATGTCGGCGGCCGAGGCCTCCAAGCCAAGCTGCTATCCGAGCACTTGAAAATATCCGGCCCCCTCAAGGATCCCCTCAGTCCGGAAAACAGGATCATCATCGGAAATGCGGCTGCCAATGACACACCCATTCCCACAGCCGGCCGCGGATCCTGCTCTTTTATCGGGACAATGACCCGGTCTCCTCAACCTGCCTCTTGGGTGCCGGGCCATAAGCCTGTCTATGGGATGATCACTCATTCGAGCTGCGGCGGACTCTTCCATAATATGCTCAAGAGAGCCGGCATCGACCATCTCATCATCGACGGAAAAGCGGACCGTCCCGTCCGTATCGTCGTCAGCGAAGGCGATGTGCGGATCGTCGAGGCCGAGGAGGATTTGTTTCAGGTTGTCGATGGCAGAAAAGTGGTCCGCCGGGCCTCTGAAATCACGGATTATCTTTCCGGCAAATTAAAGGGTTCGTCCACGGTGTGCGTGGGGCCGGCCGGATGGAACCTGGTTGACTTTGCCTGCCTGACTGCCGACTATCACCGGAATTTCGGCCGGGGCGGAGCCGGGGCTATTTTTGGCTCGAAAAATCTTGTGGCCGTCACAGCCTATGGGAAGGAAGGTGTGACCCATTATGATCCCGAAAAATTCAAGAAGTTCAGCCTGGAGCTCGACCGCTTGGTCAAGGCCAGCGTCGAAGACCCCAACCGGACAGCCTCTTTCCGGCCGACCACCGGGACAACCTGGTGGCTCGACCGCGCCTTCAACGGAAGATACCTGGGCGCGGAGGGAGGCTACCTGCCCTGGCACAACTTCGACGAGGGATATTTTGACCCTGATGATTACAACCGCGTTTCCACGGCTGCATTTCTCGAGATTGCGGGAAAGCACAATGTCTGCAACAGATGCCGGCATATCTTCTGTACCCGGACAGCCAGGGTGGACACCGGACCGTATGCCGGCACAGGAGTCAGGCCTGAGTTCGAGACCATCGCCCTCTGGATCAACTGCTGCATCCTTGACCGGGAGGCGATCTTCCACCTGAACTATCTCTGCAACGAGCTGGGCGTTGACACCATGACCTTCGGCAGCGTCATGTCCGCGGCCATGGAACTTTCCGAGAAAGGATTCCTGAAAAAATTCGGTAGCGCCTTGAGGTTTGGAGACGCCGCTGAGATGCTCAAGGCTTTGAAATCCGTCGCCTATCAGTCGGATGAACTGGGAAAACTCCTTGGGAACTATACGGATCGGCTGATTGCTGACGTGGCTGCAGCCAGCGGCGCCGGCGAACTCGAGGATATTGTCTACTGTTGTACGACGGCCAACGCCGGGCTCGGCTATGCGGGCATCAATCCGAAGGCTTTTCCCGGCATGTTCACAGCCTACGGAACCTCGAACCGGGGCCGCGGCGACCATACCTATGCCTGGACCATCCAAGCGGAGGAAGGAGGACTCAAAGGAGCCCGGGAGCTGGCGGGATATGTGGCCGAAGGGCAGGCCGGGAAAGCCCTGGTTGACTCCCTCGGCCTGTGCGACTTTTTCACGGCCGATATAGCCTCAGAGCCTTTCCTTTCGCTCTATCATGGCCTGACCGGCATCGAGTACACGCCTGAGTCTCTGAAGGAGTGTGGACGAAGGATTTACACTCTTGAACGGCGCCTCAACAACCTCCAGGGCCGTGACAGAACTTATGACTCCTTTGTCCCGCCGAAGCTGCGGGTCCCGTTGACGAGCGGTGCCCACAAGGGCAACGCCGTCAATGTGGATTTCTATAACTCCATCCTCGACGCCTATTACGAAATCCAGGGCTGGTCGGGGCAGGGGATCGCTCCGTAAGGAGCAAACGTTCTCAGCGATTCGCCTGCTGGAGGTCGCGGGCGAGCTGGACGTGACTCCGAGTCGGCCTAACGAAAAATATCCTAGCGGGGTTGGAGAAAGCCGCAAACTCCCTATTTTGAGGATGATAGGGTTCTGCTCCCTCACAGCGGCAATGTCCCGTCCGGAGGCGACGGGGATAGGAGCGCTAAAATCCTCTTGACCAAGGCAATAAATAGTCGGCCGGCTTAGGCCTTCTTTCCGCCGACAGTAATTTCGGCCACCCGGAATGACGGGCTGTTCATTCCGCTGCGCATGTCGATATCGTTCGCCACCTTATCGATGTTCTTCAGGACCTCGAGCGTGGTGCCCCCGAGTGTCACTCCATCAACGGGGAAGGCCTTAGCGCCGTCCACGATCCAGAATCCGCTGCATCCCACCGAGAAAGCGCCGGTCGTGACATCGGTCCCGCTTCCTCTCATTCCGGTAACAAGGAGGCCTTCTTTGACATCCTTGAACAGGGAGGCAGAATCGTCGTGGCCATTATCAACAACAATACACAGGAACCCGGCCATGGGGCCTGATTGGAAGCCGTAGCGGCGGGCCATGGTGTTGATCTTGACGCCGGCCTTTCGCGCTGTCTGGGAGTCGTAGAAAAACATCTTCAGAACGCCTTTGTCTACGATCGTATTCGTCCGCGTAACGTTCCCTTCGCCGTCAAAAGGAACGGAGGCGACGAACCGGGGCCTTGTCGGGTCATCAATAATCGTGATCAGGGAAGAAGAGATTTCCTTCTCGAGCATGTCGGTCATGAAGGTTGTCTTTCGGAAAACCGCGTCTCCGTTCAGAGCCGAAAGAACTCCCATCCAAAACGACGGAGCGGCATACCTGTCGAAAATCACCGGAACCTTTTTTGTCTCAACAGGTTTTGCGCCAAGCTTCTCCACAGCTCTTTGGGCAGCCCTCTTCGCCACTTCCTCGACCGGAGCCAGCTCCTTAAAGAACCGCTTTCTGCTTGACCAGCCCCCGCTCTGCATATTATCGCCTTCGCCGGCAATAACACTGGCACCGAACCCGCAGACTGTTTCTTTAAAAATATAAGAAATGCCCTTGGAGTTAAAAATCCCGGCTTCCCTTTCCCGGTTGGAGTATTCTCCGCCCTCGCTGTTGGTGATGCGCTTATCCTGAGCCAGGGCGATTTTTTCGACTTCTCGGGCGATGGCGATTTTCTTTTCGTCGGTGATGCCCGCGATCTCCGGGTCGTAGAGGTTGAGGTCGGGGAGAGCCCGGGGCCCGAAGTCGGGGAGGCCCTGCCACGGTTTGGCCTCGGTGATTTTGGCCAGATCAACGGTCTTCCTGATGGTGTCTTCCAGGGAATCAGGCGTCAGGTCTGAAGTGTAGGAGAAGCCGAGCTGCTTGTTGATGAAAAGTCGGAGGCCCAGGCCCTTAGAAACAGATTTCTGCAGGGTCTCGACCTCTCCTTTCCTGACGTTGACGCTGAACTCCAGAACATTTTCAAAGCAGGCCTCTGCTTCTTCGGCTCCGTATTTGAGGGCTTTTTTAACAACGTCCTCGCCGAGTTTCTTGTAATCCATGGATTTTCTCCTTTATGCCTTTTTTCCGCCGACCGTGATCTTGGAAACCAGCAAGGTGGGATTCCCGAACCCGACCTCCTTGCTCTGGCCGTCCTTGCCGCAGGTTCCGCCGCCGATGACCAGCAGGTCATTGCCGACCATCGTGATGTTCTTGAGCACATCCTGGCCGCTGCCCATGAGCATGATCCCTTTGAGCGGCTGTTTCACCGCGCCGCCTTCGATCATGTAGCCCTCGGTCACGGAGAAGACAAACCTTCCCGTTGTCGGCTCCACGTTCCCCCCGCCGATCTTGACTATATAGAGCCCTTTAGCAACGGATTTGATAATATCTTCCGGCATCGACTCCCCCGGCATCATGTATGTGTTGGTCATGCGGGGGATAGGGTAGGATTGGTAGGACTGCCGGCGGCCGTTCCCGGTCTGTTCCATCTTCATCAGCTTGGCGTTCAGCTTGTCCTGAATAAACGCGGCGCATTTGCCTTTGTCAATCAGAACGGTGTTATGGCCCACGTATCCTTCATCATCGACGTCAACGGCTCCCCATCCGCCTTTATAGGTTCCGTCATCGACGAGCGTAACCACGGGCGTGGCGATGGGCTGGCCCAGCTTTTCCCAGAAGCAGGACGTCTTTTTCCGGATCCCATCCGCCTCAAGGCTGTGTCCAATAGCCTCATGAAAGAAAATGCCTCCGTATCCCTTGGCGACGACGATGGGGAACTCGCCGGCTGGAGCGTCGTCGGCTGGGAGAGTCCGGATGGCCATCTCGGCGGCTTTGCGGCCGAACTCCTCGGCCAGGCTGAGATCGAAATGCTCGAACCCGAAGCTTCCGGCCTTGGACTCATAGCCCCTGCTCCGCTTGCTTCCCTCGAGCGCCGCGCAGCCGACGCCGAAGCTGGTGAGGGTTTGAGTGTCCTCAACGTACAGGCCTTCCGAATTGGCGATCAGAATTTTTTTGGTGGTGTCCCCAAACCCGACGCCCACCTGGGTGATGCGTTTGTCAAAAGCGCGCGCTGCAGCGTTGGCCTTGACGAGAAGGTCCACTTTGGCCTTGGCGGCCACGCTGTCGGGCGGGACCTTGACCAAGTAATAAGACGGCGGGGTGAGAGGCGTGAATTTTTCAGCCGTCGCCTTGACCACGCCCGAGGCAATGAGCGCCGCGGTCTCGGCCGCCTCTTTGAGCCTGGCGAAATCAAGGTCACCGGAGAAGGTGTAGCCTGTTTTTTCTCCTTGGAGAACCCGGAAGCCGACTCCCATATCCAGCCCCCGGGTGGCGCTCGTAACCTTGTCCTCATCGAGAGAGATGCTGTTCTCGACCGTGCGTTCGAAATAGAGCTCGGCGAATTCGCCTCCGCGGCCGAGTGAAATTTCGAGCAGCTTTTTCATCTCTTCCTGGCCAAGCGGGAGAGCGGCATCTGGCTCTTCGGCCAGCAGCGTTTCGGGGTTTTTGGCGGCGAGAAATTTCCAGAGCGGGACGGAAGCCAAAATGGCTCCGGCATGGATCCCTTTCTTCAGGAAAGTTCGCCTGTCCAAAGGATAAGACATCTTGAGTTTTAGCATATAACCTCCTGTTGTTCGAAGATGATTTCAGAGGGATGATGAGTCATCTTGCCAAGGCCGCAAATCAGGATAAAAAAAGCATGCAGACTATCCATCATTATCTAATACGCAAAGGGATTAAAAAAGATTCCAATTTTTTGTTAGATCAGTTTCGAAGACCCTGGCCCGGCCTATCCTGGGACGCGCCGTGACAGGATCCATTTTTGTTTGGGCAAAGAGAGGTTAAGTGCCACTAAAAACTCTTTGGCCTGGAGCGAGGTTTCTCGTATAATGAACCTTTCCGGAAGGAGGTTGAAGGCAATGAAACGCACATTACTCTTCTTGGCCGTTTTTATCGGACTGATTTCACTCCTTGTTGCTGCCGAATTCACGCTCGACGAAGGGCTGGCCTACAATACCGGAAGCCGTTTCACCTATACCTGGGGATTCCCGGGCACCTTCTCCGGCTATGTCCAGACCAAGTCGTCCACGGTGGGTTATGCTATCTCGTTGATATTGAATGAGTTCGATAGAATCCGGAAGGAGCCCGTCTCGGACACGGAAATGCTAACGGCGGTCAATTACTATCTCGAGAGTTTCTCCGACTTTTTCACGACGCCTGCCCTGACCATGACGAACTTCGCTCTGCTCGGGATGCAGGGAAAACCGCTGGATTATTATAAAACCTACAGGGACAAGATAAAAAGCGTGACCAAGGAGAAGGTCCTGGAGGCGGCTGATAGGTACATCCATCCTGAAAATATGGCCATCATGATTGTCGGCGACTGGGAGCCGTGCGACAAAGGCTCGGACAAATTCGCCGGCCCTCTTGATAAATTGGGGAAGGTCCATCGGATCAGCCTGGTTGACCCGCTGACGGGCCAGGAGATCAAGGGCCAGTAATAATTCTTTTGCCTAAGGCAATCTTGACAGGTTCCGTCGTTTGGCGATAAATTCTTGATGGGTTTTCGGCGGGGAATTGCGGTCCCAGAAGAGGAAAAAGGACCAGGCGCGATATGCTGACTTTATCGTATAAAAATTTCGTGAGATTATTGAGGACTGTTCCGATCTGTCCCAAGCCGAAAGCTATCGGGCTCGAAAATATCCCTAAAAATGAGCCGATCCTGTTTGTCTATAACCACGTCACCCGAAGAGCGGAGCCTCTGTTCCTGGGATTGGCCATCCCGCCGAGACCTTACGTCAGGTTTTTCGGCGAGATCACGCTGGTCAGCACCTATAAATTATCAAGGACCAAAAGGGACATCATGAACTCCATATTCTCCGAGGCCGCGCAGGAAAGGGCGGCTAGGAACCCCCGGGCTCGCCGCCGTCTGGAAAAATTTGTCAACTTCACGACCCGATTCTTCATCGCTCAAATGAGCCGATTCCATATCATACCGGTCTATCTGCATGACCCCCTTACAAGAGAAGAAGAACAAAAAAAATGGAGCATTAACAAAAGCGGCTTGGAGGAATGTCTCAAGAGTCTGGAGAGCCATATCCCGGTGGCCATCGCCCCGAGCGGGGGGAGCACCCATGAAACAGGAGGAATCCCCCTTCCCCAGACGATCGTCCCGACCCTGGCCAGCATGATGTATAAAAGAGGGAAGGTCGTCAAGATCGTACCCAGCCTCGTTAAAGAAAGGCCCGAGGTCTGCAAAGCAACCTACAAAAAGTATTTAGCCGATAGAATTCTCCCTTACCGGCTTTTTTGTCGGCTCCTAACCAGGTCCAAAGGCAAAAGATACGAGCGGCCCCGCCTGACGGTTGAATTCCTGCCGCCATTGACGTTTGCCAAAACGAACCCGCAAAAAGCGGAGAAGGTCCGCTTTGTGGAAGAACTTCAGGAGATCATGTACGCGGCCCTGAAGAAGGAAGATTAGGGGGCCGAAGCCGCCCCACTCATTCTCTTAAGTGAAAAATCTTTAGCCAGGAAATCAAGACTAGGTTAAACCCGCGGCCCTCCGGATTTAGCGCAGTCGCTCCAGATGGATCGTCCACTTCATTAGACGCTCAGGCGCGACCCTGACTCCGATTCCCGGTCCTTTGGGTATATCGATATACCCGTCGGGGCCAAGGACGACAGCGGGCTCGACAATGTCCTCGTCGAAATAGTTGCTCGTTTCTGATGTGTCGCCGGGGAGGTTGAAACCTTCGGCTGTCTGAAGGTGGATGTTTACGGCGCGGCCGATCCCCGTCTCATCCATTCCGCCCGACCAGACATCTATGCCTCGCTCAGCCGCGTAACTCGCGATCCGCATGGATTCCATCAATCCGCCGACCCTCCCTTGCTTGATGTTGATGATACGGCATGCGCCGAGAGCGATGGCCGTCACCGCGTCTGCGAGGCTGTGGACGGACTCGTCGAGGCAGACTGCGGTCTTGAGCTCTTTCTGGAGGATCGAGTGCTGGTAGATATCGCTATAGGAGAGAGGCTGCTCGATCATCATCAGGTTGAACGCGTCGAGCCGCTTGAGGTGGGCCGTGTCCTCGGGCTTGTAATCGCCGTTGGCGTCGACCATGAGCCGGATATCCGGAAAGTGCTCACGCACGGTGCGCACCCGTTCGATGTCCTGCCCCCTCTTGATCTTCATTTTGATCCGATGATATTTCTTAGCCACGGCGTTTTCGACGGCGGCGAGAAGCTCGGCGGGCGTGTCCTTAAGGCCGATGCTGATGCCCGAGCTGATCTTCTTCGCCGGCCGCCCCAGGAGCTCATGCAAGGGAGCGCCTTTTTGCAGCGCGATCAAGTTGATCAGGGCGTTTTCGATCGTCGCCTTGGCCATTCCGTGGCCACGGACGTGCCGGAAACGAGCCTCAAGCTCTCCGAGCGTTATCCCCGGCTCGACAAGCGGAAGGAGGAAGTCCTTGATAATGTGCCGGGCCGTCCCGGTCGTCTCGTAAAAGTAGAAGGGGTCCGGGTCGGCGACACATTCGCCCCAAGCTGTTACGCCGCCAGACTCAAGCTTCAGGAGCAGCGCCTCCTTGTGCGTCCAGACATATACGCTCGTTCCAAAAGGAGCGACGAACGGCAGCTTAACGACGATGAGATCGATGTGGTCGAGCTTGCCGATAGTCGCTTGCTCCAGACGAGTGGTTGGCGATGGATCAGTACTCATGCGCACCTCCTCCAGGGATCCACCTGGGATGGGGAATATTAGTTCCCGATCAGTGAGGATGTCAAGTTAGCCTGGCCGTTTTGTGATTCCTGTGAGGGATAACGATTTCACTGGGATCTTGTCTTAACGGCAAAGGCAGGTGTCCGGATATCTCGACATCTTCAGGACGATATCGTCCTCAGGACGTGAGCCAATCTTTCCGAGTTCTGTCAGTTGGCGAATGACGGAGTCGAGAAGGGACAGATTCTTCTTGGGGTCATACTCAACAAATCTCCGGCCCAGGTTTCCCGTGGCGTCCGTCGTGACAGAAAACATGAGAGTGGGGCTGCCGCAGGAGAAATCAAAGGCGGCCAGAGGGACTATCTTTAACTGGCGAGAAGTCCTGGTCTTAAAGAAAATCAATCCCCTGGGGATGTTATAAACGACGCTCCACTGGGTATCCTCCTGGGTCAAAGATTTCAGGATCACAAAAGCATCATCCACCAGCGGCCGCTGAGCAGGTCCATCATAGTCTTTCAGGATCGTCGCAGCTCTCAGAAATCTTTCCTGCGATTCCGGCGCTTTCGACACGATCCGCTCGCCCTCGGAACCTTCATGAAGCTTCAAGGATCTAAGCGACTCCGCATAGCCGTTGTTGCTCAAAACGTGCACCGGCAAGTCCTGACCCGCATACGAGACCATTTTCCCCTTGATGAATTCGATGACAGCCATATCCCCTTTGGCATCGGAAACAAGATAGTGCAAGTTGAACAAGAAGTGTTGGACCCGCAAGCCGGGTTCCCCCTTCAACAGTTCTTTTACTGAACCGTGACAATCCAGGCCGTATTGGACCCACTGCAACTCGTTAAGAACCGGCCGTTGATCATCCGGAGGGTACTCTGCTGGAGCACTCAGTTCCTCGATGACCAATCCGGCCTCGTTGATGCCGCCGAGAGGAAATTCCCGCCCGAACTGATTGAAGGTTACACTCCCGTATTTTGAAACCCAGCGGAGCGGCGCTGCGGGATGCCTGCCAAAAGCCTCCTTGCGGACATTCCTTTTATTGACGAACAGGTATCCTTCTCCAACCGGCCAATCGAGGTTCCTGGCCAGAAGGATGGCTCCTCGGCCCTGCATGACAAACGCCGTGCATGCATCTCCTTGGGTCTTGGCGAAAACAAGCAGGAAAAAGAGTGCAAGCCCGACGCGGCAACTCCGGATTCTAGGCCTCATCGCTCACTTATCGCAGAAAACAATACCATAGGATCGATGTCGTGGCTTGACCTGCAAGATAAGAACTCCGGTCAATGGCTGCGTTTATTTCTTCAGCTTGAGGCCGAGCTCCTCGAGCTGTTTCTCACTCACCTCCGTAGGCGAGCCTGTCAGCAGGCAGAGCGCGCTCGTCGTCTTGGGGAAGGGGATGACCTCGCGGATGGACCCCTCTCCGGCCAGCAGCATGACGATGCGGTCAAACCCGAGGGCGATCCCGCCGTGAGGGGGAGTCCCGTAGCCGAGGGCTTCCAGGAAAAATCCAAACTTTTCTTCGGTCTCCTTGTCGCTAAGCCCAAGCAGGGCGAAGATTTTGTTCTGCAAGGTGAAGTCATGGATTCGGATGGAGCCGCCGCCGATCTCATACCCGTTGAGAACCAGGTCATAGGCCTTGGCTTTAACCTGAAGAGGTTCTTTTTCGAGAAAGGGCACATCTTCATCGCGAGGAGAGGTGAATGGATGATGCACGGAGACGATTTTCTTTTCCTCCGCGCTCCATTCGAAGAGCGGAAAATCTGTGACCCAGGCAAAGGCGAAACCTTTCTCGACCTCATTGGCGAAGAGGTCTTTTCTTAACCCACCCAAGGCGGCCAAGGCGACTTCTCTCCGGTCGGCGACAAGCAGAACGAGGTCGGTCTCTCCAGCCTGCATTTTCTCCCAGATGAGCCGGGCCTCATTCTCCTCGAATTTCAGGGAGGATCTGAAACCGTCGAGCTTCTTCAGCCAGATTATCCCTTTGGCCCCCAGTCCCCTGGCTTTCTCACTGATCTTATCGAGCTGACTCCTGGACAGGCTGACTCCGCCTTTGACTTTTAGGCCTTTGAGCACGCCTCCCGAACCGACGACGTTCCGGATGACTTCAGATTCAAGATCCAAAGCCTCGGTGGTGAGGTCGATAATTTCGGCACTGATGCGCAGATCCGGCTTGTCCGTGCCGTATTTTTCCATGCTTTCCAGGTAAGAGAGCCGGCCGAAGGGCGTGGACACTTTTTGCCCGATCACCTCAAAGACTGAGGCCATCAAGGCTTCGACGATCGAATAGATGTCCTCTCTGTCGATAAAGCTCATCTCGATATCGATCTGGGTGAATTCCGGCTGGCGGTCGGCCCTCAGGTCCTCATCGCGGAAGCAGCGCACGATCTGAAAATAGCGGTCAAACCCGGAGATCATCAAGGTCTGCTTGAAAATCTGGGGGGATTGGGGAAGGGCGTAAAACCGGCCTTTATAGATGCGGCTCGGGACGAGGTAGTCTCTGGCGCCTTCAGGCGTGGATATCGTCAAAAAGGGCGTCTCGATCTCGAGGAAGCCCTGAGCGCTTAAAAAGTTGCGCACGCGCTGGGAAGCTTCGTGCCTCAGCCGCATGTTCCGCTGCATAGAGGGCCGGCGCAGGTCTATATAGCGGTGCTTGAAACGAAGCTCTTCTGTAGCTTGAGCTGGGTCGGAAACCTGGAAAGGGGGGACTTTGGCAACGTTGAGGACTCTGAGTTCTTTTGCCTCCACCTCTATCTTGCCCGTAGCCATCTCCCTGTTGACGGACTTGGATTCCCTCTTTCGCACCAGACCTTTCACCCCGACCACGAACTCAGGCCGGATCTTTTTGGCGGCTTCGAGTAGCTCTTGTTTTTCGGGAGAAAAAACAACCTGGACGATTCCTTCCCGGTCCCTGAGGTCGGTAAAAATGAGGTTCCCCATGTCCCTCTGGCGCTGGACCCAGCCCAGGATCGTCACTTCTTTGCCTTCGTGCTCCGGCCCGATCAGGCCGCAGTAGATTGTCCTTTGCCATTTTTGAGGTTGATGCGGATGATTGTTATCCATGTTTGTCTCGCTACTTATGTTTCGCTGCTGGTTTGCTTGCGTCCTATGCACTAGCTCGGCGGAGCATCCGGAGAATCTCCTCTCTCCCGGCCTCCGTTTGCGCGCCCGTCCTCATTTCCTTTAGCTGGTACCGTCCTTTGCGGATTTCTTCTTCGCCGATGATCAGGACCCAGGCCGCCTCGAGTTTGCTGGCCCGGCTGAGCTGGCTCTTGAGGCCCCTGTCTTTAAACTCCAGCAGGCACTCCAGGCCTTCCCGCCTCAGATAACGGGCTAATTCGATGGCCTCTTTCTTGGCTTCATCGCCCATGTGGGCGAGATAGAGAAACTCGTCTGCCTTTTTTTCTAGCCTGACGACAGAGAGGAGTCTTTCCATACCCATGGCAAACCCGATGCCGCAGATGTCCGGGCCGCCGAATTCCTTCATCATGTTGTCGTACCGCCCCCCCCCGAGGATGGCATTCTGAGCGCCGAGCTTTGAGGCTACGATTTCAAAAGTGGTTTTAGTGTAGTAATCGATGCCGCGAACAAGGCGTGGCTCTATCCTGTAATGAATCTGATAGAGGTCAAGATAGGAACGGAACCGGCGAAAATGGTCCTCGCACTCCTGGCAGAGATAGCCCGTGATCTCCGGAAAATTTCTACTGAGCTCCTGGCAGGCTTCCACCTTGCAGTCAAAAATCCGCAGGGGGTTGGTATTGACTTTTCGCTGGCAGTCGGCGCAGAGGGAGGCCGAAACGGCTGCAGCAGCGGCGCGAAGTTCCCGGAGGTAATCCGGCCGGCACTTCTCGCAGCCAACAGAATTGACCAGGGTCTCCGTCTCCCGGACCTGCAGTTTTTTGAGGAGATGATCCGCCATCTCGATGATCTCGGCGTCGATGGCCGGGTCGCTTTCTCCAAAAACTTCGATATCGACCTGGTGGAACTGGCGGTAACGTCCCTTCTGGGGCTTGTCATACCGGAACATCGGGCCGCTGAAATAAAACCTCAGCGGCTCCGGCTGGAGATAGAGCCTGTGCTCGATAATGGCCCGAACGACGGAGGGAGTATATTCAGGGCGGAGAGTAATGGAGCGGCCGCCCTTATCCGTGAACGTGTACATCTCCTTGGTGACGATGTCCGATGTTTGGCCGGTACCCTTCTCGAAAAGCTCAGTCGCCTCAAAAACTGGTGTCCTGATTTCTCTGTAGCCGTAGAGCTCGAAGCTGCTCTTGACGAAGGCCTCCACCTGCTGCCAGTTTCTGGCTTCCCGGGGGAGAATATCCTTGGTCCCCTTGATGGCAGAAACGGCCTCTTTTCCCTGCCTTTGTTCGCTCACTTCTCGGTAAAAACTCCCATTTTGCGGAATTTCTGGTATCTTTCGGCGAGCATTCCTTCGACCGACTTGGACTCGAGTTTTTTCAAGGCCTGGCTGATGTGTTTGTCCACATTTTTGAAGGTTAACTCCGGGTCGATATGGGCGCCGCCGGGAGGCTCGGGTATGATATTGTCGATAATCCCAAGTTCATAGAGGTCCTGAGCCCGGATCTTCATGTTTTCGGCGGCCTTGGCCACGGCGCTCTGGTCTTTCCAGAGAATGGCGGCGCAGCCTTCCGGCGAGATGACGGAATAGAAGCAATATTCGAGCATCATAAC
>Ga0209253_10001606_pt1 | contig 19868 bp, 19 predicted proteins | sample FrelakmetBRP12BR_FD_187145 | JGI IMG/M metagenome (GOLD analysis project Ga0209253, IMG submission 187145) | Freshwater lake sediment microbial communities from the University of Notre Dame, USA, for methane emissions studies - BRP12 BR (SPAdes)... | ecosystem: Environmental > Aquatic >... | reverse complement strand
GCGTCGAACGGCTCGATGGAACGAGGACGTTTTCCCTGGAGGCCGCCCCATGGACAAGGGAAAGAGGGATATTCTCAAGAGGATCGACCGGTTCGTCGAGCCGTACCGAATCACCAAGGGGAAGAAATTCCGCTTGAGGGACATCGATCCTGGCGACACGGGAGGCCTTGGGTCCGACCAGAAGCCGATGGCCTTGGAATTGCTGGAGAAGGGGGTCCAATGGCTGGCCGAGGAGCAGGACAAGCTCTACGCCCAGGACCGGCACTCCCTGCTGCTGCTGTTCCAGGCGATGGACGCCGCCGGCAAGGACGGCACCATTCGCCACGTCATGTCGGGGGTGAACCCGCAGGGATGCCAGGTGTTCTCGTTCAAGCAGCCCTCCATGGAAGAGCTCGATCACGACTACCTTTGGCGCTGCCAGAAGTGCCTGCCGGAGCGCGGGCGCATCGGCATCTTCAACCGGTCGTATTACGAGGAGGTGCTCGTGGTCCGCGTGCACCCGGAACTGCTCGGACGGCAGAAGTTGCCGCAGGGGCTCGTGACCAGGGGCATCTGGAAGGAGCGCCTCGACGACATCGCCGGGTTCGAGCGGTACCTGGCGCGGCAGGGCACTACGGTGCTCAAGTTCTTCCTGCACGTATCGCGCAAGGAGCAGAAGCGCCGTTTCCTGGAGCGCCTCGAGCAGCCGGAAAAGAACTGGAAATTCTTCCCGGCCGACATCGGGGAGCGGAGGTTTTGGGACGACTACATGGCGGCCTACGAGGACGCCATCCGTCGCACCGCCACCCGGGAAGCCCCGTGGTATGTGGTGCCGGCGGACAACAAATGGTACACGAGACTGGTGGTCGCGGCGGCGATCGTCGAAGCGCTCCGGAAACTCGACCTGGCGTATCCCGTGATCGACGAGGCCCGCAGGAAGGAATTCGCCGCGGTGCGGAAGGCGCTGGCGAGTGAAAGGAAATAGATCCGGTTCATCCGGACGCCGGGAACCGGAGGATGAACCGCGTGCCGACGCCGAGGCGGCTCTCCACGCGGAGGACCCCACCGTGCGATTCGACGATGTGTTTCGTGATGGAGAGACCCAGGCCCGTCCCGCCCAGTTCCCTCGACCGCCCCTTGTCGACGCGGTAGAACCGCTCGAAGATCCGGGGGAGGTGCTCCGGGGAGATCCCCGGTCCGTCGTCGGCCACCTCCAGGAGGCATGCGTCTCCTTCGATCCGGCCGGAGAGGGTGACGCGTCCTCCCTCCTTCCCGTATTTCAGGGCGTTGTCGACCAGGTTCGAGAGGGCGAGCGCGAGTTTCCGGAGGTCGGCCCGGAACGCGCCGTCGCCCGCCTCGACTTCCAGCGTTTTTCCCGCCTGTCTCACGGAAGACCGGTGCTGGTCGGCCACACGGGAGAGAAAGGCGGAAATGGACATTTCTTCCTCCTTTAGCGGCACGGCGCCGGACTCGGCCCGGGACAGTTCGAGAAGGTCGTCGATCAGCCGTTCCATCCGCAATGCGTTTCCGAGCGCCACGTCGACGAAGGACGATTCCGGCGCCGCTCCTTCCCGCATGGCGTCCTGGATCGCCTCGAGGTAACCGCGGATGTTCGTCAGCGGGGTCCGTAGTTCGTGGGAGGCGTTGGAGACGAATTCGCTCTTCACCTGCGACAATCGCCGCTCCTCGGTGACGTCCCGAAGGGTGAGGAGGACGTCCGCATCCGATTCCCCGAGGTACCGCACGGTCGTCCCGGAACATCGGACCGTGCGGCTTCCCTGGCGCGTCACGATGGAAACGTCCCGCGGCTTCGGTTCTTCCCCCTTCGTCCAGCCGTCGATGAAGGCGAGGGCCTGGGGATGGCGGATCACCTCCGGGTACGGACGTCCTTCGCCCATCGTCTCCGAGGCGTCGAAGACCTTCCCGGCTTCCCGATTCATCATCCGTACCGACCGATCCGCGGCGATGACGATGACCCCATCGTCGAGGTTGGCGAGCAGCGTCTCCAGGCGCGCTTTCCCCGCGTCCAGCTGCCCGATCGTATCGGCAAGGTGCGACGCCATCCGGTTCATCGCGTTCGCCATCCTTTCGAACTCGTCCCCCGTCCGGACCTGGGCGCGCCGGGTGAGGTTGCCGGCGCCCATCTCCTTCGCCGCCGCCTGCATCTCCGCCAAGGGACCTGTGACCCTCCGTGCCATGAATGCAGCGCCTCCGAGGATCAGGAGGAGCGCGACGAGCCCGGTCCCCCAGATGATCCCGGTGATCTGCCAGAGACGACGGGTGAGGCTGGCGGCGGGGACCGAGGCGCGGGCCGCCCCGACGATCGTGGCCCCGATCGCGATCGGGAGGGCCGCGTACCGCTGTTCCTCCCGGGCGGTGATGCTTCGCCGGAGGGATACCCCCTTCGTCCCCGACAGGGCATCGCGGATCTCGGGGTGGTAAGCGTGATTCTCCATTCCCGGCACGCCGGCCGCCCCCACGGCGGAGTCGGCGACCACAGTCCCGTCGGGCAGGACCACCGTGATGCGCGCCCCGATCTCCTTCCCGAGCCGGTCCCCCTCCCGGGCGATCCGTTCCCTCTCCGGTGCGGAGTCCGCGAGCAACGGCCGAAACGTCTCGGCGACGATGCGCGCCCGGGCGAGCAGGCTCTCGTCCGCGTCCGCCATCACGAGGCTTCGCACGAGAAAGAAACCGACGACGCCGGCGATGAAAAGGGCGATCCCCGCGATCCCGAGGTGTGTGAGGAAGAATTTCGCGGTGATGGAGAGGCGGCGGGCCAAGCGGCGTCAGCTTTCCCGAAGTTTGTAGCCGACGTCCTTCACCGTCTCGATGGCCTTGACCAGGAAGGGGATCTTCTGGCGCAGTTTCGCGATGTGGACGTCGACCGTGCGGTCGATCACGTGGGTGTCCTCCCCCCACACCTTCGAGAGGATCGCCTCGCGGGAGAGGACGCGCCCCGAAGAGGAGAGGAGCGCCTGGAGGATACGGAATTCCTTGGAGGTGAGAGCGACCGGTTTCCCCTGGCACCGCACCTCGTGACGTCCCACGTCCATCCGCAGTTCCCGGTAGGCCAGCACCGCCGGCTCGCGTTCTTGTTCCCCGCGACGACTGCGGCGCAGGATCGCCTTGATCCGGGCGACGACCTCCCTGGGGCTGAACGGTTTGGGGATGTAGTCGTCCGCGCCCAGCTCCAGCCCGACGACCCGGTCCGTCTCGTCCCCCTTCGCGGTGAGCATCACCACCGGGGTTCTGCCGATCGATTCGTCCGACCGGATCGCGCGCAGCACTTCCAGACCGTCGGCTTTAGGGAGAAGAATGTCGAGGAGGATCAGGTCCGGTTTTTCCTTCCTCGCCATCAGGATCGCCGTTTCCCCGTCCGGCGCGAGGATCGGAGAGAATCCCTCTTTGCGCAGGTAGTGCGCCAGCAGATCCTGGATCTCTTTCTCGTCTTCGACGACGAGGATCGTTCGCGCCAAGGCGGTCTCCGGGGTTTCCGATTCGAAACCCATTATATGGATTTTCGCGGGATCGGTACATCCGCCGAGGTCTGTGGAGAGGTTCATTGGATCGGGTAGCCCCGGTGTTACGCGAGAAACCGCCGGCTATTCCGGCCCACGATGTCGCGCGTCTTGGCGAGGACGAAGAAGTCCGTCGTCCCGAACGGACGGTCGTACGCGGGCGGCCCGCACACCTTGGCGCCCATCCTGAGGTACCCTCTGAAAAGGGGAGGAAGGGAGCGGAGGGCGGACGTTTCGTCGACCGGCGCACTCCGCGGCAACGGCGGGATGTCGAACCCCCGGCGGGGGTAGACCCGCAGGCTCGGATCCGAAAGGAACCTTTGGGAGAGCATTCCCTGGATCTTGGCCAGGTCCGGAAGATCGGTCCCGTGGATGCTCGCGCACCCCATCAATGCGTCGGCGTTGGTCCGTCGCAAATACTCCGCGATTCCACGGAACAGCAGAGAGATCGCTCTGCCGTCCCGGTATTCCAGCGCCACGCAGCTTCGCCCCAGCTCGAGCAGGCGCAGCCCCGACCGCTTCACGTTCGTCAGGTCGAACTCGGTTTCGGAGTAGAAGCCGAACGACGGCACGCGATCGAAGGAAAGGAGGCGGTACGTTCCCACGAGGCAATCGCGATCGGTGTCGACGACGAGGAGGTGGTCGCAGTGGCCGTCGTGCGCGTCCTGGTCCAGGCCGCTGGCGAGGGAGGAGGTCAGCCCGAGCTGAAGATCCAGGTTGAAGACCTCGAAGCGGAGTCTCTGGGCCTCGATCCTTTCGGACCGGTTTGATGCAAGGCGAAGCTCCAGGCCGTTGTCCCGGAGCAGGAACGGGTTTCCCGACGGTCGCCGGGTGGAGACTCGCCCTTGGAGAGCGACTTCCGCGGTGTCGACGATCGTTTGCATGGCATCCCCTCCTTGCGATCCCCCGCGGGTTCCACCCGGCGCCGGGTCGTTGTCGGATATGCGGAGAATACCCGGAGGGGATGAAGCCGGTGTTACGGCGAGATAAAAATTGCGCGTGGGGAAGTCTTGCCGCTTCCTTTACATTCTCTTAACACGCAGGGCGGCCGCGCCGCTTTAGGATGGTCCGGGGGTACGGGCGACGGACGGTTTCGTCCCGACGAGGGAGGTACGCGACATTGACGAGGAGAACGGGCCCCCCGCCCGGGTTGAGGAAGTTCCTGTGGGGCGTGGCGACTTCCGCGTTTCAGATGGAAGGCGCGTCGCGGTGTGACTGGACCCACTGGAAGGTGAGGAACGAGGACGACCGGCGGGCGAGGCTGAACGGCGTGGGGCACCTCTCGCGGACCGACGAGGACCTGGCCCTGTTGCCGGAGCTCGGCGTCAACTCTTACCGGTTTTCCGTGGAGTGGAGCCGGGTGGCACCCCGCCGCGGGGAGTGGGACCGGAAAGCGATGGACCGCTACGTCCGGATCGCCTCCACTCTTCGGGAGACAGGAATCGAACCGGTGGTCACGCTGCACCATTTCACCAATCCCTCATGGCTTGCCGGGGGGGGCTCCTGGGAAGATCCGTCCACGGCGAAGGAATTTCTCCGGTTCGCGGAGCGTGCGGTGCGGGCCCTTCGCGGGCATGCGCGGGTCTTCATCACCTTCAACGAGCCCAATGTCTTCATCGTCGGCGGATACCTCGGCGGGATCATGCCGCCGGGGAGAAAGAGCGTCAAGGGAAGCTTCTCCGCCTACGCGAACGTTTTCCGGACCCATGGAGTCCTCTACGACATGATCCACGCGGAGGGACGGGAGCGGGCGTCCGTGGGCGTGGCGCACAACATGGTCGCGTTTCGACCCGCCGCGGATGGGTCCGCGATGGACCGGTGGGCGGTCAAAGTCGCCCACGCCGTCTACAACATGGGTCTGATAGAAACGTTCCGAACCGGGACGCTTTCCGTCCGTTTCCCGTTTCTCCTCGAGGAGGAGACCCCGGTGGGTGTCCGCGACAAACTGGACTTCCTCGGGGTGAACTACTACTTCCGGATGTTCCTGCGCCTCTCCCCCCTGAGCATGAAGGGACCGGAATACTTCTGGGAGGATCGCTCGAAGCGCGGTCTCACCGAAACGGGGTGGGAGGTTTATCCGAATGGGTTCGAGGAGGTGCTGCGGGCGGCCGCGCTGGCCGAGGTCCCCCTCGTCGTCACGGAAAACGGCGCCGCCGAGACCGACGACCACCGGAAGATCGCCTTCATGAAGGACCACCTGCGGGTCGTCCTCCGGCTGAAGCGGGAAGGGATCGACCTCCGGGGATATTTCTGGTGGTCCCTGATGGACAACTACGAGTGGCTCGAGGGGTTGAGGCCCCGGTTCGGGCTGTACCGCGTGGATTTCGAGACGCTGGAGCGCAGAGCCACCGGGGCATCCGCCTATTTCTCCAGGTGGGTGCGACGCCACAGGGCCCTGGAGGCCGCCGCCGGGGGGCGCAACACTTAACATCCACTTCACGCGCGCTTCATCCTCCTGTAGTCCGGTTCCGTTATCTTCACCGCCATGTCCATGCTCCTGTGCGACTTCCACATCCACACGACCTGGTCGGACGGATCGGTCGATCTGCCGGAAGTGGTCGATATCTACGGCCAGGCGGGGTTCGACGTCATATCCATCACCGACCATGTCTACAACAGCGACAGCACGATCGGCTCGTGGGCGGAGCGGCTGAACAAGACGATTGCGGAGGAGAATTTTCCGAGCTACATGGAAACCCTCGAGCGGGAGGCCGAACGGGCGATGAGCCGGTACGGCATGCTGCTGATCCCGGGCGTGGAAATCACCAAGAACTACCTTTCCGAGGAAGCGTCCGCCCATGTCCTGCTGCTCGATATCCGACGTTACCTTTCCGCTGACCTGAGCTGGGAGGAGATCTTTCGCGAAGCGCGGGGACAGGGGGCGCTCGTGGTGGCATGCCACCCCCACCATACGGACCACGAGATCCACGACACCCTCTACTTCTGGAACCACCGGCAGAAGTACGCCCCGTTTTTCGACGCATGGGAAGTCGCGAACCGGACCGACCTGTTCTCCGTGGTCAGCCTGAGCAACTATCCGATCCTCGCCAACGGAGACTTCCACAAGGCGAATCATCTTTATTCCTGGAAGACGCTCCTGCCGTGCCTGAAGAACGTCGAGGCGGTGAAGGAGTGCATCCGGGACAACCGGGGCGTGGCGATCACCATGTTCCGCAACGGGACGGCGAGGGTGTGAGGGAGAGCATGATCTTGCACCCGCAAGGGAGGTTGCGATGAACCTGCTGCTCGAATTTCTGATCGCCGCGTCGCTTGCGGCGTGCCTCCTGCAATACGGCTCCGCGTGGAGAGCCCTCGGGAAAGGTCGCCGCGCAGTGGAACCTGTCGGCGATGAGAAGTTGCCGGCCGTGTCGATCCTCAAGCCCCTCAAGGGAGTGGACGACCGGCTCCTCGACAACCTGGAGAGTTTCTGCCGGCTGGACTATCCCCGCTACGAGATCGTCTTCTGCGTCCAGGGGCCGAGCGACCCGGCGCTGCGGGTGGCCCGGAAGGTGAAGGAGATGCACCCCGAACGGGAGATCGTCGTCGTGGTGGGGGACTACCAGGAGGGACGGAATCCCAAGGTGAACAACATGATCCCGGCGTACGCCGCGGCGAAGTACCCGTTCGTTCTCATCAGCGACAGCAACGTGGCGCCCGCGCCGGGGTACCTGCGGGAGGCGATGGCGCACTTCCGGGATCCCTCGGTGGGGTTGGTGAGCCACCTGGTCCGCGGGATCGGCGCGAAGTCGCTGGGGGCGCGACTGGAAAATCAGCACCTGAACACGTTCATCCTCCCGTCCGTCTCCCTCCTCGACCGGATGTTCGGGATGCCTTGCGTCGTCGGCAAGTCGATGCTCATGCGCCGAAAGGACCTGGACGCGGTGGGCGGGCTGGCCTCCGTGAAAGACTACCTTGCCGAGGATTACGTTCTCGGGGAAACGTTCCGGAAGGCCGGGAAGAAGGTGGTGATCTCGGGATCGCCGGTGGACAACGTGAACGTGTATCGCACGCCGCGCCAGTTCCTTTCGCGGCACGCCCGGTGGAACCGGATGCGCTTTTCGATCGCGGGGGCGGGATATTTCGCCGAGCTGTTCACTAACCCGGTCGGACTCTCGTTGATGATGGTCGCCGCGGCCCCTGGGGATGCCGGGGCATGGTCGGTCGCCGGCGGGGTCGGGGCGGCCAAGATGGCGATGGACTACGGCATGCATCGGATGCTGGGGGACCGCTCTTCCCCGGGGTGGATCCTGCTCGGTCCCCTCCGCGACGCCCTGGCGGCGGGTCTCTGGTTCTCCGCCTTCTTCTCCCGAAACGTCGAGTGGCGCGGGAGGACGCTGCGGATCACCCGTGGGTCCCGATTGGTGCCCGTAGGCGAGACGCCGGCGATGGTACCCTCGGCGGAGGCGGCGCGATGACCCGGATCCCCGGGAGCGGGTCGAAAGGCCTCGCACGCCGTACCTTCGGGACGGCGGGGGCACGGGAAACGTCCCGCGAGGCGCCGGAGCGGTTCGGGGAAGCGATCGACCCGGTGGAGGAGATCCTGCGCAAGCCGTTCGTCCTGCCAGTGTCGCGGGCGTGGAAGCCCCGCCCAGGCCGCATCTACAACTTTCCCATAAGAAGAACGCCGGACGAAAAGTAACACCGCACCGGTGGAGGGCGAAGATCTTCGGTTCGTTCTACCTCCGGATAAGCACCGAAGTTATCGTTTGATTCTCCCGGAATTCGAATTTATGATTGCACCTAATCTCAACTGAAGGGGGTACCCTGATGAGGAAAGTGGCGGGATTCACACTGTTCGTGGTCGCGGTGGTCTTTGCCTTCGGCACGGCGTTTGCCGCGCCCCCCGGGAAGATCGTGATCAAGGAGATCCAGAAGACCAAGCCGCCGGTGGCCTTCGACCACAAGGCGCACGGCGAGAAGGTCAAGGAGTGCACCGCGTGCCACCACAAGGACGCCGCCGGGAGCGAGCAGAAGTGCGGCAAGTGCCACGGCGCCAAGACCGAGGGGAAGAAGGTCGACCTGAAGGAGTCCTTCCACAAGCAGTGCAAGGGGTGCCACCAGAAAGAGAAGGCGGGTCCGGTCAAGTGCGAAGGCTGCCATAAGAAGTAGGCGCGTTCACCGGGGTCTTCACTCCGGCGGTTGCACCGGCGGATCGAGGGGCGGGGGAGTTCCCCCCGCCCCTTTTCCGTTTCCGCTGTCAAGCCGCGGGCGAGGGGAATCCCTCCGGGACGACGATCTGCAGGAAGGTGTCGGTTACCGTGAAACGCACGGGGAGCGGTCCGAGGTACTCTCCGTCGACCTGGCAGGCGGACGGGATCGTGCTGCGGACGAAGAGGGAAGAACTCTCCCGGATCAGGACGTGGCGGGAGGCGGTGTGCTTCCCCCGCAAGACGTCGAGGGCGAACATCGCGATCGACCAGCGCCCCTTCCGGAGGAGGGCGATCACCTGGAACGTCTTCCCCGCGATGTCGCCGTCGGGGGCGATCGTCACGTTCCCTCCGTACTTTTTCCCGCGGGCGACGATGACGGCCTGCGCCTCGACCCGCTCGCGGTCGGGGAGCTCGAGCCAGAGGGTGGGCTGGGAGCGGAGGAGGTGCCGGGCCCCGCACAGGACGTAGGCGGCGATCCCGAGGAGGTTCTTCTGGCGGGGGTTCATCCGCTCCACCACCTCGGCGTCGAACCCCGCGGAGGCGAGCAGGACGAAGTGCCGGTCGTTCGCCTTCGCCATCCGCACGGAGATCGTCTTCCCGGAGGAGAGGAGTTCGATGCACCCTTCCACCGTCGCGGGAAGGGAGAACTCCCGGGCGAAGACGTTTCCGGTCCCGTGGGGGACGAACAGGAGGCGGGTCGCACTGCCCGCCAGCCCGTCGGCGACCTCGTTCATCGTGCCGTCCCCGCCGACGGCGACCACGGCGTCCGCCCCTTCGTGCGCCGCCTCGCGAGCCATCACGACCGCGTCGCCGGGGCCGCCCGTCTCCCGGATCCGGAAGGGGAGACCCCGCGCCGACATGCAGGCGCGCACCCGGTCGATTCGGTTCACGACCTTCGGGCCGGCGACAGGATTGTAGATCACGTCGATCATTTGATCCGATTATAGGATACTTTACGGTATGCGTCCCTTTCCGCTTGGCCGGGAGCCGGGGGCGCCTGTCTTCGTCGCCCACCGCGGCGCGTCGGACCGGGCGCTCGAGAACTCCCCGGCCGCCTTCGCGGCGGCGGTATCCGACCGTGCCGACATGATCGAGTTCGACGTCCGCCTGTCGTCCGACGGCGTCCCGGTCGTTTTCCACGACGAGCGGACGGGGAGAACGGCGAAGGAGAACCTGGCCGTCGCGCGCACCCCCGCGGCGCGCCTGCGGGCGGTCCGTTTGAAGAACGGGGAGACGCTTCCTCTCCTTGCGGACGTGCTGGAGATCGTCCGTGGGAGCGTCCCGATCAACATCGAGTCGAAAGCGACGGGCGGGATCGCCGCCGCGGCGAAGATCCTGTCGGGGGCGCGCTACGGAGGGGAGGTCCTCCTTTCGTCGGGGCTTCGCGACGAGTGCCTCGCCGCCCGGGACCTTCTGCCGATGATCCCTTGCGGCCTGGTGACCCGCCGTCCTTCTGCGTCGGACCTCGCCTTCTCCCTTCGCCACGGACTCTCCTCGATCCACCCCTACTGCCGGCTCCTCACTGTGCTCCGCCTGCGCAAAGTGGCGGCATCGAGCATCCCGTTCCTGCCGTACACGGTCGACGACCCGTCCGTCGCGTTCCGGCTCATCGAGGCCGGAGCGGCCGGCGTCTTCTCCAACCGCGCGCAAACCCTCCGGGAGGAGTGGAATCGGCGCTAACCCCGACACCCGCCACTGCGGCCATCCCACACCCTCCCACCGTTCCCGCCCGCAACAAGAAAGTTTCCCGGCAACAAATTGTCCCGTTGCGGGGTAGAATAAAACAAGGTTTTTCTTTAGGGGGGGGATTCGTCAATGAAGCGCGCACGGTACATCCTTACGGCCGCGGTCTGCCTGACGGCGATCGTATCGCCGTGGTGGACGGCTTCCGCCTTCGCGCTAAGGGGGCTCGAACCGGGGGCCAAGGTGCCCGACATCGATCTGGTCGGCGTCCTCCGCGAGGGGGGGAAACTCTCCTCGTTCGCCGGGCCGAAGGGGCTGGTCATCGTCTACTGGGCCACCTGGAGCTCGCGCTCTCCCGCGATCCTGCAGTTCGCGGAAAAGGAGCTGCGACGGTACGAGAAGCACGGGCTGAACGTCATCGCGATCAACGCCGACCATCAGGAGATGAAAGCGGAGGACTTCGCGGCGGTGAGGGAGAAGGTCAAGGAGCTGGGATTGACCTTCCCCGTGCTGCACGACAAGGGGCTCGTCGGCTACAACGCGATCGGCATCATCAGCACCCCCACCACCTTGATCCTCGACAATACCCTTGCGGCGAAGGAGGCTTACCCCGGCTTCCCGTCGGTGGCGAAGGACGACATCCCCGAGCGGATCGACGCGTTCCTCGGGATCGTCCGGGAGAAGCGCGAGGAGAGCGCCCAGTACCTTCTCGACCACACGCCGAAGAACCACGCACTGCAGTATTACAACCTCGGGAAGCGGATCTTCCTCGTGGCGCGATCCCCCTCGGGCGAGTTGCGCGGAGGCGTTCCGCAGAGCGCGATCGACCGGCTCGACGAGGCGATCCGGCGCGACCCCGACTTCTTCCGCCCGTACCTGCTGAAGGCGATCATCTACCACTCGGCGAAGGCGGCCCCGCAGCGGGACGCGGCCCTGGAGACAATCCGGAAGCGGGAGTTCCAGGAGCCGTACGAGAACCGGGTCCTCACGCTGGGTTTTCTCCTGATGGGGATGGACGCGGAGGCGTCCGACCACCTGAAGCTTCTCTTCTCCCTCCACCCGGGCGACCCGGCGGGGCTGTTCGGGCAGGCGCTTCTTTCGGGGAGGAGGAAGGACGCGGCGGGGGCGAAGCAGGCGGTGGCGGCGCTGATCGCGAACCCGAAGGCGAAGGAGGTCCTCGGCGACGATCCGTCCGCGCTCTTCACCGCCGGAGGCGAGGTAAAGCCGGGGGCGGAGCGGGCCGTGCGGGACACGCTGGACCGGCTGCTGGACATCGAGAAGAAGGGGCAGGGGGAGATCCGCCCTGACGCCCCGGTGCAGCCGGCGGCGCCGTCCTCGCGGGAATGACGCAGCGGGGGGTTCCACGCAGCGGCGTATGGAGCGAGGCAGGGGTTGCGTCGAGCGGAATCGCAGTGAGCGGACGAAGGTCGCGAACGTAGCGGAGTGGAAGCCCCCCGCGAGGAATCCCGTGATGACGGGGTTACCGCCCCAGCTCGTCGCTTAAGATGTACTCCTTCGCCGTGTTGACCGCCGTGGCCGCCTCGCCGGCGCCCGCGGTGATCAGGAGGACCTTGCCGGGGTACGTGACGATGTCCCCCGCCGCGTAGACGCCCGGGAGGTTGGTGGACATGTCGGGAGCGACGGCGATCCCGCTGCCGACGATATTCAGCCCCCACTCCCGGAACGGTTCGATGTTCGTCAGCATACCGATCGACAGCACGATCGCGTCCACCTCGATCGCCTCCTCGAGCCCGCTCCGCTCGTTCCAGATGACCGCCCCGGTCACCTTCTCTTCCCCCAGCACCTCCTTCAGCGTGTAGTACGGGTATTTGACGCGCACGTTCGAGGAGAGGAGGCGGTGGACCATCGCCTCGTGGGCGTGCCACTTGTACATCCGGTGGCAAAGGGTCACCTCGGAGGCGACCCCGTCGAGGGAGAGGGCCCAGTCCACCGCGCTGTTTCCCCCGCCGACGATCAGGACCTTCTTTCCCCGGAGCGGCTCGAAGGAGTGGAGGAAGTAGTGGATTCCGTGCCCCTCGAAATCGATGAGGTTCGGGATGTCGAGCTTCCTGGGAACGACCGCGCCGCAGCCGGCCGCGATGATGGCGGTCTGGGTGTAGTGGACGCCCGCCGGGGTGGTCAGTTCGATGATCCGCTCCCCGAGGATCCGCAACCCGGTGACCCGCTCGTTCAGGACCACCGTCGGGCGGTACTGCATCGCCTGGGCGGTCAGCTCCCTGATGAGTTCGGCGGCGACGATCTTCCGGTGGCCGGCGACGTCGAAGATCTCCTTTTCCGGGTACATCGAGATCAACCGTCCGCCGACCTGGGGGTACGTCTCGATCAGCTTCGTCCGGCACTCCCGCAACCCCGCGTAATACGCGGCGTAGAGCCCCACGGGCCCCGCGCCGACGACGGTGATGTCGTACAGTTCGTCCGCCTTGACCATGCCCGCACTATAGCAGAATCCCCGCGGGCCGCCGATCCCTCGAAGGAGGTGTGTTTCCGGCCCGTGTCTGGTATATATTGTTTGATTACCATCCCGACCCACCCGGAGCAAAATCGATGGAGTTGACGCAACTGAAGCACCTGCCGCGGGCGTGGAAACGGGGGACCGACTTCCTCGGGACCCGTTACGCGATCCTGTGCGGGGCGATGACCTGGGTCTCCGAGGCCAACCTCGTTTCGGCCATTTCGAACGAGGGGGGATTCGGCGTGCTCGCCGCGGGGAACATGCCGCCCGAGGTCCTTGCGGCGGAAATCGCGAAGACCCGGGAGAAGACCCGGAATCCGTTCGGAGTGAATCTCATCACGGTCGCCCCTTCGTTCAGGCAGCACATCGAGGTCGTGATCCGGGAAAAGTGCCCGTTCGTCTTCTTCGCCGGAAGTATCCCCTCGGGGCGGGACATCGCCGAGGTGAAGGCCGCCGGTTTGAAGGTGGTCTGCTTCGCCCCGGTCCTTCCGCTCGCGAAGCGGCTGATCAAGCAGGGGGTCGACGCCATCGTGATCGAGGGGAACGAGGCGGGGGGGCACATCGGCCCGGTCGCCACGTCCGTCCTCGCCCAGGAGTTCCTCCTGAACGTCACCGAGGTTCCCGTCTTCGTGGCCGGAGGGATAGGGACCGGCGAGATCATCGCCCACTACCTTTCGCTCGGGGCCGCCGGGGTGCAGCTGGGGACCCGGTTCGTCGCCGCCGAGGAGTGCATCGCTCATCCCCGGTTCAAGGAGGCGTTCGTGCGGGCCTCGGCCCGCGACGCGATGCCCACGACGCAGTTCGACGCGTCGCTTCCCACCATCCCCGTACGGGCGATCGTGAACGAGGGGACGAGGGATTTCAACCGGCTCCAGTTCGAGCTGCTGAACAAGGTGAAATCGGGCGAGATGCCGCGCGAAGAGGCGCAGGTCAAACTCGAGGAGTTCTGGGTCGGGGCGCTCCGGCGCGCGGTGATCGATGGCGACGTGGAGCACGGGTCGCTCATGGCGGGCCAGAGCGTGGCGTTCGTGAAGAAGATCCAGCCGGTGCGGGAGATCCTCGACGAGCTGGTGGCGGGCGCCGAGGCGTCGCTCGCGCGCATGGCGGGGGAGGGGTGATGTTCCGGATCATTCCACGGGACCAGGAGTTCTTCGTTCTCTTCCAGAAGGCGTCCGCGAACATCGTCCAGGGGGCGGAGCTCCTGAAGGAGCTCCTCGAGCAGTTCGACGACCTGCGGGAGCGGGTCCGGGCGATCGAGGAGGTGGAGCACAAGGGGGATTCCCTCACCCACGAGATCATCAGGAAGCTGAACACCTCCTTCATCACGCCGATCGACCGGGAGGACATCCTCGCGCTGGCGTCGTCCCTCGACGACGTGATCGACCTGATCGAGGCGGCGGCTACCCGGATGCTTCTCTTCAAGGTGACCGAGTCCACCCCGCACGCCAAGGAGCTCGGGTTCCTCATCCTCAAGTGCGTCCAGGAGCTGCACAAGGGGATCACGCACCTGCCGTCGTCCAAGGGGCGGGACCACGTCTACGAGCATTGCGTCGAGGTGAACTCCCTCGAGAACGAGGCGGACCGGGTATGCCGGGACGCGATCGCCTACCTGTTCGAACACGAGAAGGACCCCGTGTACATCCTCAAGTGGAAAGAGATCTACGAGACGCTCGAGACGGCGACCGACCGGTGCGAGGACGCGGCGAACGTTCTGGAAGGCGTGGCGCTCAAGAATGCCTGAGGCGCCCGCGCTGCTGCTGGGGCTGGTGATCGTCGCCGCCCTGGCCTTCGACTTCATCAACGGCTTCCACGACACGGCGAACGCCATCGCGACGTGCATCTCCACGCGGGCCCTCTCCATCCGCAACGCCATCCTGATGGCGGCGGGGCTGAACTTCGTGGGGGCGCTGATCTCCACCCACGTCGCGACGACGATCGGCAAGGGGATCGTCGACCCGGCGCACGTTTCGCAGATCGTCGTCCTTTCGGCACTGGCGGGGGCGATCTTCTGGGACCTGGTCACCTGGCACTACGGGATCCCCGCCTCCTCCTCCCACGCGATCATCGGTGGGCTGATCGGGGCGGTGGTGGCGGCGAAAGGGATTCACCCGCTCAATTGGGGGGGGATCTCGAAGATCCTGGTCGCCATCGTCGTGTCTCCCCTGGCGGGCACCCTCGCGGCGTTCCTCATCATGCTGGCGATCTACTGGGGTTTCCGGAGCCACCACCCCTCGCCGCTCAACCGCGCGTTCCGGAAGCTGCAGATCCTCTCGGCCGCCTTCATGGCCTTCTCCCACGGGTCGAACGACGCCCAGAAGTCGATGGGCGTGATCTCGCTCGCCCTTGTCTCCTACGGGGCGATGCCGACGTTTCACATCCCGGCGTGGGTGATCTTCGCCTGCGCGGCCGCGATGGCCGCGGGGACCGCGATGGGGGGGTGGCGCATCATCAAGACCGTGGGGTCCGACTTCGTGGAGCTGCAGCCGGTCCACGGCTTCTGCGCGGAGACGTCGGCCTCCGCGGTCATCCTCACCGCGACCGCGATGGGGATCCCGATCAGCACCACCCACGTCATCACCTCCGCGATCCTCGGGGTGGGGCTTACGCAGGGGCGAAAGAAGGTGAACTGGGGGGTGGGGATCCGGATCGTCTGGGCGTGGATCCTGACGATCCCGGCCTCGGCCGCCGCGGGGTATTTCGCCTTCCGCGTCCTCTCCCCCTTCCTCGTCAAACTGTGAGCGCCGGAGGACCGTGAAATGATCCGCAAGATCCAGCACATCGGCATCGCCGTCCGCAGCCTGCAGGAGGCGATCCCCTTCTACCGGGACGTCCTCGGGCTGGAACTCGTCGGGACCGAGGAGGTGGCGGAACAGAAGATCCGCGCCGCCGTCTTCCGCGTCGGGGAGAGCACGATCGAGGTGATCGAGTCGACCGCCCCCGACGGCCCGGTCGGGAAGTTCATCGAGAAGAACGGCGAAGGGATCCACCACCTCTGCTTCGAGGTCGGCGACGCCGCCGCCGCGTTGTCGCACGCGAAGGGGAAGGGGGTTCGCCTCATCGACGAGACCCCCCGTTCGGGGGTCCACGGGATGCGGATCGGATTCCTCCACCCGAAGTCGACGTTCGGCGTACTGACGGAGTTCGCGCAGGAAGGGGAAGAGGGACATTGACGAATCCGTCCCCGGCGCCGTCCCGGCGCGCTCTCCTTCTCTGCTTCCACAACCATCAGCCGGTCGGGAACTTCGACTCCGTCCTCGAGGGCGCGGACCGCGACGCGTACCGGCCCTTCCTCGAGACCCTCGCCGCCTTCCCTTCGATCAAGGGGACGATCCACTATTCCGGGTGGCTGCTCCAGTGGATCATCGATCACGCTCCCGGGACGTTCTCGCTGCTCCGCGACCTCGTTTCCCGCGGACAGCTCGAGGTCCTGGGGGGCGGGATGTACGAGCCGGTGCTGGCGCTGCTGCCGGAGCGGGACCGGCAGGGGCAGATCGGCGCCCTCTCCGGGTTCCTGGAGCGACGTTTCGGGGTGGCGCCGGAGGGAATCTGGCTCGCGGAGCGGGTGTGGGAGCCCGACCTCCCGGCGACCCTTTCCGCGGCGGGGGTGAGGTACCTCCCGCTGGACGACTACCACTTCGTTCGCGCCGGCCTCTCTCCGGAGGAGCTGGACGGGGTCTACCTCACCGAGTACAACGGCGCGGCCGTCCGCGTCTTCCCCGGGAGCGAGCGGCTTCGGTACCTCATCCCGTTCGGGGGGGTCGAGGAGACGTTGCAGGAGATCGAACGGATCACCTCCCGGGACGTCCCGTACCCCGCGGCGATCTTCGCCGACGACGGCGAGAAGTTCGGCGTCTGGCCGGGCACGCACAAGAGCGTTTATCAGGACGGGTGGCTGCGCCGCTTCTTCGAGGGGATCGTCGCCCGGGCGGACCGGTTCACGACGATGACCTTCGGAGAGTACGCCGCCGTCGCACCGCCGCGCGGCACCGTCTATCTCCCCACCTGCTCCTACATCGAGATGGGCGAATGGGCGCTCCCCCCGCACCGGGCCGACCGGTTCGCCGACCTGCTGCACGACTTCCGCGCGGGGAGAATGACGGAGCTGAAGCCGTTCGTCCAGGGGGGGTACTACCGGAACTTCCTGCGGAAGTACGCCGAGGCGAACCAGCTGCACAAGCGGATGCTCTACGTGAGCGGTCGCGTCGAGGCGGCGGAGCGGAAGAACGGATCCCGGGGTCGCGCCGCGCGGGACTTCCTCTACCGGGCCCAGAGCAACGACGTCTACTGGCACGGCGTCTTCGGCGGATTGTACCTGAACCACCTGCGCGAGGCGGCGTACACGAACCTTCTCCGGGCCGAGGCCGTCGCGGACGCGGTCCTGAACCAGGGGAAGGCCGGGTGGACCGAGGTCGTGAAGGGGGACGTCGATTGCGACGGCGGGGCGGAACTGCTCCTGAAGACCGCGGGGGTGACCCTCCTCGCACACGCCCACGACGGCGGCGCGGTGACCGAGATCTCCCTCCCCCGAAGGGGGGTGGCGCTGGGGCATGTGCTGACGCGTCGGGATGAGGGGTACCACGAACGGTTTCGCCGCGCGGGCGGTTCGTTCGACGGCTCCACGAGCATCCACGACGTGATGGTGCTGAAGGATCCGTCGGTCCTCGAGGCGCTGGGGGCGGATCCGTGGCAGCGCGCTTCCTTCCGCGAGGCATTGTACGGGGAGGGGGATCACCCGGAGGCGATCCTCTCGGGGGCGGCGCCTCCGCGGTGCGTCACGGCGGGGCGGGACGCCTTCGCGACGGTCCTTCGGCGCGGGTCGACCCTCATCGCGAGGTTCAAGGTCCCGATGGGGGGGGACGGGATCGACCTCCACCTCCTCAAGGCCCTGGTCCTGCGCGCGGACGGAGAAGGCTTCGAGGCCCGTTACCGGCTCGAAAACCGTGCCGCGGAGACGGCGTCCGGGTGGCTCTGCTCGGAGTGGAACCTGAACCTGCTGTCGGGGAAAGGGCCGGACCGGTTCTACGAGGGATTGGGCGACGCGCGGGAACTTTCCTCCTCCGGGGTCGCTCGCGGGGTCCGGCGGTTCCGGGTCGTGGACGCCTGGCGCGACGTGGCCGCGGAGGCGGCCCTCGACCGGGAGTGCGTCGTGCTGCGGCAACCGGTGGAAACCGCGTCCCTCTCCGAGGCGGGGGCGGAGAAGATCCACCAGGGGGTCTGCCTGCGGGTCCTCTTCCCCGTCCGCCTCGAGCCGGGGAAACATGAACGATATTCAATTCTTTGGTCGTTCAAATCCGTTGATTGACGAATCGTAAAACGGTATGTTGGAACCACTCGTATTCCAATCGGGGCGGGCCACACCCGCGAGGAGGGTGCGCATGAGGGGATGGAAACTGTTGTCGGTGCTGCTCGTCCTGTCGCTCACAGCGTCGACGTCGTTCGCGGCGGGGTTCCGGCTACCGGAGGCCGGGGTCAAGGCGATGGGAATGGGTTTCGCGTTCACGGCCCAGGCGGACGACCCGTCCGCGATCTACTTCAACCCTGCGGGGCTCACGCAGCTCAAGGGGCAGAACGTGATGGTGGGCTTTACCTACGTCCGCGAGAACGGCGGGGAGTTCACCGGGACGACGCCGGTGGACAACACGACCGCGATCAAGAACGAGACCCAGAAGAGCCTGAATTTCGTCATCCCCAACGCGTACTACACAAGGACCACCAACTCCGGCTACGTCGCCTACGGGGTGGGGATCTTCGCCCCCTTCGGGCTGGGGCAGGAGTACGAGAACAGGAACACCAGCATCTTCCGGAACCAGATCACGAAGATCGACCTCCAGACGGTCGTCGTGAACCCGACGATCGCGTTCAAGATCGACGAGGTTCTGTCCGTGGGTTTCGGGATCGACTGGATGTTTGGACAAGCCAAGCTGGCGAAAACAGCCGTGGTCCCCGGCGTAGGCAACATCTACAACCTCGACCTGGATGGGACCGGCGACGCGTGGGGGTACAACTTCGGCCTTCTCCTGAAGCCCACCGCGAATCTCCGGATCGGCGCCAACTACCGGAGTCCGTTCACCCTCGAGATCAAGGAGGGGGACGTGGAGATCCGCAACATCAACAGCACGGTGCCTTTTATTCCGCCGGGGGTCACCGCTGCGCAGGTCTTCGGGGGGACCTCGTTCGACACGAAGGGGAAAGCCACGATTTCGATGCCCGCCACGTTCGCCCTTGGCGCCGCGTACACCGTTGGGCGGTTGACGGTCGAGGCGGACGCGGACTGGACGTTCTGGAGCAGCTACAAGAGTCTGCCGATCGACATCAAGGACAACAAGGGGGCTCTCCTCCCGGACTCGAATAACCCGAAGAACTGGACGGATGTCTGCGCGCTCCGGCTGGGGGGGGAGTACCGGGTGACCGACCCCCTCGCGCTGCGGGCGGGATTCGTTTACGATCCTTCGCCGGTCCCGGCGGAGACGATGGGGCCGGAACTTCCCGATGCGACCCGGATGAACTACATGGTCGGCGCGGGGTACAAGATCGGGCCGTGGACGATCGACGGCGCCTTCATGTACATCGACAAGTTCGACCGGACGGTCAACAATCAGGTCACCGCGGCCGGGACCGGTTTCAACGGAACCTGGACGGGCGACGCCTGGCTGTTCGGGATGGACGTCGGCTACAAATTCTAGGCGGACGCGCGGCGGGGAGGGGCCTCTCGGCCCTTCCCCGCCGCCAAGGTATTACAGCGCGGCGAGCTCCTTCTCGATCAGCTGGACGTGGTTCCGCTCGAACCCCGTGAGGAAGTCGAACACCTTCTTCACCTCGGGGTTCTTCGATTTCGCCGACGCCTCGCTGAAGAGGGTGTACGCCTCCTTCTCGAGGGAGAGGGCCATCTCGAGCACTTCCTTCTTTGTCGAAATCCCGCGGATCTTCGAGAGCAGCTCCTTGTGCGTGTCCTGGACGAGCTCGTCGATGTCCGGCAGCCCCTCCTTGCTCAGGATGTCCTTGTAGGGCGCCCACATCTCGGACCGGACGTTCCGGTCGTAGAGGTCTTCCAGCGACAGGAAGTGC
>Ga0209253_10001605_pt1 | contig 19883 bp, 20 predicted proteins | sample FrelakmetBRP12BR_FD_187145 | JGI IMG/M metagenome (GOLD analysis project Ga0209253, IMG submission 187145) | Freshwater lake sediment microbial communities from the University of Notre Dame, USA, for methane emissions studies - BRP12 BR (SPAdes)... | ecosystem: Environmental > Aquatic >... | reverse complement strand
CATTGGTGGGTGCTGACGGGTTCGAACCGCCGACCTACGCCTTGTAAGGGCGCCGCTCTACCAGCTGAGCTAAGCACCCGCTGCTCATGCCGGCGGGCTGGAACGACGATCAGTTCAGCGCGTCCTTCAGTGCCTTGCCCGGTCGAAACTTGGGAACCTTGGCCGCCTTGATCTTGATGGCCGCGCCAGTGCGCGGGTTGCGGCCGCTGCGCGCGGCGCGCTTGCTCACCGCGAAGGTGCCGAACCCGACGATCGAGACGCTGCCACTCTTCTTCAACGTCGATTTGACACCGCCGATCAAGGCCTCCAGCGCGCGCGTCGCCGCGGCTTTGGAAATGTCGGCTTGCTTGGCGATGTGCTCGATCAGCTCGGACTTGTTCACGGAGGTACCCCCTCTCAACGGTGTCTCAACGGATTTGGTTAGCTTGGGAATTTCGCACCGTCGCAACCGGGCGCGGCGCGTGCAGCGATTACAGCGACGGCCTCTGGTGGTGTCAAGCGCAGTAGAACAATTCTAGGCCCAATCGCGCGCTCGCCGAACTGCTTGTCCATGGTGTCACCCCGCTTGACAACGCCCTGTCACGACCCTACTCACGGCGCACGAGATACACGCCGATCGCGCACAGCAACATGCCGAACAGCATGACCAGCGTCAACGGTTCGGCGAAAGCGAGCCACGCCAACAGGGCCGTGCACGGTGGAACGAGGTAGAACAGACTGGTCACCTCGGTCGCGGCGCCACGCTGGATCAACAGGTACAGCAGCGAACTGCCTCCCAGCGTCATCCCCAGCACCGACCACGCCATCGCTGCGATCAACTCCGGATGCCAGTGCAACGAGCCGGTCTCGGCCCAGGCCAGCGGAAGTGTCGCGACCAGCGCGGCCGTCAGCTGCATCAGGCTGGCTGCGCGCACGTCGGCAGGGCCCAGGTAACGCTTCTGGTACAGCGTCCCCACGGTAATGGAGATCAAGGCAGCCACGGCGAGCAGGACTTGCTCGACGCTGACCGATCCGCCGGACATGCCCCGCCAAAGGACCAGCACGAGTCCTCCGAGCCCGAGCAGCAGCCCCAGCCATTGGCGTGCCGACACGTGGTGACCAGTGCCGCGCCAGGACAGCCAGACTGCGGTCAACACAGGTTGCAGGCACACGATCAGCGCCGCGAGTCCCGCCGGCATGCCGGCCTTGATGGCGGCCCAGACTCCGCCCAGGTAGCCGCCATGCAACAGGGTGCCGACGACCGCCAGGTGGGCCCACTGACGGCGGCTGCGCGGCCAGGCGATGTTGCGGCTCAGCGCCACCCAGGCGCCGATGACACCGATCGAGAAGAGAAAGCGCCAGGCGAGAAACGTGAACGGGGGCGCGTGCGGCATGCCCAGGCGCGCCACGACGAACCCCGTGCTCCAGATCAACACGAACACCGCCGGCATCGCGCCGATCAGCGCGGTCGTCAGCCCCGGTCGCACGCTAGCGTGCCTTGGCGCGGATTTCCGGCAGCGCCTTGCGCAGGTAGTACACCATCGACCAGATCGTCAGCACGGCAGCGATGTAGATCAGCACCGTGCCCCAGAACCGCGTGTCGACGAAGCGCAGCAAGCGGCCGTCGTACAGCAGAAAGGGTATCGCCACCATCTGGGTGACCGTCTTCACCTTTCCCAGCATGTGCACCGCCACGCTGCGCGAGGCGCCGATCTGAGCCATCCACTCGCGCAGCGCCGAGATCGCGATCTCGCGCCCGATGATCACCAGCGCAATCAACGTGTCGACGCGATGCAGCCAGACCAGGATCAGCAACGATGCGCAGACGAGGAACTTGTCGGCCACCGGATCCAGGAAGGCGCCGAACGCCGAGGTCTGATTCAACTTGCGCGCCAGCCAGCCATCGAGCCAGTCGGTGAGCGCGAACACGACGAACAGGCAGGTCGCCGCCAGGTTGCGCGTCGGCTCGTCGAACGGCAGATGGAAGACGCCGGCGATCAGTGGAATCGCCGCGATGCGCGCCCAGGTCAGCAGCGTTGGAACCGTCAGGAACATGGGCCGATTGTGCCGGTTCCTGGCGCGACTCTCGACGCGTGAGCTACAGGTCCAGCGAGCGAGGCTTGAAGCGGCGATCGTCGCCGAACAGGAACACTTCATTGAAGCGCCACGGCTTGGGCAGGCGCGAGACGTCGCCGAACGGGGCCGCGCGCCGCACGGCATCGATGGCGATCTGCGTCGTGTCCTTGGCTTGCGAGGGTTCGCGCATCACCTTGATCGCACGCACGCTGCCGTTGCCGTTCAACTCGATCTCCAGGACGGGAATCGCCAGCAGCGGCTCGATCACGACGCCCGTATGCGCCGTGGCCGGATTGGCGTCGACGATGCGCTGCGCCGCCAGCAGCCGGTATTCGTCCCAGTTGCGCGCGTTCCCGATCGGCGCAGGCAGCACCGATCGCGAGCTTGCCGTCACACCGGTCGGCGCTGGCGACTTACCGGGCGAACCCGCGCGCTGTGCCGGCGCCGGTGCCGACGAAATTGGCGGCATCGGCGACGAACACCCAGCCAGCAAAGCCACCATCAGGCACCACCGCAGCGACAGCGCGGATCGAACCGAAGGCTCAATGCAATGCACGGTAGATCTCCTCGGCCAACTCTCGCGAAACGCCATCGACGCCGGCCAGGTCTTCGACGCTTGCCGCAGTGACACCTCGCACACCGCCAAACCGCTGCAGCAGTTTCGCGCGCTTCTTTGGCCCGATACCGGCGATGTCCTCCAGCCGGCTCCCGCCGGTGCGGATCTTCGCACGCCTGGAGCGCATGCCTGTGATCGCGAACCGGTGCGCTTCGTCGCGGATCTGGGCGATCAGCATCAGCGCGGCGGAGTCGTGACCAAGGCTCACCTTGGCTCGACCGTCGGCGAACACCAGTTCCTCCAGGCCGACCTTGCGGCCATCGCCCTTTTCGACGCCGACGATTAGCGAAAGGTCGAGTCCCAGTTCCTCGAACACCTCACGCGCCATCGCAACCTGCCCTTTGCCGCCATCGACCAGCACCAGCCCCGGCATGCGCGATCCGGCCTCGCTCGAGCCTGGTTCGGCGCGACTGACCTGCTCGGCGAGCTTGGCGTAGCGGCGCATCAGCACCTGGCGCATCGCGGCATAGTCGTCGCCCGGCGTGACGCCCTCGACGTTGAAGCGGCGGTATTCGGCACTGCGCATCGAATGGTTCTGGTAGACCACGCAGGACGCCTGCGTCGCCTCGCCGGCGGTATGGCTGACGTCGAAGCACTCGATGCGAAACAGGTCCAGGTCCTGCACCGCCAGATCGAGGGCGTCGACCAGCGCGCGCGTGCGTTCGTGCTGCGAGCCCTCTTCGGCCAGCAGCCGTGCCAATGCGATCTCGGCACCCTTGACCGCCATCTCGAGCCACACGCGCCGCTGCTCGCGCGGTTGATGCTGCGTGGTGATCCTGATGCCGCTCTGTTCGGATAGCGCCTCGAGCAGCCGCGCATCGAGCGCATGGCTCGTCACCAGCGCCGGCGGCGGCGGGCTGGCCAGGTAGTGCTGCGCGACGAAGGCCTCCAGCACCACTTGTTCGGGACTGAGCGGCTCGGTTCGCTCCTCGTCCGCACTGACCGCACTGGCTTCGTCGACATGAATCGGAAAGTAGGCCCGGTCGCCCAGGTGGCGGCTGCCGCGCACCATGGCCAGGTTGACGCATGCGCGGCCGCCGTGGACCCTGACCGCGAGTATGTCGACATCGCGGTCGCGCGCCGACAGGCTGCTTTCGTCGACCGATTGCTGGTGCAGCACGCGCGAGAGCGCGCCGATCTGGTCGCGGACGGCGGCCGCGCGCTCGAATTCCAGCGCTTCGGAGAGTTTCATCATGCGCGCCTGCAGCGCGTCGACGACCGCGTCGGCCTCGCCCAGGAGGAAACGCTGCGCATCGGCGACGTCGTGCGCGTAGTCCGCAGGTCTGATCAGGCCGACACAGGGCCCCGAGCAGCGACGGATCTGGTACAGCAGGCACGGGCGCGAGCGATGTGCGAAGACTGTGTCCTCGCAGGTGCGCAACCGGAACACCTTCTGCAGCAGCAGGATCGTTTCCTTCACGGCCCAAGCGCCCGGGTAGGGGCCGAAGTAGCGATGCTTGCGGTCGACGCTGCCCCGGTAGTAGGCCACGCGCGGGAATTCGTGCGACACCAGCTTCAGGTACGGATAACTCTTGTCGTCGCGGAACAGGATGTTGAACTTCGGATCGAGCGCCTTGATCAGATTGTTCTCGAGCAGCAGGGCCTCGGCCTCGCTGCGAACGACGGTGGTCTCCATCCGGACGATGCGCCCGACCATCACGCCGATGCGCGTTCCATCATGGTCCTTCTGGAAGTAGCTCGATACACGCTTCTTCAGATTGCGCGCCTTGCCGACGTACAGAACCTGATCGCCCGCATCGAAGAACCGGTACACGCCCGGCATGGCAGACAGCGCTGCCACCTCGGCGAGAAGGCGCTCGCGCACAGGGTCGGGCGTCGGCTCGTTCGGCGGCGTATCGCTCATGGCGCCGCGATTATCTGGCGCCGTGTGCCCCGCGCCGGGCCCGACAATGCGACCATGCGTTGGGACCTGTTCTGCCATGTGCTCGACAACCTGGGTGACGTCGGCGTGTGCTGGCGACTGGCCAGCGATTTGGGCGCGCGTGGCGAATCCGTCCACCTGACCATCGACGATCCAGGTCCGTTGGGCTGGTTGGCCCCGTTGGGTGCACCCGGCGTCGAAGTCCGTCGCTGGAGCGAGACCGCGCCGCGCCGTCCGGCCGCGGATGTCGTGATCGAGGCCTTCGGCTGCGACCCGCCGCTTGCCTATCTCGAGCACCTGGCCGCGATGGCGGCCCGGCCTTGCTGGATCAACCTCGAGTACCTGAGCGCGGAGGGCTTCGCCGAGCGCGCGCATGGCCTGCCCTCGCCGCAACAATTCGGCCCGCTGCAAGGATGGGTCAAGCACTTCTTCTATCCCGGTTTTTCGGCGCGCACCGGAGGCCTGCTGCGCGAGCCGGGGCTGCTGCAGCGTCGCGCCGCGTTCCAGCGCGACGCTTGGCTGCATGCACAGGGCTGGCCGCGCCGACCTGGCGAGCGCGTGGTGACGCTGTTCAGCTACGCCAACGCGTCGATCCCGGGGTTGATCGACCAGCTGGCGGCGGAGGCAACGCTATTGATGGTGCCGCAGGGGCCGGCGCAGGATTGCGTGCGCGCAGAACTCGGCCCGGCACTGACGCGCGGTGCGCTGCGGGCCATCGCCATGCCGTGGATCAGCCAGACCGAATTCGATCATCTGCTCTGGAGCGCCGACCTGAACTTCGTGCGTGGCGAAGACTCGCTGGTGCGCGCGCTGTGGGCCGGCTCGCCATTCGTCTGGCAGATCTACCCCCAGGCCGACGGCGCGCACCATCGCAAGCTGCACGCGTTTCTGGACGCCTGGCTGCCTGGTCCGGCGGATACGGTGTCGGCGTCGATCCGCCGCCTGTTCGATCTGTGGAACGCGGGGACCTCAGCGTCCGTGCAGCAGCTCCAATTGCCTGCGCTCGAGCCCTGGGCCGAGGCCGTGCAGGCGTGGCGTGGCCGCCTGGCCGGCCAGGACGACTTGACCAGCCAGCTGCTCCGGTTCATAGCCCAGAAGCGATAGAATGCAAGGCTTTGCGCAGCCCGTCGCGCTGCGAAGAATGCAATCGAAAGTCTCCTATGAAAATTGCTCAGGAAATCCGCGCCGGCAACGTGATCATGCAAGGCAAGGATCCGATGGTCGTGCTCAAGACCGAATACAGCCGCGGCGGCCGCAACGCCGCCACCGTGCGCATGAAGCTCAAGAGCCTGCTCAACAACTCGGGCAGCGAACTCGTCTTCAAGGCCGACGACAAGATGGACCCGATCGTGCTCGACAAGAAGGAGTGCACCTACTCCTATTTCGCAGATCCGATGTACGTGTTCATGGATGCCGACTACAACCAGTTCGACATCGAGGCCGAGAACATGGGCGACGCGATCCAGTATCTCGAGGACGGCATGACCGTCGAAGTCGTCTTCTACGATGGCAAGGCGCTGTCGGTCGAATTGCCGACCACCGTGGTGCGCCAGATCATCTACACCGAACCTGCGGTCAAGGGCGACACGTCGGGCAAGGTGCTCAAGCCGGCCAAATTGGCCACTGGGTTCGAGATCCCGGTTCCGATCTTCGTGGCCACCGGCGACAAGATCGAGATCGACACGCGCACCCACGAGTACCGCAAGCGCGTCTGATCGCGGCCAGGCACGCGTGACAAGGGTGCCAACGGGCCGCCCTTGTTTCCCCGGGCCGGCGCCGGTTCGCCGTCGGTCGGGGCCGATGACCCGCACTGCGCTTGCGGCGCGGCTCTAGTATCTTCGCTGCCATGGGGTTCGATTTCGACGCGGCCGTGACGGCGCCATTTCGCATGCAGCCGGGCTTGCGGCGCATGGCGGCAGGCGACCGTCATCTGACGCCGAGCGTGGCACCGAACCGCGGCAGTGCACGCCATCTGCGCGAAAAGCTGGCTGTGTTGTCGGTGTATGCACAGTCCGCGCTGCTCGCGCGACCGGGCTTCGACGCCGAACCCTGCGTCAGCGCGCTGGCCCGGCATGCGGCCGACGAGCAACCCGAGGCGTTCGCGCTCGACGGCAACGATCTGACTGCACGATGGCTGGGCTGGGCGATCGACGATCGCGAGCAGCCGCGCGCACTCAACAGCGCCTGGCCCGAGGTCGGCGAATGCCTGGCTGCGTTGCCGGCGTCATGGCGCAGGGCCGCGCTGCTCAGCCTGGGCGTGGAGGAGGATTTCGCGATCATCGACGGCAACGACGGCTCGATCCCCTGGCTGGCCGTGGCCTTGCCCTCGCACTGGGCGCCCGAACAGAAGGTCGGTCGCTCGTTTGGCGATGTCCACGCGCCGGTCGCCGACAACCAGCGCATCCTCGCTGCGGCGGCGCACCTGGCCCGGCTGGTCACCGGCACCGATCGATGGGAGCGGTTCGTGTGGACCATCACGCGCCACCCGAGGTTGCATGCACACCCCGCCCGCGTGGACGCGAACCCGTGGCCCGACGGCGTCGACGGTGACGCGTTAGCGCAGCTCGCGTGGTGGCGCACCGAGCGGCAGACGTTCATCCCGCTGCCGGAGCGGCGCCAGGCCATCTTCACGATCCAGGTCGACGTGCAGCCACTGGCCACGGCTCTGGCGGATCCGCTCCGCGCCGAACGCGTGCATGCCGCATTGGCGTCGATGAACGACGACGTGCTCGACTACCGTGGCCTGGGGCCCGTGCACGAGCGTCTGCTGCGCTGGCTGGCCGCCACCAGCGCGCGGCCACGGCAATGACCGGCGCGCTGCGCCATGCGCGCATCGATTTCTCCGACACCGCGGCACCGCGCTCGCTCGACTTCGACGACCTGTACCACGCGCGGGCCGGCGCATACGCCCAGGCCAGGCATGTATTCCTAAATGGCAACGACCTGCCGCACCGCTGGGCGCACCGGCCGTGCTTCGTGATCCTGGAAACGGGCTTCGGGCTCGGCCACAACTTCCTCGCGACCTGGGCCGCGTGGCGCGACGATCCGCAGCGCTGTGAACGCCTTTGGTTCGTGTCGATCGAAGAGCACCCGCCGTCGATTGCCGACCTGCACCGTGTGCACGCGGCCTCGCCTCGACCGGAACTGGCGCAGGCCTTGCTGGCCGACTGGCCGCCGATGACCCCCGATCTGCACCGGCTCGACTTCGCCGGGGGTAGCGTGAGCCTGTTGCTGGCGTTCGGCGACGTGCAGGTCTGGTTGCCGCAGCTGCTGACCCAGGTTGACGCTTTCTACCTCGACGGCTTTGCACCGGCAAAGAACCCGCAGATGTGGTCACCGCGCATGCTCGGCCGACTGCGCTACCTGGCCGCACCCGGAGCGACGGTGGCGACCTGGAGCGCGGCACGCCTCGTACGCGACGGCCTGACCAATGCCGGGTTCGATGTGGAACGCCGGCGCGGGTTCGACGCGAAGCGCGACATGCTGACAGCACGATTCGCTCCGCGCTACGACCTGGCGCCCCCCGCCGGGCGCCGGTTCGGCCGCACCGGCCGCACCGGCCGCGTGGCGGTCGTCGGCGCCGGCCTGGCCGGCGCCTCGACGGCGCGCGCACTGGCGATGCAGGGCATTTCCACCCTGGTTTTCGATCGAGCGCCGGACGTCGCCAGCGGTGCGTCGGGCAACCCGGCGGGGCTGCTGCATGGCGTCGTCCACGCCGACGACGGTCCGCATGCGCGCTGGCATCGCGCGGCCGCAATGCGCGCCGTGAAGATCCTGCAGCCCCTGCTCGACAGCGGCTCGATCGCCGGTCGCCTGGATGGACTGTTGCGGCTCGAGCATGCACTGGACTTGCCGGCCATGCAGCGCATGCTGGCGACGAGGGCGCTGCCGCCTGGCTATGTGCAGGCGCTCGGTGCGGTCGACTCCGCCGAACGCGCCGGTGCGGATCTCTCAGTCCCAGCCTGGTACTACCCGGCAGCAGGTTGGGTCGATCCGCGAACCGTCGTACGCGCCTGGCTGGCGCACGACGGAATCGAGGTCCGCCACGCGACCGCCGTTCAACGCATCGAAGCAGCGACCGACGATGCTTGGCGGCTGCTCGACGCCGATCATCGTTGCCTGATCGAGGTGGACCATGTCGTGCTGGCCAACGCCCACGACGCGCAGCGGCTCGCCGCGGCGCTGAACTGGCCGTTGCAGTCCAGCCGCGGCCAGATCACGCGGTTGAGCGGTTCGGCGCCCGGCAGTCCGCGACTGCGTCTGCCCATCGCCGGAGCCGGTTACGCGATCCCGCTCGCCGAGGGCGATCTGCTGTGCGGTGCGACCGTCGATGCCGACGACCTCGATCCCGAGACCCGCGCCAGCGACCATGCCCGCAACCTGGCGTCGCTGGCCGGGTTGATCGGGCATGGGGTTGGCGCCGATCCCGCACATCTTTCGGGTCGCGTGGCCTGGCGCCTGTCGACGCTCGACCGGCTTCCATTGGTCGGTGGGCTGCCCGATCCGATTTGCGCCGGCCACCTGCGTCAGGACCAACCCCGCCACATCGCACGGCTCGCGGGTCTCCATGTGCTGGCTGCGCTGGGGTCGCGCGGCATCGCGCAGTCGGCCCTGGGCGGCGAGATCGTGGCAAGCTGGATCACCGGCGCGCCGCTTCCGGTCGGTGGTGCATTGCTCGATGCGGTCGACGTGGCGCGCTTCGACGCGCGCGCACGCAGGCTCAAAACCTCATCACCCTGACGCCGCCGGGCGTGCCGAGCAGGCACAGGCTGGCCTTGTGCCGGGCGAACACACCCATCGTGACGACACCCGGCCACTGGTTGACTTCGATCTCGAGCGCGGGCGGATCGCTGATCACGAGCCCCGACACATCGACGATCAGGTTGCCGTTGTCGGTCGTCACGCCGGTTCGCACTTCAGGCCTGCCGCCGATGGCCAGGAAACGCCTCGACACCTGGGCCACCGCCATCGGGATCACCTCCACCGGCAAGGGGTAGCGACCCAGCGTCGTCACGAGCTTGGACTGGTCGGCAATGCAGATGAAGCGTTCGCCCAGGTCGGCGACGATCTTCTCGCGGGTCAATGCCGCACCGCCGCCCTTGATCATGTAGCCGCGTGCGTCGATCTCGTCCGCACCATCGATATATACCGGCAGGCGCTCGACATCGTTGGCGTCCAGCACGTCGATGCGGTGTCGGCGCAGGCGTTCGCTGCTGGCGTTCGAGCTCGACACCGCGCCCCGGATGCGATCCCTGATCGAGGCCAGCGCATCGATGAAGTGGTTGACCGTCGAACCCGTGCCCACGCCCACCACCGAGCCGGTGACCACATGATCGAGCGCAGCACGTCCGACCATGGCCTTGAGTTGATCCGGGTTCATGGGGGTAGGTCGTCCGTTCTGCGAGCGTTTGGCAGGCCGTGAATTATGGCCGCCCGCTACCCCTCGCTTGCGGGCCCAAAGTTGCGCGACAAGACCCTTGGCAAGGGCCCAGAATTGGTTTATTGGTGGGTTCATCGATCCGCTGGAGTCGATCTTGTCGTTCACCCTGCGTCTGTTGCACTGGCCCGTTGGCGCTGCCATTGCCTGGAGCCTGGTCTGCGGCTCAGCAGTAGCGGCCTCCAGCACGGTGTACCGATGCACTGGCGCCAACGGCAAGGTCACGCTGTCCGATCGCCGCTGCCCGGATGACGACGCGCAGGACAAGGCGCAGAAGGCAGAACGGGCCAAGTCCGGCGCCAGCGCTCCTGAAGCCGCGGAGGCCAACCTCGACGCCAAGGAGTGCGGGGCGCTGAAGGCCAAGAACGACGAGCGTCGCAAGAACCCTCAGCCCACCGAGGAACAGCGCAAATCGTTGCGCCAGAGCGAAGCCGAACACCAGCGTCGCTGCAAAGGCTGACGCGCTCTCGCACTCTGCCAGAATGCGGCGCCCGACAGCGCTGCCATGTCACTGATCCCCTTCCGCCTTGCGCGGCCCTTCCTGTTCGGCCTCGATCCCGAGCAGGCGCACGACATCACGCTGGCTGCCCTCGCGTCGCTGCAGGCCACACCGGCGCGGTGCATCTGGTCGCAACCGCGGGTCGACGATCCGGTGACGCTCGCCGGCCTGCGCTTCCCCAACCGCATCGGCCTGGCCGCCGGGCTCGACAAGAACGGGCGCTGCATCGACGGTCTGGGTGCCATGGGCTTCGGCTTCGTCGAAGTCGGCACCGTCACGCCCAAGGCGCAGCCGGGAAATCCCAAGCCTCGGATATTCCGGCTGCCCGAGGCGCAGGCGCTGATCAACCGCATGGGTTTCAACAACGACGGTCTGCAGGCCTTCGTCGCCAACGTCAGCCGGTCGACGCGGTATCGCGCCAACGGCGGCATCCTGGGTCTGAACATCGGCAAGAACGCCACCACTCCGATCGAATCTGCACTCGACGACTACCTGATCGGCCTGGCCGGCGTCTACCCGCACGCCGACTATGTGACGGTGAACATTTCGAGCCCGAACACCCGGAACCTGCGCGCGCTGCAATCCGATGAGGCGCTCGACGCGTTGCTCGCTGCGCTGCAGGCCCGGCGCCGCAAATTGCGGCAGCAGCATGGCCGCTCGGTCCCGATGTTCGTCAAGATCGCGCCCGACCTCGACGAGGCTCAGGTTCGAATGATCGCGGCCACGCTGACACGCCACGGCCTCGACGGCGTGGTCGCCACCAACACCACCGTCTCGCGCGACGCCGTCAAGGGTCTGCGCCATGCTGAAGAGACCGGCGGCCTGTCGGGGGCGCCGGTGCGCGAAGCCAGCAACCGGGTGATCCGCTGGTTGCGCGCGGCGCTCGGCCCAGGCTACCCGATCGTCGGTGTCGGCGGCGTGATGAGCGGCGCCGACGCGAAGGCCAAGATCGACGCGGGAGCCGATCTGGTACAGATCTACACGGGGCTTATCTACCGCGGGCCGGACCTGGTGCGCGAATGCGCGAGCGCGCTGCGGCGCCGCTGAGTCCGTCCACTACGCTACGCCGGCGGTCATTCGCCCATCACGACACCCTCGCGCCGCGGATCGGCGCCGCCGAACCAGCCTTGCGGCGTGCGCTGAAGCGCCTGCAGCCCACTGGTGAGTTCGGTCTCCTCGACCGTGTGGCCGCGCGCCCTGAGCGCGTCGACTGTGGATGCTGGAAAACGATGCCGCTCCAGCAGAGTCGGGCCGTTGAAGCTGCCGAAGTTCGGCAGCGCGATCGCCTGTTGCGCATCCAGTCCCCAGTCCAGTGCGGCGACCAGCGTCTTGGCGGTGTAGTGGATGATGCCAGCGCCACCGGGCGATCCCACGCTCATCAGCAGCTGCCCATCACGACGGTCGAAGACCAGCGTCGGACTCATGCTCGAACGCGGCCGCTTGCCGGGCTGCACGCGGTTGGCGATCACGCGTCCGTCAGCGCCCGCCGGCGCGAGCGAAAAGTCGGTCAACTCGTTGTTGAGCAGGTAGCCGCCAGGCAGTCCGGTGCCGCCATCGGCGAGGATGCGCGAACCGAAGACGGCCTCGATCGTCGTCGTCATCGCGATCGCGCGCCCCTGCGCATCGACGATCGAGATGTGACTGGTGCCGAACTCGGGCTGCTCGGACTGCGGCGCCCGTTGCACGCGGTCAGTGCCTGGCAGGCCGGGCTTGGCCACTTTCATGCTTTGTTCGCCGATTAGCCTGGCGCGCTGGTGCAGGTAGGTCTCGTCGAGCAGGCTGCTCCAGTCGCCGGCCGGCGGATCGACGAAGTCCGGGTCGGCCACGTACTGGGCACGATCGGCGAAGGCCAGCCGCGAGGCCTCGCTGTAGACATGCAGCCAGTCCGCTGTGGGCAGGCCCTCGACCAACGGCCGCGCCACGGGCGGCGCATGCTCGATCAACCGCAGGATCTGCATCAGCGCCAGATGCCCCGACGACGGCGGTGGAAAGCCGCAGACCCGATAGATCGTCTTCCAGTCGCTGCAGATCGATTCGCGAGACCTGGGTTCGTAGCGCGCGAGATCGTCTTCTGTCATGCGCCCAGGGTTGCTGGGGTGGCCTTGGACGCGACGAACCAGGTCGGCTGCGATCGGACCGCGGTAGAACACATCGCTGCCCTTTGCCGCGACCTCGCGCAAGACCGCGGCCAGCGCCGGGTTCTTCAGCAGATGGCCCACCGGCCAGGGCTTGCCTTCGTCGCCGTAGTAGAACGCGGCAGCGTTGGGATGCCTGCGCATCGCCTGCTCCGCCGACAGCAGTGCGTGCAGCCGCGCACTGACCCGGAACCCCTGCTCCGCCAGCGTGATCGCCGGCTCGAACAGGCGCGCCCAAGGCAGCTGCCCGTGCCTGCTATGCGCAAGCTCGAGCATGCGCAGCGCACCGGGCACACCCACCGACCGGCCGCCCACCACCGCGTCGACGAACGGCATCGGCTTGCCGTCGGGCTGCAGGAACAGGCCCTCGCCGGCGGCGGCCGGAGCCGTTTCGCGTCCGTCGAACGCGTCGATGCGATGTCCGTCCCAGTGCAGCACGAACGCACCGCCGCCGATGCCGCTGGACTGCGGCTCGACCAGCGTCAGCACCATCTGCACGGCGATTGCCGCGTCGATGGCGCTGCCGCCCGCCTTGAGTACCTGGTAGCCCGCATCGGTGGCCAACGGGTTGGCCGCCGCCACCGCAAACCGCGCCATCGGCGCCGCTGGACCGGGGGCTGGGGCCGAGGCCTGCGTCTCGGGCACACGGTAGACGAATCCTGGCGCGGGCGGCTGCGTGCCGGCGCAGCCTGCTAGTAGAACCAGCAGGCCAGCGCATCGGGGCCAGGTTCGAGTCACGCCGATACTTCCCCGTGTCGGAGACGCAATGCCGACAGGATCGGCGGCTCGACTAGTGAATCGTCACCGCGGTCTTGGCCTGCACCTCGGCGAAGGTCACGCCCGGTGCCAGCTCGACGACCTTCAAGCCGTGCGGCGTCACATCGAGCACGCAAAGGTCGGTGATGATGCGATCGACGACCCCCACACCGGTGAGAGGCAAGGTGCAATGCGGCAGGATCTTCATGTCGGTGGAGCCGTCCTTCTTGGTCGCCACATGCTCCATCAGCACGACGACGTTCTTGACGCCGGCCACCAGATCCATCGCGCCACCCATGCCCTTGACCATCTTGCCGGGGATCATCCAGTTGGCGAGATCACCCTTCTCGCTGACCTGCATCGCGCCCAGGATCGCCAGGTTGATCTTGCCGCCACGGATCATGCCGAAGCTGTCGGCGCTGGAGAAGATGCTCGAGCCGGGCAGCGTCGTCACGGTCTGCTTGCCGGCGTTGATGAGGTCGGGGTCGATCTCCTGCTCCGTCGGGAACGGCCCGATGCCGAGCAGGCCGTTCTCGCTCTGCAGCCAGACCTCCATGCCTTCGGGCACGAAGTTGGCCACCAGCGTCGGCAGGCCGATGCCCAGGTTGACGTAGTAGCCGTCTTGCAGTTCCTTGGCAGCGCGGGCTGCCATCTCGTCGCGGGTCCATGCCATGGCTTCAAGCTCCTTGTGCGGCCTTGCGCAGCGTGCGTTGCTCGATGCGCTTCTCGGGTTTCGCATTCAGCACGATGCGGTGCACGAAGATGCCCGGCAGATGCACCTGGTCGGGGTCGATCGATCCCACCTCGACGATCTTCTCGACCTCGACGACGGTGATGCGCCCGGCCATCGCGACGTTCGGGTTGAAGTTGCGCGCCGTCTTGCGGAACTGCAGGTTGCCGCTCTTGTCGGCCAGGTAGGCCTTGACCAGCGAGAGCTCGGGCAGCAGCGCGCGCTCCATCACGTACTTCACGCCGTCGAACTCGCGGATCTCCTTGCCCTCGGCGACGATCGTGCCGACGCCGGTGCGCGTGAAGAACGCCGGTATGCCGGCCCCGCCGGCACGCAGCTTCTCGGCCAGCGTGCCCTGCGGCGTGAACTCCAGCTCCAGTTCGCCGGCCAGGTACTGGCGCTCGAACTCCTTGTTCTCGCCGACGTAGCTCGAGATCATCTTCCTGATCTGCCGCGTGGCCAGCAGCTTGCCGAGCCCGAAGCCATCGACGCCGGCGTTGTTGGAAATCGCGGTCAGGTTCTTCGCCCCGCTGCCCTGCAGCGCGTCGATCAGCGCTTCGGGGATGCCGCACAGGCCGAAGCCGCCGACCGCGATCAGTTGACCGTCGTGCACGATCCCGTCGAGCGCGGCGGCAGCGCTCGGGTAGATCTTGTTCATGCTTTGCCTCCTCTCCTCTGGCGTTCGATGCCGCGAAGCGTACTACGTAATGGATTGACCATCGGCTGGCAGCGTGCTGTGCGTCCAGGCGATGCTGCCCGCGGCACGACGATGGGTCGAGCGCCTCAGGCGATCCGCTCGCGCAGCCAGTCTGGAAGCGGCACCGACTTGTTGTTGCGGTAATCGATCCACACCATCTTGGCACCGCCCTCGGCCCAGACGGTGCCGGGCATGTCGGTGCGCTCCATCGTGATGAAGGTGCCGAAGCTCGAGCGCCCGATGTCGGTGACGTAGTGCTTCACCAGCACGTTGCCGGGATAGCGCATCTGTTGGTGGAATGTGCAGTAGGCATTGACCACGACCGGCCCTTCCTTGGCCTGCTCGGGCATGCAACCCAGGCTCTCGCACCAGTCGATGCGCGCCGTCTCCATGTAGCGGAAGTACAGCGTGTTGTTGATGTGGCCCATCGCATCCATGTCGCCCCAGCGGATCGGGATGACCATCTCGTAGACCAGCTTCTTGTGCGACGGAACCTGGAATCGCATTCAACCCTCTTTCGGCGCGCCGCTCAGCCCGAGCTCGGTGCTCAGGCGCGACACCATCGCGCGCAGTTCCTCGACCTGCGCCACCAGGCGAGCCTGCTCGGCCTTGATCGCGGCGAGCTCGCCGACCGTGACGGCGAACTCGCCCGGCACGTCGTGCGCCGCGGCATGAACTGGCAGCGCCACCTCGCCGCACAGCAGGTGCGCCCAGCGGGCCTCGCGCGAGCCTGGCGCGCGCGGCAACCTGATCACATGGGGCGGCTGCTTGGTCGCCAGTTCGTCGAGGAAGCCTTCGACCGAAGACACATCGGCAAACCGGTGCAGGCGTTCGGTGTTGGCGCGCAGCTCGGCGGCCGTCTGCGGCCCGCGCAGCATCAGCACCGTCAGCAGCGCCACCGATTGTCCGGGCAGCGCATAGGCGCGCTGCATGTTGTGTTCGTAGCGCGCCACGCGGCCGCCGCTGGATTCGAACAGCAGGCTGAGCGACTTGAGCGAGTCCACCGCCACGAGCACCTCGGCCTCGCTGGCCTGGATCACCGGGTCGCGCGCCGTCTTCTGGTTGCAACCCGCCTGCAGCGCGTTGAGCGACAACGGATAGGTGTCGGGGACGGTGGCCTGCTTCTCGACCAGCACGCCGAGCACGCGCGCCTCCAGCGGCGTCAACGGGCGGATCATCTCGCGTCAGACCCCGAATCCGTCGTCGGCCGCCAGCACCGCGCCATTGATGAAATGGCTCTCGTTGGCACACAGCATCATCAGCGCGGCGTCCAGGTCCTGCGGGTTGCCGATGCGCTTGCGCGGCAGCATCGCGACCAGCTTCTGTCCCTGCTCGGTCTGCCAGTGGTGGTGGTTGATCTCGGTGTCGATGTAGCCCGGGCACAGCGCGTTGACGTTGATGCCGAACTTGCCCCACTCGAGCGCCATCGCGCGCGTCATGTGCACCACGGCGGCCTTGCTCATGCAGTACACGCCGATCTGTCCCAGCACGCGAAGCCCGGCCATCGAGGCGATGTTGACGATGCGACCGCCGGTGAAGGTGCCCGGCGCGGCGCCGCGCGAGCGCGCGATCATGCGCTTGGCCACCTCCTGCGCGACGAAGAAGGCACCGCGCGTGTTGGTGTTCATGATGTAGTCGTAGTCGTCGGGCGACACGTCCACCAGCTTGCGTGTCGTGCTGACGCCCGAGTTGTTGACCAGAATGTCGATCGCGCCCATCTCGGTCTCGGCGTGCGCGATGGCCGACTTGATGCTGTCGTGGTCGGTGACGTCGAGCGTCACCACATGGGCGTCGCCGCCGGTCGACTCCAGCTCGGCACGCAGCGTCTTCAGGCGCTCCATGCGGCGCGCCGCCAGCACCACCGCCGCTCCGGCTTTGACCAACGTGCGCGCGAACTGGGCGCCCAGGCCGCTGGAGGCGCCGGTGACGAAGGCCACACGGCCCGACAGATCGATGTTGTAGCTCACGGATTTCCTTCTCGCGCAAAGCGTCGAACGAAACGATAGCACGCGAGCGCGTGCATGCCGCGACGCCCTGCGCGCGCACCGCTTATGCAGGCCTCGGCACCGCAGGGCTCTCGTAGAATTCGCGCGCCACGCCGATCCCTCACCAGTCAGGACGCTCACGATGTCGCCGCAGGAAATCCTCGCCCAGCATGGCCCGCGCGAGGCCATGGAGTACGACGTCGTGATCGTCGGCGCCGGGCCCGGCGGCCTGGCCACGGCGATCCGCCTGAAGCAGCTCGCCGCGGCCGCCCGCAGCGAGGTCTCGATCGTCGTGCTCGAGAAGGGCTCGGAGCCCGGCGCGCACATTCTCTCCGGCGCGGTGATGGACCCGCGCTCGATCAACGAGCTGCTGCCCGACTGGAAGGCGCAGGGGGCACCGCTCAACCAACCCGTCACCGCCGACGACGTGCTGTTTCTCAGCGCCACCCGTGCACGGCGCACACCCGACTGGCTGGTGCCCGACTGCCTCCACAACGAAGGCAACTACATCATCGGCCTGGGCGCCGTGGTCAAGTGGCTGGCCGCGCAGGCCGAAGGCCTGGGCGTCGAGATCTTTCCCGGCTTCACGGCCGCCGAGGTGCTCTACAACGACGACGGCTCGGTCAAGGGCGTGGCGACCGGCAACCTCGGCATCGGCAAGGACGGCCAGCCGCACGAGGGCTTTCAGCTCGGCATGGAGCTGCACGGCAAGTACACGATCTTCGCCGAGGGCGCGCGCGGGCACCTCGGCAAGCAGCTGATCGCGCGCTACAAGCTCGACGAAGGGCGCGACCCGCCGAGCTTCGGCATCGGCATCAAGGAACTGTGGGAAGTCGACCCCGCCAAGGCGAGGCCTGGCCTGGTGATCCACACAAGCGGCTGGCCGGTCACCGACGGCAGCTTCGGCGGCGGGTTCCTGTACCACCTCGAAGGCAACAAGGTGACGCTGGGCTACGTGCTGGGCCTGGATTACGCGAACCCGTGGATGAGCCCGTTCGAGGAGATGCAGCGCTGGAAGACGCATCCGGCGATCCGCGCCCACCTCGAAGGCGCCACGCGCGTGGGCTACGGCGCGCGCGCCATCAACAACGGCACGCAGCAGACCCGGCCGAAGACCGTGTTCCCAGGCGGCGCGCTGATCGGCTGCGATGCCGGCTACATGAACGCGGCGCGCATCAAGGGCAGCCATGCCGCGATCAAGAGCGGCATGCTGGCGGCCGACGCCGCGTTCGACGCGCTGGCCGCCGGCCGTTCGCACGACGAACTCGCTGCCTACCCCGCCGCGTTCGAGAAGAGCTGGCTGCATGCCGAGCTGCAGCGCTCGCGCAACTTCAAGCTCTGGTTCAAGAAGGGGCAATGGATAGGCACGCTGATGACCGGCATCGAGCAGTGGCTGCTGCCCAAGCTCGGCGTCGCCTCGCCGCCGTGGACGCTGCACGGCAAGACCACCGACCACGGCAGCCTGCTGCCTGCCGACCGGTGCCCGAAGATCGACTACCCCAAGCCCGACGGCAAGCTGACCTTCGACCGCCTGAGCTCGGTGTTCATCAGCAATACCAACCACGAAGAGAACCAGCCCGCGCACCTGACGCTCAAGGACGCCTCGGTGCCGGTGTCGGTGAACCTGGCGCGCTACGCCGGGCCCGAGAGCCGCTACTGCCCGGCCGGCGTCTACGAATTCGTGCCGGCCGAAGGCGGCGGCGAGCGGCTGCAGATCAACGCGCAGAACTGCGTGCACTGCAAGACCTGCGACATCAAGGACCCGACGCAGAACATCGTCTGGGTCACGCCCGAGGGCGGCGGCGGGCCGAATTACGCGGGGATGTGAGCGTGGGTAGGTGACGGTCCACCGCGGACCGTCGCGCATTTCAGCTCTTCCGGGCTGTGGACTTACGCCATGCGCCGGGACGCGACCGTTGCTTCCGGCAGCGCCGGTGCGCGATGTCACTGTTGCGTTCACCTGTATGTCATCTGTAAGCCCGCAATAGGCGATGGATCAGCGCGCCCCGGTCATGCTTCGCGTCGCCCGCTTTCGCTTACGGATGGAGAAACCGCCATGCTGCACCACATACGAAATCTCGTGGTCGCGACGGCCGCAGTCAGCCTTGCGGCCTGCACGACCGTGCGACAGCTATCGCCAGGTCAGTCTGGCAACTGCGCTGCAGCGCCAGCCGCAGACGCGGTCGATCGAATTCAACCCGGTGACGATCTGGTGATTCGCATGAAGGACGGACGGATGATCACATTGCGGGTCGGCGCGACCGAGCCGCAGTCGATTGCCGGAATTGCTTCCGGACAAACCTCGCCTGTCGTGGTGGAGTGTGATCAGATCGAAAGCCTCGAGCGTCGCGAAGTGGACAACGTCCGGACCGGATTGCTTGTAGTGGGCGTTCTAGCCTTGGTAGCCCTCATCTACGCCGCGGCCCAGGCGGCCGGCGCTGCGGCACTGATGGGCTTGATGTGAGGGATCTGCAGATCGGCGCGCCTACGTCGGTGCACTGCAGGATCTGTGACATCGAGACCTCGGCACGGAGTACCGTTCGGGTCACCCTGCAGGGCTGCGACGGGCCGAACTGCGCGGGGATGTGAGCGTGGACCGGAGGCATCGATGGCAACCAGGAAGCAGGTCAGCGGCAAGAACCCCAAGATACCGGCACGCCCGCCGCGCACGGTGTCGCCGGACAGCGTGGACTTTCGCGACCGCGTCTATGCGCCGTCGCTGAGTCGCGCGCCAGTCGCGGAGCTTGCGCCGCCCGTGCCAACGATCCGCCCGGTGCTGAACCAGAAGTCCACCGACGCGTGCACCGGCTTTGCGCTGGCCACGGCCGTGCACGTGCTGCTCGGCAGGCGCGACCAGGCGCTCGCCGAGACGGTGTCGCCGTTCATGCTCTACGGCATGGCGCGCCGCTACGACAACCTGCCCGGGCAGGATCCCACCAATGGTTCGACCTGCCGCGGCGCCTTGAAGGGCTGGTTCAAGCACGGTGCGGCCGCCACAGACTTGTGGCCCAGGCTCGAGGAGCCCACCGAACTGGCGCGCGGCGTCGACTGGTGGGACGACGCGGTGCGCCGTCCGCTCGGTGCCTACTTC